>SDBT01005820.1_pt1 | contig 20625 bp, 18 predicted proteins | sample 2277101 | NCBI WGS metagenome assembly SDBT01 (sample SAMN10404973, study PRJNA504765) | marine sediment metagenome | isolation source: marine sediment core GS10_PC15, 103 cmbsf | place: Arctic Ocean: Southern Knipovich Ridge | collected 2010 | reverse complement strand
GTTGGGACTCTCGCGCTCGACGTGGTATCACCAGCCGCGTGGCAAAACGGCCGAGAACCTGGCGCTGATGCGCAGCATCGACCAACAGTATCTCAAGACACCGTTTTACGGCAGCCGCAAGCTGGCCTGGTTGTTGGGGGTCAACCGCAAACGAGTGCAGCGTCTGATGCGACAGATGGGCATCGAGGCGATTTATCCGAAAAAGCGAACGACCTGGCCGGGGGCCGGGCACAAGATTTACCCCTATTTACTGCGAAATCTGACGGTCTCGCGGCCCGATCAGGTGTGGGCGAGCGACATCACCTACGTGCCGCTGCGACACGGTTTTTTGTACCTGATGGCGGTGATCGATCGGTACAGTCGACACGTCGTGAGTTGGCGGCTCTCAAACACACTCGACGTGGGCTTCTGTGTCGAGGCGCTGTCAGTAAAACAGCCCGAGATATTCAATACCGATCAAGGGAGCCAATTCACTTCGATGGCATTCACCGATCGCCTGACAACGCGCGGCGTGGCGATCAGCATGGATGGTCGCGGGCGGGCGATCGACAATGTGTTTGTAGAACGGCTCTGGCGGAGCGTGAAGTACGAGGAAGTCTATTTGAAGGACTACCAGGATGGCTGGGAAGCGGAGGAGAGTTTGGAGTCGTACTTCCGCTTTTACAACCACGAGCGGATTCACCAGGCGCTCGGCTACCGGACGCCGGCCGAAGTTTATGCCGGGAGGAACCGGGCGGCGAGCGGCAGAGGCGAGAAAAACTCAATGAAAAGAATTTTGCGAGAAAACGGTCGCCTACTCGTAAGCAAAGCGTAAACTGACGAAACCCGGCCGCGCCAGCCCTTGGAGGGGGCTGGCGGGCCTACCGTAACACACTACACCTTAAACAACCCCATTGGCTGTCCAACCTATGGGTCCACCTCATCTAGGGATAATAAGTCAGTACTGTCCTACTAAAAGTTCAAACGTGCTAGGACTTAGGCGTTCACCGTTGCAACATTCGTGGAGTGAAATCCAAAATACACTGGGAATATGGTGTTTTTCGACTGTATTCATGAAGGTGTTGACACGTTCATGTTGGACTTGATCGATGCCTTTAACCGTATGCACATCGCAGCATTCCAGGAAACGCAAATCGATCTCATAATGTCAAGCTCAAGAATATGTGGACTACGTCAAACCGTTTTCAAGTCGTGCGTGCCAAGGTTGTGAGCTAACTTAAACGCCATTGCCAACATCGAGTTAATCTACAAATCTTTAGCCGAATAGTACTGATATTAAGCCATGAAACGTGCTATCAAGACTGTGATTCTGAATTTACGCGTCATGCCGCTTTGGTCACAAACGCGAGGCTCTCAGGTTGCCATTTTGCGTTATCATTCGGTCTTACCACCAGGACACAAATTCCTTCGTCGAATTGGTGAAGGGATCGTGCACAGTATCGATGAGTTTGATCGGCATATGGAGTTGCTTGCGAATACGTATTGCATAGTAACGATGGACGAAGTGTCTGATGCCGTTTGGAAGAAGGGCAAGTACCCATGTCGATGTGTTTGTGTGACCTTTGATGATGGATTTCGAGACAACTTCGAGTTTGCTGCACCGATTATGGAGAAGCATGGTCTTCGCGGAACATTCTACTTAACGGCTGGATGCTTGCCGGATTTAGCTCCGCCTTGGTTCTGCCGATTAAAACACGCTTTTGACCGCACAAGTCTTACGCAATGGAAGGATTATGATGAACGAATCTGGAGTCTTTCAGAGGCGAGCGAGAAGAGGAGTGCAATTCTGAGCGCATCGCGGCGCTGTGCATGCTTGACGGAGAAGGACCTCGATTCTGCCATCACAGAGATTGAGATTGCGCTGGGTTCAAAGATGCCTTGGAATGGCGACGACCGAATTATGCTGTTGACCACGGAAATACGCGATTTGTGTTCACGCGGGCACGTAATTGGGAGTCATGGGATGGAACATCCCAATATCGCACAGATCGACGAGGAATCGGCTCGTCGAGAGATCGCTCAGAGCAAACAAGAGATTCGTCGCATTGTTGAAGAGGACGTTCGTCACTTCTCTTACCCTTCACCGATCCTGCAGCCACACCATACGCCAATGACAAGAGGGTTGTGTGAGGAGGGCGGTTACGAGACAGCTGTAACGTGCGACTTCGGCACATTTCGCACAGGACACGATTCCTTGGCCATTCGCCGCATATCGGCCCCGAAAGATCCGCTCGAATTGCATTGGGAGATCGAGAACGCATTTCTCGGGCGTACGGTCTAAAAACGGCGCGTGACGAAATACTCTTACTCTCGCGAGCAATCTGTTACGTGATGCCCCGATGCAGTACCACGCGCCTTCATCGATAAATTGAATGTCATGGCCAAAGTTCTTGTCTTGGACGGTCACAATTCGGCAGCGCTTGCTTTCACTCGGTCACTTGGTCGTGTAGGGCATTGGGTGTGCGTTGGTACGACTTGCGGCTCAGCTCGTCTTGCATCCTATTCACGTTACTGCCAGAAGCACTTGCAGTATTATAGCCCTCTTAAAAACGTTCATCGTTTCATTGTAGACGTTTGCCGCTTTACGGAGACAAACAGGATCGATCTTGTCATTCCATGCTCGGAAGGGTCGCTATGGCCCGTGTCGCGTTTTCGCGACGAATTCGCCGACGTCTGCAAGCTTGCGATACCGGATCACACAGTAGTGGAAGCGGCCTCAGACAAGGCTAATACGACCACTTTGGCCGAACGGGCCGGTGCAACGGTTGCCCCGTTTGCGATCGTTAGAAAACTGGAGCATATGGCGAATTGGTCCCAGGTTAGTTTGCCTGCTGTTGTCAAGAGCCGGCAGTCACTCCAGTGGGTGAGTAGTCGGGCAGTCGGTTCTTCGGTAGAGTTCGCTTATAGACTCAGTCAATTGCGGGAGATTATTGGACGAAGACTTGAAAGCAGCGAGGAATTAATTGTTCAGGAGTATTTTGGAGGATGTGGTGCCGGAGTTGCAGGATTCGCCATTAAGGGAAAGTTACTGGCTCCTTTTCAGTGGATGAGAATTCGAGAGAAAGATCCCCGTGGTTCCGGGAGCAGCGCAAGCAAGTCTGTTGCACTATCCGAGTCTGCTTTGCGTGCTACTCGCGAGATTGTCAATATGCTTAGTTTTACGGGGCTGATAATGGTCGAATTCAAACAAACGGCTGATGAATTCTGCTTCATGGAAGTGAACGCGCGTCCATGGGGATCAATGCAGCTTGCGATCCACTGTGGTATCGATTTCCCTCGGATCTGCGCAGATTGGCATCTCAATCAGATCCATCCACCCCAGACAGTCGAATATCGACAGGGTATCCTCTGCCGTGGGGCAGTAGCTGAGTTGACTCACCTTGAAAATGTTTGGGAAGGAAAACCAGAGGGGTGGCCTGGAGAATTTCCCAGCTTCATGTCAACTGTTTTGAAGGTCCTCCTGCCATGGTCACCAAGGATGCGATACGATCACCTGAGTCTCTGGGATCCACAACCGGGAGTACGTGAGTTGCTCGCTTGGGGGCGAGCCAAACTGAGTTCTCTATGATTCTTGGCCAGATCGAGCACGCTCTAAACCGCAACCATAATCAACTCAGTATTGATTTCATGCAACAAGTACTTCAATTCGATCGTCGGAAACCATGCAAGTCCGTGGAGTAGTTCATTGCCATAGCGATCTTTCGTTTGACTGTGAGTCCACGCTGCGCGGTATCCGAGACGCCCTTCTTGCCAAGAGATTTCATTTTGTCGCGCTCACTGAGCACACAAAAGACGTGTCAGCCTCTGCGTATCATGAATACGTATTGACATGCGACGCAATGTCTGACGAGTCGTTTGTCATGTTGCCGGGGCTTGAAATTCGGTGCACCGACAGTCGTCATGAGTTGCTTGCAATTGGTCTTCGCCAGTACCTTAAGGATGATGATTCAATGGGATTGATCAAAAGTATCAAACAGCATGGTGCATTTTGTGTTCTTCCACATCCGTGGAAACACGGTCAATCTAAGTTCATCGAAGGCGTCGACGGAATTGAACTGCTAAACGGTAAAGTTGATGGCTTGCGCGCGCCGAATTTCGCACTTACTCGTTTCTTCTACCGCGAATCGAATGTGAAACTACGTCCATGTGCCATCTTCGGCGCTGATGCGCATTCGCTCGATAGTATTGGTGCCGTTTTTGTCGAATGTGAGTTGAAGTCTTTGTCACCTGGCAACATCCTCGAATCTTTAAAGTGTGGCGACTTCCTGAATAGTACAGTCTTTGTTTCCGTGCCAGCTACCGGTCGCATGACGCTGATTCAACAATGCCGTTGTTGTTTGTGGCGATCTGCGTATATCGGATGGAATTGGTTTCTTCGGCTTGCCTCTCATTTGGGCCTTATGGGAATAGTCCAGTCGATTCGAAAACGTGATGCGCCGGTCAACAACTCCCGAAGTGCAAGGTCTAATGCATAGCCCAATGATGTGGACACCGGAATGGTGAGTTTGACTTAAACACATTGCATGATTTACGATCTAAGTCAGTTTCGCGCCAAGCTGCCCGAATACGATGTTTGCATCATCGGCTCTGGTCCAGCAGGCATTGTGCTCGCTAATGAACTAAAAAACGTGTGCAAAATCTGCGTGTTGGAAAGTGGTAACATGAAGCCGACCAAACGTGGCGACGATTTGCGAAGAGTCGAAAGTGAAGGGATTTTCATAAAGGAGGATTCACGCGAACGAGTATTTGGTGGAGCTTCCACAACTTGGGCCGGTTTGTCGAGCGTGCTCGACGAGGTCGACATGACGGAAAGAGAATTCGTACCCTACTCGGGTTGGCCGATCACCCGCAACGAACTCTTGCCGTATTATGAACTGGCCGCAAAACGCTACCGTTTTCCGTCTTTAGAATCTTTCCAAAGCCGCGATCTTGCCGAACTGAGGCAAAACGGAGATTGTCAGTTTGTTTGGAAGAACGTAGAAGAAAAACATTTCTTGGCGTTCAGTGAGCCGCCGAACTATGGACAAGAGTTCCGAGATGTGTTTCACAATTCTCGGGTTGATTTGTTCTTGGATGCCACGGTACTACGTCTGGAATCATCCGAGTCAGAAAAGAATATCAGCTACTCGATCGTTCGTACGAGTGGAGGTCAAGTTCATAAACTTCGTGCAAAGATTTTTGTGATTGCGACCGGGGGAATTGAAAACGCCAGGATATTGTTGAATTCTGTTGATCACTGCATAGATGGGCTTGGCAACGAAACAGATCAGGTAGGTCGTTATCTAATGAACCATCCCAAGAACTATTATGGCATGATTCAGCTTGATCGCCCAATTCGTGAACTGCCCTATTATTTCGGCTTCCTATTCAAAGGATATGCCGGATATACAGGCCTAAAACTGCGAGAGTCTATTCAAGTGAAGAACGGTTGGATGAATTCGTACGTTCGGCTTGAGCCGATATATGGCTGGTCAGATAATTGCGGCATCCAGGCACTCGTTATCCTAGTGAAGAGTAGCAAGTCCTTATTCACCAAGTGGAAACAGAAAAAAAGAAACCAGGTCGTATCGCTCCGAGATTACTCTGAAACAGGCGATGACTCTGATTTGCAGAACACTCGAAGAACGGCGCGGCAATGGTTGGCACTGCCGTTTCTAATCCTCATCAATCTGCCTCAAGTCCTCAGATATCTTTATTACCGACTTAGCGGAAAGCGCGGTCCGGAAATCGTAGCAGTCCGTCTTCGGAATTTTATGGAAATGGCACCGGATCCTAATAATCGGGTCGTGTTGGGCGAGACAAAGGACGCTTATGGTCAACCTGTCCCGATCGTAAGACATGCATGCCGCGAACTGGATCGGCGAACCATGATCGAACTGCACAAGACCTTGGTCGACGAATTTGCAGACAACAAATTTGGTTGCCTAATCACCCGTCTGGAATACGAGGAGGATTGGCCGATTAATCTAGACGCGTCGCATCACATGGGCACGACTCGTATGGGTACCGACCCGCAATGCACAGTCGTGAATACGGATTGCCGCTTGCATTCGGTCGCAAACGTCTATGTGGCTGGTGCATCGGTGTTTCCGACAAGTGGGTGTGCCAATCCTACATTTACGATCGCCGCTTTGTCGATTCGGTTGGCCGAATATCTCAAAATTAGGTTGGGTTCGTTTTTTCCAAGTGAGCAAAACCCGTGAAAAAAAAAATGTGCTGATCATTGGATCGGGAAAGCGAGTTCAGCAAACGGCTCTACCGGCCTTCTACAGCCTTGCAGATCAGTTCTGCTTGTCCCAAGTCGTTTCTCGGAGCATTAAGACAATCAAATATGGCAATCATGAGATTTCAACGCACAAACTCAACACGGTTTCCGCAGGCAGTCTTGCGGAAGTTGATCTTATTTATTTGGCCGTTTCCACCTATGCGGTTGGACAAGTACTGACGACTCTCAACCGCTTTGACATTTCAAAGATCGAATTGCTTATTGATACGCCAGTTTTCCCATTCACGCATCTTGGCCATTTCAAGTTGTTCAAAGACTTTCGAAACGTGTCGGTTGCCGAGGATTGCATTGAATTGCCTTGGCTGGACGTTATCGAAAAGGTTGTAACTGAAGGAGTTATTGGCGATTTAAGACAGGCCATTTTTTTTCAGTCCGCCTTGAAATATCACGCGGTGGCGACGCTAAAAAAACTGTTGGGTTCCCATTCGGTGAAATATGCACGACAACAAATGTTGAGTCGAAATCTTGAAGTCCGATATTTTCGCTTGTCGAATCGCAAGCGCGCTTGGACATATGAACCTAGAGACTATTCATCGGGTCGAATGTTGTTCGTTGGAGTGGACGGCTCGGTTACTGATTTTGACTATAATGTTGCTGGGAACCACGTGTTGAAAATGATTGAGAAGAACGGCCAATGCGCAGGGTTTCGCATTGGCCACATCGAGAGCTACTTGGATTCGGTAGAAAAGAGCTTACTCGACGATCTTCAACCCAATCAGTCGGTCACGTCGAAAACTCACGACTTGAAGAAAATCGGATTTGTGAGGTTATTGCGAAAAATTGCCACTGGCAAAGGGGCCTATCCCTTACACGAAGCTCTTGACGATATGGTAATCGACCATTGCTTAAACAAGTATGGAAGATACCACAAGAACTTACTTACCAATGTTCGATCGGTAGTTGGTCGAACCGCTCTGAGAGTGTTAGAGAAAGTTACTGGTAATCGTAACCAATAACTTCAGTGCAAACGCTGTAAGTCACTGCAATCATGTTTTGAGCAGGAAACAAGACTTTTACGCGATGTACATCAGTCGTGTGACCCGGTCGATTCACTTAGAACTTATCCAAGTACTCAGTGGCAGCACTGCTACTGTAGCAATTCAAAGGGTTCTTGGATAGGTACTTAGATAAACCCGGCGGATAATTGCGGCAACTTAGGAATCACTACAAGTCAATCGTGGAAAGATAACAGAAATACTTGTCAGGTAGCTACCGAAGTAAGATTTGAAAACCAATAAACCGCTGGTATCGGAAAAGATTACGACCGCCGATTTATCGAACGTTTGGCTACCATGATTTCTTCATGAAAGCGGTCGTCGTTTCATATCCTGCGTCGCGTAGAACGTGGTTCATGGTGATGGCAGACACCCTCGGAATCAAACTGCAGTATTCACATGATGGAGCGGCACATCGTCAGAACAAGCACTTTCGAGAACTAGCGCATGACGGGGCAACATACCAACGATACAGAGTTATCCTAATTATCCGCGATCTCCGAGATGTAGTGGTGTCAGGATACTTTGAAGCGTCAAGGCGATTGCCAGGCGCATCGCAGGATCAACGTTATATTGGAACTATGCCTGAATTCGTGCATGACCCACACCACGGAATTGAGAAAGTCATGCGTTTCTACAAAACCTGGCACGAAATAGAAAAGTCGAAAGGTAATGTACTTGCTACTACGTACGAACACATGAAGAAAGATGCGGGCCAGGAAATGAAACGAATGCTGGAGTTTCTTGGTATCACGAACATATCGGAGCGAATATTTAATAAATCCGTTAAGTCAGCCAGATTTGAAATAATGTAGAAAAAGGAAAGTGAAGGTTCCTATGCTAAGCAATACGGAGGCCTTTTGAGGCCGGGTGATCCAAATGATAGAGAAAGCTTCAAAATGAGAAAAGGAAAAATTGGTGGTTATGTTGATTACCTCGACCAAGACGATATTGATTATTGCAATTCGATCATGAGAAACATCGATTCCCCATGGTATCAATAACAGAAATTAGTATCATCACGAACTGCTGCTCCTAGATAATGGTTAGTGATAAAAGAGAAGTACTGACAGATACTGAATCAGGGAAACGACGTCATTTTCTAAGTGATGTTGTAGTGTACGGCATCGCGGGTATTCTAGCCCAATCGCTTTCATTCTTTCTGGTTCCGCTCTACACACATTTCCTGGATACAGCTGATTATGGCGTACTAGACCTAATTAATCAGTTTGGCCGTGTAGTCAGCATGGTTCTTATGCTGAACGGAATCAGTATGGCAACAATGACGTTTTTTCTACAAGCTGAGTCGGAACGAGAAAAAAAGGAAGTTGTTTCCAGTTTGATTATATTCGTTGTTTGCTCAATCTGTGGTGGCATACTGCTCATGTTACCGCTGTCGTTTGTGTTAACCCATGGATTCAAACTTGCTTATCCAAATTGGTTGATTGTTCTCGGGGGTGTTACGGTTCTTGCCGAAATGGTATCTGCGATCCCATACGTTTTAATGCAGGCTAGAATAGAATCCAAACGCTTTCTTTTTTGGACAATCGGCACACTGCTTGTGCGTCTTATAGCCACAATTGTTGTCGTGGCGATTCTAGGCTGGGGGATCGTTGGAATCCTAGCCGTGCGAACTGTCACCAGTAGTATTGTAGGGACAGTGCTTCTTTCCATGGAATTACGCCAATCATGGGTAACACCTGACTGGAACACAATGCTAAGAATATTGCGATATTCATTTCCATTCATTCCAGTCGCAATTTTTTCATTTGTAGGTAATGGCAGCCAACGTTTTTTTTTGCTCGCGACAAACGGGCCTGCCGAACTTGGCTTGTATGCACTCGGTGCCACACTTTGTTCCGCGGTATCATTACTGGCAGTTCGTCCATTTGAAAAGGTTTGGACTGCGAAGATGTACGCCGTTTATGAAACCGTAAATGCAAAAACGAGAACAGGTCAAGTGGGTACGACATTCGTTGCAATACATACTCTTGCAGCATTTCCGTTATTGTTATTTGGCAACGAAATTATTGGGGTCATTAGTGCAAAAGATTACGCGGGCGCTAATGTCGTACTCCTTCCTCTGATCATTGCTGCTGTGGTTGAGACGTTTACCAGGATTCCGGACCAGGTATTCCATGTGTACCACAAAACTCAATACAAACCCTTCCTCGCGGGTGCCATTGCGTTGATTGCGACCGGTGTTTATGCATTACTAGTTCCCATATACGGCATCAAAGGCGCAGCTTGGGGGCTCGTTATTGTGTCAATGTGTCGTGTCGTCATTGTTGTCTTGATGTCGCGTCGATTCTTCGCGATAACTTTTGAATTTGGCAAACTGGCGTTAATTGTCGCGTTGACGACCTCGGCGGTATTGTGTGCTATGCTTTGTCCCGACAACGCCTACGGTATTACAGTCAAGGTATTATTGTTGCCTTCATGGGTACTCGTTGCATGCTTGGCGGACATTATTCCTAGAAATGAAGTCCTCGGCATACTACGTGTCGCAAAATCATTAGTCACGAGAGTTTGGAAGGATGTAAGACGAACATAAATTTAGGACGAACGACTTGTTTCTTCTTCGCTGTTATGAAAGAGAATTACCAATACCCCGCTAGTTCTAATGTTCTAGATTTGGCGTTTCTCGATGTTCAATGTGCCAACTTGTTATGTCGTTTCCAGTGATACAAGCGGGCGAGTTGGTTTCGTTCGAGATGACGGGTTCGTTCGCGAGCGACTCGTGTGGGTCCATCCCGGTCGGCTACCGCGTGCAACAACCTTGCGATGCCTTCGCGGATCTGTGGAAGCGTGATGGCCGGAGTCCATTGTTTTTCCGCGACGTGTTTCCGTCACGAGAAACCACGCCGCGATCATCGAAAGCGTTTGGTGATGATACCATCCTGGCCAATTGCGAATCTTGTACTTCGCCATGCCCGCCTCGCTCTTGCCACGCTGGATACATTCCTCGATGCTATGTTCCGCCTTGGCCACGCGGGCGAATTCTCTTCGTTGGGTTTCCTTCGGCGCATTGGACAGATAGTAGTCATGTTTTACATGCCCCTGTTCGTCGCGCAAGCGAAGTACTACCAACATCTCTTCCTGTCCAATGCGTCGGCGATCGGTTTTGGCAAGAACTTCACACTTGGCAACCTCGAATACCAAAGGGTCTTTTTCGCCGTCGCGGGCGTCAATCTTTCTCCAATCGGACTCGGAGAGTGACTCGCGCCACTTGTCCACGCACACAAAAGGAGTCTTCGGTTTGGCGCTGCAACAGCGTTATTCTGACGGCTCGGCTTCCAGATTGCGTACCAACGTGTTGCTGGGAACTGCCAAGAGGTATTTCTACTTTCGATCCCGTAATTTCCGGCGAAAAGTGCTGCTGCGCTCCATTTCGTCGTCGCCGGCAACCCACGCATATACCAAGAGAGGTCCTTTCTGATCGAGCATGTCCGATGCCAGTTGATGACGCGTTTTGTAACGCATGCTTTTGGGAACCCTGCTTTTTTTACGCCGGCGGCGATCGGTCGCCCACGACTTGGGGAGATACAATTGCACAGCGACCAAGGCGTGTTCTTCGGCCGAGACATATCCCATGTAAACACCCACCTGACAATTGTCCACTTTGTCCAAGCGGCCGCACCATTGTCGCTGGGTACCGACCGACTCGGTTCTCTCTTTGGGGAAGCCCGAGGGGTCAAAGACCAAGACCGCGTCATCGCGTCCCACTTGGTCGCCAACTTGTCGCGCCAATTCCGTCATCAGGGGCTCGTGGTCCCAGTTCGACTCACCATCAAAATGCTGCAAGTCTTTGCGATCTTGGTTGTGTCGATAGGCAATCGGCTCGATGTTCTTGCGGTCCAGATCAGAGATCAGCCCTGAAACAATGGTCTGGATATGCCACCGCTGTTCCTTACGCATCAAACAACTTGCAAATGGTTCGACAAATCGCTCCAACCGATCCATGCCACGAAATACCGACGGGCTTACCTTACATTCTTTCAGCAGTGCTTCCTTGCGAAGCTCAAATCGACGTTCCATCGTTCGACTCCTTTCGTACAATCCATTGCGACGAAAGAATCTAATACACGATCACTTAGATTCGTTCAAGACATCTAGAACAGTAGAACTAGTCTGATGCACCGGTTGTCTCTAAGCCTCGCCAATGACTAACTTCCCGTAAATACGCCAAAAGTCGTGTTAGAAACAAAGCATGTTCACCGGCCGGCTTTTGACAATTTACGGTTATGGCAGTATGAATTTCAGCGTTTGAATTGAATCTATCCATCTAGCGATATATTTTCGCGATTAAGTGTGCTCGTGTGATGATGAAAGAGAAAGACTGAATGAACGTTTCTGAACACGCGTAAACGACTATGGCTGACTCGCCAACTAAAACCACCCCACTCGTCACAACGTTAATTCCTACGTTTAATCGCCAACACACAATTGTTCAGTGCATACAAAGTGTTTTGGATCAGACGTACCAGCCAATTGAGATAATCGTGGTTGATGACGGCAGTCTGGACGATACCGGAGCAATTCTTGAACGCGAATTCGGAAATTCCATTGTTGTGATGAGTCAGGAAAATCAAGGTCAGAGCGCCGCCACAAGATGGGGCCTAGAAAAAGCTAAAGGCGAATTGATCGCATTCCTCGACAGTGATGATTTGTGGACCCCGAACAAAATCCAATCTCAGGTCGCATTTCTGTCGCAACATCCACAAATCACGGTAGTCTATACGGACGCGGAAGAGTATTCGAAGTTTGGGGAAAACCACAAGTCATACGTTGCTTTACACAGTCGGCTTCGTGATCCCGCAAACCTGATGCATGCCATGGTTAACTTGAACATTCCGCTTCGTTCGACGGTATTGTGCAGAAGGCCTTTTCTAGTGGAACACAACATCGCTCCCGATCCGGAGGCGCAAGGCAAGGACGACGTTCAAGTATTTATGGAAATCATCGGTCACGGTGGCAAATTCGGCTTTATTGATGAAGTGATGACATATCGTCGAATGCACGATACAAATATGTCTAGCGATCATTACAAGAAGTTTTTCAAACGGATCGCGACTTTTGAAAACATGCTATTGCGATGCCAACACTTACCAAGACGGTGGCAGAGCCAGGTAAAAAAAGCGCTTTCAAACGCCTACTTTCGCGTCGGAGAATCACATTGGGGTGAATTGCAAGCTAAGCAGGCCAGGTACTACTTTTGTCAGGCGTTGTTCATTAGAAAATCAAACGTAGCGGCGACACGTGGATTGCTCGCGACGTGGATTCCCAAACCAGCAATTAGAGCTATGCGAAGTATCAAGCGCAAACTACGGTCGCCGTCGCTTGTGAGTGCCCGCTACACGCGTTGAGCGCGATCGAATGATTATGATCGAATTCGCATTCCGATAAGACTGAATCAGAATCCGACATGGAAACCCTTAGGGTCAGCCGAGAAATAGCTTACTGTTTTTCAGTAGGTGGTAGGGACCGCGGTGTAATTCCAATCGGGCAACAGGTGCTCGAACCTTATGGTAAGCGATTCAAGGAAACGTTCGCTCGCTTGGCGTGTGACTCGATAAGCCTTGTTGAATACAGCGTAGGTGAGTGTCAACCCTGTGCGGGTCCGATCGCGCCGAAGGCATGTGGTGACGATGTTAAGTGTTCGAAACGCAACGCCGCACCTTGCACGCGTGACATGAGAAAAAAGGCGGTGTTCAATCGGGTAGTAATTCGAGCAATGCGGTGGATAATGCGCTACGCGAATCGGAACGTCAATCCGATTGACCAATCGTTGCAGGTCGTCCTTAAAAATTCTTCCTTAAAAATGTAGTGACGACAGTTATTGCTTCCTTCGCCATCGCACAGCAGCAGAATCGACTTGGCGTCGGCATACGTTAGCGCGCCCTGTCGTTGCCACCACAAACGCAAGCTGTCGCAAGCGAACTGACTCGTGTCGTGACTGACGCCGAATGTGATGTGGCGTACGTTACACTTCAGGTCGTACAGCTTGTGCGGAGTTGCTCTTCGACGTGATCGCGACCGCGTATGAGCGGAACAGTCTGATCGTAACCACGAATCTACCCTTCGAGAACTGGACCGAGGTATTGGGCAACGAGCGTCTGACTGGTGCGACCCTGGACCGCCTGACGCACCGCTGCCACAACCTCGAAACGAAGGGAGAAAGCTACCGCCTTACGGAGGCACAGCGTCTCCGCAGGGCCGGGCGAGCTTCCTAAGGCCCTACCCGCAACCAACCCGACGGAGTACCCTTACCAACCCAGCGCTTCAATATTCGGTCGCCCGCGCCGCACTTTTCAAACGCCGTCAACAGTGTGGTTTTCAAATATCTCATTTGAGGTCATACATTACACGTGATATGGCAGTATCGCTTCTTGACCAACAATGGTGCCAGCGTACTAGTTATGCAGACGCGTGCAAATGGATAAAGGTGTTGGACGCTGCAAAGAGGTTTCGACAACGGATCCCGGAAAGTCAATTTCAGGCCGTTCGGTACGAACCACTGTTGCAGAATCCCATGGAAACGATCTTAGAAATTGCCCTTTTTATCGGCTATGAATTTGACCAACAATCCGTAGAAGCAATTTGTCGCGATATTCGACGAGACAACATAGCCAGATGAAAGAGAACTTGTCGACAAAAGACATAAGGCTAGTCGAATCGGTCGCAGGCACTTGGCTGCAGAAACTCAATTATCAGAGAGCGTGTTCCAGCGCGCACGCATCGGCGATAGAAAAGGATTGGTACAGCTTCGACGAATATTTTCGACAACTTCACCACAAGTAGTTGCGCAAATTCTTTTGATGACCGAATGCGTAAAACCATGTAACTTTATGACGGTATCCGACACTCTTTTGACAATCGCCCGACTAAGCTTGTCAAATCTAAACAGCTTGCGAAATCACCTGTGAGAGTCGGTCGCAATAACGTACTGATTCTTTTCCCCAACCGTTGTGCCTTTGCATGCAGACTGCCACGCAATGGATTATTTCTTGAAAATGATCTTGGAAGAATGCAGCCTCCATTGACTTCAAGGGCACTTCACTAAATTTCTTTCGCTGCGGGCGACGGTGCGAATTGTATACATCGCTGAAAAATTGGGCAGCAATCATTTTCGTCGAGCGGCATTTGCCGATTATTTACGCATCGGGTCTTTCTCTTAGCAACTGTCTCGGGCATTGTGCAATCTGCGCGGAGGAAGTGGAGACGAGTCAACGGACATGAAAGAGCTATCTCCCTCATTGAAAGGAAGAAATTAGTCAATCGAGAATTGCCGGAAGCCGCCTAGAGAATCTCAGAACACTGCTGCGAAAATCTCCGACCAGTTGTCAGGGGGCGACGTTTACAGTAATCAACACCACTAGTAGGTTATCGACGATCAGTTGTTGCAGTACCTGTTGGCCTAACGCGGAAACGGTGATGGAATAGGGGTTAAATACTGTTTTTGTATTACCGTCGGTGCGAAACTCATCCAAAACAACCTCAATGTTTCCGTTTACGTCGGTGAATCCAGAATAGATCACTGTCCCAAACTTGTCGACAATCAGAACATTACCATTTGCGATCCCTACGTTATTCGAGTCTACAACACTTATCGTTGTTGTCCAACTTGATGTGAAACTGGCATTTGTGTTTATTCCGTTAGGTTTCTGAATTATTGCATTATCAAAATAGTTTCGTGAGGCCGTATCCTCAAACGATGTATCAATAAACTTGATGCTTTGCGGGAACCATGCCTGTTTTATACTGAAAACAGCCGGGTTCGCGATTGGATTGGTCACCCTCAGATGTGTTCGAATAAGTTCAACGTTCAACTCCATGGCACCAGTGATTATTCCGTCGTTCGTGACAATGGTGTTATCTTGAAAGACGAGTTCACCTTGACGAACACTTGTTAATTTCACCCCGTGTGCTGGGGATCCGTTTGAGATTGCTCGAAATGTGTTGTTCCAAATGCGCACATTAAGCGATGTTCCGCCATCATTGTTGATTCTCATTGCAGAGGCTTTGACGGCGTTGGCATAGGCATAAACATCATTGGCGTAGACCTCAACGTTCTTGCTGTTCTCCACCTGAATTCCATACGATCCACCAAGTACCGGACCCTCGTATTCTTGATTATTCGCTCCTTCTTGAACTTTGATTGTGTTTTCGTAGATTCTTGTTATTAAGGCCGGATCAGAATCACCTTTGGTCCAGATTCCTCGCCCAGTGTTTTCACCTACTCCGTTCTCAATCAGGTTCTTGTATATTTGGCTTCCATGGTTCGCCACAATTCCAAAGGCATTCGTGTATTTCGTTTTCAGACGAATTGTGTTGTCGTGGATATTACTTGCAGCTTTGCCTGCCACGATGCCACTTTGCGGCCCATTGGTGAGTGTGTTCCCAAAAATGTCTGCGTTTAAATTCGAAATCATTGCTCCATGAAATTGATCGCGTGAAGTTATCGTTTGCACATTACTGGTCAACACATTATCTCGAATAGTGACGGTTTGAGTTGTAAACCCCCGTCCTTGGATAACAGACGAATTGGCACCGTTAACCACTATCTCAAGATCGTGATACGTGGAACCATTCGCAAATGCGTGGATGACCAACCCATGGGACCAAGTTGCACCATCGGTTCCTTGGGTAATCGTCCCGTTGCGAACTGTCATCAAGCCAGTGCCAGTCCTGGTGACACCTGGGAATTTAGCGGCATTTGTCAATCCACCAATAACTCCATACACCTTCGTTCGTTGTACTTTTATGTCATCTATAAAAAGATTAGTTGCTGGGGCAGCTGAACCCCCTACAATCCCAACACGTACCGTGTATACTTCTTGAGATCCACCAGTCGTAAACTCATTTTCTACAAACTGAATCCCTCGCCAATTGGTCTGGTCCCAATAGACTTCTCGGGTTGGGAGCCCGGTACCAAGAAGCTGCACATAGCCTTTGACGCCAGGGTTGGCTACATCGCCTTGTCCTCCATATTCAAACATGGCAGACAGACTGTAAGTCGTATTGGCTTCTAGTGTAATTGTTGAAGTCGATGTGACGTATTGGTCGCCTGCAGGAACCGAATATTTCAATGAATGTGTGCCATCATAGACTTCGTTATGCAAATAAATGCCCTGAAATCGTTGAGCATTGGGGGCGTTAGAGAAATCCCAACCATTGGCAGATGTTCCAGTGCCGTTCTCAAAACTATGATTCACGATATCTATTGGGGGAGCGTTGCCATAGGTAATGGTATGCCCGTTTAAGTCAAACGTGATGTCCCTGGCGATGATCGCGAAGGCAGTTCCGTCGGTCGTAACATCCGTCCGCAGAACGTAAGTTTTTCCTTGCTGGTCAAGGTAATAAGGGCCGGCCCCCTGTGCATTCAACCACGATTGATCGATATTGATAACATTTTGGCCGATCGGAGTCACGTTGATTGCAAATGTTCCACTGGTCGTAGTGCCTTGGCCATCATCCACCGTGAAAGTAAAACTGTCGCTAGTTGTCTGGCTGCCGTCGTGTTGATACGTAATCAATCCGGCATTAATGTCAGCTTGAGTAAACGTGGTCGTAGTTGAACCGGAAAGCAGTACCGTACCATTACTTGTTCCGCCCGTGATCGTATAAATCAACTCAGTTGGTGTGTTATCAGCATCAGTGGTTGTCAGAAAAGCGGACGAGATCGTAGCTGCCGCGCCTTCGTTGACCGACAGAGTGTTGTTGGTTGTTAGAACCTGCTCATTGTTGACAGGCGTCACGTTGATGCTGAACGTCCCGCTGGTGCCTGTTCCTTGTCCGTCGTCGACGGTAAAGTCAATGCTGTCACTGGTTGTCTGGCTGCCGTCGTGTTGATACGTAATCAATCCGGCATTAATGTCAGCCTGAGTGAAGGTTGATGTCGCTGTACCAGAAAGCAACACTGTGCCGTTGCTCGTTCCAGTCGTAATTATGTAGGTCAACTCGGCTGGTGTGTTGTCTACATCTGTCGTTTCCAGCAGTGCAGCCGTGATCGTGCCCGTGGCCCCTTCGGCGACTATCAGAGGATTATTAGTCGCCAGGACTTCTTCCTCGTTAAAGGCTTCTACAGTGAGTACTACACGGTCGCTTGCTATCGCTCCGCCATTTACAGCAGTCAATTCCAGTTCATACATTCCCGCTTGTGAAAAGTTAACCGTTGTACTAGACAAAGTTGGGTCTGAGAAAGTGGCAGATCCTGGACCAGACACGAAGCTCCAGGTTATTAATAGGTTAGAGGGAACGTTGGTAATTACTTCGCCATTGATCACTGCTCCGTTGGCGATGCTGACGGTCACGTCTGCACCAGCGTAAACCATCGGCGTATAGTTGCTGGCCAGAAGCGGAGGCGTTTCCATCTGCTCCAGAGGAGGAGGGTTAAGCATGGGCTCCAACGCCGGAGAAACCGACATTAGGTGACGCGCTTCAAGCTGTTCAAATCTTAAGTTGACTCGCTGGGAAGCCATGCGAGCGCGGCGCTTCTTCGATTTGGAAGCCATCCACTTCTCTCCAATCAGCCGCCCACGCAGTTCCGTGTGCGAGGCGGCCTCTGTTCCGTAGGAGACGAGTCGGGGAGTGCTAGTCGTCGACAAGGGGGCAATTATAATAAGATATCGGCAGAGGAGAAATATGACTATTGGGAAAAGTATTCCAGCCCGATAAACTTTAGTATTTATTGCGAGGAAATCAATTTTGATCATGATGGTAGCTCGCTACTTGACGGGAAAGGTACTGCTAGAACTAGCACAATCTGATTAAACGCACCTCTCCGGCGGGGGATAGGTGCGGGAATCCCGCTAATCATACCCCTCTTCGTGATGGGAGTCCACTTTTTCACGAGTTCGTCAGAACCGAATACTACCTGCAAGTGAATTTGCCTACCCCTCCAGGGGGATTTTGTGCAATGTCTTGTTCGATTTCACGCTGTCCTCACGCGAACGCTACAAATGCGGCGCGGACGCGTGTCGCTTACCGACAGGTCCTCGTTAAAATGACTTTTCCAACTTCTTTGAGTTCTTGCTGTGGCATGTAAAGAGTCCAATTCAGACTTAAGCGAGTCTTACGAGGTGAGTAAATATCCGCAGGATCCGGAGCTTACTCTTGTGATTCCTCTGTATAACGAGATGGACAACGTTAAGCCTTTGTATTAAGCAATCTGTGCAAGCTTGAGCCCTGCCGGATACTCATTTGAAGTGGTGTTCGTAGACGACGGCAGTGATGACGCGACACTACAAAAACTCGAGTCGATCCTATTGCAAGACCGGCGCTTGCGCGTACTGCGATTACGGCGTATTTTCGGCAAAACGGTTGCAATGCAGATCGGCATTGAGCATGCGCGTGGTGATATTATTGTGACCTTGGACGGTGATATGCAGAATGATCCGCGCGACATTCCTGTCCTAGTGTCGAATGTCAAAGAGGGATATGAGCTTGTGACAGGCTGGCGCCGTGACCGAAAAGATGGCTTTGTCTCGATAAGGCTGCCGTCTCTTGTTGCCAACTGGTGTATTTCTCTTTATCGGTGAAAGAGACTGTCCGTCGGCACGCGCGCTGGCGACCAGGATGCGCTGATCAATAAGTTGATCAGCCACGGTGAAAACTGCATTTACATGCAAGTCATCAGGTCACATGGAGGCGATGGCGAGCCTGATCACAATCCTTTCATAGATTCAGATCCAGGACTTGGATTAGACGAAGATATTCTCGGCCAATGGGCCGAGTGGTTCGGCCTGATGGAACGCAACGACATTGTGATCTACTTGTTTCTCTATGACGATGGAGCTGACATTTGGAATACATGGTTCGACGTTGGTCCTGCCGAGCGATCGTTCATTCATCAGATCGTTGACCGGTTTGAGCACTTCGCAAATTTGATTTGGGCGTTGCAGAGGAGTACTCGGAGGACTTGTCCGTCTCACGTGTTAAACAGATGGGCGAGGTCATTCGCGCGGCCGACGACCACGTACACCCCATTGCCGTGCACAAGCTACACGGCCCGTCGTTTGAGGAGTTTGCGGATGATCCAGACATCGATCAGTTTGCCATTCAATGGAACAAGCATACCGCGGATGAATTGCATGACGGCGTTGTTACAGCTTGGAAGAAAGCCAATGGTCGTTACAACCTGATTATGGCTGAAGCGAAGGGCCGCTTGGCAAATGCCACCGCTAAGAATTGGGCCTGTGCCATGGGCGGTGCGTATGTGATGGTCTTGGAAATGGACATTTCTTCAACTTCGCCAGAGCTACTTAAGAGGTGCCGCATCTTGCAGCAGTTTTTTTGAATCTACAGACTTTCAAAATATGCACCCGCGCGACGATCTCGCAACTGGTGCATCTAGCTTTGTACTGGCCAATCCTGGTGTGAGTTACATTGTCTACTGCAGCGGAGAAGCTGGAGAAATCGGTATTAAACACCTTAGGCCAGGAGACTACCAGTTATTATGGATAGATTGTGAGAGTGGTAACCGAATCCAAAACGAAGTCGAAGTTACCAGCGGGGCAACTTCCTGGCCTAAGCCTCCTGGTTTTGGAGAGCATTGTGCGGTTTGGATAGCCCGATCCCAAAAACTGGACGATGAGTGAGAGATTCAGTAAATAATGGGGCCATGGTAACTATCAATTGTATGTCAACACTACCTAGTAACCTTCGGGCACAGCTATGAGTGCAATATTGGGAATCTCGGCGTTCTACCACGATTCAGCCGCAGCCCTAGTCGTGGATGGCGAGATTGTGGCGGCCGTGCAGGAGGAACGGTTTACTCGCAAGAAGCATGACCACGAGTTTCCGATCAATGCTATCCAATACTGCCTAGAAGAGGGGAGGGTGAAGCCCGAGCAACTTGATTATGTGGGCTTTTACGACAAACCGTTCCTGAAGTTTGAACGGTTGCTGGAAACGTATTTGGCCTTTGCGCCGGTGGGCTTCCGTTCGTTCCTCACGGCCATGCCTTTATGGCTTCGCCAGAAGCTTCATCTACCTCGGGAGATGAATGAGGGGCTGAAATCCGAGTACAAAAAGAGATACATCTTTTCCGAACACCACGAATCACACGCTGCTAGCGCCTTTTTCCCCTCACCCTTTCACGAGGCCGCCATTCTAACGCTGGACGGCGTGGGTGAATGGGCGACGGCGGCCTACGGTTATGGTCGCGGGAACCGAATCACGTTGACCCACGAGCTACGATTCCCACACTCACTAGGACTGCTCTATTCGGCCTTTACCTACTTTTGTGGGTTCAAAGTCAACTCGGGCGAGTACAAGCTGATGGGCTTAGCTCCTTATGGCGAGCCGAAGTACAAGGATGTGATTCTCGAAAAGCTGATGGAC
>SDBT01005819.1_pt1 | contig 20626 bp, 37 predicted proteins | sample 2277101 | NCBI WGS metagenome assembly SDBT01 (sample SAMN10404973, study PRJNA504765) | marine sediment metagenome | isolation source: marine sediment core GS10_PC15, 103 cmbsf | place: Arctic Ocean: Southern Knipovich Ridge | collected 2010 | reverse complement strand
GAGATTAATCAAGCATTTGGAAGAAATCAAGATGATCGAGATCCTCCACAGACCGACCGGGCAGTTCGATCCGCTTTGGACGATCAAGATCTGTAAGTACAAGAACCTGGAGGGGTTCCTGTGTATGAAAAAAGTTGAGGAGACTGCTCAAAAAGTACCATTGCAGGAGCGCAACGGTACTCTTATCGATGTAAGTCGTGCTACAGACAAGCAGTTAGCTCTATTTAACGACATTCATTCTGCCGAAGATGGGCGTGGCAAGGGGGAACCATTGCAGGAGCGCAATGGTCGCAACATTAAGAGTAGTGAGATTAGTATAGGAGTCTATGAACTCTTACCCGAGTCTATAAAAAAGATAAAGAATAAAGAACTATGTGACTGTTTGGAAAATCTTAGGATTTCCAGCAAATCGTCCGAGGAAATTATCTCGACCGAGGAAGCTTCCGAGTACGTAAAAAAGCTCATGCGAGAAATCAACCGGGGCAACGAAGCCTGCGTCGTAGTTCGAAACGAATTTCTCAGGCACTACTGGAACGGACTTCGTCGGAGAGGCTACAAATGCGAGAAATCCCTTTTCAGGAGGTGCATGAAGATCGGGGAACAGAGAGCTGATAAACTGGCGACTAGATTCAGGAATAAAGTCTTCAGGGAGCGTTGGGCCGAAGCCATGGTGGCCATAAAGTTCTCCCCATTTTGCCGAGGTGAAGTCGAGTGGACAAACTGGAGAGCTAGTTTCGATTGGTTCATCGTGAACGACGCCAACGTATCAAAAGTCTTGGAAGGAGCATATCGTGACAGAAGCGAGCAAAGTACAAAGCCAAGAAAGATCATCCGAGAGGTCTCGGGAAAGAACTACCTCAGCGGAGCCCCCCTCAAAGCCATCCAGGACTACGACCTCGATGACTGGATCAGATCAAACCCAGAAGCAGCCAAGAAAGCCGAAGAATCGGGTGTGCTCGGAGTGCGACTGCGAAACAGAGCCAAAGCTGTCCAGGCCGGGTGAATCTGGATATTCCTGGAGATCCCGAGATCTCGGATTCACAGATGGAACCCCATTCTGGTGGTTTCCGTACTGCGAAGTCTGTAGTCGGAGGAAAAGGGCGGAGCGGGAGATTCAGATCAAGAAGAATGTCAGAGAGGCGGACATACAGCGCCTGAAAGACGGATCGGGACTGGGCCCGAAGTTCCAGGACGCAGGCTTCATAAACTACTTCACGACGCTTGAAGCCATGAAGAAGGGCGGCAAGGACCAGTTCACCACGGAAGACGTGGAGAAGATGAGGCAGGTGAAAGATTCAATCCGGACATGGGCTGCCAAGTTCAAGGATCATCTCGATACGGGAAGTTCCATGATCTTCCTCGGGGATGTGGGCACAGGCAAGAATCACTTGGCGTCTGCGGCCATGAATCACATCATGGAATTATTCCTCAAGTCGTGTCACTTCACGAGTATCACGAGGATCTTCCTCGAAATCAAGGACACGTTCCACAGGAAAGATGTGACGGAATTACAGGTCCTGAATCGATACCTCAGCTACGACCTCCTGGTTCTGAATGAACTCGGATTGCACATCGGAAGTGACTTCGAGTTTGAGAAGATTAACTGGCTCATCAACGAACGGATCGACCAGAACAAGCCGTTCATCCTGATCTCAAACCTGGAGTTCGAGGAACTGACGCCCGTGATTGGCAGCAGGCTCGCTGATCGAATATCTTCTCAGGAGATATTCAACTTCAACTGGCCCAGCTACAGATGACACCTTGGAGGGTCCGGGAATCCGGACCCTCCCAACTGGAGGCTTTATGCGTGGACAGTTCGGCATCCGTGAGCTCACTTTCAAGAACGGCGAGATATACTGCAAGGGAGATCTGATCGGCGAAAAGACACAGAATCCCATAAACGATGTGGCCAGACCGATTTATTTACTTCCCATCCCCGTAGTAAATAGAGTAAGCTTCAAGGTGAACGAGGCCGTGGAAGCTGCCCGGAGCGAGGCAGAAGGCCGGCCACTGGACGAAGTAGAGCTTGAGCATATCCGAGCGCCCATCGTGGCTGAGGATAAGCTCTAAGTGGCACTGATGAAGCTTATGGAGGCCCTCAATGAAGAACTTGAAACCAGGGGCGAGGTGGTCTCAGAGGGGTAGGGCTTTCGAGTCTGCCATCGACTTCGTGAACCAGGCCTATGAGGGGCGAGGATTGGCATACGTGAGAAAGATTGAGGTTCCTAGTCTTGTGGGTCGGGATGGCAAGAGGTGCTTCACAGAGAAGACAGGGTTCGATTACGAGGGATGCTTCGTCGGCTCCGGCAGGATGATCTGCGTCGAGGCCAAGGAATGCAAGGACCACCTTTATGTGGATATTAGGGGTAAGAGTGGTTTGCGCATCCACCAACTCCAAGCACTGATCCAATACGGGAAAGCTGGATGCTACACGGGAGTGATCTGGCACAACGTCACGGTTGGGAAGACCTTCTTTTTAGATTACAAGTTTCTGGAGCACTTCTGGAACAAGCTGTTCGACAAGAAGTGGCAGGGGAAGGGGCGGCCTGTTCGATCGATCCGGGTCGAGCACATCGATTGTATCTGCCCGGTCATCGCCGTGGACGGTCAGGCGCCCGATTACCTGAGATTGCTGGATTGTGATCGGCAGCTTCTTTTGGGTATAAGAGAAGCAGAGGGGGTCACAGTCTAGCCGAGAGGAGAAAACCATGGAATACGTACCGGGAAACGAGGAGGATTTTGCGGGTTCGCTGAACCTGGAGCAGACCAGGAAATTGGGTCTGGCTTTGATCGAGCGGATGAAGGAGGAAACGAATACGCTTGAGTACAATAGGTGTCCAGTCTGTAATCACAAGCTGAGGACCTACAATAAGTACAAGCCCACTTGGACGATGATCCAGATTTGCCTGGACATGATTCGTGTAATGGCTGCTGGGCACAAGCACGTTCATATCAAAGCCGATTTGGTGAGCGCTATCAGCGGCCATGAGAACCACACCGTTGTGGGTCGGGTTGTCAATAATTACTCCAAGATGCAGAAGCTTGGACTCATCTCGCTCTGTGATGAAGCCGGGGCCGTCTTGGATCGAGAAGATGAAGATGTTAAGGGTGGTCGCCATGCCCGCTATACGATAACGAGGGAAGGCTATGACTTCGTGATGGGCAAGAACAAGCTGAAGCCGGCGAAGGTCTCAATCGTGAACGACAGGATCGTCAACGTCGAAGAGAACGCCCACGAGGAAATGCATGTCAATGAGGTCGAGAAATACGAGGAAGACGCTTGGCTGGATTCTGTCGGGAGGTATACTCTGGAGTTTCCGGAAGAACTGAATCCCAGGAACACAGCAGGATTCTTGTTCCCGGACATGGAGTAGTTCGATAGCAGGGCCCGCGCCCTGCTTTTAGCTGGTGGGGGATAGCTCGTGAAATACGTCGTTGGCTTTCGAATCGATACGCTCAGGAAGAGGGTTGTCCTCGTCAGCAAGAAGAAGCCTGCATGGCAGCGTGGCCGGCTCAACGGCGTCGGCGGGAAGATCGAGCGGGGAGAGACAGCCAAACAAGCCATCATTCGCGAATTCAGGGAAGAGACTGGAGTCCACATCGAGGACTGGGAACAGACTGTGGTTCTCACCGGGAAAGCGTTCGAGGTGACATTCTTCAGGTCATTTGGGTATATAGATGCAGTCAGAACGGAGACCGATGAGGCGATCATGATCCACAATATTGAAGATCTGTTCGCTCTCTCGGTCATCCCGAACTTGAATTGGTTGATCCCGATGCAACTGGACGATACACTTTCGTGGCCCGTCCATATCAAGGACATTGCAGCAAGCGAGGACGATCATGTTGGGAACTAGGATCAAGGAAACGCTGATACACGGCGCGACGAAACAAGAGTTGATGCATCTCATCAGCCAAGCGCAATGGCTACGGAACTACACGAAGAGAACAGAGGTCACTCTTTGCTCCACGCCGATTAATATCTTACCCCAAGCCATGGCAGCACACCTTCTCATCCTATTTGGGGAGCAAGCTCCACCGGCAGCTAGAATAAGCCTTCTGGCACAAGATTATGCGAAATACTTAAACTTCCTCGGGGACAGGTGGAAAGACAGGTTGCAGGCGTCTCTTTTCACTATAGCTTCACATGAGATTGGGACCAGATTGGTTCTAAAGGCCATTCATCTCGCACATAGTCACGAGATGGCTCTCGGGGTGAATCCGAAGAATTTTAAGAACTGGATGTTCGTCCAGGAATTCCTCTTTGCGATCATGCAAAACACTGATAAAGTCAGACCTATCAACAAAACCATGTACACCATCATTGAGATCATGAGTATGATCGCTGACGATTTCCCGGATGATCTTTCGCCGGAACAGAAACTGGACGTTTAGGAGGAATCATGTCTAAAGGAAAGGGCAACGGTATGGCTGGAGGCATTCCAAGTACAGACTTTCTCATAATGAGACAGATGCTGGAGGCGCAGCATAAGGAACAAATGGATGCCGTGATCGGCATGATGAATACCAGATTCGGACAGATCCAGAACGCCTTCACCAATAGTCAGAGAAACCACATGATGCTCGACCAGAAGGTCAACCTCGCATTGCAGACGATCGAGCTCATCAAGGGTGGACTGGAAGAAAAGGGAATCCTCACCCAAGCGGATATGGACAAAATACTAGAGGCCCAACTGGACCAGCAGATGAAAGCCAGGGAGATCCTTAGCGATGAAGCGATCAGCAATGACGAGAAGCTCACGAGGCTCCAAGCAGAAGCCAGTCTCACAGAGAAGGAAGCCAAAAGCATCTTCAACATGTACGAAAGCGCCCGAGCAGAGGCCGAGCGAGCCGGAACATCTTTCGTGGGGGCGGACGGGGAAAGTGATAGTGGCGGAGCTGAGGAGCAAGGGGAGGACGGACCTGGAGATCAAGGCGGTAGCGAGACAGCTCAGCCAGACAACGCAAACCCACATATTAGAATCATTGAACCATAAGCCGGAAGAACGGCACAAGAGGAGTTTCGTCTGCCTGAATCCAAACTGCAACCACATCTCGGAAACAAGCAGAATCATCGGTATCAGAACCGTTTGCGAAAAGTGCCAGGGCTCTGATATTCAGACCATGGTGACAAAGATCTCGGAGGAGGCCTACGATGGATACGCAGCAAGACAGGAAGCCCGACTCACAGGATGAGGAGATGACCAAGTATGCCGTCGAGTGCCAATGCGCTCGCGGCATCCGGCCAAAGGCCGAGGAGATGACGAAGGTCGCCGGCGGCTACGAGTGCCCTGCTTGCGGGCGCAAACATACTGGAGCGAAGCATGAGCATGAGGATGAAGCTCAATAGAGACGATGTTTACCAGGGGAAGACGTTCCCGTGGCTCCACTGCACGGTTTTCAGCACCTGTGTCTTCGAGAACTGTGAGTTCAGAGGTGCTCAAGATTGTAACTTCATTGGTTGCAAGTTTTACAACTGTATCATACAGGTGTTTTCAGATTGCATCGTAGATGGCTGTGTACTGCGGGATACAGACCTTCATATAGAAGGCATGTCTTCGGCATGCAACAATGTCTTTGAAGATTCAGAGGTTCTCGTTAAACCGAGGCGGACAGACTGTATCGAGAGCCTGATGAGACATTTCAAAATTACGCCAACGCACCGAGACGACGTGATCATAATAAGCAACAGCCACAGGACCACGACTCCGCTGAGCAGGCTAAACAAGCTCAAGTCTGCGTAAGCTGAGTCCCGGCGCCACTACCCATCGTACCACACTATTCACAAGACACCATCCAGTGTAGAAAACTTACCTTTTTTACTCGACAAAGTAAGAATGGTAAGCTATTATATGCCACATGGGCACAAAGTCTAATAACCTCGGAGGCCGCTTCTTCTACCAGGCCAAGGGGTTACAGGGCCTCCTATTCAAGGTGCCGGAAGACACGAAAATATCACTAAGAGTGCTGGCGCACAAGCTGGACAAGCCTGTCTACGAGACCGTGCAACTGATCCTGTCACACTTCCTCGACAAGCCGGACCTCTACGACGTAAACGGGAGTTCATCCCAGAATGGCCCCATGGTTGACATGCAGGCCTTCGTGGATCCCCAAGTCCACAAGCGGATGAAGGAGAAACGGATCTACGCGCGCAGGAGTCTCAAGGACCTCACGGGGGTGGTCATCCACCAGTACTTGACGAAGCACTGCAAAGTGAATCTAGGAGACGAAGATGGAAATAAGCGATCGTGGTCGTGGAGGCCCAAGCCCTGAAGGAGAAACGGATCTACGCGCGCAGGAGTCTCAAGGACCTCACGGGGGTGGTCATCCACCAGTACTTGACGAAGCACTGCAAAGTGAATCTAGGAGATGAAGATGGAAATAAGCGATAGAGCCTGGATGCACCTGAAGAAGAGCATAGAAGAAACAACCTCTGGAAAGGTATGTGTAATCCTGACGCTGGGAGAAATCGCCGTCTTCGAGCTTCCTGAGGGGTACACGATCAAGAAGGTGAAAGAAAGTGAAATTGACAGTGGAAACGAAACGGATATTGAACCATAATATGCTAACCATGGACATTGCCGCATATACTCCAAGGCAAGTGCAGGTCATGGAGTTCGTTCAGAACTTCATCGAGAGGCAGGGATATTCACCCACGTACAGTGAAATCGGCGACCACTTCGAGGTCACGAGCGTAACAGCCTGGGAGATCGTAAATACCCTGGTTAAGAAAGGGGCCCTGGACAAAAAGAAGCATGATTCACGAGGGATTTATATCAAGGATGTAAATTTCCAACCCGTCCCTAAGATACGCAACCAAATTCTGGCGCTAGTCCAGAGAGGAGACCAGAAATTCATAGAATTTCTTTTGGAGACAGCAGATGGAATCAGAGAAGAAACCAGTACAGCCCATAGTGAGAATAGCGCCTGAAACCCCAGTTATTGAATTCGACGAAGACGATTCCCCTCACGAAATGTGGAAGACCCAATGGACAGAGTTCAATCTGCCTCAGTACGGATTGAATTGGAGGATCGTTCTCATCTCCGTGCTTATGTCAGATGGCCTACTGGAGTGGGCCCTGATTAAAGAGTACGAGGATCACAGCAAGGAAGTCATCACACACATGAAGGGCGATCGGTACGCGTGGGAAAAGACGGTTCTGCCTCTCGTCACAGACATGATGCACGCCCTGTCCCCACACGAGCCGGAGTTCCTGGAACTCGAACTCACACAGGCCTCATGGGAGAGCAACACGATCTCGGAACGAGATTTGGGTATAAGAATTAAGAAGGAATCTACTACATAGGAGGGGGGACAATGAGGTACTTTCTCGACACCGAGTTCATTGAAAAACCATGCACCATCGACTTAATCAGCATCGGAATCGTTGCCGAGGACGGCAGAGAATACTACGGAATCAGTTTAGAATTCGATGAATCTCAGGCAAGCGAGTGGGTACAGGACAATGTTATCCCGTTCCTGCCCCATAAAGATGTGCCGTTCTGGAAGAGCCGAATTCAACTTAGGGAGGGGATCATTGAGTTCGTCGGCGATGACCAGAACCCGGAATTCTGGGGGTATTACGCGGATTACGACTGGGTGGTATTCTGCTGGCTGTTCGGCCCGATGATCAATCTGCCCAGGCACTTCCCCAAGTTCTGCCGGGATCTCAAACAGTACCTCGTGCAGCGTGGCAACCCTAAGAGTCCAATTGAAAAGGTGGGGGAACACTGTGCCATTGAGGATGCACGATGGAATAAAGCAACATTTGACTGGCTCGAAGAGCAGTTCGGACCCGAAGAAAGGGTCATAATTTGAAAACCGTCAAAAGACCTCGGTATCTGAAAGACAGCGGAGCCCTTTGCTCGTTCTGCTCCCACGCAGGGCGCTGCATCATAGAGGACAGCATCGGCGACAAGAGCTGCTCGGCATTCCAGCCGAAGTGGAAAATAGCCGACTACGGCATTGAGATCTACCAATGTACGTTCGAGGAAGGCACGCGCCTTCTAGAAGATCTCACCAAGCTTGTCGAGGCAACCAACGTGATCTTGCAAGTATCGGTGGCCAATGACATTCAGCATATCTCCAGATACATGTTTGAGGTTAAGAGAGCGCTCATGGAGCGAATCGAGTACCTGTCTGATTTGCTTCCCAAGGTTCGAGGGAACAAAACATTCACCGTTAAATCATACGACGTTGCGGGCACCTGGAAGGAGGTTCGCAAGGAGAACTACAAGGCCGTCATGAGGCAGCTAGAGTCGGTTCGCTCGCCCGAGGAACTGATGGAGGAACTTAAACAAATAGACGAGGAGTTAGAAAAATGCTCATCGCAACAGGATTCTTCGGATTCATCTTCTGGCCAGCCGTCATTGTCGGAACTGTTTTCGGAATGTACGCCGGATGGAAAGTTGGATCAGAGCACTCTGAAGAAAGTATGGGAACTGGTAGTGGAGAAGAAACGAAATGCTAGTCCCTGAAGTGACCACAGAGCAGATAGACTTCCCTGGTCTCGGAGTCTTCAAGGTCGAGTGGCTGGTGCGGGATGTTCTCAGCCTCAACGAGGTGTCGAACAACCTCATCCTGCATCTCTACCACGTTCCAGACCCGCACTTCCCGGCAAAGATGCAGGATGCCTGGAGGAAAAGCGGCCTGGCGGAGATGGGGATCTCAATCGAAACATCGTACACAAAGGAGTTCGAGGGATACCCGATTGACGCGTTCGATGCGATCCTGTATGGTATCGACCCGTGCTTCGCCGAGGACTACAAAAGCAGATTCATAAAGGCGTTAAAGGAGATATGTGAGGAGGCTTCAGATGAGCGCGGACACATACCACCCCCCAATAGAAACACGATGCCGGAGATGCGACTGCGTACTGACGACGAAGAAGGGCAAGAAGATTAGAGAGGCCGTTTGGGACCTTTTCTGCCTGGGAGAATGGAGAAAGATTACGAACGACAATCGCACGACATTCGACGGGATAAAACTCCCTTGGTGCAAGGCCTGTGACAGGCTCCAGATCACGTCCCCCGTTAAATTCTTCCGCCCCCCGAAGGCAGCGCTCCTGAAAATAGCCAAGAACAACGGAACAGTTCCCCCTGAAAATGTGGTAAAAGTAGATGTAGGCATTTAGGAGGAAACCATGTCGGACCCAATGGAAACATATATTGACTACCTACCCATGCCAAAGATGGGTGGAGCGTACACGCCTGGGATCAGAATCGCCGTGTGGGATGGGCGCCACGAAGAGTTTTGGGGAACAGGAGCCTATCTGGGTGAAGAATACTATCACTCACCACAATTTGGTCCTGGAACTTATCCAAAACTAGAACTTGACAAAGAGGTAAGCGGACGCAAAATCATATACGGATGTGAGTGCTGGTGGCAGCCACTCGAAGATATACCAACTGGAATTAAGCAGTCCCTCGGAATAAAGGAGTAGCCGATGAAAGTCGAGATCATGAGACCGGGATAACTACCTGTCACACTATAGGCCCTAGAAAGCGATGCTGGGATGGTAGGATAGAGGTCTGAATCCACCGGAGCCGCAACTAGGGATCCTTGCTGATGGAGTCTCCATTCAACGCTGGGCCCGGCGGGAGGCGGTGAGGTCAGCAGGGCCTAACCGGACCAGGAGGGGTATTAACATGTCTCCATGAAACTAGGTCAAAGGGGAACAAACCCCATGATGCTGTGATCCGCGTGGTACACCATCCCCAACCCACGCGGGAAGCCGTGGGAATATAAGAGAAACTGGTTGATGGGGTAAGCTACCGAACGAAAATGGTAGCTTACCCCATTATTTATGTGGTGCGGGAATATTTTTCTCTTGAAAATGAGCAGGACCAGTCTTAAGGTACAGTCCTGGCATTTGGTGACAGAATGGACACAATGGACAGAATCCGCCATTCTATGACTTAGAGGTATGTAGCTACAACGTGGGGGTTGGCCCCTCCGAAGCCAAAAGCTTCCAGGGCCACCGAGGGTCGGCTGATCACACCAATCGCCGGCCCTTTTTTTCGACCGGGAGGAGCGATGAACTATCTGATCAGAGCATGGGTGCCGGACGGATTCGAAGGAGTTGAATACTTCCATGTGCAAATCACACCAGAACAGGCAGAGGAAATATTAAAGCTCATGGATCGCTGGAACCAAATATACAGTGAATTCACCGGCCTGTACAACATCACACTTTCCGACAACGGATGCCTCCGTGAAGTCTACTCCTACATGGAAATATCCGAACACGTCAAAGAAGATGCTGAGGAAGAGTATATTGACCTAGACGAGTATCCGGGAATTGAGAAGGCGGAGCGAACGGGCGGAGTTGATCTTTGGTCCATGACAATCCGAAAGGACGAGATTTCGTGGAGCATCACTTGTAAACATTCAGGCATGGAGGCCTCGTGCTGCTCGCTGCCCAGGAAAGACATTGAGGAGGTCCTCAAATCTGTTCCCAGCCATCTCATGAAATCGATCGCATCTGGAGAGACCTTGCCCCCTGAGGTTGCCCCGAATCATAGCAAGGGTGATTCCTGACGTGCCTAGATCAAGCGTCTCGGGGCGTAAAAGATTGTGACGCTGGTCATCCTTACGGTCGTAGCTGGTCCCGACTACCCCTAATGACAACGTCAGGATCGGGACAATAGAAAAGGGTCGGTCTCTTGGCGAAAGAGACCGACCCCGGCGAAGAAGACCGACGCTTTTAGCGTAGGCCTCTTAGAAGGCTAAACCACACCAGGAACGCTGGTGATATTGATCGGGATCACCTTGTCAAACTGAGCCGATGTGCCTTCCGCCACGAGTACGGATGACGCATTGACGTTGAGCTGGTGCGCCTGGATGTTGGTATCCTCCAGGTAGAAAGCACCATACGCGTCATTCTGAGCGTCTCTCAGGAAGCACATGAGGCCAAACGGGTGGTCGAACAGATCGGACGCCAGGTTGATCCAGAAGTCTTGGTTGACCCCTTCGTCCAGACCGCCCTCCTGCTTTGCAGGAAGCTCTCGACCAAAACCAGGCCGATCATTGACGGTGGGTGTTCTCAAGCCAAGTGGCTTCTCCGCGAGCGCTCCGGCAAGTTTGTTGGCCACGGGGCCGGCGCCGAACTTGCTCGTCGGATAATACGCATATAGAACACGCAACAGGGACGGTCCAAAGAAAAGTACGCGCCCAAGGGAGATCGATCCGATCGTTCGCCCTGGAACAAAGTAGCTTCTCTTCGAGCCAATCTCGAACATTCTCTGAAGCTGTCTATTCTGCGACATGCCGAAGTTCTCGATCACGCCGATCGGGAAGGCGATTTCAGCCTTCCCGGCGCTTCCCTCGCCAGGAGGAGCACTTGTCGCATCACGCAGCCGGGGTGGCCCAGCCGCGATCAGGATAGTTGCAGCGCTGACGAACTGACCACCTTGCAGTTCCGACTGCACGTGATTCTGGAAGAATTTCCAGTTGGCAATACTGGTAGTTGCCTGTTGAGCCATTATTTTTCTCCTTCTCCAGGATCAGTGTCCTGGTTCAGATCAAGAGCGTGACCCTGATGAAGTTCGCTGGGAATTGGACCAGAATGTCCACGTCCAGCAGAACTTCGTCGGATTTTTCTTCGTTTTGTTCCAACTTGACAATCGTACCATCGACGAGGGTTGCGTCTTCGATGAGCTTCGTTAAGATCCCATCAGCCACAGCGCGAAGCTGCTCCAGATAAATGTCCGTGATATTGAACTTGCCAATATACGGCCTCAGACTCGTCCGGAAGAACTTCGCCGTGAAGTCCACTGCTTTCGTAATGGACAGTTCACGCTTCTCAAGCTGACTCACATCCGTCGAGAGCTGATGCCTTGCAAACACCGGAGCATCGACAACGTCCTGCACGACGATGTAGGTTCCGCCCGTCGCGATAATGTCAAGCTGCGTGTTCGAGAAGTACTTGTTGGAGTTTCGCAGCCCAACGGCACCCGTGATGTTGAGATTGGTGAATGGTTGTTCTGGAACGTTTCCAGGAATCATCCCACCAATCATCGAGGCAAGGAAGTAAGCCGGTTGAACCTCTGTGAAGTTCCCGGTCGCGGGCGCGGTGCCTGCGATTTCCGACTCTGTCAGGTTTGTGGTCTCCTTGGTGTCGTCGGTGAAGGTGATCTCGACAAGGTCCGGCCACAGGTTGTGAACACGCCGGTTTGCGAAACTCTTCGAGGTATCGGCGATGAAATCAGCCTGCTCGAACTTGTCGAGCGCGGCAGACTTGATGTTGTAATCCGCAAACCCGGAGCCCGCAGCCGAGTTCCAGGACGTGATGAATCCAGATGTAAGGCCATCTATCAACGTCAGGGCGGTGGCCGAATCGCGAGAGAACACCCGAGTGCTCTCTGTCGTGACTGGACCTCCCGCTCCATCGTCGAACCTTAACTCGATCACGTCACCCTGAATGACTCCGTCTGTGACGAAATCTACCGTTGAGTCGGCAAATGTATCCAGCGTTGGAGACGTTTCATTGGTGATCACCGCACCCGTATCCGCCGGATCCTCGGTCAACCGAGTCGTCTGGATGAACAACTGCCGGTTGATAAATACAATCCGCTCGTGCTTGGAGTCCACATCAGATTGCTGCGTCACATGAGCAGCGAAAACCTGGTGGGTAGCGGCGTCCTGAGTCAGAGGAATCATGGCATACACGTCCTCCGTCTCCAGGAACTCGGTCGCCAACGTGAAGTCAAGGACCGTGTCTGCCGCTACTGCCGTGGCGAACAACGTCGTGTCCGTATTCAGCCCGGCCAGGAAAGCCGCGAACGCCAGGGGGTTCTCAGGAATGGTCGGACCCAGCTTGCTGACAATCTCGTCCGTCGTCTGAACTTGGACGAGCTTCCCGATGTTATCGGTACGCGTCGCATCGTAGGTGATGAGAATAGTTCCAGTCTGCTCAAACGTTGTCAGAACAGCAGAGTACTGGATGTTGCTCGCCGCCGTTAGAACGACAGAGATGTGGTAACTGATCGTGGCCTGGGCGCCGGAGAATGCAACGGCAACCGTAATGGTCGTTGCCGAGACAGTAACAACATCGTGCACACCCGCCTCTGCGCCAAGCTCGATCACCAATTTATCCCCAGGCTTCACTCCTGCGGCCAGGAAATCAACGCCAGAATCAGTGAGTGCAACGCCGGCGCCGGCAATGTCACCCGTGGCACTGTTGACAATCGCCGCATTGAGGCGAAGGGTGGTCGCACTCAATATCTGGTCCACCACGAGTTTGCGACTTACCGTAGAGGAAGAGGCATCATCCCCGGTTTCGAACGTCACCAGAGTCTCATTCGGGACAACGCCGGCCTTGAAGAAGTCCGTGCTGGCATCCGTGAGAATGGTGCTGTCCTGAGGGATGATGAAAGAAATCCCTGTGTTGCCAGCGAAGCCCGTGAAGCTAAACCAAGGCTTGAGCTTCACAGTTAGAGCGGTTTCGCTGTCTACTGATGCAATTTCGAATTGTCCAGCATCAGTCGTATCGATGATTTTCAGCGTCATGCCAGCAACAACACCATCGGCGATGAATGTTGAACCGGCACTGGTGAAGGTCCCAGTAGAGACTATCGCGACACCGTCCAAGGCGAAGGGCGGCGTCTTTGTAAGAGTCGTGGTCGCGGTGACAGCGCCAGTCTTGGAACTGTCCACCACGGTCTTCGAGACTTGCGCATTCGCACCCACGGTCACGCTGGCTGCGATGATCGTGAGGTCGGCTGGAAGAAGCTCGAAAACACCGAGAGTGCTAAACAGGTGGACCTTGACACTGGCTGTGTCCAGGACCGCACCCGAGATGAGACCCGGATACGAGAATACAGTCGAGGTTCCATCGTAGGACCCAGCGTCCCTACGGAACTCGATCTGTTTGTTCACGCCGATCAGCACTACAGGAAGTGCCGGCGCAACAAGAGCTACAGTTGGCTCCACAAACTGCTGTTCGACCAGTACGTCAGGCTGGGGAAGGTTCTCGCCCATCATTTTTCTCCTTTAGGCTTTTTCTAACCGTCCAGTTTCACTGGACATACTTTTACGGCCTGACGCACATTCCCCTGGCTCTTCAGGTTGACTTGGATCTGGTTGATCGTATCACCAGGAATCCGAAGTTTCCACCTGTCTTGCCACAAGATGCCGATGCCTACCGGAACAACCGTGAGGTCTATCTTCGAATCAGACTGAACCAGTGCTTCCCGACCCAAGACCACCGAGTTGACTTCGAACACTTTGGTTCGTTCCCGGATGACCTTGGCGAAGAACTGTAAAGACTGAAAGACGATATTTCCTAGTAGTTCAGCTTCCAGGCCCTCTCGACTGAAACAATTAACCGTCAGATCTGATTGCAACAGGTCTGAATAGGTTCGTGCTCCCGTTCCGAAGCTTTGTGATTGCAACTGATCGATGGTTGAATTCATCCATCGAACGTCGCCACGCGTGAGAATCAGGGCCGGCCTTGGCTCAGGCCTCTCCATGTTCTCGGTCCAGCTATCAGCGATAAAGATCCCTGTGTCATCCTGGTTCTCACTCCAGAGGAAGTCATTCGTGAGTTGCGGGTCGTCTCCATCCAAAGGATTCAGATTCTCATCGCGCTGCTGGTTCAGATCTTCGAGCTTCTCTATCAAATTGGCATCACTCTCGTAAAACTCCTCCTGGGAGAATGCCTCCTGGAGGAACTTTAGGATAATGTCCTTTGCGAAGCTCGTGTAGTTCACGTCGCAATATCCGTGTATCTTGTACCAACAGGCAGGCCAGCGTAGGGCCCCTGTTGGATAGTTTGAATCCCAGACGGGGCCGCTTTGCCCAACAAAGCACCGGCTCCGGCGCCCATCGTTGCGCCTAGGAGGCCGCCTATCAGAGCTGCGAATTTTCGGTTCTTTTCGATGAGATGGACTATCAGCTTAGCCCCACCAATCGAGCTCCCGGCCCCAATGGCGCCGCCGATGACAATCCCTTTCAGGGCCGTCTCCATATCGGCAGTCTTTTCGAGACCGAATTCGTCAGAGAATCCAGCCAGTAGAGCCCTGTGTTCATCACCCATTATATTTGCCCGCGATTTGCTTCGCTTGATTGTGCTTCGAAAGATCCATGCTGGGCGCTGGTTCCGTCTCGATCGTAGGGGACAGATATGTCGTGGGACGTATCTGTCTGCTGACCGTAGAATGATCCTTTGCGTGACTGGTTTCCCAGTTGGTCCTTGCCCTTTTCCTTGTCCTTTTCCTTGTCTTTTTCCTTAACGAGCGATCCGACAGCCGCCTTCTTTTTTTTATCTATGGCTGCTAACTTGCCCATCTCATCGGCGAACCCCTTTAGGATATGCTCGCTATGCATCATCGTATGTGATCACCTGCTGGGTCAGGCCTTCCGAATGTGTAATATCGAGAAGACTGGTCAAGAGGCTACCAGTCACCACTGCCTCGATCAGGTCCAGCATCTCCTGCCAACCAACAAGTCCGAGTCCGCGTTTCGTCGGGTCGTCGATGACCTCTGTGGATGTAGGCGGCAGGTAAACTCGGTATTTGAGGTTGTTCGCCGTTGTATCGAAGTCTCCTCCGGCCACATCGACAGTCGTCGTCCCCACCACAGTTATGAGTTCGTCTCTTTGAATGTTCCCAGCACCGTCGAGGATCTGGATCTTGTGGCTGGTTGTGATGTTGTCAGTGGTGAAGTTCCTGTTGGGATCCGTGAATACGTTGTCCCCGCTTGCAGCGCCACCGCGAGCAATCACTGCTGTATCTCGAACCCTATCGCTGGCGCTCTTACCAGTCTGATGCAGATCGAAAGACGCGTACCGGGTCTGAATCGCCATCCTATCTCCTCCCGGAAATCTTCGTGAATTCCTCTGAGAATCCGCGAATAAACGAATCGTTGAACGCTGCCACCTTCTTGATAGATGGCTTGTTCGTGTCCTTGAGGGATCGTGGTCCGACCTTGGCCGTAATGTCAGCAGGGATCGCAGCGAGCTGATTCCCTTCTCCACGCATATTCGTCTCGCCCTTCGGACCGCCCACGTCAGATGCTTTCTGGACGTTATGCGGGAATGGGTTAGCCAGGTCCCCTACCGGCTGCACGGTATCTTTGTTGTCCGGGCCAATGATAGCCGTGCCTTTGGGATAGTCCCCAAGAACGCCCCACTTTTCCATTAGATCGAATAAGGCTTTCATAGTCTTTTCCTCAGTAGGATCTCGGAGGCGTAATCATACCAGCCCCTGGCCGGTACTGTCCAGTTAGTCTTTTCGTGAAAGACTTCTCTTTCTGTTCCTTCTTCTTGACCGCCCGGTGTCCCAGATAGGCCAGACCTCCTGCCGCGACTGCTGGGAGCGCGACTAGGCCAAGAGGAATCGCCATCTTCTCCATCTCCTGGGCGAATCCATGCCGTGTGGCCTCTTCTATCGTCATGCTGCCCTCGGCATACCCATTTGGGATCTAAGCGTCCAGTTCAGGTCTGAGAATCCGGTCATGGCCGATCCGATGCCGCGACTGACGAACTCCTTAGCTGTCAAGCCAGGGTGTACCCAGCCACCGTTCAGGAAGCTCTGGATCGTTGCCTTTCGGAAGATCACCCTCGTCTGCCCGTGTTCGTGGATCCGAATCGGGATCGTCTTTCCCAGAAGAGCCCACATGATATGTCGTGCCATACCCTTGTCCTGGGCGTCTGCATAGGTAAGATCAGAGACGATGTAGATCGACTGTCCGGTCACGTACCCCTGGATGCTATTTGCAAGCAAACCTGTCGGATGCTTGAAAACACCGGAATAGATCACCTCTTTGATGGAGGAGATCACATTCTCCTTGATGCGGCTCATTTCCCAGAAGGGAACTGGCTCGCCATCATTCCGGTTAATGTCCAGGATCCGGAGCATTAGTAGACCGCGCCACCTTCCTTCATCTTCATCTTCTTCTTGCCCTTCGCCATCATATAGATGGCGCTCTTCTTGTCCTTGCCTTTGTACTTGTCCTTGTGCATGTAGTCCATGCGTGCGAGTTTTTCGATCATCTTCATTTTACTTCTCCTCCTTTTTTTTGCTCTTACCGGCAGCGTACCCAGCCAGGGCCCCGCCTGCGCCCCCTACGAGGAGCGCTTTTCTTACCGCTTGTCTCTTTGATGCCGCCGATACGAAGTGCGGTAGGGTCTTCGTTATCGCCCCTGTGGCAATTTTCTCGATCGTGAGCATAGTCTTCTCCTAGTCCTTCGTCTTGACCTTGCTCCAGTCTTCGTAAGGAAATTCTTTCGCGGCCTTTTTCTTACTAACCACATGTTTCATGCCGGCTGCGCCTGTCGCCAAAGCCCCTCCGATGGCTGAAAGGATAGCAGCAGGTATCTTATAGCGCTTCCCGGCCAATGTCGCGCCTAATGTCCCTCCGCCCAGGGCCCCTAGTGTGACCTGCGCCCTTTGAGACCCCAAGGCCGACTGTGGCCTACTGGTCATTCTACGGAAGTGCTTCGTATATTTCTTATCAGCCCCCGCCGACTCTTGAAGTTCTTTCCGAGTCAACTGGGCCAACTTTTCGATCATGAGCATCTTACTGTTCCTGTTTCAGTTGTTGTGCGACCTTGATCTTTCCGTGGACCTGGTCGAACTCTGCACGGCTGAGCTTACGCCCGCCCGTGGCGCGATCGATATTCTTCAGGAGACTCTCGTTCACGCTCTTCGAGCCTCGTTTGCCCTTGCAGTAGTCCTTGTATTCTCTGATGCTCATTCTGCGGTTCGGGTCGTTTTCGTTGCTCATGATGCTCTCCCGTATCCTCGTGCCACCCTGAGAATCACTGGCCGGCCACGCCCTCTTGTGGTCGATCCATACTGTGCGTGTGTATATGGGTCTGGAGCTGTGTTTCCTGGCGTCCAATGTGCCGCCCATCGGTCAATCTGTCTTAGCTGGGCTTCCTCAACATCCCTGGTTGCGAATTCGGCTGCGGCTCCGAATAAGGCACCAAGGCCAGCGCCGGCCAAGGCAGCCCTTGTGCCTTTGCCAAGGATGCTACCAGCGAACAGCCCAGTAGTTGCTCCGCCAAGGATGCTCGAAGCTGCTCTCAGCCTCTTCTTCTTGGCGGCGACTGTGTCCTGTGCGATTTTTTCGATGCGTATCATTGTCTTACCTCAAGCTCGGTGTGCTACCGCCTCGAACCGTGGCTCCCTCGTGATAGCCGCCGGAGTGTAGGCTACCCATTTCAGGTCCAAATCCAGCACCCGAAGAGAGGGCCTGCCTGGATCCAAGGAAGGAAAGGGAAACCAGGGTCCCGTCTTTCTTCTCTTCGTATCCACCATGCCGACGCGGCTTCTTCTTTTTCGTCACGAAGCTAGCTGCTGCTGATTTACCCATCTCCTTACGCTTGAAATAGCGGACCACGTCCTTAACCTTCTTGTTCATGAACTTCTTCTTCATGGGGACGACGACCTCGGGTCCGGCTTCACCCAGAATGGCTTTCACTGGACCCTTGATTACGCCACCCGCCCTGAATTGGCCATGGGCATCCGTTCCTGGATTCCAGGCCTGGAAGTCCTGGGCATGCATGCCCCGCTCTGCTATCTTCTCAATCAGCATCATCTAGTAGTTTTTTCGCGTCTTCGAGCTGATGATCTTGATCTTCGGACCCATAGACTTCTTGCTCTTCGATGTGACAACGCCACCGTGTCCCATCGCGCCAGGCGTACCCATCCCGCCGGCCATCATCCCAAAGCCCAGTTTCTGGATCTCCTCGGAGAATCCCGTTGTCATCGCTTCTGAGGCTGTCTTTTTCATCGGTTTGTCTTCCTTCTTCCTTTTCTTCTGCCCGGCGAGCAGGGCTGTACTCGCCTCTCTGTTCGTTGCTGGAAGCGGGACCTTGCCAGGATCGATCCCTGCGTGGTCGTAGACACCATATCCGAGCTGCGAATCAGCCTTTGGCGCCGCGTCCCAGTTGTAAAAGGCCCCCTTCCTCACGTTTCGTCTTTCTTGAGCATTTGATAGCCGGCGGCTCCTACGGGAATTCCGACCGCAGCACCTGTCAGCTCAGCCCCGCGCCCGCCGACGAGCTTTTTCGTTTCTCTTTTCGTAGCACCAACCGCCTTCTTGAGCTCTTTGCGTCTGGTCGTTTCTTTAGGAACTTGGAACGTTTGGCCTCTCCCCGCACCGGGGATAGCTGCCTGCGTCCTCTTGGGTGGCTTGACGACCCGCCCCCACAGTGCAGCGAGGTGCCTTGCCACGGGTGCTCTGGCGGCTATTTTCTCGATCTCGATCATTAGACAGCTCTCCGGTAACCTTCACCCTGTCCGCTAAACGTTATCCCGCCAGAGTTCTCGCCCATGTTCTCAAAGAAGCCGCCGCCCTTGCCAGAGAATCCCTTGCTGCTACCGCCATCAAGATCGATGTTGCTCTTCAACGGGTCATGCTTCGGGAGCCACCTCTTGGCCTTCCTGACCTTGCTCAGCCTCTTCGTCGGAAGCTGTGGGTTGCCAGTCGCGATCTTCTCGATCAGCAACATTAGACAGTCTCCAGCTCAGGAATCTGGATCTTCCATTCAACGTCTGAACGGTTGATCTCAGTCAGAAGGAGGTTCTGATGGACGAGGGCTCTGTTCTTCCTCGTCGTGTTCACCCTTGTGATTCTCCACCGAGTCCCATTCGCCACAGCCTCTATGATGAGATCCCTCTGTTTGGCCTCCGGGAAGTTGCTCATCCAGGCCGCAGTTTGGTTTGGCTGTACCTCTCCAAAGTTTGCGAACTGGCTGACCTTCGGCGAGGGACTCACGTTGATTCTAATCTGAACCGGGTCCAGGAAGCCCTTGATGAATCCCGTAGCCAGGCAGATTGTACAGTTTGAGACTTTCTTCCTTCCCTTAACAGCATCGAAGCAGTTGGGGCACCGTTGCCCGAATGTCGTCTCGGTCAGGAGGAATGCATCGATGCCATTCTTCTTCGATAGGAGCAGATTGTTGCGGCGCATGATCGCCAAGGCGATCCTGTCTGGCTTCTCACTATTGGAGACAACCTCCGACTCTGAGAATTTGGAAGTCGTATCTTCGGTTGCACGGACCTTATAGTACCACTTCCGCCACCGGGCCTTCTGGGCGGCAGTGAAGTCCTTGAATGCGAATGTCTGTTTCAAGCCATCCACTATTTGATTGAAAGGGCCCTCGGGAGACTGGCTCCTGAAGATCGAGAATGTGAAGTCAGAGACCGGCCTATTGGTTGGCTTGATCCGCCAATCGATAAGCAGGAAATCTAGTGAGATGGTCCTCACTCGAATCTGATCAATCTCTGCAACCGCTGTTGTGACCATTAGAAGAAGTTGTCGTCGTCGTTTCTGTTGTTTCCACTGTACTCGGATGGGATCGCCCCAAATCCGATCGCGATGTTCTGGCTCTTTTTCTTGTTGATCTTCTTTGTTTCGTAGTCACCTACCAGCCTGGCGATCCAGGCCTGGTAGTCGGGCGCCTTGTCCTTGTCTCTGACGACGATACCACCATCGTTATAATCCAGCCGGTTTCTGGACTGGAGAATTCCTGCCGAAAACAGGATCTCGATCGCGGCGCCACGAATGAGTAGTCTTTGCGATGGATGCGTCTTGATGTTGACCGGAGCGAGCGGAGGCTGTGTGTCGTTCCAATCCTCGATCGCATCAAGGATAGCTTCCTTGAGTTGGCCGTCG
>SDBT01005818.1_pt1 | contig 20627 bp, 11 predicted proteins | sample 2277101 | NCBI WGS metagenome assembly SDBT01 (sample SAMN10404973, study PRJNA504765) | marine sediment metagenome | isolation source: marine sediment core GS10_PC15, 103 cmbsf | place: Arctic Ocean: Southern Knipovich Ridge | collected 2010 | reverse complement strand
CGACAGGACGGCGATTTCGGCGTGCCATCCGGGCGCGCTGGCGGAGATTATGAAGGAGCGCGGCTGTCCGGTGACGCTATACCTCAACGGGTGTTGCGGCAACGTGAACAATGGGTTCCCGGATTCGCGTGGCCGCCTAAGCAGGGAGAAGCTCGGCGGCGCTCTAGCTGACCATGCGACCGAACTCATAGGGGGCATGAAGTGGCGGGAGGGCACGTCGCTGCGTGTCGCCAGCGAGACATTGGAGCTCCCGTTCCGGACCGTTACGGAGGAAGATATCGGGGGGACCCGCCGCGGGACCCAGAGGTATGGGCCGGACGAAATGTACGAACGCGCCCTGCCTGGACTGCTGGCGAAGATGCGCCGGCGTAAGACAAAGCGAGCGGAGGTCCAATGTCTGTTCCTGGACGAGCTGGCGCTGGTGGGGGTGCCGGCGGAGCTTTTCGTGGAGTACGGACTGCGCGTAATCGAAGCGGCCTGGCCCATGCAGGCTGCGGTTGTGGGCTATGCCAATGGAATGGTGGGGTATGTTCCCACCCGTGAGGCGTTCGAGCGCGGCGGGTATGAGCCGACGTTCGCAGGTTCCAGCTTGCTGGCACCCGGAGCGGGTGACATGCTGGCGGAGGCGGCGATCAGTATCGTGAAGAGGCACAGGTCCTTCTGAGAGTAGTCCAAGGAGAGAGCAAGTCATGGCGAAGCTGGCAATCGCAGGCGGAACGCCGATCAAGAGGAAGCCTTTCCCACGGTGGCCGGTCATCGGAGACGAAGAGATCGCGGCGATAACGCACATCCTGGAAGAAGGCAAGATGGGGCGCGTGGTGGTGTTCGGCACGGGACAGGCAAGCCAGGTGGATGCGTTCAGGGAGGCCTGGGGAAGACATTTCCCAGGGAAAGACTACGTCATTCCCTGCTCCAGTTGCTGCACGGCCATGGAGCTTGCGCTGCGGAACGCAGGGATCGGTCACGGGGACGAAGTGATCACTCCTGCAAGCACGTGGGTGGCAACGAACCTGGCACCGGCGATCGTGGGGGCGACGCCGGTGATCGTGGACGTGAGTCCGGAGAACTACTGCCTGGATCCGGAGGCGGTGGAAGCGGCGATCACGCCAAGGACGAAGGCAATCATCCCAGTGCATATCGGCGGGTACTGCTGCGAGATGGACACGATCATGCAAATCGCCGAGAAGCACCACCTGGTGGTGATCGAGGACTGTGCCCAGGCACATGCGTCCAAGTACAAGGACAAGTACGTGGGAACATGGGGTCACTTCGGGTGCTTCAGCTTCGACATCCTGAAGCTGATGACGGCAGGCGAAGGCGGACTGGTGATGTGTGACGATGAAGACCTGCCGAACCACGTGTACGGGATCGGGGGACAGGCCGGTCCGCAGATAACGAGCATCCTGGCAGGGGAGAACCGGACGGTCAACGGGTGGAACTTCCGGATGACGGAGTTCCAGGCAGCGATCCTTCTATGCCAGCTTGAACGTCTGGACGAACAGAAGAAGACGCGGATGAGGAACGCCGACTACCTGCGCAAGAGACTGTCGGAGATCGAAGGGATCAAGAACGTCAAGCACGAGCCACAGCAGAACTACTACTCGTTCTTCTTCAAGTACGACGCCGAGTACTTCAAGGGGGTCCCGAAGCAGACGTTCACCGACGCCATGAAGGCGGAGTCAATCCCGATGTTCTCCTCGCCGGGCGACCAGTTCCCGGCGTACCGGTCGCCGAACTTCCAGGTGCCGGGAATGGACTTCCGCAAGATGTACCTTCCGGTGGCAGAGAAGGCTTTCCAGGAGGAGGCAGTGGGGTTCCACGGCGTGTACGGCCTCTTGGGCGACAAGGAGAACATGGACGACGTGGCCGACGCCATCATCAAGATCAAGGAGAACGCCGATGAGCTGGTTGCATGGAAAGGCGCAGAGGTGACCACGCCCATTATCCAGCGGGACCAGAAGTGAGGTGAAGGCAAGGGCAGCAAGAGGATGACCTCAGAATGAACGCCCCAGTTGCTGCTTGAAGCGCCAGGCAAGAGGAGATCCCGAATGAAGGCGGCGGTCACAGACGGTCAGGGTCACGTGCAACTCCGCGAGATCCGGATACCCGAGGTGGGTGAGTATCAGTGTCTGTGCCGCATACTTGCCTGCGCGACATGCAGCGGAACCGACCAGAAGATCATGAAGAACGCCCTGCCCTGGGAGATGAACTACCCCGCGGTCTTGGGTCATGAGAGTGTGGGCCGAGCGGTCAAGTTGGGCGCCAAGGTGCGCAACATCAGGGAAGGCGATCTCTTTCTGAGACCGACGGCGGTCTACCAGGAGGAGCGCATCGGGGAGTACTACTCCGGCTGGGGCGGCTTCGCGGAGTACGGGTTGGTGACGGACACGCAGGCGTTGCTGGAGGACCGGCCCGATGCGGAACCTCACGGCTACTGTCAGTTCCAGCAGAGGATCCCGGCGGATATGCTGATGTCGGCAGCGGATGCCACCATGCTGGTGACGCTGAAGGAGACCGCCAGCATCATCGCGAACATGAAGGTGACGATCGGGACGCGTATGGCCATCTTGGGTTCGGGATCGGTAGCACTGGGGATGTGCCGGTTCGCGAAGGTGATGGGGGCGGCCCCGGTGATCGTGGTGGGTCGACGTGAAGCCCCCCTGGCTTACATTCGCAAGATCGGAGCGGACTTCACCGTCGACGTGAAGAGCGAAGACATGGTCGAAAGTGTACGCGATATCACCGAAGGCAAGGGGCTTGATTTCGTCCTGGACACCAGCGGGGACGTGGAACTGGTGAAGCGGTCGGTGCCGTGCTTGACCCCCGAGGGAAAGATCGTCCCCTACGCAACGTACCGCACGCGGGAAGAGGTGAAGGAGAACGTGGAGCCTGGCCGTCTGATGGTGATGGGTCCACGGGAGGTGAGCGCGCATGAGTACCTGTTGGACGCGGTGCGGCTGGGACTGGTGAACCTAGCCGAGTTCTACTCGCACCGGATGCCGCTATCGGCAGTGACGGAAGCCTTCGATCTGCTGAAGAAGAAGGCGGCTTTTAAGGTCGTTCTGGAAACGGACTAAGCGAGTAGGACGCGCCCTGCTGTCCGCAGTGGCTCGCTTGGCGACCTCTACCAGCGGAAGAAGCGGTAGGGGTCGTCGTCGTGCAGGACCGGCTCCTCCAGGTAGAGGCCGTCCAGCCAGCGCGTCCGCTACGGACCCAGAGGGCCTCTTGCGAGGCACACCCACAGCCAGTATCATCGCTGGCGGTTCCCCGTGATGAGCGGGACCTATTGTCCGAGAGGGCGAATCGGCAATGTCGGGGAAGATCAAGCCGCGCAAGGCTGCGATGTGTGACTTCTTCAACGCGCACCCGGATGCGGCTGGACCCCTGCGCCCGGGGGCCCTTGAGGAGCTCCATCCTGGCCATCGTGCGTCGGTTGAGTTGTTCGTCGAGGCCCTCAAGGGGAGGCATAGAGTCCTAGACATTGGATGCGGCACAGGTCAGCCTGCTCTGTACGTGGCTCCACACGTGCAGGAGCTGGTGGCTGTTGACGCCGCGCCGAACATGGTCGCACTTGCCCGCGAGAACGCGCGAAGGCTCGGGATTCGGAACGCCACGTTCCTGGTAGGAGGCGCTGAAGGTCTACCTTTTGGCGACCAGGAAGTTGATGGCGTGTCGCTGCTCGGTCTCTTGGAGAGCATGGACTGGCAGGGCGTGCACCGAATGATGGGCGAGATACGACGGGTGCTGGAGCCCGGGGGTAGCGTCGCCATCCTTGAGCAGGACTGGCAGCATGTGTTGCAGGCCAAACCGCTTCTGTCCGGGGAGGTCCGCCGAGACGGTGAGCAGTTGATCCTCCAGGTCACCGAGCGGAGTGCGTCCCCGCCGCTGGAACGAAACACACTCTATTCGGCCACCTCCGGCAGCCCATCCGGCGAGGTGTTGGCAAAGGAGCTAGGACAGCAGACTCAGATTGAGACTTCTCTGGGGCCGGATGATCTGGATCCGGAGGATATGGCGGATGCATGGTATTACGAAGGCGCACAGTTTGACAGACAGGGGCTGACGGAACTGGTCAGTTCCTACGGCTTCCGGGAGATCGATATCGTGCTCCTTCCCATTTGGCAGGAGCTGTTCCTGACTGCTTTGGCGTAGTGCTCGCCGTTGCCGACCTGACCATTGACTGCCCCCCCCGCGCGGGCCGGCGGGCGCGGGGAGTGCTCCCGTAGCCCCAACATGTCGCCGACCGTGGCATACTGACGGCAAGGAGACGATGTTGCGGTCCGATATCATCACGAGTGATTCCCGACGGCGCAGCGCAACGTTTGCCACGCGGTGGGTTAGTCTGATGGCGATGGGACCTCTGATCGAGAACTTCCAGTTGGTGTTTCAGGCCTGCGGCTGCAACAGCCGCTGCTTCCACTGCAGTGTCTCGAACGAAGGCAAGGGGATGGAGCCGCTACCCTTGAGTGACATCCGGCAGTGCGTGGGCGCAGCCATCTCCATGAACGAGCGCACGCCACCGCTCTATCAGCGCCTTAGTGTCATGTGGCTATCTGAGCCGGCTGACTACCCGGAGCTTGTGGACTTGACACGCTTGCGCATCAAAAGTGGAGGGCCTACTTGCAGGACCCTGGCCACCAACGGAGAGCGGCTCGCAAGGGAACCTGGGCTGTTGGCGGAGCTGAAGGCCGTTGGCCTTGAGAAGATCCAGCTGAGCTTCTATGGGGCGGACAGCGAGCACGACAAACTGGAGGGAAGACGGGGCGCATGGGATCAGAAGTTGAGAGTAGCCCGGGCAGCCACAGAGCTTGGACTTGTGCTCGTGACGCAGGTCTTCCTCCGTCGGGGCCACGCGTCCGAGGTCGTCCAGATCATCCGATGCGTTGACGAGGCAGTGGGTCACGGCACGGTTGACCATTCGGTCACCGTCTGGATAGTAGCTGGACGAGGCAGTCATCTGGATAGATGGGTTCCGACACAAGCTGAGTTCGACGAGCTGCCTGAAAACCTGCGTGCACTGCCCAGACTGAGTGAATTCAAGCCGGAGAGCGAATGGTGCCGTCTGGCGTCGGAGGGTACTATGGCGGATCTCCTGGCGGAGCGTCTCCGTAGAACACACGAGCGAGGAGCGCCGGATGTGAGCCTTCATCTGGGCCCTGAGAACATCCGTGCTGCCGAGCGCATTCTGGAGGAGTCATATTCGAACGCCCGTCAGGGCCGAGTCGGATTCGAAGCGAAGACGGACAGGTTCTGCAACGTGCCGTTGCCTGAATGGGCAGAGAGCGTCGGCCGGCCCTCCTCTTCGGGCATGTACACTGTCCTGTCCATGCGACAGGAATGGGAGCGCCGACTCAGCGACGACGGATGACGCCGCCCCCCCCCCGCGGGCTGGCGGGGCGGGGGCCTCTTACCTGCCGAGCTTGCTCATTGCGATGACAATGCTCGAGCCGTATCATCAGGCTTGGCTGACTCGTCCTTGCTCTGTTGACAAGCTTGGCGGCGGTTGGCAGGATGTCAGCTTCCCAAGCTGGACGTTGCCGGTTCGAATCCCCTCACCCGCTCCTCCTCCCATTCCGTCTGAGAACCGTCCGTAAAGGCACGAGAACCACGATCTCCGCCAACCCGCGCGAGTTGTGACCCGCCCAGGCTGAACACGTGCCGCTTCCTTCTCTTCGAAACGTCCGGGCATTCGTGCCCCAGGTGGTGTCTCTGGCTAGTCGTCAGACGGACCTGCTTCTTGAGGAAGCCGGCTTCCCGCTGTATGATCGCCGAACGACAGCGGATGGCAGGAGCACAGGGGAGAAAGCACATGAAGTCAAGCCGGCATCCACATGTACACGTTGACCCTCGGCAGCCCCGGAACGGGGCCAGGCCGGGCACCAACCCGCCGGTGTTCGCCTGGAAGCCGCAGGACGGGGCAGACCGGTTCTCCCTGGTCGTCGCGCGGGACCGGTCGTTGAACGATGTCGTTCTCGCTGAAGCCGAACTGACCGAACCGATCTACCTCCCGGAACGGACCTTCGCTCCGGGCCGGTACTTCTGGCAGTGGTCGACGCCGGGCGCGGAGGGCGAGGTCTTCGAGTTTGCGATCACCCCGGAGGCAGTCGGCCTGGAGGTCCCGCCCCCCGCTGTCTGGCTGGAGCGGATGCCTAAGGCACACCCGCGGATCTACGTCAGTCCCGAGGATCTGCCCACGATACGCGCGTTGCGCCACAAGGAAAGGGCCGGCCTGTGGCGGGGCCTCGAAGCTGACACGCAGAAGCTCCTGGCTCAACCGCACGAGATCGAGGAGCCGCCGTTTCTCCCGGAAGAGAGTTCCGATTACGGGAACTGGTATGCGGCCTTTTCCCGGGGCATGCGCGATTCCCATCGCTTCATGCGCGGGGCAATGACGCTGGCGCTGGCGTATCTGGCCTCGGGCGAGGCGCAATATGCCCGGGCCGCATGCAAGCGGATTGCCTCCATATGCATGTGGGACCCTGAGGGCTCGAGCCATATCGGCCACTTCGACGAGGCCCACATGGCGGTCATCCGGCACGGTCCGCAGGCCGCCGACTGGGTGTGGGACCAGTTCACGGAGGAGGAGCGGGCGCTCGTCATCGATCAGTTTCGGCGGCGCGGCCAGATCACCTTCGAGTACATGCACGGCCGCAGCTCGGGTGGCGTGACCCGGGTCGATTCGCACGGGAAGGGCTCACGGCCGGCACCGATGAGATCCAACCTCGGCTCATATGGTGTCACCCGGTTCGATTCGCATGCTGGCCGGGAGATCGTCTTCCTGGCGATGATCGCCCTGGCGTTCCACGAGGAGATACCGGAGGCGCTGGAATGGCTCGAGTGGCTCCGGCCGGTCCTGTGCGGCATCTGGCCGGTGTGGGCCGGCGACGACGGCGGGTGGGCTGAGGGGCTCCGCTATGGGTTGTCCTACGTCAGCATCATGACGATGTTCGCCTCGGCGCTGAAGCTTGGCACAGGCGTGGACCTCTATCGGCGGTCGTTCTGGCGCAACCACGGCGAGTGGCGGCGATGGTGCTGGCCGCCGTATGCCGAATGGTTGGGTTTCGGCGACGGCACCGAACGTTGGGGCGAGACCTGGCTTCGCAACGCCGATCTGGTCGAACTCATCGACCGGGAGAGCGGCACGGGCAGTCTGGCGGATTACGTCGCCGATCTGCGCCGCGAGGCCGAGACCTGCTCCACGCCTACGGAACGGCGGAGACCGCAGATCGCGCCGCTTCGGTATCTGTCAGGCTCCCCGACAGGCGCGCCAAATGGCGGCGGGGAAACGGATGCAGACCGGATGCTGCGGGTGTTTCCTGCAGCGGGCTGGGCGGCGATCCGGACGGATCTCACCAATCCGGTCAGAGACGTGGCGTTCATCTTCCGCAGTTCACCGTACGGCGCGATCAGTCACTCCCACGCGAACAACAACGACTTCATCATCCATGTGGGCGGCAAGGTGATGGCCATGCCGAGCGGCTACTACGCCGGCTACGGGTCTGAGCACCACATGCACTGGGTGTGGCACACGAAGAGTCATAACTGCGTGACCCTCTCGGACGCCTCGCAATTGATGTGCTCCTACAACTCGCGCGGCGCCGTCGAGCGCGCCTTCGAGGACGACCGGCTCGCCTACTTCGTCGGCGATGCGGATGCAAGCTACGTCCTGCAAGCCGAGCGCTGCCGTCGCCATGTGCTCTTTCTGAAGGCGCACACGTGCTTCGTGATGGTCGACGAGGTGGTGTTGAAGCCCGACGTAACCGCCGCGCTCCAGTGGAACATCCACTCCTGGGCGCCGTTCGACGTCGACGAAGGGGCGCGCACATTTCACCTCGATCGTGAAGGCCGACGACTCACGGGTCACTTCCTCCACCACCAGAATTCCTTCTTCTCCCTCTCGGAGGGTTGGGATCCCCCGCCGAGATCGGCCAGGCCAGGGGAGCCGTGGCAGAATCAGTATCATCTGCGCTTCACAGCAACTAACCTGATCCCCGGGAGGAACCTCGGCGTCGTCCTTTGCCCATCGAGCAGCGACATCCACGCGTCCGAGGTCATCACGGAGCGTATCGGTGAGGTCGAGATCGCCCGTATTGCAGGGGACACCGTGTTCGTCAACCAGGGACAGGGGATCGAATGCGAGGGCGTGAGCACACGCTCGCTCGCCCTCTTGCTGCTGGAGGGAGCGCGGTACGAGGTCTCAGATGAGGGAATCCGCTCAGCCGACACATAGGCTTCTCCGGAGTGCTCTTTCCGAGTCTAAGTGCGGCTTTGCACTCTGAAGACAGAGCAGCAGGGCATAGTGTACCCTCAACAAGAGAAGCCGTGTCGCTTCAAGGGCGACTGCAGAGCGCCGGACGAAAGGGAGGGCCAGGATGTCTATCCATCCGCCAGGTATTGCCATCGGAAGTCTGACAGATCATCCAGGAACTTACACCTATTTTCGACGTGGCACCTATGAGGCCTTCTTCCCCGACCTCGCGCCTGAACACGGCAGAGACCGTGGGAAGATCCCGTTCGCGGAGGGCAGCCTCTTCCGCCCTGACCAGCCGGTCGGTTGGAAGGCCCTGTCGCTCCTGGACGCTGGTGTCGACATCCAGATTGACCTGAAGAAGGCGGTGTTTGTCGAGCGCGTTCTTCTCACTCAGGACACGAAGGCTGGCTCCGGGGTGGCGGCCATCGAAGTCCTCGTATCGGAGGACGGCAAAGTGTTCCGCCCGGCCGGCCTCCTCAAGGCCGGCGTCGACGGTGCGGTCACCGACGAGGAGATCGCCGTCCCGGTAGGCATGACGGCATGTGCGTTGATCGTTCGCCTCCACGGTTGTTTCCGCAACATCGTCCTCAGGCAAGTCGACGTGCTCGGCTGCGCGTTCGGTTCCCCCGTTGTCTACCCCTTGCCGAAGCACGCCGAGTTTGGCTCTCCTCGTGGAGCACTCCCGCTTGAAGCGGCGAAGGGCATCGCGATCGCGGAGGGCGCTTCGGACGACAGCCGTTTCGCCGCTGAGCTTCTGGCCGGAAAGGTCCTCGAGGAGTTCGGCGTCCGTCTCGATGTGGGCGAGCATTCGGGCGCGAAGGGGCTGTCGGGCAGGATCATCCTGGGCCTGGCGAAGGAGCTGAAGGCACTGAAGCGGCACAAGGGACGTGCTCCGAAGCCGGAGGGCTACCGTCTGAACGTTGCGAGGAAGACCGCCTGCCTCGTCGCATCGGATCGCCGCGGCCTCATCTACGGCGTGGAGACGGTCCTTTCGCTTCTGCGGCACTCGCCGGCGTTGGGCATTCCCGCTTGCAGCATCGCAGACGAACCGGCGATGGAGCTGCGCGGCGTCCATATCGGCCTGCCCGCCCGCGAGGACATCGATTTCACCAAGCGGCTCATCCGCTACCTGCTCGCCCCGATGCGCTACAACACGATCTTCCTCCAGATCACGTCGGGCATGCAGTTCGACAGACGCCCTGAGATCAACGAGGCGGCCTTAGAAGTCCAGGCCCGCGCCGCGCGAGGCGAGGGCCCGTCCCTTCCGCACTCCAGCATGATTGCCGGGGGATCGTACCTTACGAAGGACGAAGTGAGGGACCTGGTGGCCTACGCGCGCGAATACGGCTTCGAGGTTATCCCGGAGATCCAGTCGCTCGGCCACGTGCAGTATCTCACCGCAACCTATCCCGAGATCTCTGAGCTGGAGCCCGTGGAGGCGGAAGAGGAAGCGGAGGTGGATGTCGAGAAGGCGGACAGGAGGCCTTCCGCGGTCTACGCACACTGCTACTGCCCCCTGCAGGAGAAGCCCTACGAGATCATCTTCGACCTGATCGACGAGATCGTCGACGTGGTCGGGCCGTCCCGGTACGTCCACATGGGGCACGATGAGGTCTATACCATAGGCGTCTGCGAGCGCTGCCGGGGCAGGGACCCCGCAGAACTCCTGGCCCTTCACATCAACAGGCTCCACGAGTACCTGCAGTCCAAGGGCCTCGGCATGATGATCTGGGGCGACATGCTCCACGACGTCACACGCTACAAGACGCCGCCGGCCATTGACCGGATTCCCAAGGACATCATCTTGCTCGACTTCATCTGGTACTTCCATCTGGGCAAGGACATCGAGACGCACCTGCTCGACCACGGCTTCAAGGTCGTCATGGGCAACATGTACTCGAGTCACTACCCGCGCTACGCAGCCCGGCGACGCAGGAAGGGCGTCATCGGCGCCGAGGTCTCGACCTGGAGCCGCGGCGACGAGTACACCCTCGGAGCACGGGGCAAGCTCTACGATTTCATCTACTCCGCCAACATGATGTGGTCAGCCTTCTATCGCGAGGAGTTCCGGTTGACCTATGATCGGATGATCACCGACATAGTCCCGCACCTCCGCTCGCGCCTGCGCGGCCGGACGTTTCCCTCCCAGATCAAGGGGAGCAGGTTCTCGGCGATTTCACTCGGGAAGAAGGGCCTCGCCGATAGGGACGCAGGCCTCAGACTTGAACCGGGCCGCCGTGAACTACGCGGCGTGCCCTTCCGTATCGGCCATGCCTTGGGCGTTCAGAGCAAGGCCGCCCGCGAACCAGGGCATCCGCAGCAGGTGAGCGTCGCGGTCAACCGGAGGGCGGATAGTCTGATCTTCCTGCATGCTACCGACGGAAGCGCCATGCGCGGCAGGTCGTCGCGCCTGAATGCGGTGGGCGAGTACGTGATCGAATACGCCGACGGTAGCAGGGCGAAAGTACCCATTGGATACGGAGGCAACATCGCTGCGTGGCACCGGCGCCATGCCGAACCCCTGCATCACCCGATGTTCCGGCACAGCGGCTACATGGCCACCTATCTGGCGGACCCCTTGATACAGGACAAGACGGCCGACGGTGAAGACATCACCGTTTACGGCTATGAATGGCTGAACCCTCGGCCGAACCAGACCATCCGCCGGGTCCGCCTCCGCGCATGCGGGGCATCCGACGCAACGGTCTTGCTCTTTGCGCTGACGGCGGTGAAGGCTCGGTGACCGCCCACTCAGCGACAGATCAGGCAACGCCTCCACCGCCACCCGCCACGTCCAGCAGCGTGGGGTCGGTGTAGACGTTCGTGGTGAGGTCGAGCGACGAGCGGCGCACTGCGCCCAGGGCCATGTTCGAGCCCTACCGCGCGTCTGCCGGATCATCCCCCGGTGGCAACACGCATGGCGAGCTCGGCCCACTGCCAGAGCCGCTGCGGCTGGTGGCGCACGGTGCTGATGTCCTTGAGGATGAACTCCAGCGCGCAGCCATGCCGCGTGCAGGCGTCGGAGGTCGCACGCAAGTCGCGCTCGACCGCCTCAGGGCTCCAATCGTCCCAGGCCAGGAACGCCGGACTGGGTTTGCGCGAGAAGACGAAGTCCCGGCTCAAGCCCTCGGCGCCGCGCTCGACGTCCACCCAGGGGCTCATCGACACCTTGCGCACGTGAGGGATCTTGCGGATCATATCCATCTTGCGGTCCAGGGGCTCGCAGCAGCCGTAGTAGCCCAGGCCGAAGCGCTCAAACCAGGGGCTCAGGTAGGGCAGCTCGAACTCCTCGTGCATGGCCGGGGAGACGGCCGCGAATATCTGCGACATGCCGAACGTCCACAGGTCGCAGGCCCGGGGGCTTGACCCCTGGAAGCCCGGGGCCGGCAGCTCTTCGGTGAAGGCGCCGGTGCAGTGGACCGTGTCCTGGCCCCAGCCCAGCAGGCCCTTCTCCTCCAGCTGGTCGAGCATCTCGAGGTGGCACTGCGTGAGCCGCGCTGCCATGCGGTGCAGGAACTCGGGGCGCTCAACCGTGTCCAGCAGCACCTGCTCGGGGTTGTGCCACTGGACCAGTATGTCCCAGGGGGCGTAACACGGCAACTGGCCCTGCATACTGACCTCCAGCAAACCGTCGAAGATGTCATGCGCCCTCTCCTCAACCTCGGCCGTCGCCGCCTCGTCGAGACTGACTTCCGGGGTGCGGATGCGGGCGATATCCTCCTCAGTTCGTATCTGGTCGTGGTAGTAGTGACTGACGACGTCGTTGCGGGGGTCTTCACCGGCGCGGTCGTCGACCGTGTCGAAGCCGAAGCCGGTGCTGCGTATGACCTTCGGCACCCTGACCAGGGGCTCGACCACCATGTCCACGCGCATGTGCCGCCAACGGTATAGCGTGCGACGGAGCCCGGTCTCCAGCCTGCGGCAGAACTCGTCCGCGCACTGCAGCGTCAGTTCGCCGTCCACATCCATTTCGTGCCAGGCGACCTGGTCGATAGCGACCATAGGCCGCACGGCGCGCAGGCCGTTGAGCGCCTTCCACAGCTCAATGGTCTCGGCGTTGGCCGGCAGCGCGGCGATCTGCGCCGTCTGGGCCGCCAGTTCGCGCAGCACTTTGCGATCACTTGATGTCAAAGGCATCATCGTCTCCTCGGCATGCGCTTTCCTGTGGTGCGTCCGGAAGTGCTCACATCAAGTAGTTGAGCGCCGCGCTGACGCGATTTCAAGCCGCAGACGCCCCGCTCGCCGCCAACCAACGACCCGGCCGGGCGCCGGTGTGGCTACGACGACCCGGCTGAGCTCTCGCAACAGGCAGCGGCGAACGCCGGCAGCCATGCCGACCGTCTGACGCAACACAAGGCATTTGCCGACTGGCGACTTCCGAGCTACTATCTGCCAATGGGACCTGCCGGAACCACGCGATTCCCCGTCATTCCGCAGGAGCGGTCCAGGATGGGGCGGCGCAAGGACAACTGCCACTAGCAGTGGGCGGGGCGTGCCCGCTGGTCGCACAAGCGTGTTCCAGCTTATCTTGACGAAGGGCGGAGCATGGGATATCGGTCCAGGGAGCGAGTTGCCCTCATCCTTGCCCATCAGGAAGCTGATCGTGTGCCCTGCGCCGGCGTTCCGTTGGCCGGCGTGCCGCTCCGTCGGTGGTGCGAGGAGTTGGGTCTCAGCGAGGATGAAAGGCAGTGCTTCACCGAGGGAGACTTCAAGTACGTCACCTTCGACCTGACAACGGAGAAGAGCTGGTTCGCACCTTACTTGCCCGACCTGCCCGGGGCGGCGGACGTGACGCCCTTCGGAGTGGGCTGCCTCCCGCTCAAGTCGGCAGACGGTTACGTAGCGGGCAAGAAGCTCTACCATCCGCTGGCCAGCGTCAACACCGTCCGGGAACTCGAGCTTTTCCCATTCCCTGATGTGACTGCAGAGCGTGCGCATGCGCATCTGGAGCAGAGGATCCAGGCCGCCAAGGAGAACGACTTCACCGTCATTGGCCAGATGTCGCAGACTGTGCTCGAGACGGCGTACAGCATGCGTGGAATGGACCGGCTGTTCCTGGATTTCTATGAACGGCCGGACTACGTGCGGGCGCTCTTCGAAGCGCTCTGCGAGCTGCGCTGCTTCCAGGCGCGGCGCTTCGTTGAGGCAGGGGTGGATGTGCTGCGCATCGGTGACGACATCGCCACGCAGGTGGGCCTCATCGTCGGTCCGCCCATGTACCGCGAGTGGATCAAGCCCTACCACGCCCGGGTTGTGGCAGCAGCGCGCGAAGTCGACCCCGAGATTCCCGTGCTATACCACAGCGACGGTGCGCTCACCGCTTTGCTGCCGGACCTGATCGAGGTAGGCGTCACGGCGATCAATCCGTGCCAGCCCGAGGCGATGCCACCGGCTGAGATCAAGCGACAGTTTGGCGACCGCCTGACGTTGTGGGGATGTTGCAGCACGCAGAGCGTCTACGCGCACGGCACCCGGCAGGACGTGCTGGCAGAGCTGCAGATGCTCATGCGGCAGGTGGCACCCGGGGGAGGACTGGTCGTTTCCTTCATCAACGTGCTGATCACACCTCGCTTTCTTGAGAACCTGCGGCAGTTTGTCGAGTCCTTCTATGAACTGGCCCGTTACGGATAGCTGCCGTCATGGCTGTCTCCGAGGAGGCCCGCGCGACCGGCCGATGCCCCGCTGCCTGCGGCCTCCTGATCTACTGCTTTCCTTTCCGCCGTGTGCACTTCCCCGTCCGGTGGTACGAAGGGCAGGCGACGACCTCATGATCCTTTAGCCACGCACCCAGATGCTTTCCACAGAGCAGACCGAAAGGCCAAGCCGTGAAGGCACTTGTGCAGAGGCGAAATGGCGATAGCATGTTGGCAATCTCTTGGTGAGATAAAGGTCCGAACGGAGGAGAAGAGCGCACATGAGGGGAATCAGAGTCGCAGCGTTGGCCATGGCGGCGGTCCTGGCGCATCTGGCAAGTGGCGCGCCCGTAGACCTGAGCAAGCCATTCGAGCTCGATAGGGACACCATCTGCCTCTTCCACCTCGATGACGTGGCCGGCGGAGAGGTCAGAGATTCCGTGGTGGGCGGGAAGTCGGGGAAGGTGAAGGAGCCAACGCCGGCGGAAGGCAAGTTCGCCGGGGCGCTGGACTGTGACGGAGCCAGAGGTTCGGCGGACGTGACCGACCTGGCAACGATGGAAGGGCTGAAGACGCTCACTGTGGAGTGCTGGGTGAAGCTCCATGGCCGGGCTGCTGGGGATGTCGTCTGCCGAGGCTCCCAGTACATGATCCGCCTCTCCAACGGGGTGATCGGTTCCTTTTGGATCGACGGGGGCTGGAGAAGCGTCGCCGGGACCAGGTCCGTACCCGTGGACCGGTGGACGCACCTGGCGATCACGTGGGACCAGGGCAAGAAGGAGGTCGGCATCTACGTGAACGGACGGCTGGATGTGGCCCGGATGCCGGAAGGCGTCACCGATGGGGTACTGGGCGGAGGTCTGACTATGCTGCGGCTGGGAGGACACACATGGGAGTCGCCTGCCCCCAACCTCAACGGGCTGCTGGATGAGGTCCGCGTCTCGTCGGTGGTCCGGGAGTATCAGCCTCTGCCCGGATCGGAGGAGGATGAAGGCGGGGCGACACAGGGCCCGAATGAGGCTTCTGCGCGCCCACAGCCGGCTCCGTCGGAGTTCGTCTTCCCGTGGGGGATGACCCCGGATCCGACGGACGTGGCGAAGCTCCACGTCCAGGATATCGTTGCGGGAACACAGGAGTACATGGTGCTCCAGGGCGGGACGATGGACGGGCGCAGTTGCCGCACGCCAATGGGGGTCGGGATGAATTCGGAGGGGGCGTTCTTCCAGACCTGGGAGTCAAACCGGTCGGTGCGGATGGAGAACGTAGGCGATGCCGACGTGTTGAACCCATGGCTGTCGAATGGCCTGAACACTTTTCGTAACGTGGCGGAGATCGTGCAATCGGCGACTACCCCCGGCATGACGGACGCAGAGAAGGCGTATGCAATATGGTTTCAGCAGATCCGGCACCGACACCACTCGCCTGGGGACAACGATGAGCTCGGCGACCCGGTCAAGGTCTTCAATGTCTATGGCTTCAACACCTGCGGCAATGATTCCATCTGCCTTGGGACACTATGGACGCAGGCGGGCTTCCGAACGGCGCCTGCCCGTGCTCTCGGACACTGCATTTCCCACGTCTTCTACGACGGCGCATGGCACTTGATGGATGGCGACCTGCACTCCGTCTATCTCCTGCGTGACAACGAGACCGTGGCCAGCGACGTGCAGCTCGCGCGGGACCACGACCTCATCAAGCGAACACACTCCAAGGGAATCCTCCTGCTCGACACGATATGGGATGGTCAGGGCACGTCAGCACTCTACTTCACCGGGACCGAGATCGAGGGACGGCGCTCGGGAAAGGCCGATACGACTATGAACATGGTCCTGCGTCCTGGAGAGGCGGTCGTGTGGCGATGGGGACAGCTCAATCCCCTGAAGTTCCACACGCCGCTCTACACGATGCCGGCGTACACGGACGCGATATGCAACGGCCTGTGGGAGTATCGTCCGGACCTGACGGGGCAGGCATGGCGTCAGGGAGCGACGTCGGTCGAGAACATCCGCTGGGACCGGGACGGGCTGACCGCGGAAGAAGGCAAGACGGGCTCAATCGTATGGACCATGGGAAGCCCGTATGTGTTTGTGGGTGGGCGACTGGAGGCCGAAGGCAACGGCGCGCGCTTCTCGATTCGCCAGGATGGCAAGACTTGGCAGCAGGTTCCCGGAGAGAGCCTGGACAAGTTCTTCTCAACCGTGGGGCCCCCGTACTATCGCTACCAGGTCAGGTGCGAGCTGAGTGCCGGGGCGTCCCTGAAGAAGCTGGCAATTGTCAACGACCTGCAAATGGCGCCGATGGCGCTGCCCGAGATGGTCGTGGGAGAGAACAGCTTCACGTACACCGATGAGACGCAGGGGACGCGAAAGGTCCGCATTACGCATGAATGGGTCGAGCGTTCCGCGACGAGGCCGCCGGCGGCACCAGAGGCGGTCTACCCGGCGGATGGCGGCGAATCGGACGGGACAGACATAGTGTTCCAGTGGACCGTTCCGGCCGACCCGGACGGGGACGGGATGAGCGATTACCAGTTCGAGCTGTCGAGGCGACCCGACGTGAAGCTTCCGCTGTCGATGAGCTTCCGCAAGTTGAGTTCGCGCACGCTGGACGCCCCGAGAGTGCGTGTGGGACACACATGGAAGGCCGCGGAGGTGAAGCCGCAGTACACACTGAGTGAGCCGGGGCTGCTCGCACCTGATACAAGGTACTACTGGCATGTACGGGCGATGGACGCGAATGGCGTGTGGGGGCCCTGGAGCACGACGTTCAGCTTCACGGCACGGGGCGCGGCGTATCCGCTGGACCTGTCGCTCGATTGGGATGGGGGGAAGCCACTTGGGACCCTTAAGTGGGAGGCGAATCCCGTTGGGCGTCCGCCCGTGAAGTACCGGGTCTACGGCAGCAACGAAAAGGGGTTCACCGTGATGGACAAGGCCCGCCAGCTCAGCCTCGGGATCTCCTCGAAGAACGAAATGGCGGAATGGAGTCCGTGGGCTCCTCCTAACTTCATCGCCGAGACCAGTGATACGCAGCTTGTGGTTATTGGCCCCGACGCCCCTGCTGCCGGCAACAAGACCTACTACCGCGTTGTCGCCGTCGACGAACACGGCGAGCGCAGCGGACCTTCCGACTATGTCGTCGGCCCTCGCCCCGTCATCTACACCAAGCCCCTGGTGACGGCGAAGGTCGGTGAGGAGTACACGTACACGGTGGGGGCGACCCGTTCGTAGGGTGACCTGAGCGCGCGAATGCAGGACGGCAAACAGGTGGCCGGCTATTTCGACATTGAGAAGCCTGAATTCGCCTTCACACAGGGACCGGCGTGGCTCACGATCGAAAAGGATACCGGCGCCCTTTCGGGCACTCCGGACGTCCCGGGCAACTTCGAGGTCATCGTAACCGTCACCATCAACCGAAGTGTCCGCACGCTGGACGAATCGAAACTCATATGGGGTCAGGAGAAAGTCCTGTCGGAAGACGTGGCACGGATAGGGGAGGCGACACAGGAGTTCGTCATTGACGTTCGATAACGTCACCAGAAGGAGTGCCGGCCCGCTGTGCCTGTGCCTACCGAGAAGCCCATTCGACCATGAGGAAGGCCGATTGGGCGCAGCTCCCGGCGTGGATCGATGGTCCTCCGGGGGGGGGCGCTGGCGTCACCGGATAGCAGGATGTCCCTCCGACGGCGGTCAATTGACCCCGGCCGGCGGCAGGCGTACACTCGCTGTCTCACGGGTGTGGCCCCATCGTCTGGACGCATGTTCCCATGCCGTGGCCTCAGCCAAACGGCCGCTCAGGAGGACTGAAACGTGGCGTTGCCTGAAGGAGTGAAGGCAGTCTGGGATCTGGATAAGGCGTACCGCGAAGCGACCGGTACGCGGGAGCGGATCTGTATCAACGGCCTGTGGCGTTTCAAGCCGGCCGGTCACGTTGACGAGCCCTGCCCGGGCTTCGACGAAGACTGGGGTTACTTCAAAGTGCCGGGGACGTGGCCGCTCGAACCAGGAAGGAAGGAGAACGGTCGGAGCCAGCGGTTCTTCGGCCCCGAAGGTTGGGAGGAGAAGCTCTCCGATGTTCAGATGGCCTGGTACTGGCGCGAGATCGACGTGCCGGCGCAGTGGGAAGGACGTCGCATCGCGCTCTGGGCGGCATGGGTGAACTCGCGCGCCAAGGTGTTCATTGACGGCAGGGCCGCCGGCGAAGTCGACTTCCCAGGCGGCGAGATAGACCTGACCGGGACATGCAGGCCCGGTGCGACCCATCAGCTGGCGATCCTGGTGATCGCGCAGTTCCTCACGCCGCAAGGCACCTATCTGCCATATGACGAGGCCCCGGCGGAGACGCGAATGCTGCGGCGGGGTCTGTGCGGCGACGTCTTCCTCATGAGCATGCCACGGGGCCCGCGCATCACGGACGTGGGGATTGACACGTCCGTGCGGCAATGGTCAATCACCTTCGCCGCCGCCCTGGACGGCTTGAAAGAGGGGGCGAGCTACGCGCTGCGCGCCAGGATCCTGGATGACGGGGAGGAGACGCTGACTGCGCAAAGCGAGCCCTTCTCCGCAGAGGATCTGCAGAACGGGCGGCTGGAGTTCAGCAGGGAATGGACGACCCCGAAGCTCTGGGATACGGACACCCCCGGGAACCAGTACGAGGCAACCGTCGAGCTGCTGGAGGAAGGTTCGACGCAGGACGTTTGTCACGACGTGCGCTTCGGCTTCCGCGAGTTCTGGATCGAGGGACGGGACTTCATTCTCAACGGCAGCCGCGTGCATCTGCGCACGGCACCCCTCAACTCGGCCCAGATCAACACGGCAACAGCCAGCTACGAAGGGGCATGTGAGACCCTCCGCCGTCTGAAATGGTGGGGCTACGATGCCGTCTACACGCACAACTACGACTGCCGGCCAGGCTCCCACATCGCCTTCGAGGAGATACTGCGGGCCGCTGATGACGTTGGGATGATCCTCAGCTTCGCCCTGCCCCACGTCAACGACTATGAGTGGGATGGCGATAGCCCTGAGAAGCGCAACGGCTACGAGCGCCACGTGGAGTGGTACGTTCGTTGCGCCCGCAACCACCCCAGCGTAGTGATGTACAGCCAGAACCACAACTCGACGCACCACGCGGACGACGAGAACCCGCAGCGCATACCGCTGGTGCTCGACTGCCTCCTCACAGGTCCCCTGGCTGACCGACTTCGGCAGGTCTACTCGCTGGAGAGAGTCCTGCGACAGTTCGACAAGACGCGCATTCATTACAACCACGCCGGGCCGAGCCGGGCCATGTCCACGATGAACTGCTACCTCAACTGGACGCCGATGCAGGAACGTTCGGAGTGGTTCCAGCGCTGGGCCGAGTATGGGGCCCGGCCGCTCTGCCTGGTCGAGTACGGCGAGCCCTACGAGGCCAGCTTCATGAACTTGCGCGGGCCATGGAGCCGGGTGAGGTCGCAGGACCTCTTCCAGTACCAGTACACCGAGTGGGGCGCGGCCACCCGGGGTGATGCTGCCTTCGACCTGCATGATTTCGAGAAGGTCAGCCTCCGCTGGGAGGCCGACCGGTTCCGCCGCAAGGCCCCGTTTGGTATGGGCGACTACCCCATGCCGCAGGGCCTTCACATGAACGTGCCGAACTTGCGCGGCGTGCAAGCCGAGTTCGTCCGCCACACCTGGCCGTACATCCGTACGCTGGGGCTGAGCGGCTTCAACATCTGGCGTGAGCTGTACCTCTGCTTCCTGCGCAAGGGCGCCGGCGCCGCACGGGTCGAGTTGGACGTGGACTGGGACAACCTGCAGCGCCCCGGCTTCAGCCCTGATTTCTACGAGCCGTCGCCTGCGGATTCGATGCCCTACTCCTTGGGCACGAAGCTCCAGGACTGGGAGCCCAACGTTCGGGGCGTGGCGTTCCATCGCTACAACCAGCCCCTGCTGGCCTACATCGCCGGCAAGCCCGAGCGCTTCACCGGCCGCGGCCACAACTACGCCGCCGGCGAAGTTGTCGAGAAGCAGATCATCATCATCAACGACTCCCGGCGTAGCGTGGATTGCACGTGCGAGTGGTCTGTCAACTTGCCGCGTAAGGCCTCCGGCGTGAGCGTCGTCCGGGTAGAACCAGGCTGCAACGAGCGCATCCTGGTCAGGTTCAAGCTCCCCCGGTCGCGCACGAACCGCACGTACAGGCTGCGCGTGAAGGCAACCTTCGGCACGGGGGAGGTGCAGGCGGACGAGTTCGCTCTGCACGTGCTCCCTCCTCCCAAAGCCCCGCGGGTCTGCAAGGAGGTCGCGCTGTATGACCCGCTCGGCCAGACGGCCAAGCTGCTGGCCGAACTCGGCGTTGCCTTCGACACGGTGCAGGCCGATGCCGACCTCAGCGGCTACAGACTGCTGATCATCGGCAAGAAGGCACTCAACGTCGGCGGCGCGGCCCCGGACCTCTCAGGGGTGCCCGACGGTCTGAAGGTCGTCATGTTCGAACAGACGAAGGAGGCCCTTGAGCAGCGTCTCGGCTTCCGGGTGCAGGAGTGGGGCCTCCGCCGAGCCTTCGCGCGCGTGCCTGGCCACCCCATCCTGGCGGGCCTGGCCGACGAGCACCTGCGCGACTGGCACGGCGAGGCGACGCTCACAGCGCCGTCGCTGCCGTCGCCGGACTACTCCTCCTATCCCACCGTCAAGTGGTGCGGCTTCGACACACCCCGGGCGGGACGCGCCGGCAACTACGGCAATGTCTGCTCAGTGATGATC
>SDBT01005817.1_pt1 | contig 20627 bp, 16 predicted proteins | sample 2277101 | NCBI WGS metagenome assembly SDBT01 (sample SAMN10404973, study PRJNA504765) | marine sediment metagenome | isolation source: marine sediment core GS10_PC15, 103 cmbsf | place: Arctic Ocean: Southern Knipovich Ridge | collected 2010 | reverse complement strand
CAATACCCATAAGTATAGCTAAAACTAAAGCTAATCTTATGAAAGAACTTGGATCTCCAAAAACTATAATCGTTGGAATTAAAATTGCTGACGCACCCATTGCTCCTATTACCCCGATAAGTCGCATAATCCCGCTCGCTTTTCGTCGCTCATTGTTTGTTCGAAATTGGTTAGCAAACCCTCCTCTATAATGTGCAGTATAAAGTGAATAAAAGGTATCGAATAGGGCTGTCATAATTATTAGATACAAAAATACCGGCATTGGATTAGACCTTGCATCAATAGGTGGTGGAGTGAAAATTAAGAAGAAAAAAATTATAAAAGGAGTTCTAACCAATATTCAACTAAAAAAAATTATGTTTTTGATTAAAGGTAAAAGAAAATGAAACCAGATCTAATAGCGGATAAAAAAGTTATAGTAACGGCTGCCATTACAGGAGGTATTCAAGGTAAATGGGCCAATCCTAACATTCCAATAACACCTGAGGAACAAGCTCAAGATGCTTTAGAATGTTATGAGGCTGGAGCATCTATTTGTCATATACATGTGAGAGGTGAAGATGGGCAAAATACTTCAGATTTAAGTGTATATAATAAGACAGTAAGATTGATTCAAGAAAAATGTCCTATCATTACTCAAATAGGGAATGGGATAGGGGCAAAAATTGAATATGGGGTAAAAGTTAGCAGTAAAGGCAAGAAATATGGTCAAGCGATTACTATGGCGTCTCTTGATGAAAGATTGAACTTATTAAATATTGAGCCCGTTCCTGACATGTATACCATAAATGCGGGAACATTTGAATTTAGAACAAAATACGGCCGCCATTTATTTGATAATCCAATGGATTTCAACAAGAAATATGTGAAAAAGTGTTATGAAAAAGATTGCGGTATTGAAATTGAAGTGTATGACTCCAGTCATATCGCAAATATTTTAGATCTCGTAGATCTGAAAGTCCTGAAGCCACCGCTTCATTTTAGCCTTGTATTAGGGATAGGCGGAGGGGCTCCCGCAACGGTAAATAATCTTATTCAATTAGTTGATCAACTTCCTAAAGGATCTACATGGCAAGTAGTTACTGTGGGTAGATATAATTTAAGATTAACCACAATTGGAATGTGTATGGGAGGAAATATAAGAACTGGACTTGAAGATACTCTTCATTATCAGAGAGGTGAGATGGTTAAAAATAATGCTCAACTGGTAAAAAGAATGGTAAGATTAGCGAAAGAGATTGGAAGAGAGCCCGCAACAGTAGATGAAGCAAAAGAGATGTTAGAATTATAAAGAAAATAAGCTTATATTTTCTTATGATTCGAATACTAGAAAGAAAATCAGATAATGTTTTATAATTACAATAAATTACTAATCTTATCTAATATAATTTATCATATAAGTGTTAAATCTATAAAATAGAAGTCTTAAAGGGATGAAAAAAATGGTTGATATAAAAAATGTAGTTGTAATAGGTGTTGGTCAGATGGGAGCGGGCGCTGCTCAAGTATCATTAATGGCGGGCTTCAATGTCACACTAGTTGATATTAAAGATGAATTGGTTGATAAAGCCTATGCGGGTATAGATGCCGGGATGAAAAAGCTTGAGGCGAAAGGGGCATTCCCAGGAAAAACCGCTGCAGACTTTATGGCAAATTGTAAAAAATCCTCAGATATTGCATCTGCTATGAAAGATGCTGATCTGATGATTGAAGCTGTTGTTGAAAACATGGATGTAAAGAAGAAAGTTTTTAAAACATGCGATGATAACGCTCCTGCTCATTGTATTCTTGCGTCTAATACTTCAACAATGTCTATAACAGAAATAGCTTCAGCAACTAATAGACAAGATAAGGTGATCGGAATGCATTTCTTTAATCCTGTAGCTTTAATGAAATGTGTAGAAGTAATTTATGGTGACAAAACTTCTGATGAAAGCGTAGATGCTGGTATGGAATTTGCAGGTAAATTACCATGTCTTAAAGGTGACCGATATATAGCAAGAGTATTAAAAGATGGACCTGGATTCATCGTAAATAGAGTTTCCGCTCCTGTACAAATATATCAGAATTTTGTATTCGACTTAGCTCAAGAAAAAGGATTCACATGGGAACAGCTTGATAACGATTCTGGTGGACCCATGCCTACATGTGTATTAGCTGATTTTGTAGGAATTGATACACTAATACACACTCAGAATTACTATGCTAAAACACTTTCTCCCGAATTTGCTCCAGGGAAAGTTGTAACGGAGCTATTTGAGGCGGGAAAATTAGGAGCAAAAACAGGTCAGGGATTTTATGATTGGTCAAAAGGAAGACCAAAACCGGATAGGAAAGCTGGAAAGGCGAGATTAATGAAGGTTAAATATCCCATGGCGATTATGCTAAATGAAGGATGTCGAGTGTTAGAAGAGGGAATAACTAATAGTTGGAAAGTTATTGATGATGCTATAGCAGCAGGATTGAATATGATGGGACCAATGGGATTAGCCGCTAAAAATTGGGAAACACAAGTTGATGTTTTAAAGGAGCTTATGGAACTAACAGACAAGACTTACTTTGAACCATGTAATTTATTAAAGTCTGGCGAATGGCTCAGTAAGGAGTGATCCGTTATAATATTTTCAAATTTTTTAACAATCTTTTTTTTTTATTATACTAATTATTGGTTTTAAAGGATAGTGTTATGATAATATACTTATATTTTGTCTAATTTTCATAATTATTCATAAAAAATATAAATTAAATATTAAATAAAGAAATTTAAAGGTGGAAAAAAAATTGGTTATAGAAACAAATATTACTAAAATGTTTGGAATTAAGCATCCTATTTTTAGCGCTCCAATGGGGCCATTTTATACAGCTGAGTTAGCAATTGCAACGTCTGAAGCAGGTGGTCTTGGGGTATTGAGCGCAACGAACATGATGAGCGATATTCAGGCGGGAGTAAGTGCTCCAGATAAAATGATGGAACTTATGCAATATGTTGTTGAACATACTGACAAGCCTTTTGGTTTTAACATCAGAACTTCGCGAGTTGAGTTTGATACACGCGCGTTTGTTAGAGACATTCCAAAATTTATTATGAATAATCCTAAAATAAAAGAACAATGCATTTATGCGATAACCAGTGCGGGATCTTCAAAAACCTTACCACAATCAAAAAACTTTCAAGCTTTAAAGGAAAGCGGCTCGAATATAAAACATTTTCATGTTGCTCCAGCATTATGGCTTGCTGATAAGTGTGTTGCTTCTGGAGTTGATGGAGTTGTCATAACTGGGGGCGAAGGCGGTGGACATCAATCGTATGAACAAGTTAGCAGTTTAGTGTTATTGCAGCAATTTACACAGAAATATCCAGATTTTCCAGTAATAGCGTGTGGAGGATTTGCAACTGGTCAGGGTTTGGCTGCGGCATTAAATATTGGTGCAGGGGCTATTGCGATGGGATCACGATTCATCGCTTCAAAAGAAAGTGAATTCCATGAAGGGTACAAAGCAATTATCCCTCCTGCTAAAGCGCAGGATACTATTTTAGTAACGGGAGTGTTAGGTCCAATACGACTCTGGAGAAACAATTATTCATTACATCACAGTCTTGTCGCGAGCAAAGAAGAAAAAATGGCTGAAGAAACAGGATTAGATATGGAAGCATTGATGGAAATTGGAAAAAGTTATGAAATGGCATATCTGGGAAATGTAGAAGATGGAGCTGTTCTTGTAGGGCAAAGCATTGGAATCGTAAATAGCATAGAAACAGTGCCAGATATTATCGATACCATAATTAAGGACGCAGAAAAATACATAAAAAAGACAGCAGCGTATATTAAGTAAACTAAGGATCGCAGGATTGTTACTGAATCGTAGTTTAATTTTTTTTTTTACTATTTTTAATTTAAATGTATAATTCAAATATTATTCGTTTTTCTAAGATCTAATTGAACTATAGAGGATTAATATATAATATAAATCATTGACAATTCACTAAAATATCAATTAAATATGAAATTATTTAACAATTTTTAAAAGTGAAAAAAATTTGGTTATAGAAACAAATATTACAAAAATGTTTAACATCAAGCATCCAATTGTTGCCGCTCCGATGGGACCTTTCCATACAACTGACATGTGCATCGCTATTTCAGAAGCGGGTGGTTTAGGCGTCCTCAGTCATACAAGAATGGCTAAGGATATCATTGCTGGAGTAAGTTTTGTAGAACAAATGAAGGATAACATGTTGAAAGTTATTGAACATACTGATAAACCATTCGGTTTTAATATCAGAACTTCAAGAACTGAAACGGATGCTCCGAATTTAATTCGAAAAATTCCTAAATTTATTCAGGAAAATCCTAAATTAAGAGAACAATGTCTTTATGCTATTACATCGGCAGGCTCTTCAAAATCTTTACCCCAATCAAAAAGTTTTCAAGCATTAAAGGAAAGCGGCTCGAATATAAAGCACTTTCATGTTGCTCCTGCATTATGGCTTGCAGACAAATGTGTTGCTACGGGTGTTGATGGAATGGTTGTCACAGGAGGAGAAGGTGGCGGACATCAGTCTTATGAGCAAGTAAGCTCATTGGTCTTATTGCAACAAGTTTGTCAGAAATATCCGGATTTTCCAATAGTAGCATGCGGAGGATTTGCTACGGGTCAGGGTTTGGCAGCAGCATTAAATCTTGGTGCTGGAGCAGTCGCGATGGGATCACGATTCATCGCTTCAAATGAGGCCGAATTTCATGATAACTATAAAAATGTAATCCCCCCTGCTAAAGCACAAGATACTATTTTGGTAACTGGATCTTTAGGAATTATCAGACTTTGGAAAAATAAATATGCTTTATCACACGATCGTGTCGCAAGTAGAGAAGAAAAAATGGCTCAAGAGTCAGCGACATCACTTAGAGAAGCATTAGAAGCAGGAAAAAAATATGATATGGCTTACGAGGGAAATATCGAAGATGGAGCCGTTCTTTTAGGGCAAAGTATAGGAATTATCAATAGTGTAGAACGTACTTCAGACATCATAGATACTATCATAAAAGATGCAGAAAAATATATCCAAAAAGTATCTGCTTATGTAAAATAAGCGATAACATAGCAAAATAAATTTTTTGCTTAAATATTAGGAGGTTTTTAAATCTAAAATCTCTTCTTTTTTATTTTTATCGTTAAAAAATTTAAAAGAATAAGATAAAATACTATTACTATAAATCCCTTACCATTTTTAGGCTGAAAATAACTCCATATTTACTCAGAAAGCTTTGGAGGTGCTTTGAGCCGGCGCATGCGATTTTCTTTTCCTAAATACGTCCATACAATCTCATCGCCTTCGAGCCAGCGGCTTACGCCGAGTAATTTATTGTTTGCTCGTAGATTAAGGCGACCATTTTCAAAAAGTGCTCCTATATGTATTTCTTCACCTGTATTCTCGTTAATATCATTAACACCATTCTCAAGAGTACCATCTGCACGCATGTCATGGATGATTAAACCACCAGTAACGACGACCCGATTACCGCATTGTTCAATTCGTTCTATATGTTCCTTAAATGGCCCTTTATAGGTATACCATACACCCCGCAAATCTGGAACTCCTTTAGGGAGAGGTTCGTTACAACTTGCAAGAATAGCTTTAGGAAACGTGGTGTATCTCTCCTTAGGAGTTTTTGCTACAGGAATATCATCGGCTTTAATAGTTGCAGATGCGAGGTTTGGAGCCAGTGGTGGAGGATTATAATCCTGAGGATCAGTAGGAATGGGCTGAGCTGCGAGCTTCCTTGCACGAGCCACAAGCTTTAACAGCTGCTGAGAAATCATACCTTTTCTTTTTCTTAATCTCATTTTCATGTAAACCTTCTATACAACTATTTCAAATTTTTTTTTTATATCTTGTAAATTAAAACATAATCAATTTATTTTCCAATAAAGTTTATCTCGTTTCGAAATCTCAGATATTTTTGATTCTTTTTGGAGATCTTTTAAAATTTTATTTAATACATTCTTTTCTAAATCGCTTTTTATATCTAGATTTGTGCTAATCTGCGATAAGTTTTGCCATTGATTTGTCAAGATATCTAACACCATTTTGCTTGTTATATTCACCTTTTTTTTTGGAGGATCAATATGTTGAAGTTGTGAAATCCAAGAGATCGAGGGATCATAGAAATCATCTTTAGATTGTGAAAGCCTACCAGTGACTCGGATCCATTGCCCCACTTTTGGTATAAATCCAAATTTATTGAGTTTAGAGGTGTTGACCAGTACCGAGTAGTAATCGAATTCCACTTGGACTCGGAGTGAGCGATAACCATATGTATAGTTGCGCCTGATTTTCTTACTACCATCTCTTACTTCAACAACCAGTCCTTCGACGGTAATTTCACCTGGATTTTTCATGATTCTCGTGAAGTGAATCTTTTTATCTAAATTTTAAAATTTTGGGAGCCATTTGGCCTCAGCTTCGAACATATCATCAACCATATCACGTATTTCTTGAGGAGAACATACACTTGCAGTATTAGGATCGAGAAGTACTGCATGATAAATTTTTTCTCGATCTAAAGTCAGAGCTCCTTCGACAGCAGCTTTTTGAACCATAATATTGGAGATACATAGAGCTTGACAAACTGTTGGGAGCTCAATTCCTCCTTGAGGATGCAATCCTGCCCTATCGGCTGTGACCGGTACTTCTACGCAGCATTCTTTTGGTAAGTTTGTAATCAATCCTCCTTGTTTATTTATTACATTCCCATTGAACAAAAATGGTTTATTGGTTTCTATAGCGTCCATAATATATGATGCGTATTCCCCTGAATGCTCTTTTTTAAGTTTAAGCTCCTTCCGTTTCAATTTTCTTGCAATCTTTTTGTCTAAGCTTTCAGAATTTTTTTTAGTCATCACATAATTAAAATTATGTTCCAAATTAGCAAAAATCATAGTTCCTCTGTATTTTTCTAATAAGTCATCTCGTTTTCTATAATAGGGAAGATATTCACTCAAGTGACCAGAAGATTCGGTCATAAAATAGCCCGTTGCCCTCATCATATCAACTCTTAATCTTTCCCTTTCTTCGAAAGTAGGATTTTCTCCTAATTTTTTATTTAATAGTGGATAGGCATTTTTCCAAGGCGAGGACTTATTTTCCCTATATAATAATTTAAGAAACCATGCCATATGATTAATCCCTGCACATAAGTAAGAGAAGTGTTCCGGTTTAATTCCTAAAGCATATCTAAGTTCTAGAGCTGTTCCAAAAACGCCATGGCAGAGCCCAATTGTGGAATCGGGGATAATATTATTGCAGTACAAGGATACCATTGCCATTGGATTTGTATAATTTAGAAGCAACGGATTATCAATGTCACTTCCACTATTGTATCCTACTTCTTCAATATCTTTTAAAATTGATTTCATAACAGATGTGGCTCTGAGAAACCGAAATACACCACCAGGTCCTAATGTATCACCTACACACTGAGTCAAACCGTATTTATAAGGAATATCCATATCTAATTTATATGCTTCATATCCTCCAACATGGATGGCATTGATTATATACTTCGCATCTTTAATAGCTTTACGTTGATTGGTTGTTTTCTCAAATGATACTCCCTTAAATCTTTCCGGATAGCTCTCTTTTAACTTTAACATATATCTATACATTAAATCCAGATAGCGTTCATCAATATCTTCAAGATAAATGACAGTATCTTCAATTAGCGAAGGTAACATTAGTATATCCGTCAATAGATTTCTACCAAAAACAAAGGAACCTGCGCCAATAAAAGCAATCTTCAACATAACATATGATTAAATTTTTTTTTAGTTTTAATCTTTTTTTAATAATTGAAATTTTACAATTTGAGGAGAATTTATAACTTTTATTAAATTTTAATAAGATTACTTTCGAATTCTAGTTTCTTGTTCCACATTTAAAATTTAGGGAGCCATTTGGCCTCAGCTTCGAACATATCATCAACCATATTACGTATTTCTTGAGGAGAACATACACTTGCAGTGTTAGGATCGAGAAGCACTGCATGATAAATCTTTTCTCGATCTAAAGAAAGAGCACCCTCTACAGCTGCTTTTTGAACCATTATATTTGACATACATAGTGCTTGACATACCGTTGGCAACTCAATGCCACCTTGAGGATGTAAACCTTGGTTATCTGCTGTAATGGGAACCTCAACACAACTTCCTTTAGGAAGGTTTGTTATTAGTCCCGCTTCTTTATTAATCACATTTCCATTGAAAATAAAGGGTATATTCGTTTCAATAGCATTCATTATGAGTGAAGCATACTCCTCTGAAACTTTTTTTTTCATTTTAATTCTTTTTTGGTTTAATTTATGACTGATTTTACGATCCAACCCCTCAGAATTTTTTTTACTAAAATCATAACCATACTTATGTTCTAGACCAGAAAATATCATATTTGCGCCTTTATATTTCTCTAATAAGTCATCTCGCTTTCTATAATAAGGTAAATATTCGCTTAAATGACCAGATGATTCCGTCATAAAAAAGCCAGTAGCTTTCATCATATCTATCCTTAATCGTTGCATGAGTTCTAAACTTGGATGCTCTTCGAATTGTTGTTTCAGTTTTGGATACGCATTTTGCCAAGGAGAAGATTTAGTCTCTCTGTACCATAATTCTAAAAACCAGGCCATATGATTAATACCCGCACATAGATAGCTAAAGTTTTCTAGATCAACTCCAAGTGAATTTTTAAGGAATAAGGCAGTATGAATAACTCCATGACAGAGCCCAATTGTTGAATCTGGAGCTAGAATATTACAGAGCCAAGTCACCATTGCCATAGGATTAGTATAATTTATAAGTAAAGGCTTGTCAATAGTGCCTCCACTATTATACCCAACTTCTTGTATATCCTTTATTATTGATTTCATTACGGGTGCTGCTCGTAGAAACCGAAAAACACCCCCGGGTCCTAATGTATCTGCAACATGTTGGGTAACTCCATATTCATAAGGGATATCCATGTCGAGTTTATATGCGTCATATCCACCTACATGGATAGCATTTATAATATATTTTGCACCTTCAATAGCTTTTCGTTGATTTGTTGTTTTCTCAAATGAAACTCCATCAAATCTTCCCGGATAGCTCTCTTGCAACTTTAACATATATTTATACATTAAATCCAAATAATGTTCATCAATATCTTCGAGAAATATGACGGAATCCTCTATTAAGGAAGGTTGTGTGAGAATATCTGTCAATACGGTAGAACCGAAGACATAGGAAGCTGCCCCAATAAACGCAATCTTTATCATAACATATGATTAAATTTTTTTTTAGTATTAATCTTTTTTTAATAATGTATATTTTACAATTTGAAGAGAATTTTTAACTAATTTTAAATTCCTTATGGTATAAAAGATAAAGTATAGTGTGTTCTATGATTGAAAATGCAGAAGAGATCTTTAAGGAAGTAGATAATATAGATTCTGAAAAAATAATGGATTTGATGAGAACAGTTATCAATATTAATACCACCTTACCTCCTGGTAAGAATTATCGAGAATTTGTGGATGCTGTAAAACCTTATTTTGAGAATTTAGGATATGATACTGAAGAAGTTGTAGTTCCAGAAGAGTTAATTAGAGATGACCCATTGGGGATAGAAGGGCCTCGTATTAACTTAGTTGCGACAAAAGATTTTGGACAAAATAATGATATTAGTATCTATGCTCATATGGATGTAGTTCCTGCTCCTAATGAGGGAAGTAAAAAATGGCGGTTTGATCCTTTTGAAGCTACTTTGACAAAAGGTGGGAAAATTTTCGGTCGGGGGACTTCAGACATGAAAGGTACAATTGTATGTCTTATTTTAGCTTTAGAGATCATTGAAAAATTGAAATTAACTCCAAAATATGATATCCGTGTAATGCTTTGTACAGATGAGGAAGGAGGTCAATATCAAGGGGTAAGATATTTGGAAGAAAACGGATATGTAAAAGGACCAGTGTTCTGTATGGAGACAGTGATTATGCCCATACAAATTATTGGATTTGCAGGTTCTCTTGATGTAATTGTAAAAACTCACGGAAGAAGCGCTCATTCTGGAGCAAATTGGATGGGTGTTAATGCATTAGAAGAAATGGTACCGATTTTGGATGAGCTCATGGAGCTTAAGCATAAAGTCGAAGTGCGCGAAAGTAAGAATATTCCTGGAGGACCTCCAAAACCAGGTAGGAGTGAAAAACAAAATTTAACTCCCATGTTCAATCTAGATATCATCCAATCTGGAACTAAAGCAAACATAGTTCCCGACCTCTGTACTTTAACAATAAATCGACGATATATCCCAGACGAAAAAATAGAAGATGTAAAACAAGAAATTCAAGAGGCTATTGATCGGGGTAAAGCAAAGAGTAAAGCACTTGATGTCACAGCAGAATTCATTTCGGGTGTTTTACCTGTTGAGATTGATCCAGATTCGTCCACATCTCGGAGACTTAAGAAGGTTATGAGTTATGTTCAAAATAGACCATTAGAAAAGATTTTTCAGGTAGGTGTTTCAGGGGGTACGGATATGGGTTTTGTAACTAATCATGAAATTATTTTTCACGGTCTCGGGAATCCTGGTTCAAACATGCATGGAGTTAGCGAATCAGTTAAATTAAAAGATGTAAAAATATTTATTAAAGAATTATTAGTTTATCTCTGTGCAGAGCTCTAGGAATATAAATGTTTTAAAATCTGTATTTTCCGAGATTTATCTCATTATAAATTTCATCTGTTAATAATGTATATTCAGAGCTTTTTGGTAATAATACGTAAATAGGATCATTTGTTTCAGTAATATCAAAACCAACTTTTTTCATTTCCGATTTCTGAATCTTAAATGTAGAGGTTGTCTTAAGTTGTGATAGAAAGCGTAAAAATATTGGAATGGCATAAGGCGGTAGATTTTTTTGTTGGATAGTAAGGAGATCGCTTAAATTAAAGTTTTTATGATCCTCTGTGGCGAATATAGATGCCATACCTGCTTTTCCATCAGTACCAGGAATTTCAACTCCATAAACCGAGGAGTGTTCTATCTGTTCTGAAGAAACCAAAACATCTTCAACTTCTGAGGTGGAAACATTCTCACCTTTCCAACGGAATGTATCTCCAAGCCTATCTACAAACTGAGCGTGATAATAACCAATATCTCGGATCATATCCCCAGTATTTAACCAAATCTCATTGTTTCCGAATGTATTCCTGAAAATCTTTTTTTCTGTAGCTTTTTTATCAGTATATCCTGCAAATATCGTCTCATCGGTTATCTGAAAAAGCAACAATCCTGCCTCACCTTTATCGACTTTTTGAAAATAACCATTTTCGTCTCGAATAGGTTCATCAGCATCAATATCATATTTCACCAAGACATGAGGTGAAAAATTAATACCTATTGTACAATCAACATTAAAATAATTACAAAACATCCCCCTAATCTCGGTAGCTCCGTAGTGCTCATGCACATTTTTTATACCAAATCTTTCTTTGAATTCATTCCAAATCTCAGGTCGAAGTCCATTACCGAATATTTTATACACATTATGATTTCTATCATCTGGACTTGGAGGTTGATTTAAAAGATACCTACATAATTCACCTATGTAATTAAAGCATGTAGCTTTAAATTTCCTAACATCTTTCCAAAAGTTGGTAACACTGAATTTTCGTGCTAAAGCTACAGCAGAACCTCTATAAAAGGCAGATCCCAAACCTATATGAACTGCATTGCTATGAAATAAGGGAAGAGTAATGTAGATAACATCATCGGTTTGCATGTTATTTGCCATTCCACCCCAACCATATATAGAACCTATCATATGAACATGCCTCATTGGAGCGGCTTTAGGGAGCCCGGTAGTTCCAGATGTGAAAATATACGCATAAGTATCCGTTCCTATAATATCATTTATGGCATTAGGAGTTGAAACCTCTTGATTTTTTACTTCTTCCTTTAAGTCAAGAAATCCTGCGGGAATGCTCATTTTACCCTCATCTTGTAAAAAATAAAGGCGATCCTCACTTGTTAAATCCAACTCATCTCTAACTTCTTCGAAAGCCTCATAAAGTTCCTCACCAATTACATATGCCTTTACTTTATTAACCTTAAGGCTGTAAGCCAATGTTGCTGATCTCTGCCTAGTATTAATTAATGAGGCAATTATTCCTGTTTTACTCATTGCTCCAATCATAATTAGTATTTCTGGTCGGTTTTCTAAGAAAACATTAATTACGTCTCCCTTTTTAAGGCCTAAAGAGAGAAAATAGTTTGCATAACGATTTATCGATTCATTTAATTCCTTATGTGTATATTTCATGTCATTATAAAGAAGGGCTGGTCTATTTGGATAGTGCTCCGCGTTATAATCTATAATAGTACCAAAAGACATTTTATCTTTAGGATTAAGTTCCCCTGCTTTTGTCCCTGCCTCAAACATCTCATTCATACGCCAATTAGATGATAGAAGCCCAAAAACATAATCTCTATAGCTTAGAGTGTAATCAGAAGTTTCTTTAGTTTCTTCTCTCTCTTTAAATGCATCTCCTCCAATAACTCCGTCAATAGTAATCACAAGTTGACGTACAATACTACTTAATCCCGGGGTATTCTCTATACGCCTAAATAACTCGTCTTTCCCATTTTCTGTTATTCTATACATGGAATCATTGTCTCTTGTATACTCTTCAATAAAACTTTCTCCTTTAAGCTCTTCAACCCATTTCTGAAAAACTTTTTCGTCCATCATAGTTTCATCATTGATAAGTTCTTTCACACTGTGAGGGCCATAAATAGCCAATGTAAAAAGAATAACAGTATCATATTTTTCTTTTTTTAATTCACGTAACATTCTCTTTGGGATTTTGGTTGGAATGGTATTTTGGGACATTTTAATCAGCTTTAAAATAGTATATTTTTATATTCTATCTTAGTGGTTCTTATGTAAATAAAATTTCTTTTTGATTATTCAAGAATTACTAATCATATCAAAAGGAGTTTTAATTTTGTCTTAAAAAATAACTTTTACAGAACAATAGTTTTTTTAATATAATTCAGAAAATAATATATACATATAAACTAGATCGGTTAGGAAAATGCCTAAAGTAAAACAGAAAATTGCGAATATTTTTAGATTATTAAAACAAATGATAGAAGAAAATCCAGATTTCAAAAAAGAAATTTACAACAAAGAAACGGGGATGATTTTTAATGCAAGACTTCTCTTTTCAACTTATGAAGACGAAGACGTTAGTATTTCAATCATTTTTGACAATGGTAACGTTGAAGTTATTGAAGGTGGGATAGAAAATCCTACACTCACATTAAAATATAAAACTGTGAAGGATTTAGGGAAATTACCGCGAAGTAGACCTGAAGAAGTAGTTAATATGTTATTAAAAAACCAAATTCATACCATTGGAAACTTAAGTCAAATGACTAAATTCTTCTTCCTTATATGCTATATCCTACTCAAACAAAAAGACGATTATGATCTAAGACAGCTTGAAAAAGTTGATAGAGAAATTATGTCTTTTGAGGAATTTAGAGATTGGACCAATGGAACAGAAAATATGAGATATAAGCACTTAGGTTATAAGATTGATAATGTAAAATACTTAGATGATCCTTACTTAAGTAAATATACCCTTAAAGATTTTAAAAGACTAGAGTATTTAAAATATGTTCGTTCTGTTTCCCCGTTAGAAGTTTGTCCCGAGCGAGCGAAGTTACTAACAGAGATTTGTAATAAAGAAGGCTATACGCTAGAGGATGGGAATAAAGATCATCCTGAGCTAAAAATGGGAAAAATAGTGAATTTTTTACTATCAAATAAAAGGCCTTTTATTCAGGACTGGGATTATTTACCGGGAACGTCAACCACAAAGACACTTGGGACAATGATATACCCGGAATTTGGAGGAATCGTCTTCTGGCCTGAACTTTATTCAGTAGATAACCGCCAATTAAATCCTCATTTAATTGACCAAGAAACCATCGATATTCTTAATTATGAAGTATTTCCTTATTGGATGGACAGGAACATTAGAGAATATGTGAGACAGATAAATGGAAATCCCTTATCCCAGCAAATGGATGAATATTTTGTCTTTTATTTTATGTGGAAAACTGTGGCTATTTCCCATACAATTCCTGGCTTTCCCACTTTTTTTAAAAAAGGTGTTGACGGCTTAATTAAAGAAGCAATCGAAAAGGGACAAACGACATCCAATCAATACAAAAAAGATTTCTATAAGGGAATTCAATTAGCACTTCAAGGTGTCTTGAATTACACACATAATCTGACGAAAGAAGCTGAAAGATTAAGTTCTGAGATTGACGAGTCCAATACTTCTCATTTAATGAAAATGAGAAAGAAAGAACTGCAACATATTACCCAAGTCTTACAAAATGTACCTGCGAAACCTCCTCAAACGCTTGAGGAAGCGATCATTACAATCTGGATCATGTGGATTGCCTTGACACATGAAAATGCTCATATGGGGCTTTCATTAGGTCGATTAGATCACTGGTTGCAGCCTTACTTCGAAGCAGATATGAAGAAGATAACATCAGAAGAGGAAAAAGAACAATATATAAAAAAAGCGGTAGAATTAATGGGAAGCTTCTTCCTACGAGCTTCTGACCAAGCACCTTTAGTACCCGATGTTGGAAATTATCTATTTGGTGGTAGTAGTCAAGATTTTGCCCTTACCGTAGGAGGCGTAGATACTGAAGGAAATTCAGCTGTTTGTGATATGACTTTTATTGTTTTAAAAGTAGCTGAAATGCTAACTTTACGCGATCCTAACTTGAACGCAAGATATTGTCCTGATGTAAACTCAAAGGAATATTTAGATAGATTAATTGAAGTAAATATAAACACCCATGCTACACCCTCAATCCATAATGACGTTCAAATGATTAATGCTCTTACAAAAATTGGTATAAAATTGGAAGATGCGAGAACTTGGGCAGCAACAGGATGTGTTGAACCCACAATTTGTGGAAAACACTTCGGTCATACGAATTGTATGATGTTTAATACTATTGCGGCAATGGAGATGACCTTAAATAATGGAGTCCATCCCGTTGTGAGTACAGATAGACAATTTGGACCTCAAACTGGAGAAGTGAGTGAATTTAAGACATTTGACGATTTTATGAATGCGTTTAAAACCCAACTGCATTTTATGATTGAAAAAAGCGTGGAATATAACAATTTACTCGGAAAGGGTCACCAAATTTTGCATCCGTCTCCCCTCTTAAGTTCTTTATTCGAGGGTCCGACGGATAAGGGAAAAGATTTAGTCGATGGCGGAGCAATTTACAATACGTCTGGAGTTGCTATGATCGGTCTTGCTGATATAATTGATACATTAAAAGTAATAAAAACACTTGTATATGAAAACAAGGAAATCGACTTTTATACCCTAAATGAGTATGTAAGGAATAATTTCTCTACTCCTGAAGGTGAATTATTATTAAAAAAAATAAAATCAATTCCAAAATTCGGAACAGACGATTCTGAAACGACTGAGTTAGGACAGGAAATAATCGACTACGTCTATGACGACTTTTACTCGTTTGAGAATTATCGTGGAGGTAAATATTTAGTAGGATTTTGGAGTATGAGTAATCATGTTGCTTTCGGTACAATCTCGGGAGCACTCCCTAATGGAAGAAAAGCCAATGAACCATTTACTCCTGGTTTGACACCTGTTCCTAGTGACCGGGATGTTTTAATTGAAAATATTAGATCAGTAGCAGCACTAAACAGTGAAAAAATGCCAAATAATCTCGCGTTTAACATTAAATTGGTACCGGGGGCAAATGATTCTCACGAAGAGACAATAAATTACTTCCATGCATACACAAAAAGTTACTTCGATTTAGGGGGTATGCAAATGCAATTTAATGTGGTCTCCTCTGATACAATGCGGGATGCGATGGATAATCCCGAAGATTACAGATGGTTACTCGTAAGAATCTCAGGATATAACGCTTATTTTGTTGATTTAAATAAGGAATTGCAATTGGAACTTATTCGCAGGACAGAATTCACAACCCATTAAGAAATAAAGTAGTAATTCTGATTAAAAATCTTTAAATTCAAAATTGGAAAAAATATTTTTAATTTTATCTTTCTCTTCTTTCTCTAACCAACTCGATCGACTATATTCTGCTTTTAATCCGATTGATTCTGTCTTAGAAAGCCAGAGAGGGTTATAAGGTAACAGTCCGATATTACTAATTTGAAGAGACCGTAAATACTTTTCTAATTTCTCTAAATTTTCATTTGTAGCTGTAATATTAGGAATGAGTGGTATTCGAGGTAATATTTCTATATTCTTATTTTTAATCAGATCTTCGAAATTTTGAAAAATAGTTACATTAGCTACTCCACAATATTTTTTGTGTAAATTTGAATCGAAAATCTTTAAATCAAAATAAATTAAATCTAGATAAGGTAATATAAGTTCATTGAAAGTTTCTCGATTATAATATCCGCAGGTTTCAAGGCAAATATGTATATTTTCTTTTTTCAATTCCTTTAATAATTGGTGTACATAATCCATATGAATTGTAGGTTCCCCACCTGAGAGAGTTAGGCCACCCCCAGAATTATCATAAAATATTTTATCCTTTAGTACCAATTTTGACAGAGTTTTTATATTATATTCTTTTCCAGCAAATTTTAGGGCTTTATTGGGACAAACCTCTATACATTTGCCACATAAATTGCATTTATCGCGGTAAATTCTATAATTATAAGAGAAATCAATTGCTCCTGTATCACAAACTTCTAAACATTTTTCACAGTTTTGACAATCTTCCTTACTAAACGATATTTCTTGAGTTGATTGCTTTGTTTCTGGATTTTGGCACCATATACAGGATAATGGACATCCTTTAAAAAAAATAATTGTGCGAATACCCGGTCCATCATCTAATGAATTTCTCTTAATATCCACGATAAGCATATTCATTCTTACTTAATATAAAAGAAGTTTTTAACTTAAAATCATCTATTATTAAAATATCCGTCGTGAAACATCAATCCAGAATAATCTTATCTGTCTAGATGAATTGATTCTGGAAGCTGGTGGTTTTATTGATATTGGTGCGCTTCTTTACTCAGAACAAGCATATCCAATTACTTTTAAGAGCTTGGTTTTTAACAAGGACAAGAATGCTTCATAGGAGCTAAATAGTTTTTTTTCAAATTAGTTCACAAAACATTTATTTTTTCGAACTTTATTTGTATTATAGAACAACAACAAAAAATATGATGTAAGAAAATGACATCAAACATTAATGAAATTGGAAAAAAAGCATTAGAACTTTCCGCTCATGATCGTGCATTATTAATTCGACAATTATTAGAAAGCTTAGAAGAAGGAGATGAAGAAGAAAACGCCGAAGAATTATGGATCGATGAGGCTAAACGCAGATATAATCGATATAAACAAGGAAAGACATCAGAAAGACCCGCAAATCAAGTTTTAGATAATGCAAAAGCCAATCTGAAATGAGAACGATCACTTTTTTGTTAGAAGCTGAAGAAAAAATGAATTCTTCTGCACAATATTACAATCAACAATCTTCAGGATTAGGGGTCGATTTTATTGAAGAAATAGAAAAATCACTTCAATTTATTGAAAAAGGTCCAGAAAGATGGCCTTATTATGAGCAAAATATACATAAATATAATACTCGGCGATTTCCTTTTTCCTTATTTTACATTTTTGAAAAAGATATAGATAAAATAATAATTATTGCTGTTGCACATCAGAAAAGGAAACTTGGTTATTGGAAACAGAGAATTTAATTTAAATTATCTGATAGAAATTGTAAGCATTATTTTAAGATCTTGAGAGAGATTTTTAATGGATTTGAACATGGTTTCATTATCGAAGAATCCGAGAAAGTAAAAATATTGAGTAATTCTGAGGTTTGTTTTCTTTATAATTCTAACTTTATGTAGCAATGATAAAAACTGCCCAGACCTACACAGAATATAAATTTAAATAAATAATTTAAAAAAAAAAAAATTTAATTCTCATTTAACTTTCCGATTTTTTAATAAACATAGCTTTTACATCATTTTCACAAAGAAAGAGCGTGATAGCGAAGGGAAATACGAAGATAAAGAAGTAAGTACAAATAAACATCGCAATTTGACGGCATATATTAATTTTAAAGAATAAGCCACATGATGCAATAAGTAAAATAACAGCCATTGTTAGGTAAATGTATCCAATGATTGTTACTGTGACAGTCATTTCAGCGACACTCCCTCCAAAACCTTCCACAATAAGCTCGGCAAGATAACCTGCATACGATATCGCAAAGTAAGCATAGAGAGCCATGAATAATGAAAATAGAATAGAAATTATAGCTACTATTTTCAAGAGAGTTTTCCTATTTATTTTTGGGGTATCAGGAGTTGTAATAGGATTATCTTTTACATCACGAGCGGCATACATCAGTAAAAAAAGAGGTATTAATATATAAACAATGCAGTGTACTATTGCTCCAAATTCACGTTCAGCCCAAAAAACAGATGTTGACACAAAAACCATAAGAAGTACTACGACAGCTGTAGATACTAAAAGGAACTTAAATGTATCCTTAGACCCTCTCATAAAGAAATAAAGCGAGAGGATAATAATGCTTACAATTACAATATCTCCTAATATTATCAAAGGAGTTATATAGTGATAAGCAGAACCCCCCCATGCAAGCATCTGATCATGAGTGATATCTATACCTTCCCATATCCACATTTCTTTTTCCCAATGATAAAATTGATCTATGAAAAAATGAGATATCCCTCCAGCAGCAGTAATACAATAAGAGTTTTTATAATTTACTTCGCTAATTCCATCATCAACGAACTTCAATGGAAAAGTTCCTTCAGATTTTTTTAGAGAAAATCTGGAATAATATGAAAAGAATAATGCGAGAGGAATTGCCACTAAAAGAAAGCCCAATATACTATGAGTCGGGATTACGAAGAAAAGCGAAAATAGATCAGGTCCGTAGATGTTATTGGCAAGAAAAATAAAGGCGACCTTATAATTAAAAGGTTTCTCATCAGTCTTAGTATAATACAAAATCGGAATTAAAAGACACAAACCATAACACAAATGTCCAAAACTCGGCAATTTATCACCTGTAAATAATTATGTAGATGTTAATAAGTTTCGATTAAGTTATATATAAATATTTCAATTTATTGAAAATACCATAATAATAAACTTACAATTCTAAATGAATAATTTAAAAAATTTTAAAAAAAAATAGTTTTTAACTTTAATTGTCCGATATTTTATAGAACATGGCCTTTACATCTTTTTCACAGAGAAAAAAAGTAATTGCGATAGGAAAAGCAAAGATAATGAAAAAAGAGCATACAAACATAACTAAATGGCGACAAATTTTAATTTTAAAGAAAAGACCGATGGATCCAATGAATAAAAGTATTGAAGTAATGAGAAAGAAATATCCAATGAAAATAACTGAGGTTGTCAAAGTTGAATCAGCTTCTCCTGCAATAAGCGATGCAATTGTTTCAGCATAAGTTATAACAAAATAAGCATAGAATATGAAAAATAGGCCTATAATAGTTGATATAATCGCAACTATATTTAATAGTGTTTTCCTCTTAATTTTTGGCACATCAGGAGTTTCTCTAGGATTATCTTTTACATCTCGAGCAGCGTACATAAGAAGGAATAAAGGGATAAGAAAATAAACAGTTATTGCTACCATAACAGCATACTCTCGTTCACCCGTAAAAACTAGAGGAGATAGAATAAGCATTAGAATAATAGCTAACGCCGTAGCACCAAATAATAATTTAGCTGTTTCTTTATAACCTTTTTTAAAACAGTAAAATGAGAGCAACAAAACAGAAATTACTAATAAATCTCCTATAATCAAAAGAGGGGTATAATAATGATAAGGTAGTCCTGACCATGCAAGCATTTGAACGTGAGTGATATCAATACCGGGCCATATGTGCATTTCTTTTTCCCAATGAAAAAATTGATCAATAAAAAAGTGAGTAAAGCCTCCAGCTGCAGTTGCACAATAAGCATTCTTCCAATTTACTTCTCTAATCTCGTCATCTAAGATTTTTAAGGGAAATATCTCATCGGATTTGACTAAAGAAAACCTAGATGAATAAGAAAATACCAATGAAAGCGGAATAGCAAGAATTAAAAAGCCGAGGATATTATGAAATGGAGTTATAAAGAAAAGAGCTACACAATCAGGACCAAATATATTGTTTACGAAAAAGATAAATGCAATTTTATAGCTGAACTGATTTTCATTCTTCGTATAGTATAATATCGGAATGAGTATACATAAACCAAAAAACAGATGTCCAAAGGTTGGCATTTTTAAATTGAATTTTATTTGATTTAAATGAAATACAGGGTAATTTTATAAATGAATGAAGAATTATAAAGACTTTCAACGCTCTTCGTTTATAAAATCTTTCTACCCGCTTTTTTTTTATATCTCACCTTTTTTAGCTTGAGATATAATGCGTGATTTTACGATTTTTATCGGTTTC
>SDBT01005816.1_pt1 | contig 20628 bp, 17 predicted proteins | sample 2277101 | NCBI WGS metagenome assembly SDBT01 (sample SAMN10404973, study PRJNA504765) | marine sediment metagenome | isolation source: marine sediment core GS10_PC15, 103 cmbsf | place: Arctic Ocean: Southern Knipovich Ridge | collected 2010 | reverse complement strand
AACTTCCAACAGGTTATTATTATTATGAGGTTCAAGTTTGGTATAAAATTCGTCCAGAAGATAATTTATCAGTATTATTGGCCAACAAGAAAGGAGAATTTATTATATCGGATCCTGAACCCAAATTTAATTTACAAAGTACCATTAAAGGACAAAAATTGGAATATTATCGTGAAATTCTTGATACTGGTGTCAATATCCCAGTATGGGTCCCTGGTGAAAATATTGAAATTAATTTGATAGGAGATGATGAAAATAGTGATACATTTGAAGTTTATGTTCAATTTATTCATTATTATTTATGGCTTGCAGATAGAATAATTCTTGATTTTTTCGAAATTAATTCCTCAATAGATAATAAAAGCGAGCAAAATGGTATTTTTCAGGTTCCTGATACCCCAATACCCATCCCTGATGAAGAGGATCTTACTGTTGAGATTCAAAATCAGTTATTTATATTTCTAATCTTCATAAGAGACCTGCAGGGAAATTATGACTTGGAGGTTATTGTGTTTAATATAGGAACATCGATAGATTTTGACCCTTTTGTTTTACTTTTACTCATAATCTTCATAGGTGTAATCAGTTTAGGTGCAATAATCATAGTAAGAAAGAACACAGCTCCTAAACCACTAGACTTTTCATACATAGGACAATATCGCAAAAGAATTGATCAACCATCTCCTAGACCTTCTCAATCTGGGTTGAAACACTGCATTTATTGTGGTCGCAAAATTCTGATGGGGGCCAAATTTTGTGGTTATTGTGGTAAAAATCTTCCTATTTCTAGTTATGAAAACGAGTTTTAAAAGAGGAAATAGAATTTAGTTGGGAACAGAATTGTTAGATAATAAAATGTTTATTCTTACTTATTGAGAACAGAAGTAGACATGTGTTCCTTTTGTTTTTGTTTTCCCTATAAAACCTAAATCAAGAAGACTGGAGAGATTGTTTTCAGCGAGTTGTAGTGATTTTTCTTCTATTTCTTGAGCTATTTCTTGAATTGTGGCTCGTTCCAGCGCAATAATAGCTAATGCTGTTGCTTGAAGATGATGAGGGAGATTGAAAATTTCACTTGGGGACAATTTTTTTGAAGGAATGATTGATCTAGAGCTATCAACAGTAGTTCTTTGTTCCATTATTTCCTGAATGGTGGCTTTGAATGGCAAAAAAGCATTTAGATTGGAATCCCAATCAAGTAGAGCTTCGCCATATTGTTTCATGAATCGCAACCCTAGTGCCTGAAGAATATCATCAGGAGTTCTTGGTAGATTCGTTACCAAAACGATACGGATTAAACCAAAAGATCTGATATGATAGCAAAGTCCTTCAATTTCTATTGTTTTCATTTCAGACTTTGATTTGGTCATTTCCGTTGCCATAGCTTGTAATGCAGTAACTAATCCCCCCAATAATATATCATTAGGAACATTTTCATGAAAAGTTTCTGCTAACACCGTTCTTCCATCATCGGTAATAACATACACTGCGTAAGCAATCATTACTCTGCCTCACCAAATAATCTCGGTACTACTTTGCTAAGAGTTTTAGAAAACACATGGTTGGGTTGATTCAAGGTATAAATTACACGTGAAACACTTTCCCCTTCTAGTTGCTTTATAGCTGCATCAAACTCTAATCTTTGAAGTTCTTGATCCGTGGGAATCCAACCTAGAAACTCGACGGCTTTTTCTTCTCCAATATCTTCCATGAATCGTTGTTCAATCATTCTCTTAATATCTTCATACCTCTCAAAATCATCCATGGTGGGGATCAAATTGCCTAATACTAATGATCGACTTTTTAATTGTTTATATAATCCTGCGATCATCTGTGAAGTTCCATAAATATCTGCATTACTAATTTTGATTATAAATAGGCTTGCATCAGTTGTTAACATTGCATTTACAGTTCCATAAGTGTTTCCCGCAGCACTATCCATAAGTAGATATTCGATGTTATAAGGTGGCTTTCTTAATTGCTTTTTAAGACGAATTAAATTCTGAAGCATTTTAAAAGAAGTATCATGATCAATTCTTATTATATTATGTATTGATTCCGAACTGGGGTCAGCAAATCCAATCCATAAATTTCCAGAAAGATCCAGAGGTTGAGCGAAATCTTGTAAGCATTTTTCAATTGGTTCATTATTGAGTAAGTAGCTGTTTAACCATTGGGTTTCTGGGTCCTTTTTAAAAAAAGTCATTATCGAGGGACCATGAAAATCATTGTCTAATAAACAGACTTTTTTTCCTTCTTTTGCTAAATGAACGGCCAAATTTACCGTAATACTACTTTTCCCAACACCGCCTTTATGTGACAAAACCGCAAGAGATTTTAATGCCAAAATATTCACCCACACTGTTAAAAGATCAAGTAATGTATTTTTTCTTGAGATCTTTGTGTTTTTCTATAACCTAATATCTAATTAATTTTTACTAACTTATTATATTTTTCCTAAAATTCTCCTGTAAATTGTATAAGGTTTGCAGAAAGTTAAAGAAATATAATGATCAATAGATCGCGTTTCATCGATAAAACCTTTCTATCCTATAATTCTAAAGAATTTGGTCTAAAACTTATCTCGATATAATGTTAACATGTTCTCTAGAAGCAGTATTGCTACTGTCTTGCTTAGAGGATAATTATCATTACCACATTTAGGACTTTGAACACATGAAGGACATCCATTGACGCAGTCACAATCGCGTATTAGAGTAAGAACATTCGAAGTAATTTCAGGCCACTCATCAAAGATTCTTTCTGAAATCCCAATTCCCCCAGGAAAACCGTCATAAATGAATATTTTAGACTTTCCATCAGAGGGGTAACTTGTATATGAAACTCCACCTATATCCCAACGGTCACACATAGCATAAATTGGAGATAACGCAATAGTTGCATGCTCAAAGGCATGGATTCCCCCACCAAAATCAAGAAGTTTTTCTTGGCATTCAGAAACAAGTTCATCAGGAATTTCTATCCAAACAGCCTTAGTTTCATATTCCAAATTAGGTAAATCTAAGGGTATCGTTTCGATAACTTCATCATACGTTTTTTTTCTGAAAGAATGGTAGATTTCAGTTGCTTTAACTTTTCCCCAAAAAAGCTGGAATCCGACTGATTTAGATTTTATAGATTCCATTATTTCTACTTCAGATATTGATAAAACTTCTGTGTAATAATCTATGTCAACAGGAGATGCAATCGCAGTTTTTCTCTCTAAATTCAATTGTTCTATGAAATATTTTTCTCCTTGATGGATAAGAATTGCTCCTTCATGAGCCTCACGATATGCTTGAGGGAGAGTTAATGTTTCGAGTAGTTTATTCCTTATTCGAACCTCAATTAGACTAGAGAAAGCCGAATTCAGGTTAATTATCGATGCCGGTCTTTTTGTTGAGATACTTGATAGTCCTGAAGGTAAGAATTTTAACAGTCCTTCCTTTTTTAACTCAGATGCTATCATTTTTCCTTTTATTCCCCAAATTCTATTGATTTCTTCGAGTTTCAAGGGTAGTTCTGCAGAAGCACAGAGAATATGCCCTTTCAAGATATAAGGATTTTCTAGATCAATGATTGCATTTTCAGGATTTTTTGTTAAAAAGTAATCAGGATTCTTTCCAAGAAATTGCTGCATAGCATCTTCAAAAAGAACGAGTGTAGCAAGAGAAGATTGATGTGATCTACCAACTCTCCCCATCTGTTGCTTAGTAGAAATAATTGTGCCTGGGAAACCAGATAAAATTACAGCATCTAATTCCCCTAAATCAATTCCTACTTCTAAGGCATTAGTAGAAACTACTCCCTGTAGTTCCCTGATCCGTAATTTTTTTTCAATTTCTCTTCTTTCTAAAGGACGGTAACCCGCTCGATATGTCATAATTTGATTTTGATTTTGCCCTATTTTATCAAAATCATTTTTCACCCATAAAGAGATTAATTCTGCCATTTTTCGAGAGAGAGTAAATGTTAATGTTTGTAGATTATTCTGAAGGTGTTTAAGTAGCAAATCACGTGTTTCTTGATGAGGAGAACGCCTTTTAAGTCCAAACTTGTCAATAAAAGGTGGATTCCATAACAAAAGATGTTTAGAGCCGTACTCTGCTCCATCATTGTCTATTACAGTAACAGGATAATTAATCAGTTTTGTAGCAAATGATTCTGGATTATTGATAGTTGCAGAAGAAAGAATGAACTGAGGAGTAACGCCATAGTACTCAAGGATACGGCAAAAACGACGCAATAATTGAGCTACATTTGATCCGAAGACTCCTCGGTAGGTATGGGCTTCATCAATGACTATATACCTCAAATTTCGATAAAAACGAGCCCATTTATCGTGCCAGTCAAGGTACTGGTGCAAGGCATAGGGATTAGAAATAATAATCCGTGCTGAATTACGAATACTCGGCCTAATTTCTGTTGGAGTGTCTCCGTCATAAATGAAAGGTCTTAATTTTCCTTGTAAATGTTCATTAAGGTCTTCAAATTTCTTTAATTGGTCATTAGCTAAGGCCTTTGTCGGATAAAGAAGTAAAGCAGAAGTATTACGACGTCGAGCTATTGCATTTGCAACAGCGAGGGAGAATATGAGTGTTTTCCCAGAAGCAGTAGGTGTTGTTATAATAATGTTTTTTCCTCTATTGATTGAATTTAAAGCTTTAGCTTGATGAGAATATAATCTGAGATTTTTCTCGTCCATCCAAGAAGTTAATTCTGGTTCCAGATTGAAATCCAATGCTCCATATTGAGCAGGTTTAGCATCTGTCTTTGTTTTAAAAATAATTTGATCTTGATATAGTGGGTCGTCTAATAAACTTTGAATGAACTCCTCGATAACCATTCAATCTCACTTAGTCTTTTTAATTTGAATAGAGCGATCATAATTGTCTCTCGATATTTGAATAGTATTTGGGAATTGATTGGCGATTTCCTGCAAATGGGTAATTAATATTATTTTGAAATTTTGAGAAAGGTTAAATAGCTTTTTAACAAAGTTTGCTTGGGCTTCAAGTGTATCTAAGGATCCTAAATCTCCTTCATCAATAAATAAAGTCTTTTTACTCATTTTTGCTGAAACTTCCTTTTGATTAAGATTGGATATCTCCTCACTTATAGCCAATCGGAGAGCAGCATTTATTTGAGTTCTTTCTCCTCCAGAAAAGGTAGACACGTCTCGAACTCCGTCTGATGCCTTAATTAGTATCTCAAATCCCAACCCTTGCTTTCCTTTCTCGATTTTATTTAATTGAATATTAGAAAATCTTTGATTTGTAAGTTCTGTTAGAATCAAAGACGCACGTTTACCTAATCTAGGTAATATTTTATTAATGGCATAAAATGGAGCGCCTTTGGTATGAAAAATTTCAGTACGTAATTTTTGGAGAATATCTTGTTTCTTTTTCAATGAGTTGATTTTTTGTTTTAAAGTATCAATATCAGGCTTTAATTTAGCTAATTCTTCTATTTTCAGAACCAAATCTCTTAATTTTTGATCTTTTCTGATTATTAAATCGTTTAAAACATTTTTCTCCTGTTTTTCACCCTTCAATTTCTTTAAAAATAGCTTATATTCATTTAGAAAAGCCAAATGATCTTCTAGTCCCTTGTTATATTCTTGAATCTCGTTTCCAATCTCCTCTAATTCCTTTTTAATTATCTGGATTTTTCCCGACGGATCCACTTTTCTTTCAAGTTCGATTTTTATTGTTTCAAATTTACTATTTATTTCCTTATATGATTGAGATTTTTCCAGCAAATCATTCAGTTTTTTCTCTTTAACAGGCGTGAAATCGATGGAGTCTAATTTCTTCTTTTCTTCGTTTACTGTTTTGGTATTTCCTTCTTCTTCAGTCTTCAATCGGTTTTCCAAATTGGAAATTTCATCATCTAATTCAGAAATCTGTTCAAGCTTTTCCGATAGTACAAAGGAATCTTTTGTTATCTTTTCTTTTGTCCCTTGCAGTTGTTTCATTTCATTTCGAGCAAGATTCTGTTCTTCATCAATTTCTTGCAGAATTTTTTCGGACAGATTCCATGTCTTTTCTTTAGATATTCGCTGTACTCTTTCTACTAATCTACCTTCTTGATTAAGAATTTTGAAGGCTTCTTCATGTGATATTGTTGTATCGAGATTCTTTATTTTTTCATTTTCTCTTTTTTTTCGTGTTATTTTTTTACCTAAATCACTTTTCAAATAAGCTTCATTCTTTTGTTTGGCTTGTTTAAATTTGTTCAAGCGATTCTTTATTTGCTGATATTCCTTTTTAGCGTCCTGTAACAATTTAAGTTCATCTTGAACGTCTTTTAGTTCTTTTGTTTCACGTTCAAGTTTTAAATATTGATTCTTGTATTTTGAATATGTCTTTAACTCGTTTTCAACGGTTATCAATTGTTCTTTCTTTGCCTTTTTCTTCGATTGAGCATCATCTTTTTTCGAAAGAATGGTATTGTATTTTTCCTTTTTCTCTCTTAATATCTTTTCTTCTTTTTCAAGTTTATCAACTATCTGAACCTTTTTCGTGAACTTTTCTTTGGAAGAAGCTAATTGAGGTCTTAATTCGTTAATTTCTTTTTCCATGCTTGAGATTCGGGAAAAATACGTCTCTTTTTCCTCTAATTTTCCCTCGATTTTGCTTATTTCATTATTTAAATGTGAAATTTGGTTTTGAGTATTAATGATTGCCTTTTCAAAAATATCAAGCCTGAAAAGATTCTGAAGAGTTTTTAATCTTTCAGTTGATTTCTTAGACCCTAATGATTTCATTTCATCTTGTCTAATTATTGTTGAATTAACAAATGCTTGATAATTCATGCCCAGAATTTTTGATCGAATTTTTTCATTCAGTTCTGGGATTTTACCAAGAATTCTTTCCTTATTAACGAATAATTCAATATAACTCTTTCCTCGGCTATCTCGGCCCCGTTTGATTCGAATTTTATTACTCCCAACCTTGAATAAGCATACCACGTGTCCTTTTTTTGCACATATATCTTCAATTTTTACCATACCTAATTCTAGTCTAGAACAGCGACCATAGAGGGCAAAAGTTAATGCTTCTAATATTGTAGTTTTACCAGAACCAGTAGGTCCTGAAATAACTATATAAGGGGAATTGAAATCAAATGTCACCGGTGTCTGATAATTCATGAATCGATAAAGTTTTATCTTGAATAAATCGAACCCCATATTCACATCTGATCTGCTTATCATGATTCATCCTCCACTCTCGAAATAGCTTCATCAAGAATTTCTAGTCCTTTCTCTCGGAGTTCCTTTAGGTAAGGATAATTTTTGTATCTCTCAGAAATAAAGTTGGAAAATAGAACTAGTGGATCGAGAATAAGTTCAGGTAAAATGATCTCTCTTGCTACCTCCGATGTATCCCAGATTATCTCGTAATGAAATGTAGATTCTTCTAGAAAAGGGTGAATTCTTCTAAGGATAACTCGTTCTTTTAGTTCTGATGATATCCTTATATATATCCGAAGAATTGCATCCTTAATTTTTTTTTGAGATATTTGTTTGATGATATACTCTGTGGGATCCTCATCCCCGATTGGAACCTGAACAACCAGTTTTATTAATGTTCGTGGATTGTTTGATATGAAATCTAGTGAATGTGATGATGTATCAAAAATATAAAATCCCTTATCTTCTTTGGTTTCCCCAAAATCAACTCTCTCAAGAGAACCTGGAATTAACACTTTATCATCATAAATGCATTGGGGGGTGTGGATGTGGCCAAAAACTGCTAAATCTAATTTATCTAATGGAATCATGTCTCGTTTGAAGATAAACTCATGAGGTAATTGGTCAGGAAAAGGAATTACACTTATTCTTGACCCCTGAACATAAAAATGTCCAACAAGGATTTTAGTTTTAGTATCAAGTCTTTCTACATATCGTTTAACCAAATCACGAAAAAGCTCTTGACTACGCTTCATCTGATTTTCTCGTTCGATTTCTTCTCCCACTATTTTCTCCACATAGGTCACTGCTTGAGTAGCAGTCATATATGGCAGTAAAATGAATCCAATTTCTTCTTCAGTATGTTTAGCTTTGATTTTATGAATCTGAGGGGTCCTAGCTGCTATGCTATTAGGAATTATTGAAATTTCTCCAAATGGTGATCCTTTTTCTACAATCTGAGGTGAATCATGATTGCCACCTACCAAGATAACAGGAATTTTGCTATCTATTAGAGGAATCCAAATTTTTTCCCTTACAAGACGAAGTAAAGTTGGACCGATGGTTACACGATCAAACATATCACCTGAAATAACAAAAATGTCAATATTATTCTTTATTGCATAGTCAACGACTCGAGAAAGAGAGGTAATGAAGTCAAGCGTGCGATCACTGATTCCTGTTCGAAGATCAACACGATACGAATAGCGTATACCTATATGAACATCAGACACAAAAAGAATTTTTGCCATTTTTTTCAATCAGCTCAATGAATAATCTAATTACTTTTAAATAAATCATCTACGGCTTCATCTGACATTTCTTTCAATTGATCTCTGAAATGCTTTCCTGTATTTTTAATTTGCCATTTCTTTGTCATTGATTGTTCGTTATACTCAAGAACATCCATTGCTGTAGGTGCTTTAATAGCGTCACCGAACATCAAAACCGTTCTAGGAGGCATTGCTTTTACAATAGCTCTCCAAGATACAGGATCGACGGGTCCTGAAAGAGCTCCAACAATATCTTTTGGATCATTTAATGATAGTATAAACCTATTTGCTAGTTGTGATAATATCTCTGGATCAATTTTAGAAGGTCGTTGATCAACCATAGCGAGGACCAGATTAAATTTTCGCATTTCTCTGGCTAGTCTGTCAAATATTGTATCTTTAGCTACAGCAGGATCAAGAAACTTGTGAGCTTCCTCGAGAAGAACCACTAAATGCGGATATTCCGACATATCGACCATTTCGCTGTAAGCTTGATACAATCTTCTCGATAGAATATTAGCTACAAATACATACGCAAAGAAATCAGCACCGAATTTTCCAAAATCAATTACAATATTCTGACCTTGCTTAATGTAAGTCAAAATTTTATTAAGAGATCCTTTTCCAGGGTCAGTAATAAAACTTAATCTGTCTAATCGCCCTATTCGTCTACTTAAGGCATTCAAAGTACCTCTAGCTGATCTAGGTGCTAAGATATTAGTTTCAGCTAATGAAGCCTCTGAGATTGCATTGATTAGAGTTTGATCCGTTCCTTTATGACTATTGATTTCATATATGGCATCTATCATAGCTGGAGATAGATCTTGAAAAGCTACTATTAGATCTTGAGGTGAAATTTCATCTTCCCCTATCAATAATTCCTCATCAAGATCTATTCCAGTACTGGGATCTAATCCAAGTAATGTGACTTTATCTTCAAAAAAGAACTTTAAACCTGGAGAACCATCAGCTCGAGATCTCCAACCATATTCTGATTGCATATCAAAGACTAATACTTGGGATATATCAAGATTGATTATGTTACCAAGGATTATTTTATTTAAAAACGTTTTACCTGAGTGAGTACGGCCAAATATCCCGAAAGGTACCTCTACAAGTTTTTTAAAATCAATAGGAATCTCAAATCCCTCAACCCCACGCATTGTTCCTATCGTTTGGGAATGTTCTGGTTTATCAGTTTGATAAACAATATCTACATCTTTTTCATTTGCGAATCTGCCAATAGAAAAATAAGGCGGGAGAGTTTCAAATAAATAAGTTTTTTGAGTTGTTTTGTCAATCATCTGCACACATTGTAATTCAGCAATAGAAAAGAAAGCTCTTCCTCTAGCTGTCTCAATACTCTCCATAGGAATAGTACTTCGCAATCTTTCGGCATTTGCTAACATAGTTACTGCATTACTTGATGGAAATTCAATATCAGTAATTATGCAAAAGAAATCGTACTTTTTTCCTACAACCATGGCAGGATATCCTATTCTTACCTCTTCACTATCAGTTTTTAATTTCAACTGAATTGCTGAGCTTACTGCTCCCGATATCACCTCTCCCAGAATATTTCCTTCATCAGTGTTCTCTTTATTAGTCGTCATTCTCTTTCTCTCATCAATAAAGGTTTTTATTTATCTTGTGACTTCATCTAAGTGTCTATGAAATGGGTCTCTCTCCATATTTTCATGAGAAATTAAATATTGGAAAATCTCTTCTTCACTTAGCCTTAAGATTGCCCCTGTTTCTACTAATTCGTGATTATACATTTCAGGAACTCTACGTAATAAGGCTGCAATAGAATGTGCGTCAACCAATGGATAAGGGTATCCAGGAAACGAATCCACCATTGAATAATCAGCAAGATAAGAAAAAATCGTTTTAATGGTTTCCTTCTTTGGAGGAACTATATCTATCCTAAATGTCTTGACAGGTTTTTCATGAAGTTTAGCTAAGAACGTTTGGCCAAGAGGTGGATAGACCTGTTTTCCCTTTGGTACATCGCGAATTTCGGTATATAACATACGTGGATCATTCTTTGTTAATCGTTTTATGAGAGCTTCATCAGTAAGGTTTGATTTAAGCCTTCTAGTCGTATTCCGTTTTGAAACACCAATTAAAGTATTCCTGTTATCTATACAGGCTTCTCTAAGATTCTTAGCAGCATCCTCAATTTGCTTTACTTGGATAATTGTAAGAGCTCCATCCATTACCACAAGTGAATCGAAATATTCCAAGGCCATTTCTTCAGCTAATTTGTATTCTTCAAGCTCTCGTAATTGGCCTAAAATCCCACGAGCAGTAGGAACGCGACCAAGAGCCTTTTTAATTTCTTGATGAAGCTTTTTTATTTCTAAATCATAATTAAGCATTTCTGCGTTATTAGGGGCAATTAATACAGGAGTGTCCCTAAATTTATGATCAATAAGTTTTAATTGTGGTTTAGAGTCAAAATGATACTCATAAACAACAGCAGCAGCTCTGATAATAGCTATACGTGCATTAACATCTGGATTATACCATATCCATCGGTTAGAACCATCAATAGCAATCATCTTAGGTGGTTTATTACTATAAGAAAACTCGTGGAAAATGGGAGGAGACATTTCTTCTGCTTGTTTCATAGCCTTATTTTGGACTTTTTGAATATGGTTCAAGAATTGTTCAAACTGTTCTTTCAAGTTACCTAACCCTAGCCCAATGTTCGCTTAAACTCTAGTTTTAGAAAGACTATATGTAATACTTTTAAGATTATGCCTTTTTATCTTTTCACTACGCAAGGATGAAAGTATTCTGGTAGTAGTTTGTCCAATACAAGTCAAATCATGCTTATTACAGAAGCTATAATCTCGTATGCTTGAGTGATGTGCATAAATTGAGGAATCTGAAAGTAACCGGAAAATAGACTAATTAATATATGTTAAATACTCTGCAATCATATATACTGAATTTTTTCGTAATCTATCCTAAATAAACTCTTGAATATGCTTAATACATGTTGTTTTTATTAACTATGATTTTTCTGTTTTTGAGAACTCATGACATCAGAAGTGGAAAGAAAACAGCTTGAAAAGCAATTTAAGGATGGAAAAATCCCTTTTGCTATAGATAATTCATATCAGCGATTTTCCCAAAGAAATACTATTTTTTCTAGAGTTATGTGGGATAAATCCTTTATTTCTTATAGAAGACCAATAACTGAACGCGCTCCTATAAAGGTTGGAATGAAAGGTTATAGTCGTGTAGGATATGCGGCAACAGACGCCTCTTGGACATTATATGACAAATTTCCCGATATATTTGATTGGAATGGAATTGGAGAAAAAAAGGCTGAAAATCTTACTCAATTGAGCCATAATCTTCCTAAATACGATTCGAATGATATTGAAGTCAATACTAAAATCATTAAACGCATTGGACAAATTTATGGGGCTTGTGCTGTTGGAATCACAAAGATAGAGAAAGAAGACTCTTTTATATTTACGCATAACAGAAAAAATGAGCCAATCTCTATCCCTGATGGAGTAAAATATGGAATCATAATGCTCATTGAGATGGATTATGAAGGAATTGGTACTTCCCCAGCGTTACCAGGAGGTATCGCTACTGGCAATGGATATTCTAGAATGGCGTTCGCTATTGCTTGTATGTCTGAATTTTTACGAAATCTAGGTTTTCGAGCAATTCCATGCGGTAATGATACAGGATTATCTGTTCCTCTCGCAGTTCAAGCAGGATTAGGACAATTTGGTAGAAATGGTCTGTTAATAGCCCCAAAATATGGTCAAAGAGTAAGAATCTGCAAGGTGTTTACAGATTTTCCCATGGAAATAGACAAGCCCATCGATTTTGGAGCTACTGAATTTTGTCGAGTCTGCAAAAAATGTGCTAATTATTGTCCTTCCCAATCAATACCACATCACAAAGATCCAACTTGGGAAAGTCCTTGGGATACTATTTCAAATAATCCAGGGACATACAAGTGGTATGTTAATGTAGATACCTGCTATGAATTTTGGGTTAAAAATTCTGGCGATTGTTCTAATTGTATTCGTGTTTGTCCTTTTACAAAGCCCCCAGGCATTGGGCATGATATTGCTCGTTTTTTCATAAAACATTTCAGATTTCTTGATAGAATGTGGGTACTGATGGATGATATTATGGCGAAATTTCCTTGGTGGGGGAAGAAGGACCCAGAAAAATTTTGGAATTCGAATAAATATTTAAGCAAAAAAGCAATAAAATAAAAAAAATTAGTATTTTAGTTGGTGGTTCAGTTATAAATAAATTTGATTATACTAAAATGAGGTCGGAAGAATTGGCATTAAAATTAAATTGTACAGATAAAGAGAGAGTTTTAGAGGAAGAGAGAGAATTTGAATCGTTTATTAGAAAATCTCTACCCGAATCTATTGATAAAGAGACTTGTAAGCTCCATCATTTAAAACAAGAAGAGTGGGATAGTAAGAATATTGAGTTTTTAGTTCCTAATATTAAACAATTAATAACGGATGTGATAAAATATATTAACACAGATAGTCTTAGATACCCACTTTATATCAAAGAACCTGAGAAAATAACCTATAAAGATTTTAAAATATTTCTTAGAAATTCAAATAATTCTCATTTAATACCAAAAAGATACACTTACGAGCTACATTCATGTGGAAGGGAATGGAAATGGTACAACAAACTATTGTCTTCGTTTTTAGGTGTTAAACATGACACTATATACGGGATAAGGACTCCTCTGGAAATCAAAAAGGCTAAAGAGTCACCGTATGGAGGAAGAAAGTCTAGTTTTCTTGATGTAAGAATAGGAAGCAAATTTTCGATGCATACGGGTTCTTATATGGCTACAGTCTTGAATTATTTATTTATTATTCGTTTAGAATGGCAACCGATAGACTCTGTTCAGTGGATAATTGATAAAGAGAACGAAAGACTTCAAAGAGATCAAGAAACGCGATATTCAGGCCCTTGAACTTGAATTTTGTTTATTACCCAAAATTCCCTTTAGGGAGATTGAAAGAAAAATTGACACTCTTTTTTACAGATGATTTAAAAGGGATTTATTACTATTATAATGGAATAGAATATTATGCCTTTCTGAGGGCTACATGAATAATATTATCCTGAAGGATTCAGAGAAATTTTGGAATTCGAATAAGTACCTAAGCAAGAAAACAATAAAATAAATAAATTAGTAGAGAACGTAACCGTTCTTTCAGTCAATTGTGCAAACGTCAATCTGGTTCATCGTAATGTGCTTCTTTCTAGTTGTCCTAGTGAAAAGACTTGAAGTAGAATAGAAAAGAGAGATTGCCTGAAAATGAATTTAAATTGACATTATCCCAGGTGTGAGGTAAATCTGCTTCAATAAAATTACCTTATCTTTCGAATATAGATAATGTCAATAAAAAAAAACAAGTTCTAATTGTATTCAAAAATGAGAGAGTTATTTTTGAAATCCTCGCTATGAAACCTCCTTTTAAAGGTTTGTAATGACCTGAATTGCGTTCGTACAAGGCTGAAAGAATGTTAACAATCTTGCAAAGCCCACAGAGTGGCTTAAAGGGTTTTTAACTTTTTTTCTTTATAGACGACTGATCAAAAGTATTACTCCAGCAAGAGAGATGGGTATTAAGACACTTTCGTAATTGGGGCAGACTTTTTAACCCCCGACTAGGAGTTACATCTTTAACAAGTCGATTAGTACTTTCAATTCGGTTCGATTGAATTGCCCTACCATCCATCACCTTATAAGTGAGATCTAAAAGCAATTCTATCTCCACTATAGGAGGACAGATCAGTCCTGCCTATGTAAGAGGGAGTGAAACCCATTCAATGTTCCAACCAACAGGGAGCGGTTGGGGGTGAAACTGGAACTGACGGCCGTGTTGGCGAAGACTTTTCCGTCCTCGTTTCTTTAACTGCCGTTTTTTGCCTTTTTGTTTAGGGGTATTGCGAGACTGCCGTTTCTGTTTATCTTTCGCCCCTTTAGGTCGTCCTTGTTTTCTGGAAGGATTCGTTAATTGTTGTGTTTTCTTCCTTCGTTGCAAAGCATGCCCTATTACCAGTTGGTTCTGAACAAAGCTATTATGGGGAATTTCTAGATTGGTATTCCCCCTCTATCATCTTTAAAATCTGAGTCTTTGCTCACGCAACTTTTTAGTAATTTTCTGCTACCTATTGCAACTATCATAGAAATAACGTATCTTCTTCTGCCACTTTGATATTAATTGCAATACAACGCCATACAACGTCATACAATGTCATACAACGTCATACAATGTCATACAACGTCATACAATGTCATACAGGCAGAAAACCTTTTTAAATTATAATTTATAATTTAGAGGTGGGAAGAAAATGATATGAAACAACAAAAGGACAATCAGAAAGAAATTAAGGGACTAAAAACAGAGCTCATGAAGTGTAGATACGCTCTTACACAAGAGAAAAGGAAATATGAAAATTTAAAAGAAGATTTCGTCAGAATAGCAAAAGAAAATGCTATTTTACATAAATTAAAAGGTACACATCCAATACCACTTGGCCTAGGAGTTAAGCTTTCTCCTGATTTAATTAAAGCCATTCGACTAAAGGCAAAAGATCAGATCAATTTTAAAGGAGATTTGACTAAGAAATTAGCAGAGGATTTTGGACTTTCTGTTGGTGCAGTCCACAAAAATATACAAGATATTTTGAAAAAAAGAAAAAGTTCTCAAAAATAATCAAAAAAACCCTCTCGGGAGAATAAGAAGGGTCTATCAAATACATGAGTAGGTGATTAGAAACCATTTAGGTCTGATACCCATTTTCCAGACAATTGAGACAATTGAGTGCGCTTGGGAAACGAATTTATAAAATGGTACATACTCAAGTGAACGGGGAGTTAAATTCGACACTCTATTTAGAAGCAGCTGCTCGTTATGATCAGCAATTGTTTAATAGTACATGGCAATCCTTTAATGACTTAACCATACTTCAAAAACAATTGAAGACATTCATCCTCTCTACTATTCACGAAAGTAAGAATCAACCTCGTTCACTCTTTGATTTCATTCAATGAATCATTTCATACTAATTGCTCTAAGATAAGGAAATAAGTATAAACAATACCTTCAATCGTTGTTCGGTAATCTCTAAAATAAGTATAGACATTAGATCGATTACTTCTATGATCTGCTAAATTTCGGCAAAGTGTTGTTATAAAAAATGAAGCAACATCTTGCCTTAGTTTGTTACTAGCATTACCTGCTCTAGCTAGTAATCGATCCTTAAAAGGCCGTAGTGCTACTTCAAGATTAATTAACTGCTTCCATTTGTCATCAAAGTGTATTGTGTCAGAGAAACTCACGGGTGAATTTAACGTAGTATCCAGAGGGTAACTAGTTCGGTATAGACAATTCCAGTCAATGATAAAACTTGAATCGGTTATGTAATGAGTAACAAACTCATCACAATATTTCCCTAACCCTCTTCCCGTAAAATGCTTACTGAGTAGGGTTTCGAGTGATACTGTTATTTCTCTGATAGCGTCTCGTCTACTCCTAAACTCAGTAAATTGATCTGATCCATAGTATGCTTCAGCTGCCTTTTTCACACCGTCATCGTTGTGATTATTATCTAAATATTCAATATATTTGATCAGATCTGTTTTAGATTTATTGAGTCCGAGCTTATCATTCACTGTCTGAAACAATAGCAATACCCCTTCCTCAATAGGACTTTTTTGTTCTTTAATTGTACGTTCCGCAAGTTTTTCATTCTGGTAAACAAGTAAAAATTGTATTACTGGCTCTTTTAAGCTCATTCCAGTTAGCCTTATCTCGATAAAACCTGAATCTTCTACTTGGGTTTTGTGTATTACATAATTCCTTTTTGTCTTTTGGCGAGGACTTCGCAGGTCTGGCATTTCATTTAGAATAAGGTATACGTCTTGTAATGGTCTCACTCTATTTTGAAAATCAGCTGGAAAGTATATTTCACAGGTAATTAAGGTAGATGTGATCCAATTCACATTCGCGATCCTAGCTACTTCAGGATTTAATGAAACTAAAAGGGTTTTATCTAGATCAATTAGTGGAACATAATTATTCAAGACAACAAGGACATTAGAAGAGATAATTTCTTCAGCAGGTGTATTAACATGAAAGAAGTGTCGTTTCGTTAATTCAATCAAGGATTTTAATCGTGAATAATCAACATCGAAACTAAAAAGATTTATTCTCATACCTTCAGTTTGTTGTCTTCTAATATTCCCTGTGATTAACGGATATCGGTAACTAGCTCTTTTTATAGGTTTGATTATACCAAAAAAGAAGATATTTTTTAATATTGACAATATTCTGATAGCTGGGAATTTATATTCTTTAATTAAAATACCACTACGGGTACATTGAGCAATTACCGTTTCGATTTCAGTCTGATTTCCAGTCTTTAAGATTTTACCACCAATAAATTGACTTATTGACTCAGATGACACGATTTGTGTTAATTCTGTGGATTCCGACATATCCAGTATTGGTGATTCAACAGCTTGAATTTGGAGTGTATCTACTTGCCCAGAATTTATATAATGTTCTACTTCTTCTAAAAAGCTAGTTATATGGTTGAAATATTCTTCAATTTTCTTAGAATCGAGTGTATGATCTCCAAAAGGGTATTTTTCCCAATAATCATATGGAATAAATAGTAATTTCGGAGTCAATTGAGCCAGTGCATTTGTTCTTATCTTTAAATATTCATATAAATAATCCGCTTGGTCTTCTTGAAAAATGTTAATTAGAATATAATATAGATAATCTATTATTACTTCATCTGTAGAGGGAGTTGTAAGGAGTTGAAGATGATTGATCCACTCTTTATATTTATCTATACTGTAACTATTTTTGAGTATATCACCGATTTTTTTGAATAATAACGCGTTGGATTGTTTTTTAAAATTTAGAGAATCCTCATGTGTATATCCCAATCTCTGTGAAGGTCTATTCTCGACATACGGGTTTATAAAAGTTTGATGTTCACTCAAAAGATTATCTATATCCAATGGTTCTAGATAACGAATAGATTGAAAGTGAAAAGTCTCTCTATCTGAGGGAGTTTTTTTCCAAAGATTTTCAAGCTCAGATATTCTTCTAAAGAAATAGATAGTCTTGTCTGTGAAGGACATAAAATCTTGGGAATCAGTATGATCTCGAAGCAGATTAAAAATAGCTTCCGTATATTCTTGAAAATTCATTTAATCATCCTCCTATTGATTTCCTTTCTTCTACTAGTATTTTGATCAATTTAATACGAGTATCATGATTTTCACAATTGATTCTCGACAAAAGTCTTCTCTGCTTTTTTACTTGTAGAATTCAAAATCTGAATAACTACATCGGTATTAATTCGTTTTTATATTTTCCGATTATTACCACTTGATCGCAATTGTCGTACTTCATGAGTGAATATCCGCGCCTCGAATAGACGATTGGAGCTACCTAGTAGTTGCAGGGCCATTTCAATTTCTTGTGAATATGATCTTAATGAGGTAGCTGAACTTTTCCCTGATAAGACACTTGGGGAGAATCTTGAGGCTTCAGATGATATAGCGGAAGCAATCACTAACCACTTTCGAGAGGAACTGGATTTTCCTTCACTTATTGCCAAATTGAAGCAACTATCTTCTTGCCAGTCAGTCAAAATAGATCCTGAAGCAGATTCAATAATATACAAGTGATGTTCTGTACAAATGAATATTTCTTCAATTCCATCATTATTCCAATCAAATAAGAGGACAGTATCAAGGATTATCGATTCATTAAATTTAAAAGACCAAATAATATCACCAGAGAATCCATTTAGAAGATATATCCACCCGCCTGTTTATATTACTAGAATTTCTCCGATAATATCATTTGTAGCATCTGGAATCATAAGAATTCTGCTAGCTCCCATGAGTGAATGTTGTTCCCAATTGAATTCTTCATAACCAAGTTTAATAGAAGTTACAATTCCCTTTCCCAAGCTATTGAGCTCATTATCGTTCTCTCGGGCAATGATTATTTGTTGAGAATAATTTATTCCCAGATGACCCCTAATTCCTAGATATCCAAGATCCCTTACAGGAGAAACGGGTTTGGTTTCATAATTCCATAAGATCTTTCCAGTAGACCCATTGATCAGATAAACCTCTCCTCTAACTCCGTTTCCCGTTCCTACTGCCAGCTCTAAAAAATCATCATTATTTATATCTCCTAAATTAGTACAACGAATCCTATCATCAATTTCATTTGCATTTTCCCATAATATTGATCCGTCCTTACCTGAAATAGCTATGATTTGTTGAGGGTACGATGAGTCTGAAAACATAAGATCATCATAGGAATCCCTGTTTAAATCACCGATCGCGTATCTTAAGGATATATACATATTATCGACTTTCCAAAGTTGTGTACCAGAATGAGAATATGCAGTAATGTTAAACGATCCGATGACAAGATAATCTATATAATCAAAGTCGTTATCAATTTCAAGAAAGTACAACAATACCCTTAATGACAATACAAGTCCTTATTTATCTTTCAATTGCTCATAAACCCATAAAAAAAAACAGTGCTTAGAATGAAAAGGGAAGTCTGCGCTAGGGACTGGGAAATATTGAACGAATCTTAGCCCTTTGGGATCAGTCTGTCGTTGTAACCAATCTTTAGTTTTTCGCCATTTCGTAATTTCCTTCTTACAATAAAGACAGAAAACTGACGATTGGTCTTCTACTGGTTTTTTTCGTGCACAATAATTTTCATCTGGACATTCATAAAAACCCCCCTTTTCGATCATCTCTTTTCCGCACACACACATTTTTTCGTCTTTCTTATCCATTCCTTCTAAAAATTCCCCTAGGAATTTTTCATCATTTTCTTTTTCATTCATATTATATGAGCCCTCTTCAATCATATTCCTTTTCATCATATTCCTTTTCATATTTTCGCTTTCTTTTCTAGTATAAATAATTAGAGATCTCGGACATATTTACTCAAGATCAACTTACAAAAGTATTCATATTACTAAATACTCTGTGCAGTCTTTTACAATCTCTTTGATTAATGCTAATTGCTGTTCTTTAGTTAATTTGTCAATAGAATATCCAAATAATTGTCTAAGTAGATTTAAAATCATGTCTATTGCTTCACGTTCTTTAGGGAGAAGATTAGTTTCTGGATAATTCAATAATTTTTCATGTAACTCTGTTGGATTAATCATCTACATATCAACCCAGTGTTGATTTGACTAAACGGCCAAGGGTATAATACATGGATTTGTATCTTTTTTTCCTCTCTTATTTTTTTCGCTTTCCACTTGTAATCGTTCGCTTTCCACTTAACATATCCTCTATGTCTGCGAGAAATTTTGGATCATTGCTTAATGTATCTTGGACAGCTTCTTGGATTCCTTGCCAAATCGGTGGTTGTTTATATGCGGGGTCTCTCATTTTAGTAAGTTGTCGAAAAAAATAGTCATCTTGTCTTTCTTGAATAAATTAAGTTCGCCAGTTCTGATCTTCGGGCGAAAGTTTTGCAATGTCTCCTTGATTCATTTTTGTTAATAGATACCACAACCCGATTTCTGCTTCCCCCCTTTTACTCAAGGGGAATTCAGCTATAAATTTTTGGTATTCTGCTTTCAATCTCTGAAAGGTTTCACGTTCCAATTTTATCATTATGCTCTTAAGTCGAAAATTAAGGCCATCAAAAAGGCATCTCTTCATTTCAAAATCAACTTGTTCCTCTTTCATTAACATTAAACATTATTTATTATGAAACCTCTGTTTTTACTCCCTCAATCGTTTTAGCAGTAGATGCTATTATGAGCTGGATGCTTGATGGTGATTTACATCTGTATCACCAGTATCTATTTAGATTGGACAACCCATCAGATTAAACCCTATAATAATTTTGATTACACAGGTGGTTGAAGACGAATTGACATTTGAATACTTCCTTTTCCCCCAGGATCAATAATGTACCAATTAAGGAATCAATAAAGCAATCGACTTTCAAGACGGTTCAGAGCCTTTTAACACCTCTACTCACTCAAGAACGAATTGTTGGAGTACTTGCGGATGGTGGATTTTATAATTGGGATTTAATCCAGTGGCTTATT
>SDBT01005815.1_pt1 | contig 20632 bp, 23 predicted proteins | sample 2277101 | NCBI WGS metagenome assembly SDBT01 (sample SAMN10404973, study PRJNA504765) | marine sediment metagenome | isolation source: marine sediment core GS10_PC15, 103 cmbsf | place: Arctic Ocean: Southern Knipovich Ridge | collected 2010 | reverse complement strand
CAACTATTACCAGAATGCTTCAACAAATGCAGACCATTATCATCACCGAAACCCCTACCGGAAAAACTCATTTCGATGTTCCTAAGGGAGAAGGTCATGGAATTCATAAGAAGGACTTGTATACCGCTTTTATGCTGGCCGCCCGAGGAATATATGATTTTCTTTATGCCGAAGGTATTCCAGATAGTGAAATCCTTCACGCAGGGGTAATAACTAGTAGGGCACCAACGCCCACCCCTGGACTGCCTGGGGGCTACCAGCGCTTACAAGAAATAGAAGGACACATTCCGACCGTTCTAATGGATAGATTAGAGATGATTCAAGATCCTGAGATGTATAAGAGAAAAATACTTGATAGAATTCAGGGACGGTCACGAAGGGTCGTTACAAGTTCCGCTGCAGTTTTAACCCCTAAGACAAAACCAAAGAGATAGGAGATAGTTGAATGGCCGATAAGGTAAAGGACGAGTTAAATAAAGGTCTGAAAAATTCTGAAATCCTATCTCATACAGAAGTAAGAGAAGGGGTTCATGAGTTAGAAATAGAAGTTGGGGAAAGGGGACGTCCCGCCAAAGAGCTTGCTTATTTAACAGGCAAAGATGGCCAGCCCAATCCGCTTAGATTCCACGAAGCAGGTCGTGTAGTCACCAGAGACTTTACTAGAAGAGTAGATCTTGACCTCTTAGACGAGTTACGTCCAGGAGTTCTTAGGATTCAGCCCCAGAGAATATATCAGAATGCTATAGATCTGTATAAGACAGCAGGAGCCTACGGCACCGTAATAGATACGTTGACTAACTTTGCTTCTAAGGGTTTTAAGAATGATGTTGATGACCCAGATATTAAACTGTTTTATGATACTTGGAATGCGGAGATTAACTTTCAAGAGGTTGTAGAGAAAATATTTTTCGATTTCTTTAGGGTAGGGATGGTCAGAACCTTTAAGACTGTAGGTAAATTTGATCCAAAATTAAAGCCAGAGAATTTTCAGCAAATTGTAAATCAAAAAAATGCCACCACCGCTTTTAAGACCACTTCTGAAATGCAAAATATTATGGCGGATAAGGAATATGCTGCAGCCAAGAAGATTTGGTCTAAAGCATTTGTTCCTTTAAACTATACTATTCTGAATCCTGCCATGGTCATTATCGAAGGCCCTTTGATGTTCGATCAAACAGAAACCCTTCTTAAGCCAGAAGCTTTTACTGAAGTACGTCAGATGTTGAGAAACGTTGCCAGAGCCTCTGTTGACCAAAGAGCTTTTCTTGCTAAGCTGCCTAAGGATCTCAAGGATCAAATTCAGAAGAACAAGCCTGTTAAGTTGCCCAAAGAGTTAGTGGGTAAGTGTGATTATCGGAAGCAAGACTATGAGAGATATCCTCTTCCTAAACTGACTAGGGCTATGGATTCTTTGAAGTACAAGGAGAGTCTCCAAAAGGCGGACTATTCTACCCTGGACGGAATTACTAACTACATTCTTAAGATCACTATTGGTAATGATATGCACCCAGTTACCAGCCAGACAGAATTAGAAACGGTGGCCAATCTATTTGATACTTCCAGTAAGAGTTTTGACATCGTATGGAATCACACCCTAGATATTGAAAAGATTACCTTCCCAGAGATAAGTACAATTCTAGGACAAGATAAATTCGCGCAAGTAAATGACGATTTAAGTCAGGCTTACGGAGTAACACGCGCTCTTTTGGATGGTACTCTGCAAGGAAATGCCAAGTCTGTCGAGCTGGCCGCTAAATCCTTTACCGAGGAAGTTAATTATGGCCGCAGATGCGTGCGTAGGTGGATTAACCACGAGTATGAAGAAGTAGCTCTTGCGATGGGATTTGATAGGTATCCTATAGTACGGTTTGATGAGAACGCTCTCAAGGATGAAATTATGATGATGAGCGTTGTCCAAGGCATGATGGATCGTCGAATTATTTCTTATGAGTCGGGTATTGAGAAGCTTGGCATGGACTTCAATACTGAACTGGCCAACATGAAGCAAGAGGCTCCGCTGGTTCAGGCAGGAATTCTTGGTATTATCGGCTCTCCCTACAATTCGAAGGCGCTTCCGGCCACTGAGACGCCGGTGGAAAAGGATACTACTCCAAGCGGTAAGGATACTACAGTTACAAAGAAGGATCTTACTGAATTTCAGAAGAACATTGAGAAGATGGTTCAAGAAGGTATCCAAAAAAATCAAAGGACTCCTAAAGGCACCCCTAGCGAGGGGAGGCCTCGAGGGGCCCCGGCAAAGACGCCCACAAAGTCTAAGCCGAAAACTAGTCCACGCAAGAAGCCTAGAAATAGGAACCCAAGAGGAGGAGGTTAAACTCCCAAACCATGTATAAGATTTGTAATACGTGTAAAGAGAAAAAGAATTTGGCCCTTTTCTTTAGAGAGAAGAGAAATAAAGATGGCCGGCGCCCTGAATGCAAAGCTTGCCATAAGATTAGATATAGAGAAAAAGATTGTTTAAGGAAAAAAGAGTATCTCCATAAATATGGTGATAGAATTAGGAACTATAAGAAGAATTATTTTACTGGCCGATATCATTCAGATATACAATTTAGATTGTCGAAAGTTTTGAGATCTAGAACATCTTTGGCGCTTAAGAAAAACCAGAAGACCGGATCGGCAATCAGAGATTTAGGCTGTTCCATATCGGAATTAAAACCGTACTTAGAAAATCAATTTCAACCAGGCATGTCCTGGGAAAATTATGGTGAATGGCACATAGATCATATCATGCCTCTTTCCTCTTTTGATTTAACAGATAGAAAACAATTCAAGAAGGCATGCCATTTTACTAATCTCCAGCCACTTTGGGCTGAGGATAATATAGCTAAAGGAGGTATAGAAATACCATGAGTAAGGATAACGAGAAGCTAGAAAGCTTGACAGAAACTGCTTCCTTTATTAAAGATTTAAGGGAGTTTGCTGTCACCGTTGGTGAAGACTGTCCTGAAGGGCATCGTAGAGACCCAGGTAGCGGTCGATGTTTGCCGATAGGCGGAATAGACCATACCGCATTTACTAGAAGCCTAAACGATGAGCAGGGGCCTGAGTGGCGCGGCGAAGTCGTGCGCGAAGGCAACGATCAGCAATTGGCATCTGAAAATACAGAGACCGCACTTGATGCGGACAATATGGATCAACCTGAAAGTTGTGCCGAAGGTACGACTTTTTCTTTTATTCAGCGACGGTGTGTTCCCACAGAAGAGGCCGAAGAGGAAAACTCTGACGAGATCGCTTTTGAAGAGATTGAAGACGCTGCCGCTCCCGGGTCGGGAGGCCACCCAGAAATCGTTCAGATGCAACCAGAAGGGAGACGAGATACTGTTAATCATGATTGCCCTCCTGGAGATTTCTTTGATTTCGTACTACGAACTTGTATCCCTCTGGATCCCAAGAAGAAGGAGACTCGCCAGCCGGGAGACACTACCAAAGCTTCGGTAGGAGAGAATAAGGAAGTAGCTTTTGGACGTGTGGCCAGAACCTCTCCTGATCCAGTAGACGGACATACTCATATGGTAACCGTTGATATGGAGGGGAATGGAATGACTTCTGTAGCCATTGGTGGCATTACAGAGTCTTATCCTCACAGCCATAAGGTGACTAAGTTTGAGGTCATGCAGCACGCGATTGGAAAAGAGTCTGATTACGTTTCTCGCCACCCCGGATTTGTAAATCCAATGGAGATGGACGGAGACCATGGGGACCTCTTTGCTAACGAAAAATTTGCTTCCCTAGGCACAATTGAGGGAGTAGATTTTGGTCTTCCTTCCAAGAAGATGTTCCCTCTTAATTCGAAGGAGAAAGCAGAACAGGTAATCAATGCTTTTGATCACCTTAAGAAGGATCTAAGCCCTGCCGAACAGACTACGCTGTTGCATAATCTAACGGTCGCGGCATCCAAGTACAACCTTGGGGATGCTTATTCTAAACTACCTAGCGTAACTGCAAGTCCTGAGTGGATAAGTAATCTATGGACCAGAGAGTTGCAGAAGGCCAGAGCTTCCTGGGAAGAAGAGAATAAAGAAGAGGCTGCGCCTCTAAAGAGCGGCCAGAGATCAGCTCTTCCCGATAGTTCATTCGGTGTTCCTGGAAAGAGGAAATTCCCTCTCGATAGTTGTAATAGAGTTCGAAATGCTATGGCCCGTTTCAATCAGTCTAAGGGACTTACTTCTGGTGAGAAAGCATCCTTGCGCAGAAAGATTTTAGCGCGGGCCAAGTCCTGTGGTATCGAAGTACAAGATTTCGCAAAGGCTACTACAGAGGCAGAATTTGCTCAGATAGTTGTGGACCTACGAAGAGCACAGTCTGCTGAAGTTAAGAACTCTATCGAAGAAAGATACTCCGCTAAAGAAGATTCAGAATACCAGGGCCCTTGCCCTCCAGGAATGATTTGGGATTCCGTTAGCAAGCGCTGTGGTCACACACAGGGTCTTGTCGATAAGGTAAAGGGTAATCATTCTGACATTATCTCTAAGCAGCCTGAAGGTCGTCGAGATACTATTAATCATGCCTGTCCTTCCGGACAGTTCTTTGATTACGTCATGCGACGTTGCTTATCACTCAACCCCGCCCAGAAAGAAGGGACTACGACAGAGCAGGCCCAACGCGACCTAGCCCCCAACCCTAAAGGAAAGCCCGCAAAGCTTCCTCAGGATTGCGGTTCCGGTCAAATTTGGGATAAAAAGCTAGAGCGCTGCATTCCTTTGGACTCTAGTAAGAAGACTAAATCTGAGGAAGAGGATGCTGCTATTCCGCCTCAGTTCCTAAAGAACATAAAGAAGAAGAAGGGCAAAAAGGGTGATGATAAGAACGGCAAGGAGGATAAGAAGGGGGGCTTCCCTGACTTTTTGAAGAAGAAGAAGAAAGCTTCTGAAGAAGATGACGCCGCCGTCCATCCTACTACGACTCCCAACGGTCCTGGCAAGAAGGGCGGCCCCGGCTGTCCCGAAGGCCAGTTCATGAATCCTGTTACTAAGAAGTGCATGCCTCGAAAGGGAGCCTTTAAGGGTAAGAGTGGTCAGGAAGATGCTGAACACGCCAATCCAGGCAATAGAGAAGGGCTAACCCCTCCGCCTGCTGGAAAGGTACAGCACCAAACTGATTGCCCTGCCAACACTGCTTGGGATTCTAAGATGAAGATCTGTCGCCCAATAGATTCTAGGGCTAAGGATCGTCCTTCTGGAGCAAGCCCTCAGTCGCCACGGTCTACCGCGGACGATGTGGAGGAGCTAACTCCCGCTCGACTTATCCAAGAATTGGATAAGATTCTATCTCAACAGAGTGGAAGTCGAGAGAAGTCTCGAGTAAATGCTAAAGATCTTCCTAACGCAGCTTTCCCGCCCTCTACAGTAGGTTCTGAGAAGAGAGTTCTCATGCACCACTCTCCGGGCGTCGAAGATCCTTACGATAACGCTTCTGTGGATATTGGGAGATTAAGAAATGCTTTAGCTCGAGTCAATAACGTAGAAGGTTTTTCTGAGAAAGCAGTAGAGGATGCTTTTGATCATCTTTTGTACCACGCCCGTGAAATCGTCACGGTGGCTAACGAAAAAAAAGAGTAGAGAATCGGGGATCGAACAGGTCTCGCTGGTCAGCTTTAAGACGATGGGATAAAGAGCGTCAGAAAGATATAGAAGAAGAGGAAGAAGAAAAAGAAGACGCTCAGGCTAAAATGGGAAGACCTCGAAAGGAAAGGATACCCCCTTTTCTTCAGGAACCAAGACCACATAAAGGACAGCCCATTACTGATGCCGAAACAAATCACCCACTTTGCCGCCCCGAGGAAAAATTTGATCCGAAATCAGGATCATGTATACCCAGAGACGAGGGACCTATAGGCACTCTGGAATGCCCACCGGGCTATGTTTTGAACGAGAGCACTAAATTATGTCACCCTGAAGATTCCTTTACTCAGGCCTCTGTAGAGGTGGCCGCTCCTCTCAAAATGGATGCTAAGATGGAGCGCTGTATTCAAAGTGTTAAAGGACAGCTAAGAAAGAATAGAAGTGGCATGGATTCGCAGGCTATGAAAAGCACAGCGATAGCCATATGTAGATCAAGACTAAAAAGATAAAAGGAGGACAGCAGTCTCATGGGGGAGTTAATAACGTTCCTAACAGCAGTCCTCCAGGCCCATGGACTTCTTGCAGTAATTGAGATCCTCGAAGCAGTTTTGATAGTGTATCTTTTTAGGCAGATTCGAGGGAAAGATCAGCAGTTAATAGAGCAATCGGAAAAGAGACTGGAAGACGTCGTTGAAGAAAGAGAAAAGTACCAAGAACTGGCCAGTGATATAGAGAAATCAATAGACCTGTTAATTAAGGTTTTGAAGAAAAATGGTAATTAGGAGGTAGAAACCCCGATGCAGGAAAAGCTGTCCGAAATAGAAAAAAGAATAGCATCCGAAAAGAGAAAGACGCATGTAACCCAATGTACCACTAGGCGAAGTTTGGCTGATTTATGTGAGTTCTTAGAGGCGTATGAGTTGAATGCGGAAATAGACCCAGATCAAAAAGAGCAGGAAGCAGCAGTAGCTGTAGAACCTGCCATGTCCTAGGAGGAAATAATGACTGTTGAACAGGAGAACAAGATTACTCTGTATGCTCCCATCCTAGTAGATGAGAGCATAAGCCAGCAGGCCCAAGAGAAAGCCGCTGTCTTGGCATTCCCGGATGAGAAACAAAATGATCTTCAGTATATTAGATCCATTCTAGTTTCCGCGGGTACTAATAAGAACGGTGCGCATTTTATGCCGTCAGAGATGCTTAAGGCCCACAATACAGTTGTAAATAAGGCCATCGACATCGAGCACGATGAAGAGAAGGTTATCGGTCACATTTATGAGTGTGCTTTTCTGCATAAGGATGGAGAACAGTTTGATCCCAACCAGGTCATAGCAGAAGCTGCGGAAACTGGGACAAGCTTAGACGAGTTAGATATAGATATTGTAGTAGCTGGGGTAATTCATAAGATGAGATTCCCTGAGTTAGCGGATGAAGTATCTAATGGTGACTGGAAAGTCAGCATGGAATGCTACTTCAAAGATTTTGATATCAAGATTGGAGACACTATCATCAGCCGCAATGAAGCGCAGATGTTAGGGTATGATCCTAATGAACTCGTAGGTAATTTTGTAAAGATTACTGCCGACAACAAAGAGTTGGGTGTATTTTCAGCCGCTCGAGTTCTTAGAGGAATTACTTTTAGCGGTATGGGTATCGTAAAGAATCCTGCTAATCCTCACTCTATTATCCTTGAGACAGCAGACGTCAAGGAGAAGAAGGAGAAGAATACCGCAGTTATTGATCTTGATCAAATTGAAGCATTTAGAAATAAGGAAGTAGCCGAAAAAGAAGGGGAACTAGAAGTTGTTGAGGTGATACCGACGACTGGACCTGCGCTTGAGAATGGGCAGGCTGTTGCTAAGTTCTATATTGAGGTAGATGAAGAGACAGGTGGAATTAAGAGAATTCTTTCTACCGAGGGCAATTGGGAAACAGCGGCCGCCAGGTGGAGTGGAAGTGGAATAGGCGGCCCTGGAAGTATTAATTCTTGGCCAGACGAGCTTTGCAAAAGTTTTAAGAAAAGAGTAACTATATACAATGCTCTAGATCAGTCGGAAGCCCAGGTACTCCACGAGCATTACTGTGCTTTATTTGAAGAGCCCTGCCCTGTAATTGGGGCTAGCGCAAAGGCGCCCGAATGTTTGAGAAACTCTCGAAATAGAACTACGCGCGATGAGTCTGACAATACACTTACCAAGACTATTCGTGAACATGTGGATCAGGGGCCAGGAAATACTTTCATGACTGTACCTATTCAGCCAATTTTGAGTAAGGACGCCGCTAGTACTGTGGAGAATGTGAAAGAACAGAATGAAAGAATTATTGCTGAAGCTCGAGATCTTCGAGCCTCTCTTCGAGATTTTATTTCTGCTGAAAAAAAAACTTCCGAATAATTAGTTCGCCAATTGAAGCCGCGTCCGTTATAGACCCCACGGGCGTTCAGCGATTTAAACATAAGGTGGACGCGTTCAAGATGGCGCAAGAGAACAATCCCGGCATTCCTCGAGAGAAGGTGTCCGGTTTTGTATTATTGTTAGGATCCGGCCCAGAATTGATCCAGGTTGGGGAAGATCGTGACATAGCAGTTGATAAAGCAGTCAAGCTTTTAGAGGAGCGGGACACCGTCGTTATAGTGTCTAAGCTCCAATCCAAATTTGGTAAAACATATGTAACTAAAGATCAGCTGATTCTTACAAGAAGAACAGATAAGGAGGTCATATAACATGGCAAAGCCAGACCTACAACCCGTTTATGTAGACCCTAATGATGGCCAGATGAAAAGGCTAAAGGGAAAACTTGGTTTGGGCACGTCCGCACTTAATCAGTTGCCTGACGCAGCCAACGATGCTGCAGCCGCACTTCTAGATCCAGTAGTGGCCGTAGGTGAGCTTTACAGAACCGACAGTACTATCAAGGTTCGTATAGCCTAATTAATGTGTTCACTACATTTTTAGTGAAGGAAACGGAAACGGAGTAGATGCGAGGAAGTGTGACGCAAAGAGCACACAGTCAGATGTTGTCGGGGGACAATAATCGGACAGAAAACTTCAACCAAAAGGAGGAAGAAAAGATATGAACCAGATCCTTAAGTCCATGACTCAGGAAGATTTTGATGCTGCGGTTCAGACTCAAGTAGAGGCTGCCCTTTCTTCCCGCGAAGATGCCACGGCACGTGCCGAGGTAGAGGAAGCCATTAAAGAAGCCAAAGAGACCTTCGAAACACTAAAATCGTCCTTGGAGGCAAAGGATGTTAAAATTGTTGAATACGAAGAAGCTCTGGCAAATCTCGACGTTTCCACGCCTACAGAGGCTGAGGTAGCTGCCAACGAGAAAATCGTTGAGCTTGAAACTGCCCTACAGGAATCAAATGACCGTGCATTAGTAGCCCAAGCGGCTCTAGATACAATTGCACGAGAAGAGACTGCAGCAAGCCGCATGGCTGAACTTGATGAAGCTGGTGTAACCCTTGATGAAGAGAGTGCTGAAGCCCAGTACGCTAAGATTCGAGATATGTCAGATGAAGAGTTCCAGTCTTATAAGAGCGAACTATCTGCTCTTAAGGCTAAGTTTGATGTCGCCGGTTCAGAAGATTCGGAACAAGACACAGTTTTGGATTTGGCAAATCTTGATGAAAATGAAGTCAAGGAGATAGCTGAAAGACTTGGATGTGATACTACTGACGCTAAGTGTGTCGAGCTAGTCCAGCAAGTAGTGGCTAAGGTAGCAGAAGTTTCTGTTGCTCGAACTGCTTCTTCCTCGGAAGATGCCGATACAAGTGAGAAGACTGGGACGGAGGAAACTGCGTCTGAGGAAACTCCACAGAAAGAAGTAGCATCTCTATCCATAGGCGACGCTATATCCAAGGCTCTTGATCAAGAGCTTAGACCAAATCTATCTATGAAAGCAGAATGTGCCCAAGCATGGGAGAATGTCTATGCTGAGAAGCATGGAGAAAAAAACTCTGACTAAGGAGGAACAAACACATGGTATTCATTCCACGTGACCCGGTTTCACAGAATCAGTTTTTAACACATGATTCTACTTGGGAAAACACCGCCACCGCCGGCGCAGTTGTACATTTGTCTGGCGATGAACTTGTATCCCCCGTTAGTGGTACGGGCACTTTCCCTTATGGGTTCCTCATGCAGAACGTTAAGGCAGAATCTTCTGCCCACCCAACGGGTTTCCGACTTCCAGGCGATTTGGGAAGTTCGGATGCGTTCACTGGTGATCCCGTAGGTGTCGCCCATTTGGGTATTTATGACACCACTTACTACAGTACCACCCCATCTTCGTACACTGCTGGTGAATTGCTAGGCGTTAATTCCACCGGGCAAGTAACGCTAGCAGATGCTGGAGATGTTCTTGATTTTGCAGCAGTCAACGGTATTAATGTTGATACTCAAAATGCAGTCGCTGTGGTACAGAATTCACTTTCTACCGCGCAGATAGCTGCCGGTGTTAATATGAGAATTAAGCTTCTAATCTAAAACCCCTAAGGAGGACTATCTCATGGATAGACAAAAGCTCGCTGAATTGTTTAAAGCAACAGCTGCGCTTGACACTCCCGAGGGTGTCGAGGCTTATAAGGCGTTTGCTCAGGCACTAACTGTGCCTATTCTTCAGGAGATTAAGGATGCATCTATTATGCGACAGCTATTCGCTGTTGAGCGACTTGCTCCTGGTGCGCAGGCTGTTTACCCAGTCGCGGACGACTTCGAGATCCCAGTATTCGTACTGCCTGGTCTTGGATACATCGCTCAGAACTTCATCGAAGGCGTAGGTGAGGAAGTATTCGTACCGACCTTCTCCATTAGCGTTTCTGCTGATTGGAAGGTTACTTATGCACGAGACTCCCGAATCGACATTCCCGAGAGGGCTGCTCGAAACGCTGCACGCGCTATCGCTGACTACGAAGAAGAGTCTGGTTGGAGAGTTATTACTCCAGGTGCTACCACAGCATTTGCTGGCCAGGGACTTCTTGGTGCCCGTGGCGCTCCCATTTACGAAGTACCTGCAGGTTCCACCGGTGAGAAGTTCCTTTCCAAGGAGCTCCTAAACCTAATGCTAGTAGGATTCAAGCGAACTCGAAGATCTCTAACGGATCTTTACATTTCGCCTGAAGATGCTGCTGACATTCGTGAGTGGACTGATACCCAGATCGACCCAGTTACACGCCGAGAGATTTTCACGGCTGCTGGACTTGGCCGAATTTGGAACATCAATCTTCACGAGGTATTCCAGCTTGGTGCTACTGGTCGATTTAACATTAACCAGAATGGTGCTGAATTCGGTATTTTCCAGGTTGATACTGGCGGCGATTTTAACGATTACACGCCAACAACCGTGAATACTGTTGACGCCACTGGTACTGTAACATCTGCCGGAGATACTCAGGTTTACGGATTTGATCTTTCCGTCAATGATTCTCTAGTAATGCCTGTTCGAAAGGAATTTGAGGCTCACGACGATCCGACACTGCTCCGCCAGCAGAAGCAAGGCTTCTTTGGTTGGGAAGAGATTGGATTTGCTCTACTCGATTCTAGAATGACAGCTATTGGAGTTATCGACCGATCGTAATTATATCCTACTGGGGGGAGGTTACGACTTCCCTTCTTTAGGATCCAGAGTAAGGGGAAAATAATGGGGATACAGTTGCCGATAGGGACTTGCAACTCGCCCCTGTCGGTTTTTTTCTATCAACGCAAGACATTCTAGCCAGGCCTCGGTTTGTCCTAGGTAAAACATGGTCTCCCCGCCCTGTTACCGAGGTCTGGCACAGGAGGAAACGATGCCCAACACCCGTCGATACAGAGAAGGTAAGAAGTTCTCTCACATAACTTCCGGAACTAATATTCTGAGACCTACCGGACAGGACGCCTGGTTACAGAGAATAACAGTCAATACTCCAGCAGCTGGAACGATAACAGTGTACAATAATGGTGCTGCCTCGGGGGACGTAGTTGCTGTTCTTACTCTTACCACCTCAGATGCAGGATCATTTGAGTATGATTTTGGTTTGTCCAACGGTCTTACTTTGGTTCTGTCTGTTACCATGGATATAACCGTAGTTTACGAATAGGAGAAGGCATGTTAGAATTTATATTTTCCGTTTTACTGACAGAGTTATTAACAGAACTCGTCATTAAGTCGCAGATTTTTAAACCCGCCAGGGACTTTATAAAGACGGGAGGTTCTTGGTTAGACAAACTTTTTAACTGCGGTTATTGTTTTTCAGTTTGGGTAGCATTTGGAGTTGTATTTTTATTTGGATTGTCGTATAATTTAACTGGTTGGTATTGGGTAGATCTTTCCGTTACTTCCCTTCTAGTTCACCGACTTTCCAACTATCTTCACAACTTCAACGATAAATATCTAGACAAGTACTATGATATGAGATATATTAACTCGGGCGGAGAGCCCGAGGAAGAGGAATAGATTATGAAAGGTTTTGTTAAAAACGAAGGAACTCGCACTGTATTCATTTTGAAGAGATCTGTCAATCCTGGATTCTCTATCAGCCTTGACGACGCTTATCTGACTGTGGGAAAAAAGAGCGGAAAGAGAAGAGGGCCCGCTTTTGTTAATTGGCTTAGAGAAGCCTATTTCCAAGATCCTATGTGGGCATTCTACAAGGACGAAGGTGAGTCCTATTTTGAGGAAGAGCCCCTACGCGCAGTTGCTAGCGCCGGACCAGCAGAAGGGGCCGGTAAAGGTTTGATTAGGCGGGATGAGGCTCAAGAGAAAGAAACTCTTACAGCTAAGCGCATCCTAGACAGTGAAATTATTTTAGCTCGCCAGCTTATTGATAAATGTAAAAACAAGAGTACGTTGAGAAGGGCGCTCGCCGCCACTAAAGTTCGTACCGGGAAAGAAGCCCACATGAGATATTTGATTAGGAGACTAGAGCAAGTATATTTCTAAAGGAGGGCACCTGAGTAAATGTCAGTTCTCAAACCAACAATAACATCTGTTGTACAGGGTACTGTAACTATAGCAGTGGCCGACCCCGCCGCCGTTGCGCTGATTTTTGATGAGCTGTTGGTTTATAAGGCTTCCGCAGTTAATGGTCCGTTCACTGTATTTGATACAATCTCTTTAGCAGGAATTCTTTCTTATACTTCTTGTGATTTAACTGGGTCACCGTCTACATATTATAAAGCCCAATTCAACCACAGCACGTTATTGGTTACAAGTGTATTTTCAGATACAGCTCAAGAGACAGGAAACTTTTCCCAATACTCTGTACCAGAATCTACTGCGACCTATCCTCCTGAGATAGCCCTTTCTACCCAAGATAGAGAGATCGTTGAGTCTATTAGAATAACTTTAGGAGACCTTGGTCTTATTGAGAGAGATTTTTACGATGGCTCGGATTCCACCTCTCAATTCTCATGTGCGTCTCAGATTTCTTCTGACAAATGTACTTGGGAACTAATAGAATTTAAGGGATGGCCCCAGAGAGTTAAATTGGATGGTGTTGACAAGACAAGTATTCAGGACCCCCAAGTATTAGGGTATCGTTATCTTACTTTTAGCGGAGGCGACTCTTGTATTACAGGGACCCTAGACGTCTTCTATAATAGCTTCCGATTTGCTGATAGGGAGATTCTTTTAGCCTATGACAGAGCAAATAATCTTCTAGTCTCTTGTGGGTTGGACTCAACTCAAATTACCACTGAGATGTTAATCATGCAAGCAGCCATTCTTTTATTGGAGGGGGAGTTAAGAGAAGCTCAGCAGAAAGCGGTTATGATTAGAGATGGTGATACTACCTATGATAATAGTAGAACTATCATGTCCCGTTCTGAAGATCTGAATGATCTAAAGCAAAAGATAAGAGATTTGATTGAGTGCGCGCGCTTTAATACCTCCTACGGTTTGGAGGGGGTTAGGTTAGACTAATGCCTAGGAAGCTGGTCCCTAATAGTATAAAGAGAGAGTTTAAGAAGCTAACTCAACGGCTTGTTCTAGACCTGTCCCAGAATTTGACAATAGTTCAAGAGAGCCCGTTGTTCGTAGATTGTCCCAACTGTGTTTGGGACTCTATTAACAAGAAATCTTCTAACATGTTCCAAGCCTCTTTCACTACCCCCGTAACCGTCTTTACTGCCACAGACCAAGAACGAACTATCAGTCCAATCAACTTTACTTCGGGCCGTTGCCCGGTGTGTATTGGAGAGGGTCAGCTCTTTACCAAGAAAGAAATTTGTATACCGGCAATGGTAAACTTCCTTAGTGCTTCAGACGACCGCGGCGGCGGCTTTGTCCAAATGGCAGCAGGTAAGGAAGGCAAGAATACATTACTAGTTAAGACCCTGGCTTGTCATTACGAATTGTTGTTGAACAATGAAATCTTTATGGTTCACAATGGTGTTAAATGTGAAAAATTTACTCCTCCGATCGTTAGAGGCCTGGGCGGAGAAGAAGCAGTCACTGAGTGTACTATGCAGACGGTTGAAATTGGACAGAGGACTAGTGATAAGTTTAGAACTAGTACAGATCCACGAGATGATCCTAGAAGACACATAAAAGGTCCTACAGATTTACCCGTCCTAAGAGGAACAAGAACAGGTAGAAACAGTTAATGGCTAACGCAATAAAAGTTACGGCCAAAATATCAAAACAACAACTAGCTGCGGTAGAAAGAATTGTTGCGGCCAAGATAAAGTTGGTTGAAGATAATCTAGAAACCGTAATGAAAACTGAGGCGATTCCTCATCTCATAGATTTGGTTATGGATAACTATGATAAGTTGAGTGCTAGAATGGATACATTGCCTGATCAGCATGAGGATCCCACAAATCCAGCTAACTGGAGAGATGTATTTAAAGCTAAGTTAGAAGAAGATGCAACTAATACTTTTATTTTTGATAGGTCGAGTGGGATAATAAAAGTCAACCTCGGCGAAAAATCTTTTTTAGGGTATGGAGGAGAACCTGATACTAGTAGCAGTACTCCTTTAGTGTGGATGGTTTATTATATAGAAGGTCTGGCAGGAAGTTGGGGATGGATAACTAAAGAATTATGGCAACAAGTATTCCCAGATGGTGACTGGGACCCTAACTGGGGTAGATTTCAAGACTCTCCAGGTTTCATGTTAAGTGCCGGAGACTTTTTTGCTCGTACAAAGCGAGATGGGTCACCAAGCCTCTGGAGACAGAAAATAACTTGGTCGGAAATTAGACATCCTTTTTCTGCTTTTTCTCCTCTGGATATTTTTGAGGAGGCGTTGAATGAGTTTAACATTCGGCCTTTTACATCTAAGGCCGTAAGAGCAGCTTTGCAAGGGAAAAGATTATGACAGCAACTCTAGCAAAGTTAGAGGACATGAGCCTACAACATTGGTTGAAAGAAGTTATTCTTCCAATTAAGTGGATCGAAAGTGTGGTTAATAATCCTCTAACTTACAGCCCAGAAAGAGAACGCTTCGAGGCGAACATTACCTGGTTTCCTAATTTTCTACAGGAAGGCCGGGGCTGGGTTTATTTTGAGACCGTAGTTTCTGGATCTCTTGTTCCCGATTCTCCCCCAACAGCGGAACAAACTACTCAAGTAGAAGTTCGCAACGAGGTCGGGGCAGTTATTTCTCCTTCTAATTACACAATCAATTACAAAGATGGGGCCATCATAGCTTCTGGTGGTACCACAACTCCAGATGGCGTGCCGACGGAGGTTGATTACTCTCAATACTATGTTTCTCTTTTAGATGCTTGGCCAGGAGTGGACCCTCCGGATGCCCCCATTGTAGCCATTGAGATGGGGAAATACCAGAAAAAAGGACGTCAGTTGGGTGGAGGGCGCATCGCTATACGAACCTTCACTATCCACATTTTTGCCACTTCCTCTTCCGAAAGGGATGATCTTACTGAATGGCTTTATGATTCTTTTTTCCAGAGACATATTCCCGTAGTGGATTATAGATCTGGAGAACCTCTTAATTATGATGGCACTTTCAATTCTAATTACACTGGAACCTTACTTCAACTAGACACTAATGACGATGCTCTATTCTATTTTGATGATATAAAAGCCGAGCCTATCAATATGAACTTCGGCGAAATTGATGACATTAATAGATTCAGAGCCAAGATAACTCTAACTGCCCGTGCTTATAGGGATGGAATAGATTTTAACTCCCTTTAGTACTCCGGACGCAGAAGCGTCCAGGGACGGTACAGGCCTATCCTTCAAAGTATGCCTCACTTTGGCGGCAGTTATGTAGTTCCCCCCAAACTACGGTAACTAATAAATCACATAAGGAGGAAGACCTGATATGGCAAGACGTAACCGAATCATCTACCCAAGTAACTCAGTTTGGGCGAACGGTAATGTCCTATATCGTGTCATGACGTTTGGTTCTACTACAACGTTTAACACCGAGGATATTTTTGAGCTTGGTCAACTCTCTATTATTGACGTCGTTGACGATGCTCCTACTGTGGCCGTGACTATTGAAACTGATGAGTTTGGTTCTATTTCTAACATGTATCATCTAGCCAACATAGAGTTTGATAACGTTGTCGTACACGATGCGACTTCTGTTAGTGGACACTTGGTTGTTGTTAGTGGTGTAGGAGATAGTGCTCAGAACATCGCTAATTATCACGGTGCGACCCTGACTGACTTTGGTCTTTCCGGATGTGAGACCGGTTCGAGCGTTGAAATTTGGGCTCCAATTCAAGCAGAATGTTCTCTTGGTACAGCGAATGATGCAATTGATCAGACTATGTACCTGCCGCGAGTGTTTATTAACTCTATCGAGTGGACTTACACCGCGGGTGCCAATGCTGCTGAGAATTATGGCGGTGAAACAGATGCTAAGTTCTGGTTCGTTAACGATGGTCGATTTATTTCTAATGAAGAGTTTGTATACACCGATACGGGAAATGATCTAACTGATATTGATCCAAATTCGGGTGTAACTGGAGGTACTGGTTTTAAGACTGATATCACCAACGCATCCCTATTTTTGGGTCTAGATCAAGATCCCGCTACCGGAGATCCGCAGCTTGTATCTACCCGTACTACGGGACAGCTTGCGTTCCTACGATTTGATGGTCTAGGTAATCCAGCTGTTAGATACTACAATGCTTCCCTTAAGACCTCTGTAGATATAGCGGTCGAAGCAGGAACTTCTGCTACTTCGGGAGCTTATGTTTACAATTCTGCTGATAACGAAATCTTTGATCCGACCGATCTAATTACGAACGCTGACTTTGGTATTCTGGAAGGTAAAGAAGCAGGAGACATTCTATTCGTCCTATATGCTGCGAATGCATTTGCTACTAACTTCGACGGCCTAGGCGCTACGGCAAAGGCTTCTCGAGGAAGCGATGCTGGATTTATGGCAACGCGACGTGACGCACAGTACTTCGCACCTATTGAGGTAGACATCACTGCTAAACCAGAAGATGTTGGTGCTGTCCGACAGGGACAGATCGAAATCTATCTCATAGATAAGGATGTTTTGTTACCCGGTTTCGATCGGGACAATGAGCTTGCTCTTCGATTAACTTCCGCAACTATTACTGCGGATCTAACTAGAGAGCCTCTGTTCGAACTCTCGCACTTGAGACCCTATGATAGATCGCTTACTTTCCCAATTCCGTTCACAGTAACGGTGGAGACGACCGCGACAGACTTAACTGAGTATGCAACATTTGCTTCTAAGAGAACAGGTGTTGTGGATGGTAGTACGGATGAAGTATCCATTTACGACTTCATGACCGCGAATAATCGACTTGACCTCGTGGTTCAAATTTATCAGCAGACCGATGAGGAAGCTGGTGGAATTGGATCTGAGAGACGAGTTGTGACTCGAGAAATGGAGGGAGATGAGTACTATCAGCGAGGACTGAGGTTTAATTACTATGATGGATTAGCACTAGATCCCGATGGGGATCCTGTTCCTAATAACGCAACTGAAATCCCCGCAGTTCCTACTAAGGCCAATACTCACCGCGAACGGCCTCTAAAGACAGTTATTGCTAAGGACCTTAGAATTACAGACGAGGCCTACAATCTGACTTTGGGTGAGAATGCATCTCAGACTTACGGATTCCGAGGAACCAACAGAGTCTTTGCGATCATTGGTGAAGTTGATGTTTCCGACCTAGTTGCCGCCCCCGGCTTCCAGGTTAACCCATTGAACGCTCGGGTTATCTAAAAGTCTTTTAATTACTCCTGCTGTCATTTCGGTGGCAGTAGGAACAAGATGCTGCCCTTTAAGGCAGCAAGCATTAAGGAAAGGAGTTGAAAGGAATGGTAACCCCCCAAGAGATAAGAAGGGAAGAAAAATTAGAACGGTCCAAAGACAAATTGAAAAGAGATGTCGCCAAAGAAATTACTAAATTATTTGATCAGGTTTTAGACATTTCTGAAGTTGCTATTGGTGACTCGGGCCGATATAAGCCCTTTAGGGCCAAAGTTTTAAGAACGGGAAACGATGCTATAAGAGAAGTGAAGAAACTTTTAGACAGGAATTACACTGTCGAGTTTGTTCCTTCTAATGAGGATATTATTGAGGTTCAATCGCCTCCCGTTATAATTCTACGAAAAAATACTTAAGGTTAAGGAAAAGGAGAAAACATAATGGTAACATCTCAAGATGTTAAAGAAGCGTTAGATACTCGTCGAGAATTTACCATCGAAATCGATGGCACGGCGATTTCTTACTTTATTACTAATCCAACGGGCGAAGATATTCGTAAAGCAGATTGGCAGTATTCTAAGATTTATAATCAGGCCATCCTAGACGACTTGCTAACTCAGGCTCAGATGGTTGACTTGCTCAAAAAACAAGGAGTCATTAGTGAAGATTACGCCAATAACGTGGAAGAAACTCGTTCCAGATTGGCAGCAGATATTTATAAACTTGAGAATCTTCCAGAGAGCTCTTCTGATGTGGATAGAGAAGATGCTGCCCTTTCTGTGGCGGCCACCCGAGATGAGCTTTTCCGCTTGAACCAGAGAGTTAATGGCCCCATGGGCAATACCTGTGAGAATATTGCAGAAGATGCGAGAGTAGAATTTCTAACTAGCCGAATACTACAGAAGAAAGAAGGCGTTAATCTTTGGGAAGACTATACTTCTTATCTGAACGAAGAGAACACAGCCCTGGCCGTTAAAGCTCGCTTTGAAGTTATGCTTTGGATGCAAGGACTTAATAGTGACTTCTTGGAGAATACTCCTGAACAACAGGCTCTTAGAGATATAAATCAGAAGAGAGTGGAGAAGGCCTTGGCTAGCCTTAAAGAAGAGAGAGAAGCTCAGGAAGACGAAGACGCTCCTGAGGTAGCCGAACTGGAAATTGTGGAGCTCCCGCCCGCGGCAGAAGAAGAGGAGCCCTCTCCGGAAGAAGAGATTCCTGTTGTAGCCGAAGAGTCTCCTGCAGACAAAAAGCCTAAGAGGAAGGGACGCCCTAAGGGAAGTAAGAATAAGAAAACTCCAAAGCCAGAGCCCGTTGAGGAGAAGTAGTAGTGGAAGATCTCTCTTTCCAAGAAGTGGAAGAGATTTTAGAAGGTGTACTCAACAATCATAAAATAGTAGAAATTCTTAGTGGTAAGGGTGACGATTTCGTCCTTTTTAGACACCCCGGATCTGAAGAAATTCTGCAAAGCCGTTGTGTAAGAATAGCTGAATTGAAAGAGGCTAAAGAAGAAGGCCTTCCTTCTATGGAAGATATAGATAGGTTGTTAGAGACCAAAAGTTTGATTCCTGAACAGGACGATGAAAAACTTTCTGATCTTCAAGATAAATTAGAAGCCCAAAAGAAGCTATTGAGTTTAACTAAAATCAGCGGCAGGCGTGCCCCCATAGAAGAAATTATTAACAAGATAAGTGGGGAGATTGATGAGTTAAGGGCTAAAGGTGAGGCCTATTATTATTTGTCCCAAGAAAGAAAAGCTGACGAAGCCTCTCTTTTATATTTGACATGGTCAGCAACCTATTCTATTTTGGGAAATAGATACTGGGAAACTTTTAAGCTCTTTGAAAAAGAAACAGATTTATTACTTAGGGATTCTATAAGGGCAGAATTTATAGGTTTTAACAGAGGTTTGCCGACCTCTGTCATTAGATTTCTTGCTAGACATAATTTGTGGAGAGTTAGATATGTGGCCGCACTAAAAACCGGAGGTTCCTTATTTAATAGGAACTTAAATGATCTTACTCCGGACCAGTTAGGTCTGTTATTCTGGTCCAATTATTATCAGCAGATATATGAGATGTCTCCAGACGAGCAGCCCGACGAAGACGTTATTAAAGATGATGAAGCCCTCAACAAGTATATGGAACAATATGCTAAGTTGAGGGAAAGGGATAGGAACGAGGCAAAGGTAAAGGGAAGGTCTGGTGCTTTAGCGGGCAACCAAAAATTGTCTGCTTGGGATAGAGGAGAAGAATTAATTATCACCCCGTCAAATCCGAACTATATGGACTTGGCCTATACAGAAGGCAGAGTCAAGTCAGGAGATGCTTCTGAAGTGGAAGTAATTTCTCCCGGCAGTAAAAGGGCCCGCAATAGGCGATCTTTTAAGAGACCCGAGGGTCGGACAAAGTAATTCTAACGGTGGAGGAAAAGGTTGGCAGAAGAACAATTTAAGTTAGGCTTAACCTTAGAATTAGAACAACAAGGTCTGCCCGAACTTCGAAAACTAATTGAAAAAGAAGTTCAGCAGGCTATGAGTGTGTCTGTTGGTAAAATAAAGAAGGGAGTTGGAGGAGCCGCCGGGGCAACCCGCGCGGCTCCAGGTGTTTCTACGTCCGCTCTCAAATCTGCTGCCGCCGCTGTCGAGGTTAGCGCATCAGATTTAGCAAAGAAGGTAGTCAATTTAGGAAAAGCAGTAGCCGATCTGGAGTCAGCTACCAATAGAAACTCCACCGCATTTAAAACTGCCTCTGATAGAATAGATGCCGCAATAAGAAAATTGGTTTCAGCCATATCTAGTGGCGGCGGAGGAGCTGGGGCCGGCGGAGGAGGAGGAGGCGGAGGTGGCACAGGCTCTGGCCCTGGTGGTGGAGAGGCTAAGAAGCTGTCAGCTGCC
>SDBT01005814.1_pt1 | contig 20633 bp, 38 predicted proteins | sample 2277101 | NCBI WGS metagenome assembly SDBT01 (sample SAMN10404973, study PRJNA504765) | marine sediment metagenome | isolation source: marine sediment core GS10_PC15, 103 cmbsf | place: Arctic Ocean: Southern Knipovich Ridge | collected 2010 | reverse complement strand
AGGGGAACAAGGTTACTATAGCACTGGCCTTGTTTGCGACCGAAAAATATGTAAAAGCCAGACAGGTCGTTTACATTTCGACCGCTAATTTTTCAGTCTTGCGAAGAGATAAAGGCGGCCTGTCTTATTATTGAAAGGAATGATTATGAAACGAATACTATTATTTATCGGATTGAAGATTGTGGAGCTCGCAACAGTAATATTGGGAATTGGCTATGGCCCTTATTGGCTGGGCCGATGGGTTCATTCGTGGACAGAGGCATTCTGTTGGGGATTACAAGACGGGCAACATTGTCAGGCTTGGCTGATAGGTTTTGGCTTTATTATATTGCCCCCACTTTTTCTTATAATTGTTGGTGGTGGGACAATTTTGATTTGTTCCGCTAACTGGAAATGGGCGGGCAAGATATTAGAGAGGAAAAACAAATGAACTCAAAACATAAATTCTCAGCAACCGTAGTAACTATCTGTATTATCGGTTGTATGATTATCGTCTTGATAGCTGTATGTAAGGAACTATGTAAATGAACTGTAAAGACTGCAAACACGAAGACCAGATATGTCAATCTGTGAGAATTGGTGAGTGTGGAAGTTTCACCCCCAAGCCAGAAACCCGCCCCCCACAAAAGCCTTTAACAATAGATGAAATAATAAAACTCGACATAAGATTGGCATTAGAGAACATGGAATTTGTTATCAATAACCAAAACCAGCTTCTCAAAGCGATCAAATTTGCCTTGCAAAATAATCCCGATAACCGACCAGTACTCGAAAAAATATTGCTTGATTGTGTTGCCGCCATACAGGATGCCAAAGAAAAAGAAATGAACCTTTTAGTAAGGCAGGCGGAGATACAAAAATAAAAATGACAATTAAAAAACGACCTGAATTTGAAACCCTATACAATCTTCCTGCTCTTGAAGAAGAAAGAATACTCCCAACGCATTGTAATAAATGCGGAAAAGCATTTAAACAAAAAGGTCAGGAAATCTGCCCTTGTAAGGTAAAGGTGAAGCTGAAAAAAGGCGAAAAATTCTAATGTTCCATCACCCATTTGGTAAATACTGGAGGAAGAAAGCTGACGAATGGATGAGCCTGATCGTCAGGTCGATAGGGTATTGCCAGAAATGCGAGAAACGTGGAACTTATGAACAGAAAAGCACCACACATACAGGCGGCCTTGTCAATCATCATCTGTTAGAAAAATCAGTTTATTTAGCATATAGATACCTCAGATTAAACGGCATCTGTCTTTGTGCCGATTGTCATACAGCAAGCCCCGAAAGCCCCGACAAGCCTTTAGTAAATGGTACAAATGCTTTTCTCAAATGGCTTGAGGAACATTTCAGAGAACAATACGAATGGATGCAGGCCGCCAAAGAAATAAATCCTACTATACAAATGAACTACAAGAAGATCGCAGAACAATTAAAAGCAGAATACATGAAACTTATGGAAACACATTGGATGGACCTTGAGGTTCAAGATGTACCACAAGGGAGGCAAATATGAGTAGAGAAACAAAATTCAGAGCATGGAACAAAAAACTGAAACAAATGGGAGAAGTATTTCAACTTGATTTTGAAGCAAAAGGTGTTTGGGTAAAATTTTATAATCCAAAAATCAATTTGAACGAAGCTGATTTTTGGGAAGATAAAGATATTATCCTTGAACAGTACATTGACCGTAAAGACAAGAACGGCAAAGAGATATATGAAAACAGCGAAGTTAAGCATGATAATCATATTCGGCCTGTCGGAGAATTTAAAGTTACTTGGGATAAATATAAGGCAGGATGGGTTTTGTCGGGTATTAGAAAAGACAAATCAATGTGGCTAAAAGATTGGTCTGTCGATTTTGTTGAAGTCATCGGCACAATACACGACAAGGAGCAACCATGAAAAAAAGCACAAAGCCAACGCCAAGAGAGAAAATCGTTTTTCAGGCGATTGTTAAGTGTGATCGGTATAACTGCGAAATGCCAACATATCAAGAAATCGCAGACGAAGTAAAGCGGTCCCGCACAACAGTATTTGAAAATGTTCAGAACCTAATTGACAAAGGATATTTAAGCCATCAAGGCTTTATTCGTGGACTTGAATTTACTGGAAAAGTAATATGAAATACGAGTTATTCGTAGAAGGCCATCCCACAACAAAAGGCTCGCTTAATTGGTTTGGCAAGGGTCAAGTAGTCAATGCCAATGCCCGCACAAAGTCCTGGGAACAATGGATTCAATGGACATGGATGCAATCTCCTAACTACAGATCCCTCAAGATCGAGGGCGTAGCAACAATATCATGCAGGTTTTATTTTGTGCGGCCAAAAAGTCATTACGGAACCGGGCGAAATTCGCACCTGATAAAAGACAAATTCTTGCACATGACGCAGCCCTGCACCAAAAGACAAAACGATCTTGATAAACTATGCCGGGCCGTATTCGATTCACTTTCAGGGCTTGCATACGATGATGATGCCCGGATATGTAACATAAAAGAAACAGGAAAATTCTGGACAGACGAAGAACACCCTGTTGAGGGTGTCGCAATAACAGTAGAAGGTGAAATTTAGAAGGAGTAATGATATGAAATGGGGCAAAAAAACATTATGGCTGCCACAATACAAGTATTCAAGTTCAAATCAACATGGCGATACATTTAGGAAAACAAAAGACAAGCCTCTGGCTGTAGCAACTTTAGAAACCGAAATGAACGATATTAAAGATGTGAAAACTCTTATCCTGCTCAGCGACCGCCTTAATACGCCGGTGCGATATGACTTCGATTCAGAACCACAAGTAGCATATATCGGGATCGTGAGCAAGGAACAACTAACAAAATAAGCACAGTTGACAAATCGGGCTAAAATGTCCGTAAAGTAAACTCGTTAATCAACAAGACAAAAAGGAGTAAACATGGCAAAGACAAAAACCACAGCAAAGAAAAAACCAGTTAAAGGACAGCAGGACTTGATTGATGTTTGTCCCAAAAACATCAAAGAGATTGTTTTAGCGGCGAAGCGGTATCGGGAATTTTTGACTGCCCGCCAACAAGACCAGAGAGGCGAGGAACAATACAAACAAAAGGTAAAGGAACTTGTAAAAGAGGCCAAACTACAGCCACTTGAAGACGGTGTAATCAGATTCAGCTACGACGGCTTCACGATCAGCCTTACGCCCAGGGACCTATTGATTCAGATCGTAGAAGAAGAAATAAAGCCGCCGAAAGACAAATAGTTATCCACTTATCCCCAAAAGTTACTAACAGGGTAGCGGAAAGCTGTTGCGAATGTTGCGTATTTGAGGCTATTTGGGTATAGGCGAAAATTTACTTGCAAATCGAACATTTTTCGCCACATTTTGCTTGAAGATATAACAATTATTACTAACATGTGAGATATGGAAGAAAATACAAGAATAATACTAAAAGCAGTTTCAAGCCGAATGAATCTTGGCGATTATCGCCATATCGTTGGAAGTAACAAATCGGCAGATATAGTAAGGGCAAGATATATAGCTATGTTTTTGTTGCGGAAATCCGGCCTCAGTTATCCGGCGATTGGCAGAGAGCTTGGCAAAAACCATGTAACTGCTATTAACGCTTGTAGGGCCGTTAAATCTAAGCCGGAATTATTAAAAATAGCAGAGGGCTTAATAGGCATAACAGATAGCGAAAGCCCCATGTTTTCTCTTATCGAACCAAAAGTCGGACAGTATCTCGATAGTGGCAAGTGGCGAAACGTCTTTAAGTATTACAGGGCTGTTTGTCAGGTCTGTGGGTGGGAAGATATTGTTGAAGTCCACCACAGAATACCCGTAAAGAACGGCGGCAATAATGAACCCGAAAACCTTTTGATATTATGCCCGATCCACCACCGAATGTTGCACATGGGATTATTGAACATAAAGAAAATCGACCCCCCGGAAATGTTAAAAGTGCCAAAGAAGTAACAATATAACATGATTAACAGACCATAATAATAATAATACTTTAATATTCTATTATAAGGAAACTGTGAAAAGTGAAAATTGTCCCGAAAAATGAGAGAAAACTATTGGCAGCATTGGTCGAAACAGATTCGGTTCGCTTGATAATAGTGCCTGTTGCTTATCGAACAGCTTGTAAGTTCGTAGAAGATCACCATAGACACCACAAGCCGCCAAGAGGCCAGAAATTCGCCATAGGCTGTCAATGTGAGGGCAAACTGATAGGAGTTGCTATTGCGGGCAGGCCGGTCGCCAGAAGGCTCGACAACGGCTTCACGTTGGAAATTACGAGAGTATGTACGGACGGCACAAAAAACGCCTGCTCTAAATTATATGGAGCGGTTTGCCGGATAGCAAAGCACATGGGTTATCATAAAATCATTACTTATATTCTGGAATCCGAACCCGGCACCAGCTTAAAAGCAAGCGGCTTCGTATATGAACTTACAACTGGCGGGGAATCATGGTCTGTCCCGAGCAGATCACGACAAGATAAACACCCATTGGGGCCGAAACAAAAATGGGGTAGAATTCTATAAGGAAACTATGATATGTGGCATCCAGATTGGCATGAAATGTTACACGGTGGGAAGTAATGTATCAGAATAGGAGATTGAATGAGAGCCAGAAAATTAGTTATCGAGAGATTGGTAACGCGATTAAAAGAGGTCAAAAGAGATTCTACGATGAAAACAGCGAACTTCGTACCATTTTTAACCGAGAAAACAACGTACCCCAAAACGGGCGAAGAAATCGACCGCCTTATTAAAGAAAGAACAGAACTTTGGCGGAGAAGCTGGTTGACGGACCCGCTCACTGAAATAATAAAAGACCTTGAATACGAAATGAATCGTTAGCTTTCAGGACTTTAGAGAAGATATAAATGGAACAATTAACTTTTCAGTTTAATGAAGTTATCGAAACGGTATTTATCACACCGACAAAGGAGATGCCGCTTGAAGTCTTTAAGCAATTTCATCATGTAGCATATTTTATGGAACTTATGGAGCGATTGCCAGACGGCAGAAGGGTTTGGGACGAATCGGCTACAAGTATATATTCGGAACAATTAGCCGAAGCTGAATATTTAGGGATGCAAAATGATTGGTTCACTGTTTCTTTTGAACTGCCCAAAGCGTTGGTCGGAGATATAAATGGAACTTGACACAAAAATGAAAATAAAGGCTTTGGCACCGTGGTTCGGATCCAAACGGAACCTTGCCCCGATAGTTGTTGACCTGATCGGAAAGCACCGTGTCTACTGGGAGCCGTTTTGTGGGTCCATGTCAGTATTGTTAGCGAAGCCCCCGTGTGAAATGGAAACAGTAAACGATTTGCACGGAGATCTGATAAACCTTGCCAAAGTAATACGGGACAAGGACCTGGCTTTTAAGTTATATGATAAATTGAGCCGGACGTTGTATTCCGAGCAACTTTTCAGGGAATCTAAGGAACGGTGGATCTCCGGCGGCGAAACTGCAGGCGAGCCGGATATCAACAGAGCATACGACTATTTTGTGGCTTCGTGGATGGGGCTTAATGGAGTGTCGGGAACAAAACGCACCCGGTATCAATTTGCTGTAAGATGGTGCATAGGAGGAGGACAAGGTGCCCGTCGCTGGAGAAGTGTGATCGATTCAATGCCAGCTTGGCACAAACGACTCCAGAACGTTGTGATCATAAAACGCGATGCTTTTAAAATACTTCATAATATCAGGGATGAGGATTTTGCAGTCGTTTACTGCGACCCACCCTATTTTAATATAAGCACTAAATATATCTACAATTTCGAGGATGAAGAACACACTAAATTAGCAGAATTGCTGAGCCGGTTTAAAAAGACGCGTGTTTTGGTGAGTTATTATGATCATCCGAAATTAGAAGAACTGTACAAGGGCTGGTGCCGGGCACATATAAAAGAAAACCAACAATCGCTGGGAAACGCTACCTCAAACAAAAGGGCTGAACAAAAAGGACCTGAATTCTTTAAGCAAGATCGCAAACACCCAAAAGAAGTATTGCTTATTAACTGGAAACCGGAAAAGACGGGACTATTTGAATGATCAGAGTATTTCCAAGAAAGACTAAGGCGACACCGACCGGGGCAGGGGTATATCTGACCGGGCCGCCGATGTTCAAGCTGAAAGAGCGGAAAGTATGGGTATCCTGCACATTCACAGACGACAGGGGCAGGGCAGAGGCTCTTGCAGAGCAATGGAGAATGAAAGGTTACGAAGTGATGATCGGCGGGCCTGCTTATGACGATTCGGGAAGTGAGTTTATCCCTGGCATATTCTTGAAAAGAGGATGGGTTATCACAAGCCGGGGCTGCAATAATGATTGTTCATACTGTACGGTCCACACAAGAGAAGGCTCGATCAGAGAACTTCCGATAACCGAAGGCTGGAACGTGGCTGATAATAATTTGCTTCAATGCTCCGAAAAACATATCCGGGCAGTATTCAAGATGCTTAAACGACAACCACAGCAAGCATTATTTACAGGTGGGCTTGACGCAAGCGAACTGAAAGCCTGGCACGTTGATCTGCTTCTCGGTCTGAACCCAAAGAAAATATACTTTGCTTATGACAAAGCCGCAGCAAGGTTTTTTGGTGAGTTCGCAAGACTTAATTTTAAGGAGAAACCAAATGAAAACCCTACTCCTGATAATACTGATTAGCTTGGCAGGTTGTGAGGTACCTACCGGGCCGATAGCAACGGCGACCGGAACAGGAATGATCACCCGTGATATTATAAAAAAGTTCCCTGCCGGCAAGATCAAGTTGCATGAAGATATGCACAACGCAGAACACGGACATTGCCCGGACCCGAAATGCCTTATGTATTATGCGTATCAATATGATATTGTATTCGGGCCGGCAAAAAAGAAACTTTGTGAAAAATGCTCCCCGACCACAATAAACTGGATAAAAAACATGATTAAGATAAAAAATAAACCCTGATTCCAGCCCAAAAACAACATAATCAAAAAAAGGTCTTGACAAATGAAATAAACAGATAGTATTCTAATACTTCAAAAGTGGCACACGCTCCTACACTAAGGCCGCGATTAAAAGGATTTTGATTTGAACAAGGAAGTCCATAAGATGTGTAGGAGCATTTTAGCGAAAGCCTGGGTTAGCAATTTCTCGGGCTTTTCGTACAGGGGGGCCGATGGCTAAAAAAAGAAAAAAGGCTCCAAAGAAACCAACGAAGGCCCAACGGGTTGTGAGCAACTCCAAAAAGAAAAGCCGCACGACCCATAAGCCTTCATCTCCAACTAAAGATACAAAGAAACCGTCAACCGACGGAAAATTCAAGCCAGGCAATAAAGCATCGAAGGGGGCAACCGGAGAAGAAATAAAACACAGACTAAAATTAGCCTATGCTTTCAAGAGTGCGATAGAAGAATCAGATATGATAGCTATTGCCAAGAAACTGGTAAAGGAAGCCAAGGCAGGCAATGTTAAGGCCGCCAAAGAAGTATTGGACAGATGTTTGGGTAAAGCAAAAGAAATAGTCGAATGGAATCTCGGCGATGAAACACTTCAAACGGTTTTAGGTGTAATAAATGGTAGCACAAAAGGAAAGCTCCCAGCAGACGACTCAAGAGATTCTTCGAACACATCTTGAAGATCGTAATTGGCGGCTAAATAATTTGTATCATATTATGACTCAAAAGGGAGAGGACATCCTTTTTACTTTCAAGGCCCGCCCTGTTTTAGGTATTCTCTATATGGCTTTATGGTGGCTCAACATCATACCCAAAAGTCGGCAACACGGTATTACAACATTCATAGCTATATTTATGCTTGATATGTGTCTATTTAATTCGGATGTAAGGGCTGGTATCATAGCCCATAAACTATTAGATGCAAAAAAAATATTTCGTGACAAAATCAAGTATGCTTATGATCGATTACCAGATGATCTCAAAACCGCAGTATCGCTTGATAAAGATGATAGTCAGCAAATCATATTCGCCAACAACTCAAGCATTTATGTTGCAACTTCCATGAGGTCTGGAACATTGCAAGCTCTTCATGTATCAGAATACGGATGGATTTGTACTCATGCACCGCAAAAAGCGGCGGAAATCAAAGCAGGAGCGATGGAAACCGTACACGAAGGCGGGTTTATCTTTGTGGAGAGTACTTTCGAGGGGCCGAATGGCGACTTCCCTGAGATGTGTGCCGAAGCTGAGTTAGTGCGTCAAATGGGCAGGGAGCTTGGCCCGCTGGATTATAAGATACATTTCTTTGCCTGGCACGAAAAACCAGAGAATGTAACTGATCCGAAATTCGTAATTATAACAAAAGATCAGCACCAATATTTTGATAAACTCGAAAAGATATTTAAAAAGAAATTCACCCCAGAGCAAAGAGCCTGGCATACAGCTAAGAAGAAGACATTAAAGCATTTAATGTTCAAGGAACACCCAAGTACGCTTGAAGAGGCCAGTATAGCAAGTGTTGAGGGGTCATATCTTGCCGAAGAAATGGCCCAGATGAGAGAAGAAGGCAGAATATGTCGCGTTCCCTACCTTCCAGCCTATCCAGTATTCACAGTAAACGATCTTGGTATGGGCGGCCGCATGCCGTGGATATTCTTTCAAGTAGTAGGATTAGAGGTACATATCATTGATTGTTTCAGCCTAAGCAAAAAGGATGATGTTCGAGGCGGGGCGGCATTTTATAAAAGAATGTTGGATTCAAAGAGAGAAACCAGACAGTTCAGCTACGGCAAGTATTTCTGCCCTTTTGACATAAACAAAGGAGAAATAGGGACAGGCCAAATACTTTATGACACTTTCAAGCAAAATGGCGTGACTTTCCATAAATTAGACAGAGAGACTAACGTACTTGACGGCATACAGAGGCTTATAAACATAATGCCAACAATCTACATCGATGCAGAGCACTGTCAGGAGTTGATTACAGCTTGGTTATGTTATCATAGGGAATGGATAGAAAACCTCGGTAAATACGATGAGCGACCCCATCCTGATAAATCAAGCCATTATGCCGACGCCGGCAGATATTTATCAGAAGTCATTGACAAAAAGCTATGCGTCATGGATGATACACCGAAGAGTTTACAGGACGTAGCGATCTTGGAGTACAGTTCGTTAGGATGAAAAAGATATGGACACTGAAGTCCTGAACGCAATAACCGACTGCAAGAAGTGTCATTTTTGGCGCGAGCATATAGGCAGATGTATAAGGTCAGCCGACACAAAATGCCCCGAGAATGTCCCGAAGCTAAGGCAGAATGTTGCAATTTTAGAATATAGGAGTTTGATATGAAATGGCTTTGGAAACTATTCAAAAAAAAGCCTGTTATATACCTACCTCTTTGTTGGTATTGCATAAAAGGCAAATGGGTACATATTGTAACTAACGAAAATGGCACATACATTGATGGTAAATTGGCCGAAGCCCATATCAGCGGTGCTTACGTTGAAGGACTTGGCCAGGTTGTATGGCTCAACATTATTGATAGGAGCTTAACATGAACAACAAAGCCACTTTATTAGACCCAACTGCGGAATATTGCCAAAAAGTCGCAGGGGTGTTAAATAAGTCAATAAAGGGAACGGTAGATTCTCTCTACAAACTTTATCTGGATTGTGGTTTTTGTAAGGCCGATGCTATTTGGACGGCCATAGAAGATACTCAAGAAATATTCAACGGTGTCGATTTGTCTGTTAATTTTGATGGACCAATGGCTACATAAGGAGCTTAATATGATTGAATTAATTGAAAGAAATGGGATTGTATTTCAGGTAGATATAGAGTCTCCATTCAGGCGGTATAAACCCGGCAAGCCGAAATCAGTCATTCCCCCGGTATTGCCTCCGGCAGTTAGAACACTACAGGAGATCACAGAACAGGCCCAGGGGGTTGATGAAAGCGCGGGTAGGCGATTACGCAAAAAGACCGGCAGACGAACTACGAGAATCGCCAGACCGGAATTAGCGGGAGTTCCCGCGAACATAGCCCGGACAGGGCTAAAGACTAAATTAGGAGCCGCGGCATAATGGTTGCTGAAAACAAAACCCCAGGCATGAAAGAGCAGGAAAGGGCACAACAGATAATCCGGCGAGTGGATAAGATCAAGGCCGACCGGGGAACATTAGACTCACACTTGCAAGAGGTTGCTGAGCGGGTTGTCCCTCGTAAGAGTTACGTCACAGTCAAACGGCAAGAGGGGCAAAAGACGATAACATTCAACACCGATCTATTCGATGCTACCGGTGTTTTTGCTAATCAGGACATGGCCGCAGGGTTAGTGAGTCATCTATTCAGCGGTCGATGGTTCAATATCAGGGCTACGAACAAAGAGATCAGGGACAATCCAGCGGTCAAGGATTCGCTGGCACGGCTGACAAACCTGTTACTTGAGGAATTGGCGGCCTCTAATTTCAGCAATGTAATAAGCGAGACAATGATAGACATGGGCTGGGCGGGCCAGGCCTGTATTGAGCCGAAAGAAGGCAAGAAAACCACACTTGCTTTCAAGAGTTACCATATTTCAGAGTTCTACATCTTTCTCGACTCCGATGGACAGGTGGATACGGTCTACTACAAATTCGAGTTCACGGCACGTCAGGCAGAGCAGGAGTGGGGCGAAAAGGGAACACTGCCCAAATGTGTAGTCGATGCTTTGTCTTCCGGTAAACCGGAGGATGCGGACAAAAAATTCGAGTTTATCCAGGAGCTAAAACCCCGTGAGGACTTCGACAAGTTTCCGGCAGTCGCTTTACGCAGGCCGATAGCCTCTACTTATGTAGCGGTCAAGGACAAGGCTATCGTATTTGAGGATGGGTACTATGAGATGCCGAAACTTACTCCCCGTTGGCATGTCAATTCAAATGAGATTAACGGCAGATCGCAGGCAATGTTTGGTTTGCCTTGGATAAAGTTGCTTAATACAATCATCAAGGACTGGCAACAGGGCGTTCAGCTTCGCCACAGACCACCGACATTAGCCCCGGACGATGGATTCCTTAAGCCTAACAGATATACTCCTGGAGCTTTTTGGTATTATAGGGCGAGCTATGCGGCAAACCCGAACGCCATACGTCAATTTCCCGTTGCAAAGGCAGATAACGGTATAAAAGACATGATCGAATGGGTTGAAGCTAATATTAAGAAAGCGTTCTACAACGATCTGTTCGTGATGTTAGCCGAGGCGAAAGGCCCGAAAACAGCCTTTGAAATATCAGAACGGATACAGGAGAAAAACGCAAGGGCCGTAATGCCTATCGGCAGGCTTCATTCAGAGTTAGCCAATGGTCTTATTACTCGCTGTATCGGGATATTAGGCAGGGCGGGCAAACTAAAGGGCATTCTTATCCCGGAACTTATAGATCAGCCCTATGAGATCCAGTATGTAAGCAAATTAGCATTAGCTATTAAGATGATCGAAGTCCAGAGTATTACTGGAACAATGGCCGCTCTTGCTCCTATCGGGGACCGTAACCCGCAGGTATTTGATAACTTTGACGATGATGAGATAGCTCGCGGCATAGGCGACAGATTCGGAATGCCGCCTGATATGATACGTCCTGTCCCGGCAGTTGATGAGATGCGCGAACAAAGGCAGGCTGACCTTGAGGCACAGCAAGCGGCCGAAATGGCTATCGGGGCCGCAAAAGCCGCCCCCGGTATTTCAAAAGAGGTCGAAAGCGGTTCTGTATTATCTGAGATGGCGGAGGCAGTGGGATGAAGCAAAACAGCAAGAAATTACAGCGAGCAAAAGACTATTTTAACGAGAAAGTGGACGCGGCGATAAACAATGAGGCTGCGTGTCAGATAGCGGAATATGAATTTGGGCAGATGCTCAAGGATGGAATTGTTGTAGTTGAACCAGCGGAGGCCGTATGTTGACCTGTAAAGAATGTAAATTTTGGAAAGAGATTGAAGGTGAACCTGAGTTAGCTATAAACTCTGGCAAAGTCAGGGGCTATTGTTATTGGCTCCCGCCTGTACCGACACCTCTTGTTATGCCGGTGGTCCACAAGATAACGCAGCAGGTAATCCCGCAGATAACAGAAATGAGTATATGGCCGATGACTCAACCAAACCAGTGGTGCGGAGAGGGGATTTTAAAATGATAGACGAAGCAAAAAAACAGTTAGTGCTTGATTATCAACAGCTTGCCGGTATAGATTGGGGCAAGCGCATACTTTCTGACCTGAAGAGCCGGTTTGACGTGCGGATAATCCCACAGGGTATGCCCGATTGTACCGCTTTTGAGGTCGGCAAGCGTGAGACATATTTATACATAATGGACAAGATAGAAGCTGATCCAAACCAAGAGCTACAGGAAGTTGCAGATGCCGATTACGAAGAAGGGCCGTAAGATAAAGGCCGCGATGATAAAAGAGTATGGTGCTAAAAAGGGCAAAAGCGTATTCTATGCCAGCCAGAATAAGGGAACTATTAAAGGAACGCATAAATGAGTGAGACTGAAATTGCCAAACAAGAGGCATTGGAGAAAATTGCAGGAATTGACCCGAAATTAGCAGGCAATATCGACATAGAAAAAGTCATTGACAAGATGTGTGACCCGACCGAGAAAATAACGGATAAGAATACGCTTATTTTGATCGCCTTGGCAGACGTATTTGAAATCCCGCCTATGGAGCATCGATTCGATTGGGCCTTTAAGGCTGCCTTTAAACTCAAAGATGAGGTGGACAGTGGTATTTTGCAATACCCGCCGCCCGCAAAAGCTCCACATGAGAAATCAGTCGTCCTACACATAACAACGAGTTTCGGCAAGCGATATACCTGCCGTACCATGGATGAACTGGAGATATTCATCGACAACTACAAAATCGACAAGAAGCGCAAACGCGATGAGGATGTTGATATTACGATTGGATTCGGCAGGATGACAGAAGAAGCATACGCCCAAGTGCCGGCGTGTAAATATTTTATAAAACCCAAGTAAAGGAGATTTATCATAGAAACAGAAGATAGAGAAGTTGGCCCACTTACTTTAGCAGGACAAGACGGGACAAATGGCGAAGCGGCGAGTTAGCAAGGGCTGAAAAAATAATAGGTAATTTGTTAAGCCAGACAGAAAAGAGGGCGGAAAGCCATCCAATGCTATATGATATATGGATAAAAATAAGAGGCTTGAAGTGAGCAAATTGTGTTGTGAAATAATGCCAGAGGAAGAAATCGAGACGTGGGTAAGGTCTTTGCCTAAGTTACCAACTATTGAAGATGCAAAAGTTATTCTTAATGAAGCGGAGATTATAAATCCCGGCACAGAGAACCAGTTCATAAAGGGCTGTATGGGCAATAAATACCGCGACGCGGTAACAGTGTTAGAATTGGAATATATGCAAATTAAAAAGTTACTTGAAGAAAAAGGATAATTAAGGAGATTTATTATGGACGGAACCGAGAATCCTGTAATTGATGCAGGGGAGTTCTTAGGTGAGGACGGAGTCTTCAAAGAGAATTATCTTGAACAGATGTATCCCGAGGGCGACCCGATGCGTACTGACCCGACCCTGATTAACACTAAGGGCGTAAGGTCGATGGCATCGCAGTTAGTAAATTCCCAGAAACAGATCGGCCTATTTTCCAGCGGCAGGGAGTTTGCGATACTGCCTAACGAACAGTCCGATGAGGCGGAGATAAATGAATATCGTACAAAAACAGGCGTACCCGCGACCGCTGCAGATTACAAACTCAACGAGATGCAACTTCCCGAAGGACTGCCGAGAGACGACAAGTTAGCCGAACACATGGGTAATGTGCTTCATAAGGCAGGTGCGTCCGGCAAGATAGCGACTGCCGTTCATAACGGATACGCCGAATACATCAAGTCCACAATGGAAGCGGTAGTAACCCAGGAAAAACTTGACGATGCGACCGCCAATAAGGTCCTTCGGGGTAAACTCGGAGCAGCTTATGATAAAACCATGCGGGACATCGGAACATTGGTGAATCTATTCGGCAACGAGATCGACCCTGTTGAGACGGCAAACCTGTTGAAGGAACTACCGAACGATTCTTTTGCCGCCCAGTTACTTGGCAAGATCGCTGAGAGGTTCGGAGAGGATGTACTGAAAATACCTGTTGATTCAACAAGCGGCGAACTTACACCTGATGCAGCAATGGCGGAAGCCAACAAGATAATGACCGACCCGTATTATATCACTGACAGGCCGAAGGACAAACCGGTAAACAAGGCATACCACGACGAGCTTGTTTTGAAAGTACAGAATCTAATCGAAATCTCAGTGAAGGGGAGATGAAATGACGACGGAAGTAGAAAAAGCCGTAAAGAGAATGGAAAAAGTCAAGGACCCTGCTGAGAAAGCGCATATCAAGGCAGAGATCGATCAGATGCAGTTATCGTCCGGCGAACTTGATCAGGCAATGGAAAGAGAGGCAAACAGGAAAACTAACGATATAAAGGAGTTCCGAGAAAAAAGGAATCAATAAGTCCGAGCAGCCCTTCGGGGTTCGGTGGCTGGCTGAAAGAAGTCTGCTGACTAAGCATTAAACAGCAGGTAGAAGTCCATTTTGGATAGCTTCTCCCGATAAATATTAACTTATTTTAAGGAGAAGCAAAATGAGCTTCGAAATCACAGTTGCTTTTATTGAGCAATACAGGGCAAACATTCTGCTCTTGAGCCAGCAAAAGATGAGTCGCTTAAGGGCGACCTGCCAGGAAGAGTCGGTCGTAGGCCGTACCTTCTATGGCGAACGTATCGGCGCCACAGCTGGTGCGGACATCGAGGAAAGACACGGCGATACACCGCTTGTATCAACCCCCCACTCCAGACGGCGTGGAACGATGATCGACTGGGACTGGGCAGACCTTATCGACGATATGGATAAGGCGAAAATGCTTATCGATCCCACAAGTACCTATGTCCAGAACGCTATCGCCGCAGCAAATCGAAGGATCGATAAACACGCCTACGATGCTTTGGGCGGCGTTGCTGCAGCAGGTCAATCCGGTGGGACCACTATCAATAACTACGATGCGGGCGAATGTCGGCTAATTCGGTCCGATGGTGTCGTAGAGACAGCCGGTACAGACAATACGGCGGCAACGCAAACCTCCTTGACTGTTGCTAAACTCCTGACGTGTAAGCAATTACTTGATGAGGGCGATATTGATCCTGAACGGCAGAGGCATTTTGTTTACAACCCGTATAATGAGAATCAGCTTTTGAACAACACTAAAGTAGGTAGTTTTGATTACAATGACGTCAAGGCGATGGTACACGGTAAGATGACTACCTTTTTGGGGTTTGAATACATCAAATTGCAGAACTACCAGGATGCGATCAAAGGTCATCTGCAGGATACCACAAATGAGACCGCTGATACAGTCGTTGATTGCTATGCCTATGCTCAGGGCGCTGTCAAGTTGGGTGTTGGTAAAGACGTTACGACCAGAGTGGACATCCGTATTGATAAGAGAATGTCCATACAGCCGTATGTCAAGATGAGTTTCGGCGCTGTCAGGGTCGAAGGCCCGGCAGTAGTCGAGATCGCATTGAAGAAGAAGTAAGAAAAAAGTATTAACTAAAACGCTTAACCTGAAGGGTTAGGCAAAACTAAATAAGGAGATTTATTATGAGTAACAATCCACAACCAGTTAATCATCCGAACTCGTTGGCAGGCCAGTTGCATATAAGTGCACTTGATACCACACGGTTCGGAGTTTACAGTACGGGAGTTGCAAAGAAGCGTCCTTACGCTTTTCGTTATCGTATTGGCGACAGGGTGTTTAAGTACGGCAAGGCCGGGGCAGCCTTAGTTCCGAAGAAAGGTGCGGCCAATTACGGAGCATACAGTGGCGTCACCGGTGGCAATGTAACCGCAAGGGCTATCGGTGATATGTGGGTCGACATCCTGCTTGACGGTACTACCGGTGGAGCTACATGGTTCGGAACAAAGAATGAGATGGTCGGAGGTTTTTATTCCCAACCGGATACCGCAAACTCACAGTTCAGGATTATCACCGGCCACGAAAAGGGCGCCAGCACAGCCACGATTAAGGTCTATCTTGACGGCCCGATTACCAGAACAATGGCAGCGGCCGCATTTACGGAAATCGCACAGAATCCTTATGCCAATCTTCGTCAGACTGGTAATGAGTTTGCTTCAGTTATGGGTTTACCAACTACGGCTATAGCATCCGGTTCTCATGGCTGGTTTCAGACTTGGGGGCCTTGCTGGATTAATCCTGATACCCCTGTTGCTGATACAGCCAAGTGGCGTACAGTAGTCTTTGCGGGTGATGGTTCCATCCAGGGCTTTGACGATGCTATTGGTGAAACGGGACATCAGCTTGCGGGTTTTGTAATTGACAATACTACACCTGGCTCGGACAACCCGCCGTTCATCTTCTTGCAGATAAGCCCGTTCTAAATGTTAACAAGGTGAGGAGTTTCGGCTCCTCACCTACTTTTAAAGGTATTTTATGGACGAAGCGATGAGAGAAGCAGTGGAACGCGGCGATGAGGAGTTAATCCCTGCCAGCGTATCGGACAGCGACCTGAAAGACGAAATGAATCATCGTTCATTCAAAAAAGGACTGACAAACAGGCAGGGTGAATGCTGCCGAGGTACTGGTAAGATATTCGCTTCTGTAGGTTTTGGCGAACCGAAATTTAACTTATGGCCTCGTGATGGGGCCGGAAACCTAATTGATTAAGGAGATTTATTATGGCTTCAACAGGAATGGTGTTGTGGGCGTTTGAGCATTATCTCATAAACAACCCACACAAAGAACCGTTAACGAGGCAGGATATAACGGAAATGGCGGATTTGTTTTATTCTTTTAATACTACCTCTGTCGCTTCTACTCGACCTGCTGTTAACGCAGCTTTCACGGATTGTGACTGGCCCGATTTCGGTACGGTTGCGGATGCGGGCGGTGTTGATGCGGTCAGGGATAGTGTAACAATCGACCAGGCGATGTATCCCGACTCCCATCGTTCAGGAGGTTAATATGCCGACGATACCGGATAAATGTGAGTTCGATATAGAGGCTACTAAAGTTAATTTCGAGACGACCACTAACGGCGATGATATTAGAATTGAAGGTATACATTTAGACCGAGAAGTCGCCGCAACTTTAGCATGGCTGGTTAATACCGACAACCACTTAACAGTAGAGATCAAGATAAAGACTTAGGAGATTTATTATGGCGATTACCAGGCCAACTTTAGCAGGTCCGGGGCTATTCCCTATCAATGCGGGGCCGATGCTGTCGTTCAACAATGACGAGGATGACGCTAACGCGGCCGCTATTGAGTGTGTAGGCGTTCCGGGAACAGGCAAGGCGATTTACCTGAAGCATATTGCAATAAGCGGACGTTTAGCGGATATTGCTATTACTCTCCGTGATGCTGTAGCAGGTGCTGTCTTATTTGGCCCGGTCCAGATGCAGGCTGACGGTAGCGGTCTTTTTACTAAGGACTGGGAACACCCCTTGAAGTTGGATGACAACAAAGCCTTGTTTGTATACGCGTCTGCCGCGTCTGCGTTCACTATCTACGGTGAATACTTTATCGGTCAATCACCTATAGTTTAAGGAGTTCCGATGATCGCTATAGGTGTGCCCGTAGATAAGAACTACACGATAGACGTGCGTACAGCCGCGTATTGCTCAGCGGAGGCTATGCGCCCGGGTGTTAGGTGGGGGTATGTTGCGTCACGGGAGGCCGGTGTAGGCAGAAGCACATTCGCGTACTTTGCATTAAAGGACCCGGATGTGACCCACCTGTATTTTATGGATTCTGATGTCATACCGCCAAACGGGACTTTGCAAAAATTACTCGACCACAACCTGCCCATCGTAGCGGGTATTTATCCTATGAATGTAAACGGAGAAACGGCGTGGTCGTTCAAGGATGGCAAGGTTGAAGTATATGGAGGCTGGCGGCGTAAAGGTTCACCATTATCAGACGGCTTAATGGACGCCACGGCGATAGGCGGGTCTGCCCTTCTTATAAAAAGAGAGGTATTTGAAAAACTGAAGCGTCCGTGGTTCCTGATAACGTACAAACCCATTGACGATGAAGGCAGGTGTTATGATTACGGAGAGGATGAATACTTCAGTAAAATTGCGATAGAGGCCGGGTACAGGATAATGGTTGACCCGACAATAATCTGTAAGCACTTTAACTACGGAGAAATCTGATGACAATAACAAACCCTATTCTTGCAGGCAATGGGATTTTCCCGATAGAGCGATATGCACCGTGGGCGGTTAATTATCATACCGCCGACCTTGGAGTCGCAACGACTACTGAATTAAAAGCTACTCCGGGAGCGGGTAAGGCACACTATGTAACTCATGTAACAATGGGCATAGTAGACAACGCCGCTCAGGGGTATTTAATAGATAACAAAATAACATTAAAGGACGGAGATGGTACTGTCCTGTTCGGCCCGATCCAGATGCAGGCACAGGGTGGTGGTGTATTCAAGAAGGACTGGCCGAGGAACGCTCCATTGAAATTAACAGACAATAAGGCGTTGAACAGTGCGGTCGCTCGTGGTGCCGGCAGTTATAATACCGCAGCCCTGATCTATGTAGAGGGGTTTACGGCATCGGCCCCGATTGTTTAAGGAGATAGACTATGCCATCTGAAACAGATATATGTAACCAGGCTTTACTAAAGGTCGGTGCAAAACCGCCGATAGGCTCATTAGTGGCTGAGGATTCGGATAATGCCCGAATTTGCAGGACGTTCTATGCCTCGGTCAGGGACGCGGTGTTAAGAAGTCATCCATGGAACTGCGCGATAAAACGTACTACTTTAACGGCTTTAGCCACCGGCCCTTTGATGGACTACGACCATCGATACCAGTTACCGACAAACCCGTGGTGTTTAAGGATTCTTCAGGTAGGTACGCTCGAAGAGCAGCCTACCCGATGGAAAGTAGAGGGACGGCAACTCTTGGCAGACCTTAATTCCCCGAAGATAGCCTATATCAAGCGGATCACCGATACTAACGAGTTCGATGCGCTTTTATTCGATGCACTTGTCCTGAAATTAGCGATAAAGATAGCGATGCCGCTGACCAAAAATGACAGTATAGTGAAGAGTCTGGTAGATGAACTCGAAAGCATTTCTTTACCAGAAGCTCGCTCCATTGACGGGCAAGAATCGTCAGTTCAGCAGATGCAGGTAACAGGGTGGGATGAGGCTCGATATTAATGTCTATCACCACGAAAGTGAATAGAACTGACGAACTGACGACCGATGGAGTCGAGACAGAGTTTGACTTCTCTCTACTGATACACGCCGCCGATTGGCTTGAAGTGTGGTATGAAGTAACTGGAGGGAACTATACACAATTAACGCTTGACACTCATTACACGGTCATATTCACAAACTCCGGCGGTACTGTAACGACTATCGGTGGTGATTCGCCTTATGCTGCAGGCAAACTACTAATTATACGTCATCCACCCCTTACAATGTTCACAAATTGGCTTTACAACGATAACCATTCCGAACAACAGCATCAAGATGATTTTGACCATCGTGCGGCGGCGGATATATGGATACAGGAACAGCTTGACCGATCTGTGAGGTTTGCAATAACCTCCGATACCACAGATATAGATTTTCCCGAGCCATTATCAGATAACGTGATCGGCTGGAATACCGCAGCGACTGCGCTTGAAAATAAAGACCCTGTTTCTGGCATAGTGGCCTTGCCCGCCGCGGATGGTAATTTTATCGTAGGCGATGGCACTAACTTTGTAGTTGAATCCGGCGCAACCGCACGCGCCTCGATGGGCGTAACGATAGGCACTGACGTTTTGGCTCAACAGACTATCGGGATCGCTGACAACAATCTACTTGAAGTTGACGGTACGCCGAACTCAGGAGAATATGCGCGGTTCACAGCAAACGGGTTAGAGGGCAGGACGGTTGCGGAATTAGGAGCGGATGGTTTTTTGTTGGCTGACGGAACAATACCGCTTACCGGTAATTGGGCAGTTGGAGGATTTAATTTTACTGGTGTCGGCACACTTGGCTCCGGTGTGCATACGATAACAGCGGTAGGGATAGGCACTGGTGCTTTTTTACAAATAACAGATACAACTGATAGGGGTGTTCTTAGCATTACCAGTTCTCGGTTTGCCTTATTTTCAACCCAAGACATACAGTTGAACGCCAATGGTGGCAGTGGTGATATTATATGGCGTGGCAATTTCATTCCTTTTGCTGACAATTCCTTTGATATTGGAGAGACTGGTGCTGGTCGCCAAGTTAGAAGTATTTGGGCGGGAACCAATATAACAGCAGGTGTTGATATAACAGCAGGTGGTCAGTTCTGTGCTGCAGTCGGCACAGCAGTCGACCCAGCTATTGAATTTTTACTTCATCCCGGCGATGGTATGTACTGGGCGAGTGGTGTATCCTTTTCTGTTAATGAAGCATTAAAAATGACCGTTGGAGCCATTGCTGTAACTTTAGCCGATGACATAAACCTCACACTCGGCGGGACTGGCAGGGTGGGGATTGGAACTGCAACCGATATGTTGGCTCCACTTAATATAACTGGTGATACAGCAAGCATTGAAGATAGACATGAAGGTATATGGATACGCGGAAAAACTGGGGCTTATATTGTT
>SDBT01005813.1_pt1 | contig 20635 bp, 32 predicted proteins | sample 2277101 | NCBI WGS metagenome assembly SDBT01 (sample SAMN10404973, study PRJNA504765) | marine sediment metagenome | isolation source: marine sediment core GS10_PC15, 103 cmbsf | place: Arctic Ocean: Southern Knipovich Ridge | collected 2010 | reverse complement strand
GGCTTACCTTGGCGCCAAGGAATCCTACGATGCCGTCTACATCACCGGTACTCCCAACATGGAAGTGGTCATCAAAGGAGGTACCCACGGGGACATTGCTACAGCTGCTATAGTAGTTAATGCTGTCCAGCGGGTGCTGGAGGCACCACCGGGACTGGCCACCATGAAGGATTTACCTATAGTAACCTGCACTGCCGGCTAGCGCCTAAACGAAAGGCATGAAAAAAAGAGTCCGTCCGGATTCTGGAAGCAAAGTGGTGACCACCAGTTGCTATTACGACTGTGGTGGCCAATGTCTCCTGAAAGTCTATGTTGATGAGGGTAAGATCACCAGAATTGGCACCGCGGAAGGGCCGTTGCCCGGCTTGAAGGCATGCCCCAGGGAACTGGCTCAGAAGGAGGTCGTATACGCCGAGGATCGCATCAGACAGTGACCTGCCTCCCAAAAAGGAGTCCAGTTATAATGTTAGTAGAACAGGATACTGAAAGGGAATAACTGGTCAAGTAAACCTATAATACCCGCTCCCCCCCAAGTCAACAACAGGTAGGCTACCCCCTTGCCTGGCGAGGTCTATCGTGCTACGGCACTGCTCGCTCCGTACGCCATATCATCCGGGTGGGTTACGACGGCCAGCACTCTCTCCCAGTCCTCAGACACAAGTTGAAGTCTAGCAGGCTCGCTCATCTGTACCTCAGAGTATCCATGGTAACAAATTTTGGCGCCGATTGCGGTCAGTGCATAGAATGCCCCACCCAGCCATTGCAGTCCCCAATAAGCTTACCATCGAACTAATCATCGGGATTAAGCAATCATGGGTTCTCTCTCCCCGGCCTCTCAACATTTGCCGTTCGCCTAGAAACAGCAAATCGCTTAAACTCCATCCCGGCAAAAGCTACTGCCAGCAGCAGTGACACGCCCCCGATAACCCCAAAAGTACCCGCCAAGCCGACCTGCTGCATTAAGGGCTGCGTGATGATAGGAGTAAAGAACTGTCCCAGGAAGAGAGCCATGGTCAGGCCACCCAACGCACGACCACGCATAGCCGGCGGAGTAATCGAAGCCACCCAGACATTGAGATTTGGTGGAAGCACCCCCAAACCTAATCCCCCAATCAACAGACCCACCACCACAAGTCCGTAGACCGGAGTTAGGGCCGCGATTAAGTGATTGATGCCTAAGGTCAAAAACACAAAACTGAAAATACCCTGAAACGAAAGCCGGGTCTTAAGTCGCTTATACTGCAGCGCGATGATGACCGATATTAGTGCTTGCAGTGATAACGCCAGCCCCACCTGGCTGCTGCTGGCCCCTGCCTGTGCGGTCAACTAAAAGGGCAATTGCACGAGAAAGACGAAGAAAACCAACATGCCGACAAAGGCAGTGGCATAGATGAGGGCGATGGTTTTGAAAGGGAAGGAGACCTTTCCATCGTGCGTGTCTTGGTGGGTAGCACCTGCTTTGATGTCTGGTTCGTCAATAGCAAACAGCACGCCAGGCAGAATAATCAGGGCAAACAGATGAATCAAAAAAGGAAACTGCCATCCGATGTCGGCTAGATAGCCTGCAAGCAACACGAAAATCATCCCGCCGAGACCAATGGACGCACCCTGATAGCCCATAAATTGATTTAGTCTAGTCCCGGTGAAATAATCGGCAATTAAGGTGGTAAAGCCACTCATTACCCCTGCCACAGCCAGGCCCAAGAATGCTCTCCCGGTCAAGATACTGAGCAGAGAGTCCAGTACAAAACCTGACGTCCCGGCCAGACCATATAATATCAACGACGCAAGTAAGACGGGTTTTCGTCCCCAACGGTCCAGGAGGTAGCCCGCAAACGGAGCTCCGATGGCAGTAAAGAGAGCAGGCACAGTCAAAGTAAGCCTGACCAGAAAATCGGCGTTGGGCACATCTTGAAATGCCAGAGTCATTTCTGGCAGCGCCGGGGCAAGTATAGCCCCGGCGAGAACGGTCAAGCTGCTACCCAGCAGAATTGTTAGATTGCGAATTTTGGGTTTGTTGATGGTTAACATATATTCTTAGCCATAAATCGTGCGGTCTTGCCCTCGATGCAGCCTAAATTATGCCCTCGGCGCGGTTAGCGATGACCACGGCTCTCGCCTTCTTTATAGCCTGCCTTACTGCTTCTGCGGGAAACGGCCTGATTACATTGGGGCTGATCACGCCCACCTTCTGTCCCCTGAGAGCATAGCTCGTCCACGGCGTCTTTGACAGTTTCTGCCGCTGAATTGAGAGGAAAGAGGCAAGCCTCAGCATCCCCCATGCGATACTGCTCCAGTAATGCCACCGTATAAGAGAGCATTCAGCTCCATGAGCAACTCCTGGAATCTGCTGTAGTGACCCATTTAACCAGCTGCCTACGGTTGCTCAAACTGCCGATGAAGTGAAACCTCTCCAGAATTTAGCCGTTTTACTTCAAATTAAGAGTAATCCGCGACTATTTCCCACTCAGTTTTTTGGCGATGTTGGCCACGTGGCGCCCCTGAAAGCGCGCCATGGATAGTTCGAGTGCGCTCGGCATCCGGCTCCCGTCAGGTCCCCCTATAGTGGTGACGCCGTAAGGACTGCCGCCGGCTATTTCATCAATGGTACACTGCCGTATTTCAGAGTATGGCATGCCCACCAACACCATCCCGTGATGGAGCAGAGTAATGTAGGAACTGATGAGGACTGTCTCCTGACCCCCATGCTGGCAGTTGGTTGAGGCAAAGATGCTGCCTACCTTACCGATGAGGGCACCCTGTGCCCAGAGCTCTCCTGTCTGGTCAAAGAAGTTACGCATCTGGGCGCACATATTACCGAACCTAGCCGGTATGCCGAAGATAACGGCGTCGGCATCAGCCAGGTCCTCAGGTTTAGCCGTTGGGATATTGGCGAAGGCTTCACGCGCTTTCTTGGCTCCGGACTTTTCCAAAACCTCGTCAGAAACCAGTTCCGCCACTTGCAGCAGTTCTACCTCGGCTCCCTCTACTTCACGAACCCCTTCTGCCACTGCTTCAGCCATTCGGTAGATATGTCCGTACATGCTGTAGAAGACTATCTTTATCTTCATAATCACACTCCTTTCATATGAAACCACTTCGAATATTTGTAGTGCCCTCAGGCATGCCCAGCGTCCATCCTGACATTTTAAGGAGTGGAGAGTGGAAGAGTCATAGCATTGGTGCGGAAATTGTTACGAATTCATGACATTTTGTGGCGAAGGGTTGGCAATTGCACATTACGAGTAATTGTTACCTCAAGCGGAGTAAACAAAATGGACAATTGTTGTCTGCATCAGGTCGTGCTGTAGTCCGCAGTACGGTGCCTCTTGCCGAGGGCGCCGGATTGGGGCATTCCTTGCCTAGAGTTGAAAGAGGATTCAAGGCAATAAAAGACGGCTCTTCGCCCGCGCCCTCCCAAGTCCGCTGAGGCATTATTACATCGGCAGGAGTTCGTAGACCGCTACCTGACCATCGTCCGGAATGCTTGGACAACCCCTGGCCATAACCACAGCCGCATCTTGATTGTCAGCTTCGATAATACTGTAACCTGTGACTGGATTGGCGCTGATAGCCTCGGCACCGCTTTTATTGACTATTTTGCCCGGCTTAGTCGGGGCTCCAGTATCAACCACAGCTTTGCCCAATTTCCCAAACCAACCCATCCACTCTTCCATTGATTTCCCTTGCTCCGCGGGAGTTGTGGCCGTCATACCACCATAATAGACAAATATGTAGTTTCCCATCTTGCCCTCCTGAATTTGTTCCGAAACCGTGACGATAACTGAAGACTATGAAATTGCCTATCCGCAAATCTAAATAATTCTTATGTCCAACGTTACGTATTTTTGGGGCGAATGCTCTTTACTTCATCATAAATAACCACAAACCATATCCCAAAATCATAAAATCTAACCAGAAAACATTACTAAATCATGACATTTTTGGAGAAGCTTTCAGGGCTATCCTGAAGTTTCACATTCCTTCGCCGGCGGCAATTGTATATCTTCCGTTATGGCCTCGACTGCAGCAATTGCCTGTACTGCCAGTTCGGCCAGGCTCTCACGGTCAGGCACTGGCAAGACAAAGATGACATCCGCCAGTCCTTCTGCTTGGCCAACCATCACCACAGTCGCGATTCCTTCCAGTGCCTTTTTATTAATAACCATTCGGTGTGGTGGTAAATCCTGACAGCACCCTCGGCCTGCAACGATTTGAGCGAACTGTTGACCATGTCCCAGGGGACGCTCCGCATCTCTGCCATCTCCGCTGAGAGAGGTCTGTCCGTCTGGCTTTGTCAGTCCCGGCATGCTGCAGTAAAACTCCGGCCACCCACCGTCGAATATCTCTGAGTTCCGCTGACGGTATGGGACAAGATTTCGCCTTAGCTTCTTGCTTGAAATGTCTCACAGTCGGCATGTATATCATGGCTGGTCACATTTATACTCGAAGCTCTGCACTCAAGCTTTTCATTAAACCTGCAGTCCGAGGCCAGGCAGGCACCTATCCCGCTATTAGCTTCCTGAAACCCGCCCTTACTACTTCCGTGAGTATATGTGTTGCATTCCGCATGGGGGCCCACATTTATGCCGGGAGTGTGACAAATGTCGTTCATGTTGTAGGCACAGGCTGACATGTTACACTTGAGAATCTGAGTCATATCCATTTCTTTCACCTCCGACCGTTTTCAGTATTTTAGTCAAAAGAGTATCAAAAAGTCATAAAACTGGAAGCGAAAAAGTTACAAACTTATGACATTTTGGCCCTTCCCTCTATCGACAAAGGCCAGTTGGTTTGAACCCAGCCCTGCTGAGCCTTTTGGCGTCTCAGCAGGGCTGTAATAGTGGGGAAGGAAGTTTACAAGCTGCGCTTACTCTCTAAGTTAGCCAATAGCCTTCAAAATCTTTTCGTAATCTTTCAAGCTTTCTATTTGAAGCGTGAGTTATGCCGCCAGGAAAATATAGTGAAGAAGTTTCGCATATTGCTGGTGCATGATGAGGAGCGTATTCTCAACTTTCTCGTGGCCAAGCTGAAAGCCTCAGGTCATGAGGTTACAACCGCCAGAAATGGAGCCGAGGCATTGGAGCAGGTTCAGGGGCAGGAGCCTGATCTCATGATTCTTGACCTCTTTATACCTGAAATGGATGGTTTCGAAACTCTTATAGAGCTACGTACCTTTACCTCAGTACCGGTTATCATCCTCAGTGCTAGAGGGGCGGATGCCGAAAAGATCAGGGGGTTCAATCTCGGCGCTGGCGACTACGCGGCAAAGCCATTTAGTCCCGATGAAGTGGCAGCCCGGATTGAGGTAGTGAGGTGTCGCCTAGGGCCTGCGGAAAAACGAAAGTCACTCGAGTCATTTTCTCTGGGCGACGTAACTATCGACTTCGGGAGGCGTTCAGTTGCCGTTAGGCGTAAGGAAGTACAACTGGCTCCGATTGAATGGCTCTTGTTGAATGAACTTACTCAAAACGCTGGGCGCCTGATGTTACATGAGGATCTCCTCGCCCGGGTTTGGAGACCAGAATATCGCGGCGGTGTTCAGTCGCTGAGGACATGGCTCAGTCGCCTGAGGTACAAGATAGAGCAAGACCCCAGCAACTCTAAGTCGTTTCGCACCATGCCGAAGACGGGGTACATCGTTGACAAAGCCTGCCCCTTAGCAGCCCCTGGGAGCCCCACCAAACCTTCATAAAAACCGCCATTCAAAATGTCATAATTTTGTAACTTTTTTCCTCCCTATTTTATGACTTTTCCATCATTTGCCCTCTAAAATACCTAGTAAATAATCCCTTTTCGGGGCAAGCTATGGCTGTTGGATTAGCTCAAAAGGTGAAGCCCGATACTTCAAAGAGAACGGCAGCTCACGCGTTAATAGGCGCGCATGAACTCGTAATCTTCTGTCCGAAATGCAAAACGCTGGAAACGCTGTCATTCACCAACAGACGGCTGATACGGACTCGCAAATTTAGTCAAAATGACGGCTGATTATATCATGACTATGGCTCAAATGAGCCCTGCCGTTTATACCGAGTTTATTAACGGGGTTCGAGGTGAGTTCATTCAGTCCACTACCAAGGAAGACGTTGAACCGTAGGACGCACACGAGTAGGGCTAACAGCCCTACCAGAGCCTACATACTTCTTGATATTAGTGAGGGGAAGTCAGTGGAGGCAGCCAAAGCCCTACAATCCATGCGCGGCGTGGTAATAGCCGACCCCCTCGAAGAACCCCCCGACATTATCGTGGTAGTTGAGGATTCAGACCGGCTGAAGCTTGCTGATGTCGGTCCTTAGCTCATTAGATGGCATTGCCGAAGACCTGCACTTACCGGTATCTCGGGATAATGGGTTAGTATCCAGTCTTTCCGACCCCGGGAATGGAAAAGTTCAAAAGAGAAAAAGAAAAATGCTAGCAGTAGATGCGGGCGACCAGCACGGTGGTCAATAAGCCAGAAAGGAGATAAGGCATGTTTGAAGGAAAGCGCATCGCTATTCTTGCTGAGGAAGGTTTTGAGGATGCTGAGCTCATGGAACCAATGCGGGCGATGGTGTGGACCCCGGGTTGTATACCCGGCATTTAACGGTAAGAAATTAAGAGAGGAGAAAAGAAATGTCTTACACAACAAAGGTGATACAAATTGACCAGGAGATTCCGGACTTAGAGCTGGAAGCATTCCATAACGAGGAAATCAAGAGCATCAAACTTTCTGATTACAGGGGCAAGTGGCTGATTTTGATATTCTACCCCGCTGACTTTACCTTTATTTGTCCTACAGAATTGGAGGAACTAGCGGATCGTTATGAAGAATTCAAGAAATTGGGTGCCGAAATAATGAGTGTTAGCACTGACACGGCATTTGTTCATAAGGCTTGGCACGATCAATCCCCGGCTGTCAAAAAAGTTAAATTCCCGATGCTATCTGACCCAACCGGAAGACTCTGCCGAGAATTTGGCACTTATCTCGAGGAACAAGGTGTTTCACTGCGAGGAAGCTTTATCATTGATCCCGATGGAATCCTCAGAGCCCTTGAAGTAAATGCCAACAACATCGGCAGAAGTGCTAAAGAGCTCTTGCGCAAACTGCAAGCTGCAGTATACGTTCGAGAACATAAAGAACAGGTCTGCCCGGCCGGCTGGGAGCCAGGGAAAGAGACGCTTACCCCAGGATTAGAGCTGCTTGGCAAAATCTAAGTACCTGACTCTGGTGGTAAATAGGAGGGCGAAATCATATATATCATTGACCCGGATAAGTGCACCCAATGCATAGGAGCTTACGTGTCTTCTTGTTGTGCCGAGGTGTGCCCGGTAGACGCCTGCCATCCCGATCCTGACTATCCTGAAACCAAGGAGCAACTGCCCGAGAAATGGCGGGGAGTGCATCCTGGGGAAGAGCCAGCATCTGGCAGCTATTAGCAAGAAGGCATTGAGAAAATATGAGCATGGCTGAGAAATCAATCGCAAGGAGTTTCTGGAACTGGCAAGTGAGGTTGAAAAGAACGGACGTATTTTCTACGAGTTCATCGCCGGAGGAGGTAAGGACAAAGAGGTAAAAGATATCCTCATGCAGTTTGCCGATCGCGAGAAAGAGCATGAGAATACCTTCTCCGACATGTTGAACCGTCTTGGCGGGCTATCGGCCATCCCAGAAATATTCTGGAGAACACTGTCAGTATGAGGAACAACGTGAGCTATTTCACAGCCAGGGGACTTCATGGGAGGGGAATTTGCCAGTGAGCAAATTACGTATTCTGTCCCACAGCAGTGAACTATTTAGGGACCGGCAGGAAGCTGGAGAGCTTCTCGCCCGCGAACTGGCCGAATATCATGGCCAGAGAGCGGTGGTGCTGGGCATTCCACGTGGCGGGATAATCGTGGCGAGGGAGCTGGCTCGCAGATTACAGGCTGACCTCGATATTGTGCTGGCACATAAGTTGCGCACCCCAGGCCAGGCAGAACTCGCCATGGGCTCCGTCACTGAGAGTGGCAGGCTCTTCCTTAATGAAGAGGTCGTACGGGAACTGGGTGTAGGTGAGGCATACATCCAGCAGGAAAAGGCACGACAACTTGATGAAATCAGGCGCCGCACTGAGCTATTTCGCCGTGTCCGCCCCAAGGTACCTATTACTGGTAGGACAGTCATCGTGACCGACGACGGCGTAGCCACCGGTGCGACCACACAGGCAGCACTCCGGGCGGTGCGGCTCGAAAACCCTGAGAAGCTAATTGCCGCTTTGCCAGTGGGTCCGGAGGACAAGATAAGCAGACTTGCCGAAGATGTCGATGAAATGATATGCTTGCGCACTCCTCTTCTTTTCGCTGCCGTAGGGCAATTCTACGTGCGATTCGACCCTGTAGAAGAGGAGGAAGTTCTGGAAATCCTGGAAGAGGAGCAACAGAGAGGAGGTGGGAAATGAATGTGGAAATACTGCAAAAGACCGAAAAGCTGGCGCGACGAAGGTAGGACACGTATTGGTTGCCACGGCAGATAGTGAGGGGTGACCACATGTCGCTGCTGCCGGCAGGCTGGCTCTTATCCCGGAGAAGCACGTGGTAATAACCGAGTGGTTTTGTCCCGGCACTATGGCTAATCTGCAGGCAAATCCCCGGCTTTCGCTGGTGGTGTGGGACTCTGCTGCAGATGTCGGCTACCAGTTGATTGGGGAACTTGAAGAGGTTGAAGACCTCGGCGTACTGGATGGCTATGCTCCACAGGTCGAGGTCAGGACTCCAGTTCCTCAGGTAGAGAGACAGCTGCTGGCTCATATTGACAGGGTTATCGATTTCAAACGTGCCCCACGTACTGATCGAGGAATAAATGGCACTAATAGTAGAGTGAGCAATGGACATGGAAGTTACACAAAAGGATGACTACCCGGTACAGGTTTCAGCGGGCAAGGTTCTCCTTGAAGGTAACCTGTCAATACCCGAAGGTACCCACGGTGTGGTAGCGTTCGCTCACGGAAGCGGCAGTAGCCGACACAGTCCCCGCAATCGTTACGTAAGACAAGTTTTGCGTCGCGCGGGGCTGGCGACACTGCTCTTCGACTTACTGACAACCGAGGAGGAGGCAGAGGATATTCAGACCGGAAAGCTGAGATTTGACATCAGCCTGCTTGCCCAGCGACTTACTGCGGCGACTGACTGGCTCAAAGAGAACGCCGAGACCCGCGACCTCAGTATTGGCTATTTCGGGGCCAGCACCGGAGCTGCGGCAGCCCTCATAGCGGCTGCGGAACGACCGGGCATTGTCGCTGTCGTCGTCTCTCGTGGAGGTCGTCCTGACCTGGCGGAAAAGGCTTTGCCGCGCGTCAAAGCGCCTACTCTTCTCATCGTAGGTGGTCATGACTTCCCAGTTATCGAGATGAATCGAGAGGCGCTGGCAAAACTCAACGTGGAAAAAGAGCTGGCAATTGTCCCTGGAGCAACTCACCTGTTCGAAGAACCCGGTGCGCTAGAAAAGGTCGCTAAACTGGCGGCTAACTGGTTTGTCACTCACCTTAACCGAGAAACTGGAGAATAGTTTTCATCCTATGTCTAGAAAGGGATGCATGCCTGAAAAAGTAAGCAAAAGCGACGAGGAGTGGCGACGGATACTTACGCCAGAGCAAGATGAGATTACCCAGAAAAGGGGTACAGCGCCATCCTTCACCGGCAAGTATTACAGTTTCAAGGGAAAGGGTGTCTACAAGTGTGTACGCTGTGGCAATGACCTGTTCAGCCCCGAGACAAAGTACGATTCCGGCACCGGCTGGCCGAGCTTTTGGGCGCCGATCTCCGACCGAAGCAACCAAGAGGCACTCATCAGGTTACAGAACTTAACGGAACAATGCGTCACTGCTGGTGCAGCTGCATTTGAAGCAAATATTCAACAATATCATGATTCGCCCGAGACGATAGAGTTTGCTCTCACGGAAAAGTTCGCTTGAATACGGCTCTGGAGGTTAAGTAATGAAATTTGGCATCATCGTGAATACCAATCACCCAGAAACGGCATGGAATGCGTTGCGCCTGGGTAATGAGACGCTGACAGGCGACCATGAAACCACCATATTTCTCTTGGGGAGTGGTGTCGAAATGGAGAACATCAAGCACGAGCAATTCAATGTTGCTGACGTTCTAAAGAAGTTCCTGAATAATGGAGGTAACCTTCTGGCCTGTGGCACGTGTCTTGAGCTAAGACATCAGGAAGCCGGGGTATGTCCCATCTCTACCATGTCGCAGCTGGTAGAGATTATTCTCGATTCAGACAGACCTTTGGCTGAACCGAGAATACTTTGAGCAGGGGCCGGAACGATGCTCAGAAAGATAGCTCTAATCGACCACAAGAGTGTCGTCTGGAGCTTGGCGACAGCGGCAATTGCGCCGCAGCATTGGCGTGCTCCCATAAGTTGCTTTAGCAGGAAGGCATTATAAGACACCAATGCCTAACCCGGTTATCTGTCACGGCTATGCCAAGTGTGTCCTTGCCTAGCCTTTAAGAGCGATAAGGCTGATGTGATTCTATGGAAAGGAGCATAGGATGAGTCAAAAAATAAAGCGGCACTAATTATCGGGGGCATAATCATCGTCGTTCTTATCGTTCTCCCCTTGGTCTTTGGACCAACTTGGGAAAGGCAGTACCGAGGCTGGGGGATGGACAACAAAATACCTGGCTTTATCTAAAGACACGCGGCGGATGGTTTCCCGGAAAGGAGGTCTATATGCCTAGCATTTTTATTACCGGAAGCAATCGGGGACTCGGGTTGGAATGGGTCCGGCAATGTGCCAATGACAGATGGAGAGTGTTTGCTACTTGCCGCCATCCGGCAGAGGCCTTTGAGCTAAGGAAATTAGCTGAGCAGCGCCCACAGATCAGCATCCATCGTCTTGATGTCACCATACCCGAAGACATACGAGCAACCATATGGGAAATGGAGAGGGCACCCATCGATATTCTATTAAACAATGCCGGTGTCTATCTTGAGAAAGACAACCCTGAATTTGGCTGTTTCCGCTATACCGAGTGGGCTCGAACATTTGAGGTCAATACCATAGGCAGCATGCGCGTTACTGAAGCGCTGGTAGACAATGTGGCGAAAAGCGGCAAAAAACTCATTGTGTCAATCAGTAGCCACATGGGTAGCATTGCTGATATGCAAAAGCCAGGTAGCTACTATTACCGCTCCAGCAAAGCTGCTCTCAATGCAGCGATGCAAGACCTTTCACTCCAGTTGAAGCCTCTCAGAATTGGAGTTCTTATTCTTCACCCGGGTGGTGTTGGAACCAGAATGGGTTCTTACGCCGGCATTACTCCTGAGGCGAGCGTCCTGGGAATGCGACAGGTCATCGACAGATTTACACTTGCTGACAGCGGCCGGTTCTTGCAGTACGACGGCACCGAGCTACCGTGGTAGCCATCTCCTAATCCATCTTGTGCCTTTGGTGAGCCTGCGCGCTTAGTAATAAAGAGTTGATGCGGGAAGTCCCAGCTCCTAAAATGAATCGGAAGGAGTTCTTTAAGGAATCTGCTGGTTATGCCGCATATGCGGCACCGGGGTTGAACGCCCTTTCCATATACCGGCTGGCCGAAATGAAAGGAAACATTCTGACATGATTCCGGATGATGGCCTGTTAAGAGCTGTGGACACGTCGAGCGTGGAGCGAGCTTCCAAGGAGTTAGGGGAAAAATTGAGAAGCGGTGCCGAACCCTGGGAAATCCATTTATCACTCTTTCCTGCTGTGCAGCGAGTGCTGAATCCGCCATTCATCAACCCTCACCTACCCAAGATGTACAGAATTTACAGAGAACTTGTGCCCTATTTGAAACAGGAAGAGATCCCGGCTCTGATTAAGCTTGAAGTTCAGGAATACGCCAGGAGGTCAAAGCTAGAAAAACCTCCCAGAGCCAAAGCACTCAAGCGCCGAGTCTCTTTCAATGATATTGAATCCGGCATCAATGACCAGGATTGGGAGAAGACAGCGACAGTGATGGCTTCATACCTTGACCAACAGGGGGGACTGGAGCTGGCACGCAGACTTTTACTCCTTGGCGTGGGGTACCTTAACGGTTCTTTGGGTCATTCGATCTCCTGTACAGGTTTCATTCTCTTGGAGATGCTGGAACGTAAGGATCAAGACCCGTGGCCGGTGCTGGCTACACTGGCCAACTACTTTTGCAAGGGCAGATTTAGTACCACACCATCTTTAGAAGATCTGCCAGTGCTTCGGTCGGATGAGTCTCTTGACCATCAGTTGTTAAGGGCAACAAGCGGGCGAGGCATAGTCAACTTGCATCATACGATCACCCGATACGCTGTCGAACGGGTGCGCCATCTGTTCAGCCAAAAAGAATATAACTTCATGATCAGGGCATGGCTGGACTTTATGGGAGATAAGGAAATCGATGAAATACATCTCGAAACCCCGGGAGTAGCCCAATCAGATAATTATTCAAATTTTTCCAAAGGCTTTGCTGGGATGGACACGAAACTCCTTGTTCAGTCAGCAACGAAAACGATTCTTACACGTCAGGGGCGCCTGCGACTGGGTCGTTTTCTCGTTAAGGGCTTGTGCGACAATTATCAGGGAAGTTATAATCCTCACTACCTGACGGGGTTAGGCTCAGCTTTGTGGGTTGTGAATCGATATTGGAATAACCCGCAAATAGCCATTAACGCCCTTTTTCAATACCTGGACTTTTATTTCAGCGAAGTTAGCTCCTGGGGTGCATGATGAGGGGCAGAGAATTAAGAGACAACCATAAAGAAGTCATAAAATGACAGGCGCCAGAGTTGCAGATTTAGGAAATTCAAGGGGTGATAAGAGTCCGGTGGGACGGGCGGTCATCACCGGACTCATTCCTGGCACACCCCTTTATGAGTGTTTGTTACCTTAAGCGGAATAAACAATCCGGGCATAGTTTTGGCTGAATAACTGCACATCTTATATCTTCATTCGAAGACAGAGAAGAGTATAGAATAGTCAGGTCGTGCAATAATCAGTATTGCCGGTCTGCTTCGCTTACCAAATGCCTTCAGCACCTCACAAACTCGCGAACTGCTGTGCAAAAAACTGAACAAAAGCTCGTTTTGTCGCCTCGTTGCACCTTTTAGCGGTTAGTTACCCCAGCAATAAAGGTTCCTTTTTTCAGCAGGCTAGCTCTAAAAGGGTTATGTCTTGTCAATGGTTTTGAGGTTTAGTGGATATTGACACTCAGTGAAACAGCTCCTACAATTCGTTCCAGAGAGTAGATTACTCCCAATCTGAGGTCGTGTCATAAATGTTGATGGCGCACATTGACATGCTCTTTCGATTAGTATTATCCGCCAGATAAATAGGAGAGTGCATACATGAGCGGCTATCACAAACGAAAGCCGGAGCCTTTTCCCGTAAATAAACTGAAACGGGTCGATCGCCCCACCACAATCATTGAGGACGAGAAAGTTAAGAGGGTAAGAGAGTGTGATGCAGGGTTCATGAAAGCCCGCAGGGGTCTTTACGGCCCAACCCTTCAAAAGGAGGTAGATCGTTTTGTGCCAAAACACCCTCTGTCTGGTGCGGAGCGATGGATGATGGAAATGATGCGGCCTCTCGTTGACGGAATCTCAGCCAAACAGAAGGCGCCAATTCCGGATAACCCCCAGACGTTGTCGCTTCACATTAAGGAAACTGCCTATTTCCTACGAGCCGATGCAGTCGGGATTTGCAAGCTACCACCATATGCCGTCTACTCACACAATTTCAATTCCCGCAATCTTGAGTCAGACGGAATCCCTATAGAGCTGAATCACAAATACGCGATTGCCCTTCTGATTGATCAGGACTGGAGGACTGCCGAGGCCTTTACCGGCCATGACTGGATAAGCAATTCTATGAGCATGCTTGCCTATTCCAATTCTGGATTCATTGCCATAATCCTTGCTGACTACATCCGCAGGCTTGGCTATCCAGCCAGGGCTCATTATGCAACAAACTATCAGGTTGTGCTTCCTCGCTGACTACATCCGCAGGCTTGGCTATCCAGCCAGGGCTCATTATGCAACAAACTATCAGGTTGTGCTTCCTCCAATTCTTCTTTGGGCGGGGTTGGGTGAAATGTCTAGAATAGGCGACTGCGTCGTGAATCCCTTCCTAGGGCCTCGCTTCAAGGGGGCAGCCGTAACTACGGATCTTCCTCTTGCCCCCGATAAACCGATAGATTTTGGACTTCAGGACTTCTGCTCCAAGTGTAAGAAATGCGCCCGGGAATGCCCTGCGGGTGCGTTAAGCGATGGTGGCAAGGAGATGCACAACGGATACGAGAAATGGCCAATCGACGTTGAGAAGTGTACTAAAATGCGGGTGGGAAACCGGAACGGTTCAGGTTGTGGCACTTGCTTAAAGGTCTGCCCCTGGAATAAACCCTATTCTCCTCTCCACCGGGCTGTGGGTTGGGTGGTTAGGAACTCTTCCTTCGCACGAAGTATCGCCATCCGAGGAGATGATTTGATGGGTTATGGAAAACCCGACTACAGCAAGAAGTGGTGGTTCGACTTGGAGGACGTTGAGGGTGACGGGGTGCTGCAAATCCCCGATAAGAATAAAACCGGCAAACCTGACTGTTGATGAGCTACTCAAGACAACCCACGTCTTCGCTCTGTCATCCCTTTATATATGTAACCAAGATAGAAAGAAGCCATCCTAAAGCCCTTAATGTAGTTTTAATTGTATCAATATAGCCAACATAACACCCTGCCTTTTAGCCTTAAGATTAGCGCCTAAAAAGGTTCCTTTTTACTGAATTGCTCCGCACTTGTCTTTCAGCTATGAAATAAAGCGCACCTTTTTATCAATGTTGAACAACTAGTCATAAGGTACAATTTCAAGAACTAACAAAATTATCGTCCTCTCCAAGGGGGGGCTGATTCGAGGAAAAAATGAAAAGTCTGCAATATAGGGAAGCTTATTAGTAGCTATAGGAGATCATGAGCGCTTGCTACTTGATTGTAGCACTGGATCAGCTATTTCAGAGTGTGGAGCAAGTTATAGGAAGGGGCATAATTCTAGAAAGATAATGTAATAGTGACATTAGGTACACGTCCGGGTACAACTGATTTTATGGTTGCATGGACTGTCTTACCCGAATCGAGGTCTGGCGCTATCAATTGAGCAATATCCTTAGGTATATATCCAAGTTCCCTTCCACCGAGTAGTATTAAAATCGCATTCCGATCGATCAAATTGTCATAATCACGTATGATATCCACGGAGTACCCTACTTTTGCTCCCAAAGCTACATTTTTCAGGTTGTTATACATAATGCCTCGAACAGGTATTTCAAGGTGAAGAAGCTTGTCTAAGCTATGAAGGTCTTCAAGGTAAGGATTTGTACCACTTTGGTGAAAAGCTGATGCAACGTCGTCCAGAAGTAATCCCGTCAGATCAAACATATGATAAAGGTCTTCAACACCCTGACGTGCCCCCGCAAAGGATACCACTTCTTAAGTTAGAGTTACCGGTATTTTAGCTTCAGGAGCAGGTGGCCGATAACCAAGTGAGTGTTTGTTAGACGGGACAAAGAACCTAGAGAAAACTAGAGTCTTTCTAGTATCTCTTTTAGCTCGCTGGCCTCTTCTGCGAGTTCGTCTATTGAAACTTCCTCTCCCGTTAACCTGAAAGCTCTCTTTGCCGTTGAAGAAACCACGATAACAGCAACTGGCTCTCTAATGCCAAGAAATGAAGCACCGCCATTATGTAGCCAATAGTTCAGGGAAACGCGTACTACCGGGATTATAGTTAGCCCAGCGATCGCTATAGTATTGTTGATTGTTACTTCTTTCTTTTCCATTTAGTCAAAACTAGCACCTTCAGCACTCTTATTGTAGACAATGAGAAGACAAATCGTATAAACAGTGTGACCAGTTGGATAGGCTGTAGTCTCACCCTTCCATATAAATAGCCTCTGAAGACAGCCTCGTCTTCAAAAGACGGCTCCACCCTTATCCGGTGATGCCAAGAGGAACTAAGAGAGAAAATAGCCGGTCCGATAACAGCGAAGAGAAGTCCCGTATCAGCCGGGTCATCGAGTCCAACCCTGAAATCTGCCCTGAACTCTTTAATTCTAAGACGACTAATGGTGTCCCTCAGTAAGCCCCCCAGGCGTCTTAGCAGACCTTTGGTTTTTATTATTTTAAGAATAGTTCTTGCTCTTATCCTCCATTTTCTGCGCTTTGGCTTGCCTTCAGCCACCCTCTTTTTCTCTGCTGGCTCCCTCTTTTCTCTCCCTAGCTCCTTAGTAACCAGCCCAAACATCCACAACAGCCTCATCCTGAACTTCCGCCTTCCGTATGCCTCCATACGAAACGACATATCAAGCGGCACACATAAAACAAGGATGATGAGTACAACCAGACTAGCTAGAGCAATGACAACCCACAACTATTTTTATCCTTCCTTTTTTCGCTCCTCCCTCTTTTGCATGAACCTTTCGACCATCCGTGGTATCGCCTCACCCATCTTTTCCATGGCGAAGGACATACCCCCCATGATCGGCTCTACCCTTACTCCCTCCTTGTCGACGATAATAATAGCTTTAGGCCTTATCCAAGCACCACCTCCAGTGCCACCACCGGCACCTTCTCCCTTCTCTTTAGCCTCCCCCTTGGCCTGACCACCACCGGCACCAAAACCGAAGCCAACACTTATCAAAGGAATCAGGGTAACACCCTCAATAGTTATTGGCTCGCCAACCACAGTTCTAGTGCTAAGCACCTTCTCAATTTCTCCCAAGGTTGTCTTAACCAGGTTCTCTACTATTTCCATAACTGCCTACCTCCCTTAATATTACTATATAGGACGGTCGCTTTTTGCCCAGCTCAACAAAAACGCCCCCTTCCCCACTCCTCGATTCAGGGCGATGCCCTAGTCAATCCGCAGGCTTTCTATCATCGCAAAGCAATGGTCGTAAGTGAAGATGTCCGCTCCGCCTAATCGGTCAACCCATTTCGGCACCGTCAAGTCAGTGGCCTCCTGCGTCACGGCGTCCAGATATGTATCGAACAGCACCCACGGATTGTCAAACCCAGTCTCCTGGGCAATGGCGGAGAAATCAACTGTCTGAAGCGCCTGGGCCGCGTTCGCCTGGACGTCTAGGATGTATTCCTTCTGCACCTCAACGTCCTGACGCGTGCCGAGACGGTTCAGATGACCGCCGACGAAGGTGTCGAAGTCAAATGACAGCACCTCATCGTGGGCCTGTATAAAACCAGGTACGTCCTCAGCCAGGGCGAGGCTCTTGAAGGGCACCCAACCAGGGAAAATCACATCCACCAGCATGAGGGCTTTCTGTTTGGGCGCGTAGATGAAGATATTGCCCCGTTCGTGGTTAGCGCCTCGGTACTCCAGCTCCAGGGTCTGATTGCCAACGATCAGCGTGAAGTTGTCCGAAAACGTAACCGTAGGGAGAGGAACGGTTGAGCCACCTAGAAACACCCCAAAAGGGTAAGGGCGGTTGGGATCATTCATTCGTGCTGTCAGCTGAGAGGCGGTGTCCTCGTGAGTAATATAGACCGCGTCGCTGGGATACAAACTCGCCGCCCCGATGTGGTCTGCGTGAGTATGACTGTAAATGACGTGAGTTATCGGTTCCCTGGTGACTTCGCCAATAGCTTTCAATATGTTCTGGCCAATCGTTGGTGGAGCGTCCACGACAATGACTCCTTCGCCGGTTGTAAGGAATATGATCTGGTAAGCGCCCTCGGTTACCCAATAAAGACCGTCACGGAGCTCCTCGACCAGATAGCCCTTGTCCTGAGGAACTTCGGGACCGAAGGCAGCCTCTGGGACAGGAGCCGGCCTTTTCTCCACATCCTCCGGCACCTCACTCGCACAGGCAGCAAGTGTCACAAGAGATGCCAGTGTAATTATCACCAAGATTGACCGTTTCATTGAATGCCCTCCTTGAAAAGACTTAACTCGCATTTCCCATTTCGACTTGCAATGAGGCAATTCCTATCCGTTCCCGCTCCACGCGTTATTAACATTTTAGACAACTAGTTGCGGAAAAGTCATAAAGTTCCTGGCAAAAAAGTTACAGAATCATAACATTTTAGGGGACGGTCTCTAATGGAGGCTTGTAATACCAATGGCTCAGGGGACTGGACTCAAAGACTTGGGTGAATTTTACCTCACTCTCCCTCAGTTCTTCCTCAGCTCGCTTCCGGTCTGCGCTTTCAATTAACTGCCATCCGCCTGCCTGACGAATAAGAGCTAACTGGTGGTTGTTAACCACATCGGCGTACATTATGGTAATATTTAATAGGGCGGTGGAGAAACAGACAAAACTGTATGTGACTCTTATGTAGTAGTGATCGGGGGTAATGTGGCTGAAGAGTGCACCCATCTTGATCAAGTTCGGGATGTCACACCCAGTGCCGATGGTTGTGAGGATTGCCTGGCCATCGGAGATACTTGGGTACATTTGCGCATGTGCTTAATATGCGGACACGTAGGCTGCTGCGATTCCTCAAAGAACAGGCATGCCACGCAGCACTTCCGTAACACTGGACATCCAGTTATGGAATCCTTTGAGCGGGAAGAGGACTGGGCCTGGTGCTATATTGACAAGATATACTTCCCGTCTCCCAAATAAAACACTGACAATAACCATACGACAATTCGGAGGCATCTAGGTCCGCTTAACCATCCCGTCCTTCGGTCCCCCGGAATCCAGCCCCGGCTACCAAAGCAAATTTGGGGGAGCATTTCTGCCCCCCCCCTCTGCAATCGGATTCTTGGACAATACTATTCACACAAGCGAATTAAATTATATTCCTATTTGGTGGGATGTCAATGCTGAAAAAAGGAACATATTTAGACCTACAGAAATATAAGCAGCAGCAGCATCGGCGGCGGTGGCGTCAGCGCCGACGTATTGCTAGAAATAGGTCGTATAATCATGCTAACCGCAAACTGGGGATTATCGGTCGGGATCACCTTTATGGGCTTGGGTATCCTTGCCTATGGTGTTTTGATGATTCGGAGCAGAGTTGCGTTGCGTGCTCTTGGCTGGCTGGGAGCCGTCGCTGGCGTACTTCTGTTCACAGGTACCTGGTTACCGCGCATCGACGTAAGTCTGTATGCCGTCGGGACTGTCTTGGCGGGTCCAGTATTGCTGTGGGAAATTGGCCTCGGGCTCTGGATGCTCATAAAGGGAACGAAGCAGGCTTGAGATTTGATTACTCGTTCGCCATAGGCCAACTCGATCAGCCCCGGCATCTCGAGGTTAGGGAGTTGAGCATTCGGCTGGTACGTAGCCCGACCGAGTTACCGAGTGAAACCTAGTAATGGGATGCTAATTTACTGCCTTACTTCTGGTATCATTGCTCACTGCAAATTAAGACAATTTTGCCGCTTACAGCCGCATTCTCCATCATTTCGTGAACGCGGGCTGCTTCAGCTAATGGGATGCGTTCTCCGACAACAGGCTTAATGTTGCCTTCTGCTGACAAATTAAGCAGTGCTGTCAGGGTCTCACGGTACCAAGCATTGTCTTTTTCTACAAATCTCGGGATGTCGCCGTAAAAGAGAGCCTTCTTACCATCGGGGATGAGCTTGAACAGGAAGAGTCGGGCGAAGGTAAACGGGACCTCAATCCTACCGCCTTTAAACGTCCCGACAATTGAATAAAAGCACGAAACAGTAGAGGCCAGATGGGGATCGGACAAAACATCATCCACAGTTAGTCAGGTTAGTGTCGGGAACATTAGATTCCTCTATCACCTTAAAGCCGAAGTGTTCATAGAGTCGGACGTTTTGTTCTTCGAGTGTCTCAAGATAGCATGGCAGACCTTCTTCATCTATTCTTAATAATATTGGCCTAAGTAACTTACTAGCATAACCTCTTCCTTGGAACTGAGGCGAGCAATTCAAGCAAATGTTAATCCTAGTCTAGCATTATAACTGGACTCCTTTTTGGGGGGCAGGTCATTCTTGCGCATTCTCGCTACCGAGAACAAACCGAGAACAGGGTGTGAACGACGTATACAAAAACCTTAGGTCAAGGTGAGATGGTATGAGTATCATTAACTTTGGTCCGTCTTTATTCAATCATCCTAAACACATGCCCAGGATTACGAAGCCGTGTAACGCTCCCCTGTCTACCTGCTTTCATATCACACTTACCCGGCTTCCAAGGCTGACAATTACCTGGACAGGCATAGTAGACAAAGTGGCGCAATCCTGTTATGGCCGCTTTTTACGAGCGCCTGTTGAAGACTGGTAAAGCCAAGAAGGTGGCCTTGGTGGCGTGCATGAGGAAGCTACTTTAGGAGATAGGTCATAGGATACTGTCATTCCAAAGCACTCCATATTCGGATGACAGCTTCTGCAGTTCGTTCACCGTAGCCGGAGGTAGTGGAATGCCTTCTTTTTCTCTCCGCTGCTGGTTGCCCACTTCTATTTCACCAGGCAGAAACACCTCGTTTATGCCTTTTGCCCGGGGTAATGACTTTATTTCCCGTATCATCGCGTCCATACGGCTTTTGAATTCGTTGACATCGATAAAACGGCGAATATCAACGGCGCCCATCATTTGCCCCACGTTCTGCGGGCGCTCCAGATTATTATAGAGGTCTCCCACGTTGGGCCCGCAGTTAGCTCCGGTCAGTACGCCCAC
>SDBT01005812.1_pt1 | contig 20636 bp, 18 predicted proteins | sample 2277101 | NCBI WGS metagenome assembly SDBT01 (sample SAMN10404973, study PRJNA504765) | marine sediment metagenome | isolation source: marine sediment core GS10_PC15, 103 cmbsf | place: Arctic Ocean: Southern Knipovich Ridge | collected 2010 | reverse complement strand
AGTGAGGACTTTGGCTTACAAGGAGGCCGAAGCAGGCAATGCAGGGTATTGTCGATGCAGGCCGACGCTGTAAGCCGAAGCCGCAACCAGCGAAAACGCTACACCCAAGCTGAAAATGCTCTAGACGGTAGGGGCATAGATATTCACCCAAGCCCATGTTAAACTCCCGATAATCAAAAGTCATAAATATGCATCTTAATTCCCGGCCAAAAGGATCCATAAGATGGAAGATACATACGGCAATCTGATCAGCTCGCTGGCAATTGAAAACGATAAAACAATCGCACTGCTCGTTATGGACGGTATTGGCGATTGCGACAATGACGGTAATGGCACGGCACTGATGCAGGCAAAGACTCCAAACCTGGACGCCCTTGCTTCCAAAAGCGCGCTTGGCCTATTGAACCCAATCGACGTTGGCATCACACCTGGAAGCGGTCCCGGCCATCTGGGGCTTTTCGGTTACGATCCCCTTGTCTACAAGGTAGGCCGGGGAGTGCTGAGTGCCTTGGGGATCGAGTTTGACTTGACCGATCGAGACGTAGCAGCAAGGTTGAATTTCTGTACGCTCGACGCCGATGGGAATGTAACTGACCGACGAGCGGGTCGCATCGGCGATGACGTGAACCGTCGCGTCCTGGCCAAGCTTCGCCAGAAGCTAACTCCTCCTGGGGGCGTTGAGATTTTTCTTGAAACCGTAGCAGAGCACAGAGCCCTGCTGGTTCTCAGAGGCGACGGGCTGGACGATAACGTCGGCGAGACCGACCCGCAAAAAACAGGCGGCCCGCCCCTTGCTGCTGACCGACCGCCACACGAAAACTCCCCAACCGCAAAAATCGTCGCCGAGTTGATCGCCCAGGTTAAGCAAATATTGGCTGACGAACCACAGGCGAACATGATCCTCGCTCGGGGCATCGCCAAGTATCCAGACTGGCCGATGTTCCCTCAGCGATATAAGCTTCGCCCGGCTGCGGTGGCTGGGTATCCGATGTACCGCGGAGTTGCCCGGTTAGTCGATATCCCCGTAGTTTCCCAGCCAACTTCGGCAGCTGACATTTGCAGCGAGACAGTAAAGGCCCTGGCCGACCATACATTTGTATTCTCACACTTTAAGTACACCGACAAAACGGGCGAAGACGGCGACCTTGCTGGGAAGATCGAGCGAATCGAGGAGATGGATCAAGCGATCCCCACCCTACTTGGGGCCAAGCCCGACGTATTGCTGATAACAGGCGATCACTCAACCCCGCCCAGCATGAAAGCCCATAGCTGGCACCCGGTACCCCTGCTGATGCACGGGCCGTATCTTCGCGGCGGTGATTCAGATCGGTTTGACGAGATCGCCTGCAGGTCGGGCCAGATCGGAACTATACCTTCAATGAAAATGCTGCCGCTGGCGATGGCGCATGCAGGAAAGCTGGAGAAATTCGGCGCCTAGGCCAAGCCGGCAGCAATTTAAAAACTGTGTCATCGGTGAAAATAAGGTTGCTCATGAGCGAGCCATGCCGCGAACGTCCTAATATTGTCCTGATCAACTGCGATGATCTTGGTTATGGCGATCTGGGTTGCTACGGATCGCCATGGCACAAAACGCCGGCGGTTGATCGTCTAGCCAATGAGGGCATGAAGTTCACCAACTTCTACATGGCCTCTCCGGTATGTTCTGCCTCACGTGGAGCGATGATGACAGGCTGTTACCCCGGGCGGATCGGCTTTGACCTGTTCGATGGGAAAATAGTCCTCTTTCCAGGACAGGCAATAGGCCTGAACCCTGAAGAAAAGACTATCGCATCCCTGCTTAAAGATCGCGGCTACGCAACCATGCACATCGGCAAATGGCACTGCGGCGACCAGCCGGAATTCCTGCCGACCAGCCACGGCTTCGACCATTATTTCGGGCTCCCATACAGTAACGACATGGGCAGGCAAAGCAATTTGCATGGCGGAGCCCTCTGGCCTCCACTACCGTTAATGGATGACGAGGAAGTAACTGAACAACAGCCCGACCAGGCCCTGCTGACAAAGCGATACACTGAAAGAGCGGTCAATTTCATCCGTGAAAACAGCGGCGGGCCTTTCTTTTTATACTTTGGGCACATGCACGTGCACCTGCCCCATTACGTTCCGGATCACTTCGTCAAGGCCAGCAAGAATGGCGTGTATGGGGGCGCGGTCGAATACATAGACTGGTCCCTATCGGTAATCATGGACCAACTGGAAAAGCTGGGCCTCGATGATAATACCATGATTATCTTTACCTCAGACAATGGCTCTAACACGCGTTTCGGCGGCAGTAATCGGCCTCTGCGGGGCAGAAAGGGTCAAACCTGGGAAGGCGGACAGCGGGTGCCCTGCCTTGTGCGTTGGCCCGGGCAAATCCCCGCCGGCGGCATTTGCGACGAGGTCGCTACAGCAATGGATTTCCTGCCTACCTTTGCCGGGCTTACGGGTGCGAAAGTTCCTGACGATAGAATCATCGACGGCCACGACATCTGGCCGCTGATTCAATGCGACGCGGACGCTAAGTCTCCTTACGATGCGTTCTTCTATTACTATAAGGATAAACTCGAAGCCGTCAGGGCGGGCCGATGGAAACTGCATGTATCCAAAATTGGGACGGGGCCAGTCAAGGAACTGTACGACCTCGATCGTGATATCCGCGAGTCGGTAAACGTCTATGACGAACAGCCCGAGATAGTGCAGAAGCTTGAGAAATTGCTGCAAGAGTGCAGGGAAGATCTTGGCGATAGGCTAACCGAAACTACCGGAAAAAACCGCCGGCCTATAGGGCGAGTCGAGAACCCCAAGCCATTGACCGAATACGACGAAAACCACCCGTATGTGGTGGCGATGTACGACCTGCCCGATAACGGCTAGGCTACACAGAAAAACGCGGCGAGCACTCTCAATGAGCACCCGCCGCGATTTAAATCTTTGTTCGTCTTGCGGGAAACTTACAGTTTTCCAATGACGGGCAACTCGCCGATCAACGGAATGGCGTAGCGTCGGAAGTTGTCAGTGATGCCGTTGCCCGCATCGTTAATAAACTCAGGAGGAAGCGGCTTGGTGCCCCGAGCAACGTCAGAAAGCTCCGCCCGGAAACATTCGATTCCATAATCATCGCCTTCGCCTGTCCGCTTGAAGGCTACCGAACCGTCCACGTCGCCGGCAAGGGCATACTCAACCGCTTTCCGGCCGGCAAGGCGCGCCTCAGCCTGGTCCACAGGTGATGCGAAGCCGGCAAAACTCCTCTGGAGATACCCGAAAGTATCAACCCGAATGCGAAGGGTCTTCAGGCCAATTTTATCTGCGACTTTTGTCCTGACAATATTTGAAAGGAAATCGCCCAGGACTCCCGAACCTGAAAGCTGAATGTTGCCGTGGCTGTCTCGTTCGGTTTTTTCGGTTACCTTCTCGCCCCAGGCGACGCCTTCTTCATCTTCGATGCCTTCTGATACAGCTACAAGGCACCGGCCGAACTTGGCATACATATCGGCGACCTCATTGACGAATTTAGCCTCTGAGACCGGGCTCTCTGGAACATAAATCAGGTGCGGGCCATCCGAAATATCCTGACGGGCCAGCGACGCTGCCGCAGTCAACCAGCCGGCGTGCCGGCCCATGATTACGTCGATCTTAATCCCCGGTAAAGACACACTATCACGGTCATCGCCCATAATAGCAGAGGCTACAAACTTCGCAGCCGAGCCGTAGCCTGGGCAGTGATCGGTAACACAAAGATCGTTATCAATCGTCTTAGGAATATGGAATACGCGAAGCTCGTAGTTCTTTTCTTTGGCGAGTTCGTTTACGATTCTGGTCGTATCGGCCGAGTCATTCCCGCCAATGTAGAAAAAGTAACGGATATCGTGCTTGGCCAGCGACTCGAAGATTTTTACACAGTATGCTTCATCGGGCTTATCACGTGTCGAACCCAAAGCAGCGCATGGAGTCTGAGCAACTCGCTCGAGGGTATCTTTATCGACATCATTCAATTCAATGAAGTTGTCTTCAATAATCCCTCGCACACCGTGACGAGCGCCGTAAAGCTTGGCAATTACATCGGACGGTGCGATTGTTTCAATCACACCAACAAGCGACTGGTTTATTACTGCAGTAGGTCCGCCGGACTGGCCAACGACTGCATTACCCTTAAGTAGATTGCTCATAATCATCTCCACATTGCGACCCGTATTGGGCTCGGCTCACAGGGTTCTTGGTCCATCTATCCGTTAAGCATTTGACTTTCCACGAAGGTCGTGTCCCACTGCCCTTTAATGAACCGTTCGTGTGAAAGGACATCTCGACAAAGACTGATAGTTGTCTTGGTCGGGTAGATCACGAACTCATCCAATGCACGCCTTGTAGTTGCAATGGCCTCTAAACGAGTAGGTCTGTGTACGATCAACTTGCCAATCAAGCTGTCGTATGTTGGAGGGATAACGTATCCTTGATAAATATGCGAATCCCACCTGACACCGGGGCCACCAGGCGAGACAAAAGCATCAATCTGGCCCGGACAAGGCCGGAAATCATGGTCGGGATCCTCGGCATTGATTCGGCACTCGATTGCCGCCCCCTGGATCTTCACATCATCCTGCGTGAAGTCCAATTTCTCACCTGAAGCGATACGCAACTGCCATTTGAGCAGGTCCAGCCCCGTAATCATCTCGGTAACCGGATGCTCTACCTGAATGCGTGTATTGACTTCCAGGAAGTAGAACTTGCCCTGCTTGTCGAGCATGAACTCAACCGTACCGGCATTATAGTAGCCGACTTCCTTAGCCAGTCGAACGGCCGCAGAGCAAATCTCATCCCTAAGCTTGGGATCAAGTTGCGGGGCCGGGGCTTCTTCTACAACCTTCTGCCTTCGACGTTGTACAGAGCATTCGCGCTCGTAAAGATGGACAATATTGCCGGCCATATCGCCAAGAATCTGGACTTCAATATGCCTGAAGTCGGTGATGCATTTTTCCATGTAAAGTCGGCCGTCATTGAAGGCGATCTCAGCCTCGGTCTGGGCCTGCTTGAATACAGATTTCAGCGTGGCCTCATTATGCGCGAAGCGAATACCTCTGCCACCACCACCTGCCGCTGCCTTCATAACAACCGGATAGCCAATTTCTGCTGCAATTTTCACGGCCTTTTCTACAGTCTCAACCGCCCCATTACTATCAGGTGCCATTGGGACGTTGGCCTTTTTGGCGAGCTCTTTAGCACGAATCTTGTCGCCCAGAGAATGCATGGACTCAACACTGGGGCCTATAAACTTAATCTTACAATCACGACAGATCTCCGCGAAATGCGAGTTTTCCGCCAGGAAGCCATAACCGGGATGGATTGCCTCAACATCGGCGATTTCAGCGGCTGCGATTATTCGAGGGATATTCAGATAGCTGTCGGCTGAGGGTGCCTCACCAATGCAGATTCTATCATCTGCCAGGTGCAGGTAACTTGCGTCTCGATCTGCTTGGGAATAGACCACGACAGACTCGACGCCCAGTTCTTTACATGCACGTATAATTCGCAGCGCTACCTCGCCGCGATTGGCTATGAGTATACGGGAAAACATGCTCGGGTTCCTTCACCGACTAGGATGGCTTGACCTTGTACAGGACCTGGCCAAATTCCACAGGCTGAGCGTTCTTGACACAAACTTCCACAACCGTTCCAGAGCACTCGGCCTTGATTTCATTCATGACCTTCATCGCCTCAACTATGCATACGACCGTTTCATCTGAGACGAAAGAGCCATGCGAAGCGTAAGGATCACTATCGGGGCTTGGCGCAGAATAGAAGGTTCCGACCATGGGGCTCTTAATCTCCAACAGGTCTTCTGCCGGAGCCTCCAACGCCGATTCCCCAGGGGAAGCCTGTTCGGCCGAAGCCTGGGCGGGAGGGGCTGCTGGCAGAGCAGTTGGAACCTCGACACCCCCAGTGACCAGAGACCCGCGACGCAGAGATATCATCTTCTGGCCATCTTTGATCTCTATCTCGCAGAGGTCGTTGGCAACCATTAATTTAACCAACTCTTTAACCTCGCCGATGTTCGGTGAAAAGGACTTGGCCTTAGCCCGAACAACCTTTTTAGCTGCCTTGGAAGCTTTTTTCATAACAGCCTTCTTGACCGCTTTGGTCTTCTTGGACGTATTCCTGGAAGTCTTCCTGGCAGCCTTTTTGACCGCTTTTTTTGCCATTGATTATACCTCTATCGCAAAACCATGGCCGAGGTGTCTCGCCTCAAAGTGCTGAGGCGGCGTGGCCCGTCTCTAGTTACCAGTATATCGTCTTCAATTCTAACTCCGCCAATACCGGGTAGATATATCCCAGGTTCAACGGTCACTACCATTCCTGCTCTCAGCCGTCTCTTACTCAAAGCGGACAAGGCGGGACTCTCATGGACACACCGGCCAAGGCCATGACCGAGGCTATGAGCAAAGTTATCTCCATAGCCAGCCGCTTGAATAACATCTCTGGCGGCCTTGTCTGGAGACTTGCACGCTACCCCGGGGCGAATGGCAGAAATTCCCGCCTTCTGGGCCCGACATACAAGTTCATAGACACCAACCAGTTTCGGCGGGATTTTACCCGTGAATACCACCCGAGTCAAGTCGCTGCAATACCCGTCAACCACAGCCCCCCAGTCGATCAGGACAGCTTCATTGCGGCGAATCTTCCTTCCGCCCGGACGATAGTGGGGTTTCGAGCCGTTAGCACCTGCTGCAACGATTGTCTCAAACGAAGGCCCTTGCCCGCCGGCTAGCCTCATCAGATACTCTAACTGACCGGCAATATCTCTTTCACTCCGGCCGAGCCACCCCCCTGCGCCCAATGCGAGCAATTGCTTAAAGGCAGTCTCAGCCACGCGAACTGCACGCCGGATAGCCTGGATTTCATGCGAATCCTTAATGATCCGAAGCTCATCCACCACGCCGGTAACAGACTTCAAACGGGGCAAGTTCATCGCTTTTGACAGGTGATGATGGCTCTGGAGGGTAAAATGCTCAGCTTGAACGGCAAGGCTTCGAATTCGTCGGGATTTAAGGATCTGTGCTACCGCAGCGAACATTGCCACCCTTCGAACAACAATATCCACCTCGGGGCACTCTGACGACGCCTGCTCGCCATACCGGCCGTCGGTAATCAGAGATGCCCATTTCGCGCCTAGGAGAAGAAAACTATCTTCACCGGAAAAACCCGTCAGATATCCTACATCGGCAGGTCTGGAAACCAAAAAGGCCGAGACTCTGGCTTTGGCATAGGCGAGGTTAAATGCCTTTCGCCTTCGCCTTCGCCTTGGGTGCACAAACTGGCTTGCGATCGCTCTAGTCATATCAATACTCCCCGATTCCTGTAAGCAACTGATAATCGCCAGGTAGCTCAAAGGCAAGGTATTTGCCTACGATCCTGAAGCTCGCAAAGTTGAATGAATCGGCCGCTGTTGATAGAATAGGCACTTCACGAGAGGCGATAAAATGCAGTTACAGTTATCAGATGATGCTTTAGAAACTAAACTCAACCGCTGCCTGGAAATCTTGCGCGAATTGGGCAGCGTAGTGGTTGCCTTTTCAGGAGGTGTAGACAGTTCCCTCCTGCTTGCCCTGGCAGTCGAGGCACTCGGGACAGACAAAGTTCTTGCCGCTATCAGCACCGCCGCAACTTTGCCGAGACGGGATCTTCCAGGAGCCCAGGATTTGGCTGCCCAACTTGGTGTGGAACTTGCAGAGGTCGAAACCTGCGAGATGTCCCATCCGGATTTTTCCTCTAATCCCCCTGAAAGATGCTACTTCTGCAAGCAGGAGTTGGTTAGCAAACTGAGTGAGTTGGCCGCCAAGAGAGGCTTTGCAGTTGTGGTAACTGGAGCAAATGCCGATGACACAGGTGATTACCGCCCTGGAATGCGGGCGGTTAAAGATGGTGGCGGGCGGAGCCCCATGCTGGAAGCTGGGCTGACGAAAAATGATATTCGTACGATAGAAAAGGCTATGGGTTTGGAGATCTGGGACAAACCCGCTTCAGCGTGCCTGGCTAGCCGGGTTCCCTACGGCCAGGTGATCACGGCCGAGAAACTCAGTCGGGTCGAGCACGCCGAGTACGTATTGAAGGATCTCGGCTTTTCCGACTGCCGCGTTCGCGACCATGAATTACTTGCCCGAATTGAGGTTCCCGTAGCGGAAGTTCAAAAGACGGTCGAGTTACGAGACGAAATAATCATACCCTTTAAGAAACTTGGGTATGCCTACGTCACGGTCGACTTGCAGGGATTCAGAAGCGGTTCGATGAATGAAGTGCTGGGCGAGGAAAAGCCCTAGAGCGGGTTGCGACAGCATGTAGCGGATTGGACCGAGCGCCGGCGAGGCTGGCAAGGAAGGCGAAGAAGGCAATGCCTTTGCATTGTTGATGCAGCCTGACGCCGTCAGCCGAAGCCGCTGCCGGTAATAGACGCTACAGGCTGATGTAATACGCTATAGTACAGGGAACTTAGTTTCCGCCCCAGCCACTTAGGCCACGCGGGATTTCTATTCGTTCGACACGGGCGATTTCATCGTCGGGGTTCAGGAATATATTTATTAAGGGGGAGCTTACGGACGTAACGATTCCCTTATCGATATCCTGATAAACCAACCTGGCTGAGATCTCCGGCTGGTCGATCAGATACCCCCAAAGCGTAGCTACCCTTTCAGTGCGTATATATAGCAACCGCTGGCCGGTTAATTCCCTTGACTGCCGATCCCCGTCAACAAGACGAACGTCTCCGGTAGCCGAGAACATTTCCAGGTCCGCCATCGAAGGCTCACCTGCAATTTTGCCCACCTCACCGGCGGAATCCTCTTCATCCGGCTCGGAAAATTTTGCCATCAAAGTCTGGCAGGTAAGATCCATTTTCCGGCCCTGCGTTAAGGAAGCATACCAGGGCTTATCCTTTAGCCAATCAGCGGAAACCTTATTACCGGCACGGTATCGCATCAATACATCGCCCGTCATGACAACAGATCGCTCGAGCTGCAAAAACTCCATCGAATCTTGCCATTGAAACAGTGCTCGTCGAGGCCGTTGTGAGACTCCTGCTCGTGCATCTTTTTTCTTTGAATCGTTCTTTGGAGACCTGTAGTCCTCTACAAGGAAGGCCCCGGCACCTTCAACTGTTGTCCGCTGATTCGGCACATCGTAGTTGAGCTTAGGCCCTTCCAGATGAACCCTCCAAAGCAGCTGATCCTGCGAGTCGACCGCCCTGCTCTCCAAAACAACATCCGTCTCAGCAACAATCAGTCCAATCTGCTTCTTGGAGAACTTGCCCATCTCCAGCCCAATCGGCCCAGGTGGAAGGCTTTTAGCTTCGCTGGAACTTTCTTCATCAACAGAGCTGGTTGCCTCTGGAAACTGATCTGGCTTTGGGGTCTCGCTGTAAAGATACAACCACATCGACTCGCAGGTAAGGCTCTCTTCGTAACTGTTTAGCCTTACTTTGCCCCCAAGGCGAGCAAGCTCTTGAGCTGAATTGTAACTCATCCCGTCAGACCAGGTCACAAACACCTGGCGAGGCTGGTCTAATAGCCCGCCTTCAGCATCTTTATCGACGTTAAATTGAAGCGCCCCGGAACCTTTGACCTGAACATAATCATTAGGCGGGCCATCTCTGACTGCTGTTCGGGAGAGATGAATTTCTTGCCCTGAAAGTTGATTGAATTCCTGTCCGATAAGAGCCGGCTCGCCAACCAACACAGCCGTATTTGCCAGCAAATCCGCTCTAAGATGATCGCATTTCACTTGCGTCTGTTTGCCCCCTCGAAGCTGGTTTAGTAAGACATTACCCACTGCTTCCAGTTTCCTGGGGACAGGCCTGCCATAACCCTCATCGTCTTCGGTGAGATTATCATCCGGCGGGTTAAATTCGAGTGTAACCTGATGAGCCAATATTTCTGCGTCATCCTGATGGCCCTTGACGTTTCCAGTTGCTGTTACCCTGGTGGGATAAAGCTTTCGCGTCTCGGAATGGGCCAATAAAACATCCATCTGATCGGAGCAACTGATCTGCGTCTGGCCGTCGGCTACAATCATTTCCGTCGGGCCAATAAACAGAGCCCGCTCAATTGTGGTCACATCCTTGGTTACCCCATCCTTATCTACACGTCTGCTAGTGGCGAGATATACCCTTACTCGATCCTGCCATGTTATTCGGTCAGCCTGGTCTGGCTTTTCGGCTGAGCTTGCCATTGAGCCCGGGCCGATGAGTTCTGTAACACGCTCGCTGCCTTGGGTGGTAAGCTTGATTGACTGGCAGGATATCTCCTGGCCATCGGAAAGAAAAACTAGGACCGGCTGATCTGCTTTTCCTTCCAGATAGCCATGTTGGGCATCTCCTGCCGAACGGGAGAGACTGAATCTACCGCAGAATACTTTCATATTCTGGGTATCGGGGCCTGTCTCGCTCATTACAACCTGCTCGCCAGCACCGGTTACAGAGTAGTTCTTGCTGGATGGGTTTTCGGTATACCCGGTTGGCCTGAGGGTAATTGGGCCCGATAGAACAATCCTGGTAGGCTCGGGTTGCGTAACCGGGGGAGATGGACTTGTGGGAGCCGTTTCAGTCGGAACGGGCTGGGTGGCAGCGGTCTTGTCCGGGGTAGTTGTACGAGCCTGGCCCCCGAATCGTTTGCGATCATCCCCGCGATCCCATTGAAATGTCATAACCAGTTCATCCAACCCGGCTATGCGTCGCGAACCCTGAACAATTTCGATTGGAATTTCTCCAGCAAGGAATTTGGCCTGATAGATATTTCTAGCAGCCGGTTCAGCGAAGTCAGCTAAGGGCTGGTCCTTGGCGGGGACTGGAGTGACTGGCTCATGATCTTCGGGTTTTGCTGCGGCCGTCGCCGGGCTCTGATCTTCCGCGGCTTCGGGAGAAGTCATTGAGCGGGTCAGGTCTTCCGGAAGGGAATAGATCGTTATGTATTGGGCTTCATCTATCTGAGCTATTCGTAATTCGTCGGGCTTTTGATCCCAACTCAGCGACAGGCCTCTACCCTTGATGTCAACTACTTTCGATTCAACTGTTACCACTGACTCACTGGTAATCGAAAGTAGTTCTGTGTCAAAATCGATCTGGTCGACATAGATATGGACAAGCGTGTCATCAGGCCGATCGGGCCAATCCGATATCAAGGGTGCGATATCCGCGGTGATATGGACATTGCCTTCCATGTTGGCGCGGTTAACCTCGAAGCCTCCTGCTGCAGGAGCAACCCAGATCGTTCCACGCTGGGCCTGAATAACCACACTGCTTCGGCCTGTTTGGAAAAGTTCAATGCGGGGGTCGGTTAGAAGGTAACTTCCATCGGGCTGTTTTTCAGACTTGCTGGCCCGATAGAGCTGGCGAAGCATGCCGCTTTCATTACGGTTTTCCACATAGAGGAATCGCCCTACCTGGGACTCGCCCATATCCTGACCTTGCTCAGTGTCGGTTGGCCCAGCTAACTGGTAGCCATCAGTATCCAGTACTCTCCACTGACTGGATATTGACCGATACATCAGAAACACCGCCAACAGGACAGCAAAACTGCCCAAGATCAGGAGTACCTGTCGTTTCATCGGCTCTGGTTACCCCCGGCTGAGCGATATCTGGCCATGATGGTCTCCCACTGGCCTGTTTCCTTCAGGATCAACTCGATAACCTCTCGCACCGCTCCAGAGCCGCCAGGAGCTTGGGTTACATAGGCGGCAGCTTCTTTAGTCTCAATCGCAGCATCAGCGACGGCTACCGGAAACCCACACCGCCACATAGCCGGCAAATCAGTCAGGTCGTCACCGACAATCGCCACTTGCGTCTCGTCCAGAGAAAACTCTTCCAGTGCCTCCAAATACGCCGGTAGCTTATCCTTGTAACCCATGCGAACGAAATCGACATCGAGCTCTTCTGCTCTGTGAATTACAGCCTGTGATGATCGGCCGCTTATAAGAGCGAGCTTCTTGCCGACACGGCGCCAATACTTCATGCCCGCCCCATCTCGAACATGAAAGACCTTGATCTCCTCACCGGAGTCCGACAGCCTTATACGCCCGTCAGTTAACACTCCATCGACGTCCAGGACGAGAAGTTCTATTTTGTCAAAATCAACTGCTGGAGACTTCATCATTCACCGTCTTTATCCCGATTAAATCCTGTACGTCAATCACGCCGACCGGCCTGTCTTGATCATCCAGGACGGGCAATTCATCGATTCGATACTCGTTAATAATGGCCAGGGCTTTGCTGGCCAGCTCACCGAGATGCACATGCCGCGGATCACAACCCATGAACTTACTTACAGGCTGCTCCAAGACATTGAGGCCATCGCCGCCGACGATAGCCCTTCTCAAATCTGCGTCAGTTAAGATCCCGCTGAGTTTCTTATCCGGTCCTACCAGAAGCATAGCCCCGACTCGCCGGCCACCTTCTTCAGCCCCAGCCAGTGCCTTCCCTAAAGTCATCGACTCGCCAAAGACCTTTAATCTGTCATCATGCGTCCGGACGATCATGGCATCTTCAACCTTGAGCAGTTTCCTACCCAACTCGCCCGCTGGGTGGAAAGCGGCAAAGTCTTCCGGGGAGAAACTGCCCATCTGCATAACCGTCAGAGCCAATGCATCGCCAATAGCCAGCATACAGGTTGTCGAAACAGTAGGGGCTAGCTTATGGGGGCACGCTTCTTCGACCTGCCCGTATGCGATAGTAACATCACTATATCTACCTAGCGGAGAATCAGGCGAACTGGTTAGCGCTATCAGGCCGGCGCCCCTGCCCTTGATGTGGTCAACAAGCCTGACAATTTCTTCGGTCGATCCGCTGTGAGACAGCGCCACAGCTACGTCACCTCGCCTTAGCCTGCCAAGGTCGCCATGGAGCGCCTCCACCGGATGCAAGAAAATACTTCGCGTACCTGTTGAAGCAAAAGTAGCGGAAATTTTTCTGGCGATCAGGCCGGCCTTTCCAATACCGGTTAGAACTACCTGCCCACTACATTCGTAAATCAGGGAGGCAGCTTTAGAGAACGACTCATCGACCAGACCGGCGAGATCGAGGATAGCCTGGCCCTCGCTACGGAGCGTCTGGCGGGCTAGTTCGAGATCTACCTTTGGTGTGCTCATATGGGCGGCCTCTTATTTATTTGCCTTCGATTAGCTCGTTTGCAAGACAACCATCAAAATCCCAATAATCCCGCTCAAACGACCAAGATCGGGAGTTGCGCATTATGCTTGCCGGACTCAGGCTGGTCAAGTAAAAGGGAGCTTGCACTATGTTCTCCCCCGAGTGGATATACGAGACAATACTACTTTTAGTGCCGTTAATGTTCAGCCTGACGGTCCACGAGTTTGCTCATGCGCGAACAGCACTGGCCTTTGGAGATCCGACGGCAAAAAACATGGGCAGGGTTAGCCTTAACCCCTTGGTTCACTTAGACCCGCTCGGTACGATCGTTTTGATAGTTACCCGCGGCTTTGGCTGGGCCAAGCCCGTACCGGTAAATCCCTTTAACCTTCACCCGCGTCGTCTTGGCAATATCATGGTCTCGCTGGCTGGGCCGGCATCTAATCTCTGCCTGGCTGTCGTAGCTGTTGTGATCCTGAAAGTTCTCATGGCCATATTGCCCGCAGGTCAAGGGCCTGCCTGGCAGGGGCCGCTTTTTGAAATGCTATTCTGGCTGATGATCGCCAATATCGCCCTGTGCACTTTCAATTTGGTTCCACTGTTTCCACTGGACGGCCATCACATCCTGCGGGAACTTCTCCCGCCAGCCAAGCAGGCTGACTTCATGCACTGGCAGATGCATTATGGAAGATACGCACTGGCAGGGATGATACTCATACCGGTTCTTCTGAAAATACCCAGCCCTGTCGGTTGGGTTATTATGCGTGTTGCTTCTCTGGCTATCGTAGTTTTCGATCTCGGCCAGATATGGTCGTATTTGCCTTAGAGTACTTTGGGATTGAATGTAACCGATCGATCCGATCGGCCCAGGCGGCGGCATTCGGCTGAAAGCATGTGCGAGTAAGCTTCTTTAACCGGGCCGGTTTGCAAGTTGAGCTTACCTGCTGCGGCGAGGATTGCCTTTTCAGCCTGGCCTTCAATCTCCACGAAGCAGCCAATGAGGGGCAGCTCGTCCAATTCAACCAGACATCGACCCATGCGGTAACTGGCCCGGCGCTTTTGGATCGTCATCTGCTCTTTCATCCCAAGCGCACGGATCATCTGGACGGCGGCCTCGGCATCATCGAGATGCATCTGAATCTCTCGGCGAATCTTCAGGCCGTTTGCGTTTTTCTTTCGAGGGCCTTTATATGTCAATAAAGGCCTGGGATCGATCTTACCGCCGGCACTTTTTAGAATGCGAATCCGTCGAACACGAAACCCCTGATCCGACAGCCTCAGTTGCCTGCCGGGGGTGTCGAAGAACGAATCGGTCTGGATGAATGTCCCAAGATACTTCGCCCCACAAGCCCGAAGCTTCCTGCGAATCGGGGCAAAATCGGCAACCTTGAACTTGATCTCCAGCTCATGTGTCATGGGCGTTATTGTAGCGTCCCTATCATCAGTGCCCAAGAACCCTATTTGCCGCCGTAGTCATTGTTATCGCCATTGCGGTCCCTGCCTAGCCCGAAAATCCGCAGCCGATAGAACAGCCCTGAAGAGACATAGTTGTAGACATTCCAGCCGGCATAGCGGAAAAGGTCTCGCACCCTTCGCGAGCCGGGATCGATCATGCCGAATACCAGACAAAGAGCAACGACCCTCGCTGCCCAGGCCAGCAGGAAAGTTGCGTGCCAGTTATTCCACAGGAACGGCCCGACGATGATCGGGTTATACTGGAAGTATTCCAGCCACTGGGCGACGGCCCCTCCGACCAGCCCGCCGAGGACTCCGCCAATGCTGATAAGCACCGCCGAAGCTGCAACGTACTTGCTCTTTCCTTCGCCATCGGAGAAGCCCAGTACAACCCCGCCCTGGGCCATAAAAATACCACTCCAGCCAACACTGCCAAACAGCAACGAACTGGACATTATCAGCCAGGCACCGATCGGCATCTGATTATTAAGCCACTGTATTTCGCCTTTGCCGAAAAGCGAACCGGCCCAACCGACAAACGAATTCGCCCCTTCGATCACCCACTGAGGGTTGGGTGTTTGAGGCGAGGCGAAGAAATAAGGCAATATCGAAAACACCGTCAACGATGTGCCCATGATAAAGACGGGCCTGCGCCCCCATTTATCCATTACCTTGCCCCAGAACTTAACCGCGACCAGACCTACCAAAGGCCCGAGCACCATGAAAAGAGAGTCGGTCCCGACCTGGCTGATCTCCAGATTCTCCAGCATATGTCGCCAGAAGAACGGCCCGCCTACTGTCATCCCAAAAGTTATCGTCGTGAAATAAAGTACGTACCGCCGAAAAGCCTTCTCTTTGAGCGGGCCAATCAGCAACTGACGGACCGCTTCTACAAAATATCTTCCGGAATATGCTACTTTTGAAAAAAAACTTTCTGTAGCTGCCGGAGTAACTTTTATGTCGATCGCAGGCTTGCGAGGCAGTTCCGGTGTTGTTGAGACTACCTCGCGGATTCGCTTGAAAAGCAGGATGTCTATCGTACCCATGACCGCAGCCGCTGCAAAAATGATGCATATCGTTGCAAGCAATATCGGTTGAGCCTCGGCCGTTATAGGCGCATCTTCGATCGTTACATGGTCCAGCAATATAGCCAAAGCAATAACCACCGGTATCTGCACCAACCGGGTAATTCGCCCTCTAACTGCAAAGTACCTTCCTCGAATGCGACGCGGGATAAGATCGCCCATCCAGGTCCACCAGGCAGGAGCCATCAGGGCTTCTGCAAACTTGCTGGCCAGGATAGCAAGCATCATCGTCCAGATTGCCCACGGGGCGGGCAAGCCCGGCACGCCGGGAATCAGGGCTATCAAGGGGATCGCAGCCACTACCAGCCAGAGCATCCGGTGGATTGAGCCATAGTAAAGAAACTGTCTTTTTCGCAGGCCTGTACGCTCAATCCAGATCGCAGCGATCAACTGGCCGAAGGTGGCAAGAAATGCCAATGAAGTTAGAAGCCCAAAATGGAAGTTCGAAAAGCCCAGCATTCGGCCGAAGATGTTCATCCTCGAACCAATAACACAGACCATCCAAATGACGCCGAAACTCCAGCCCAGGGTTACAATACCCAAACTTCTGCGCAACTCCGTTCTGCGAAGACTCAGGGCGGGAAGAGTCTCATAAGATTTTTGATGCCAGGACATCTGCACTCACAGGGGCTGGGGGAGAAACATCTTAAAAAGCCTACTTGGGAACATTATCCTGCAGGTTTGATTCGGCAAGAGGTTTGTTGGAAGTTTCCACGAATAAAGTATGCCGACCAGTCGATAGACTCGTCCCATCAGCTTTTCCCATTACATTTCCAAGCCTATTGACCCAGCCAGGGCCAAGTCCGCTATTGGTTCTGGACTAAGGGGCTGGGCGCTATTTGTTTATCAAGGCCTATCACCGGCCCTGACAACTCGCTAACGCTCGGTTTCTCCCGGCCGATATCAACGAACCGCAAATTAGCGCTATCGATTCGCACCACCACCGCCCCGCGCCATGGACCAGCCTGCCAGTGATAGTTACACGGCAGGTCATCCTCGGCCACTGTTATCTCAAATCTGGCCGAGCCTCCATTGCCAGCTATCGGCAGGCCCCTAGGTGCCGGCTTGACCTGGCCTGGCCCTTCGCATGAGACCTCAAGATCCTCTTGAGTAAAGTTGATGAATTCGACGGTGAAGCTCTTTTGACACCCCGCCCCAAGGAATACAAAAACTGCTACAACTGACACTAAAACCGATAATGCACGCATATTACTCCCCCCAAAAACCACAGGACTTACCTCCCCTGCGGGCTTCTATTTCCATCATAGGTTCAATCGCCAGCCCATTACCGATATTGCCCGAACATACTGCTGCAAACTCGGAGTTTTGCCCTTGCCAACATGCAGACGACTTTGTATGATTCCCCGTTCTGTAACCTGTTTGAAAGATGAGCTTAGATACTCGGCGAGGTTTGCCATGGCTATGAAATACCCCCATAGGATCTCAAAGATAAAACGTGCCCGAAAGATGGGTTTCCGTGCACGCATGCGGACTAAAAACGGCAGGAAGATTATCAACGCCAGGAGGCGTCTAGGCCGACAGGCACAAGCTGTTTAATACGTTCTCAATAACACAAAGCAAAAAACTGCGAACCCGAGTGAACTTGGATTCGCAGTTTTTTTATGCGTATCGAGGCAACCTGGCCCTAAAGCGGTTTAAGTAATGATTGTCGTAGCAAGGTGTAGCGAGATGTCTTGGCCCGAGGACTTCCGAAACAGACATAGCCCTAGCTATGTCAATGCAGCCGGACGATGCGGCCAAGGCATCGCAGTAGCAAGGATGCGACAAGAATTGCTTAAATCGCTCTAGAAATCAGCTATAGGTCCCCATTTCCAAGCCGGTTTCCAGGAAGTATTTGTACGTCTCATAGTCCACCTGATTAGGGATACTGTGATCGCTATGGAGAATATATCCGCTACCTTCCATAGCAACCGGCAACTTGCGCTGCAACTCAGCTCGGATCGCGTCACGATCGTTTGCTACCAGCGTGCGGGCGTCCATACCGCCGCAAAAGCTCAGCCTGTCGCCATAAGTCTGCTTCAGCCGCACCAGGTCAACCCCAGCCTTTGTTTCCATCGCCTGGAGGCAGTCCATGCCGGCATCGACCATATCCGCTATTAACGGCTCGATGAATCCACAAGAATGGACAATGACCGGTAGGCCTTTGGAATGGACAAAGTCGAAAAGTCTCTTATGGGCAGGCCAGACGATGTCCTTGTACATCCCCGGGGACATGAACGGTTTATCCTTAAATCCCAGATCCTCCCAAAACCAAATCGCATCCGGGGTGCCTTCTTTTTCAAAAAGAATTTCCAGGAGGTTAATGGTCAATTCCGAATAGACGCTGCACATATCCTTTACCCAGTCCGGATCGAGGGCCATGCCCATAAGCATGTACTCGTGCCCGCAAACCGGGTGCATAAGCTCGAAGACACTCATCATCTGAGCGACCAGGAATAAATCACGCTCTTCAGCATCAGCCTTCTTTTGGCTGTAAATATCCAAATCCATCCGCTTGGAGTAAAGACTATCATCTACAAGTAACGGACGAATCTTTTCGTCCCAGGCGGCGCGATCCTTGACCATGAAATCAACGTGCTCAGGCGTGCCGGATTTTGCCTTCCACCAACGCAGTAAGGCACCGTTGCCGTTGCGTACCAGCTTGGTTTCTGCAGTCTCCTCGACGATTACGTCAACGAAATCCGGATCGGCTTGCATGTTTTTCAACGGCCCGACAGTCCGAATATCAAAATTGAAGTGGTCGGCTAAGTTTGTATCAGGCTCTATTTTCCCCTCTTCGACCCACCTCTTGTAAGTATCACCCCAGAAGGACTCGTGAACACCGACACGGTCGACAGGCTCATGACGAAGAATTCTGGTGATTCGCTCCTTGCTGGTCAACTCAGTCATATCTGTAAATCTCCAATGAATAAAAGAAGACAACTTGACGAGATTTTAACCGCCAAGTCGTTTTCTTTATATTAAACATGCGTTTTATTTTGGTTTTATCGTTAGATCTTGCAGGCCTTGCGTAATTTTGTCGTCATGTCCTTCTTTTCCCAGGTGAAGCCCCTGCCAGTGCGGCCGAAATGACCGTCGTAGCTGGTTTGCCTGTAAATAGGCCTCAAGAGATTAAGATGATCGATTATCTCGCTGGGCGAAAGTGGGAACAAATCGCGAACTGCCCGTGAAATCAGTTTCTCTTCGACCAGGGCCGTGCCCTGGCAATCCACCAAAACGCTGACCGGCTCGGCTACTCCGATAGCGTAAGAAAGCTGAACCTCGCAGATTGAAGCGAGTTTGGCAGCGACGATATTCTTTGCGATGTAGCGGGCCATGTAACTTGCAGAGCGGTCGACCTTCGATGGGTCCTTGCCCGAGAAGGCCCCGCCGCCGTGAGCACCCCGGCCGCCGTAGGTGTCGACAATAATCTTCCGCCCAGTCAGGCCGGTATCTCCATGAGGACCGCCGATGAGAAACCTGCCGGTCGGATTGACGTGGGTTGTGATCCTGTTGGACCAGAGCTCCGGGCACTCAGCCATAATGGCCGGCTTGATAACTTTACGGATCAATTCTTCCTTGGCCTTGCGAGACATATTCTTTGTCCGCGGATCGATAACTTTTTCGGTATGCTGAGTCGACAGGACGACGGCATCGATCCGGTCGGGAACATTGTTCTTATAGCTGACGGTTACCTGACTCTTACCATCAGGACGTAACCATTTGATTTTCCCCGAATTTCGAGCCTCAGTCAGCCCAGCTGTCAACCGGTGAGCTAATTGGATGGGAAGAGGCATGAGCTCTTTGGTTTCGGTGCAGGCAAAGCCGAACATAAGCCCCTGATCACCTGCCCCCTGCTTCTTTTTCTTATCGGTATTTACACCTTGGGCAATGTCGACCGACTGGCTGTGCAGCGTCTTGATTACAGCGCATGACTTGTAGTCAAACCCAATTGCCGAGTCTGTATAGCCAATATCCCGGACAACTTTCCGAGCAGTATCCTCGACGTTCAGCAAGGCTTTTTCAGCCTTTGAGTTGTGGACGGTCACCTCTCCGGCCAGTACGACCAGACCTGTCGTTACCAATGTCTCGCAGGCCACGCGTGCGTGTTTATCGCAGGCTAAAAGGCTATCGAGGACAGCATCTGATATTTGATCTGAGACCTTGTCAGGATGCCCCATAGTTACAGATTCACTGGTAAATAGGCATTCCGTACCGTTCATCTTCTTGGCCATGTGGTCGCATTGTCCTTTCTGGTTACAATCGAGAGGTGTGTAAAAGATTACGCCTTAGTTTATCTATCGCTTGGGATTATTACAAGCAAAGGTAAGGTCGATCTGCAGAATCTGGAGCGCTTTAAGCTTGAGATGTCGTATGTAGGCGCAGACGAGGACGAGTCTGGCGCGGACGTTGAAGCAGCCATAGCGTAAGCTATGGCGATGGAAGCGGACAACGCCAGACGATGCCGCAGTCAGCATAAACCCGACAGATTAAGCTTAAAGTGCTCTAATAAAGAAACGCCCCAGGACGTCAACCCTGAAGCGTTTCATAAAAGGCGGCATTGACCTACTCTCCCGCAAACGCAGTACCATCGGCCGATGCGGCTTAACTTCTGTGTTCGGAATGGGAACAGGTGTAGCCCGCACCGTAAAGACACCGCCAAAGCACTGACGGGCCTGTCGACCCGCCAGTACAGAAATTCATAGAGAAAAGTTTTATATTGCCTTCTACGACACCCGCTCTAATGTGCTTTGGTGCTTATTCGCAAAAGTACTTGGCTTAAGGGCCAAGGACAAATGCGGCCAAGCAATCACCCGTTAGTACCGGTTAGCTAAAGGTATCTCTACCCTTACACACCCGGCCTATCAACCACCTAGTCTAGATGGGGGCTCTCTCCACCGAAGTGGAATGGAATCCTAATCTCGAGGTAGGCTTCCCGCTTAGATGCTTTCAGCGGTTATCCTTTCCCA
>SDBT01005811.1_pt1 | contig 20638 bp, 17 predicted proteins | sample 2277101 | NCBI WGS metagenome assembly SDBT01 (sample SAMN10404973, study PRJNA504765) | marine sediment metagenome | isolation source: marine sediment core GS10_PC15, 103 cmbsf | place: Arctic Ocean: Southern Knipovich Ridge | collected 2010 | reverse complement strand
GTATCGCCTCAGACAGATCGATTGGCAATTCCAGTTAGGTCACTGATGGTATTCCTGAACACAAGATCGCCAAGTAAGGATCTCCAATGTTCCTCATCTTCGCGTAGTTGCTCTGCGGCCGCCATACCGAGAGTTTTGGTATCAATATCTGCCGACGAGATAGGAGCAAATGCGGCTCCGATTGCCACATAGGCGCTGCGATGTCGCACGCCTGCGGCGCCCAAGGCTAGTCCGACGTTGGTTGGGACTCCGTATCTGAGGTGGTCGGGGAAAGCTTGAACGGCAGGGGCAAGTGCCTGATCCCTGGATGCAAGCAGTTGCTCCAGTAGCGCAACTCCCTGCTCAACGGCAACCTGGAAGGCGTACGTTAGGATCCCAGTGTAGACGCCAAGCCATTGCCCGATCTCCATCCCGATCCCATTGGCAATCTCCCTGGGCGATACACCCGACACCCACAGCTTGATCGCTTCTAGGAAACTCGCCTGTGCTGCGGTTAGATCAGCATCACGGTCGAGGCGGTAGTGCCGTCGAGCAGTCTGCTGCACGTCAGGTTGGCTCCATGCCCAGTCAACCAGGACACTGGCGAGTTCAGGATCCAGTGGGTCAGCCTGGTCAAGCCAGTGCGCATACGCTGGCAGCAGGTTATCCTCCACCAAATCAACCATCCTTGGTCTGGCCCCCGTCGCCCTGACCCACTCAAGCCTACCGGCACTGCGAATGCCCAGGATGCGCTCTGAACGTAGGCCGATGATGCTACGTAGGAGAGCACGAGAATCGTCGTTGGTGTGTACGTGGGCGAAGGTCTGCTCAGCGAGGGCCAACGCCATCTGGCGGAACTCATCCTCGCCGATCTCGATGACGGCAAGGTCCATCAGGGTAGCATCGATGCCATCGATCAGACTGTGAACTGCAGGACGGTTCTCCAAAAGATTGTTTGTGAGCTGCTGATTACTGGTTGCCAACTGCCGCTCAACCCCTTCAAGCAACTTTCTGAGCGCACCAACAACCGGCTCGCCAGCCGCCTGCTTCGCAACTTTCTCGACCTGTGACCACTGCCCTGAGTTTGCGCATATTACCAGCCCCCGGGTAGTTGAACCAGCGCGACCCGCTCTTCCCACAAGATTCTTAATATCCCTGGTCAGTAGATCTGTTCGTCCCCCTCCCTGCTCAAGGCGTTGCACTGAATAGAGAACGAGAGTACGGATGGGCAGGTTCACTCCTTCTGCAAGGGTGTTGGTGCAGATGGCCATCACGCAATGCTCATCACGTAGAAGCCGTTCCAATACCTCGCGGGTCTCTTGGGGAATGTCTCCATGGTGCAGAACCACTCCAGCCTCCAATGTCCGGGTACCTACCCACTCCGGTCCATATTCACGGCGGAGATACTCCGCTGTTCTCGCAAGTGCGCCCTGATCAGAAAGCGATAGAGGATCTGGCAAGGGCAACCTCGCAGATGTCTGGTTCAGCAGCTCTTCGGCTAAGCCCTCCGCTCCCTGATTGCCCTTCTTGTTCGCCGCGAAGACCACCGCAGATCCCATCACCAGGGCCTTCCTGCAGGCGGCTACGGCACGGGCCTTATGTGAGTTGAAAGGGAATGTCTTTCTGCGCCCAGTATCCGGGTTTGTGTAGAGAAAGTCATTCCGCTCAAGGAAACCGTCAATCCGATATCGGAGAGGCTCCTGCTCATGGGGGTGCATTTCTAAGTGACAGATGGTGTTGACCCCAGATCCCATCGAGTCAAGTGCGGCGAACTCGGCGATGACAGGCCGGTAGTCGCTTCGCACAACGGAATCGTCACTTCCCCCGAGCCAGGCATTCATTTCCTCGATGTTAGGCACGATCGCTGAGATGAATACGAAACGGGGAGCGTGCTCTCCTCGGCTTCGGAACCTGGCCAGAAGAAGCTCGAGGCCTACCCCGCGCGAGGGCGCGTCGAGCAGATGGCCTTCATCGCAGATTACAAGTGATATGCTCCTGGCAAACTCCGGGGCGGTGGAGAGGATTCCGGACAGCGTCTCCGGGGTGGCCACAAGGGCTCGTGTCCTCTCGAAGTCGCGAGATTCACTTCCCGTGGGAACTGTCCCTCCGTAGGCACAGCGTGCTGAGATCCCCATTGCATTCAGTCGTCGGACTACTGTGTATCGAAGCTCCGAAGCCAAGGATCGCAATGGCACAAGGAGAACAGCAACGGCTGTGGGATTGGCCGCAAGATGGGAGAAAAGCAAAGTCTCGCACAGAGCTGTCTTGCCAGCCCCGGTCGGCATTTGGAGTGAAAATGTTTCGTCGTGGGTCAGTAGGCCTCTGTTAATCGCTTCCATCTGCGATGGGAAGAAGTTCCAAATGCGTCGTCTGACCATCGAAGACACCAACGGCGTCCAGAAGCCAGATTGGCCATTCGGAAGCACAGACCGAAGGTTGCTCCTGCGGAAGCTGGCAAGGAGAACCTGCATGAGACGCAGTGGAATCCATTCATCAGGTCCAGAGCGAAGAGCGTCCTGCGTTCTGACCGTGAGTTCCTCTCCGATCTGCCCAATGGATGCGAGATCACCGTTGATAAGATTCCGAAGAAGGTCGCCGCCCATGCTAGAGCGCAGAGTTCTGGGGCGCGTGAGCAGATCGCAACAGGCTCGCGGGATGTCGCCTTGGAAGCTTTGCGCGTGGGGCTCTAATACCACGTAGGCCGATGCCGGATACCCTCCGAGATAGAAGGCTGTAGCAGAGAACATCGCAGCGTCACTTGGGCAGATGCCAAGTGCCTCAAGCTCATCGGCTCTATCTGCGGAGGAGTACTGAGCAAGGGCATTCCCCAGAAGAGCCCAGTCGTTCGGGGTGGAGTCCCCATCTCTCGCCCTGTCGAACAACTCGCCAACGAGGGACAGGTAGAGGTCATCCTGCCGGTGCAACTGGTAAGCATAGGCAAGCGGAAGCTGTGAAGCCTGGAGTTGTTGAGCGTGCCGAAGAGCGTCTGCACCGCCGATCCACTGCACCAACATGTCTCTCATGAGTTACCCCCCGATGTCACGGTAGTTGCCTTGGCGGCGGCGAAGCATGCTTCATAGACCTTTTTGAGATCGGGCACGGCCATGACCACCACACTGCAGGCGTCTGGCTCCGCCTCAGGTGCATCTTGGAGTTCTGCGTCAAGAAGCGTGGCGCATACAACAGCAACTGCGAAGAAGCGTTTCGTTGCAGATGGATAGTCAGTGGCCTTGATAAATCGATCCAGATGAGCGATCGTCGTATCGCCCAGAGATTCCGTGACCGCACGCTCTTTCAGCCATACCAAGGTCTTTGCCAGCCGACTGGCTTGGTCCTTGGCAGAATCCCCGATGGCTGCAACAATGGGAGAGGATGTGCCGGAAGTCGACTTCGTCTTAACTTCAGCACAGAGCAACTGGTCCTCCTCACTGGGGGTCGGCCAGTTCGGCAGAACGAAGTGGATCACATCCGAGAATGGAGCCGGTTTTGTCCTGTCCTGCTTCAGCTTCCACTTCTTCGGCCCAAACGCCAGTTGAGGGTGAAGCTGCATCGCCTGGAACAGGTACGTAACGATCTCGCCGAAGTCACCGGCCATTGTTGAACCGGGATCGGGCAGCTTCGCTCCTATCACCGTGGCCTGCCTTAACTCCACTGTCCCGCCGAGCTGCTGCTCAAGCTCGTCCGCACGCTGCATCAAGTCGGCATCGCTGATATAGCACCGGCGGATGGCCGCAGCCAGGTCGATCGCCCACTGTTCCGCATGTTCAGAAGGAACTCGGATGAGGATATATGGCGAGCTCTGTTCCTCTTGGAACCAAGGCAACACGTCCTTGATGTCTAGTCCGAGTTCCTTCATGCTACTTCCGTGACCTGCCCCTGATTTCTGTACCAACCTGAATGAGAGTCAGGCCAATGCTGGACCTGCTCCCATCAACACCCGCACCTTTCCGCACCCTATACGCACCCAGAGGTGTTTTGGATAGGATACCAAAGCAAACGGGCCAGCCGCAATCGACTGGCCCATCTTGTCTTGGACGATTAAGGCAAGCGGGAATCGAACCCGCAACCGACCCTTGTAATTCCAAGTACTTACGAGAAAGTATTGACGAAAAAGCGGAAAAATCGCGGGATTTCAGCGCCAAAACCGCCTCACCACCAACACCCGCCGACCCCGATTTATCCCTTGTGATCGACGCATGGCCCGGACTGTCGAATGCGATCAAGGCTGCGCTTCTCGCGATCGTGAAGACCACGAGGTGATCCCGACCCATCGCTGCCCCTCCCTACTCGGGAGCGGTAATCAATTGGAGGCAGTTCAGGAAGTTCGTCGGGTGCGAACGGGCGATCAGACGATCCGAAGCATTCACGTTCTTGTCCCGGTTGAAGTCGTACACATCATCGATAGGCGCCGGGTCGAGGAAGCTGTGGGGGTTGGCGCGGCAGCCCAGGCGATCGGCGGCGTTGACGTACGTGTCCGTCGCGCTGTTGCCCGTCTCACCGATCGCGTTTCCAAAGTAGAACACGTCATCCTCAGCCAAGCCGGTGCGTTCGTTGGCGTACAGTGTCACTTTCAGCCATGCGTTCTTGACCTGATACCCATCGGGCCAGATCAGGACGATCCGATCGCTCCCACCCACACCTTCACCCGGGAGGACGAAGTAATACCGAGGATGGCGGTGCTTCATCCATGTGTCCGGGTCCTGAGTGTTTCCCGAGTGGCACCAGAAGTCCCACCCGATGAGTCCATCGACATTCCATGCCCCGGCGATATCGACCATGATTCCGTTGATTCCTTCGGAGTAGCTGGTGTAGTTGGCGAACGTCGCGGTCTGACCGGGTAACAGTGCGGTCTTGTCCGGGGCGATCGCACTGGAACTGACGCCCCATATGTCCGGATCATCATCCCACGCAGAGCCCGCGTAGAGCACATACCGCCCGACGATCTGAGACGGGATAGGCCGGTTCCCGAAATCGACACCGTCCACGCTGGGATGATTATACAGAAGGACCAGGTTGTCGATCTGGTTGAACTGATCGACCGCCCCGTTGATGCTGAACGTGATTTCGGAGAGGTCGGTCATCTGCGTCGGGGTGAAGGTTTGGAAGCCACCGGACCACCCGCTCAGTGTCTCAGTTTTCTCACCACCATCCCCGATAAGAGTCAGTGAGGACCACGTTGGAACCGCTGGCCTCGTGTTGGCTAGGTCGATTGATTCCAGTGTGAATGTTCGCTCGACCGTCGACATAATCACATCGGTGGGGACTGACGCAGAAGTCAAGCCGAACGAACCGGCCCAGTTGGCGTGAGTCGGTCCGTAGATGTTGAATGCGTTGGGCCAGGAGAGGTTCGGGAAAAGATGTGCTCCGAGTCGCTCGTAGTGCCACAGAGTTCTCAACTGCTCATCGTGGGCAAGCTCCTCAAAATCCAGCCGGACCCTCGCCTTGTCATCGGGCGTGATTTCGATAAGTGTGCTCTGAGAGGTACGGGGGCACGTCTGCTCCCAGCCCGGCCGGACGACTTCGCGGACGCGGTAGACTCCCGGTTCCAGGTTAGAGAAGGTGTACCAGCCACCCTGGCCCGTAAGCGTGGACGGTTCTTCCTGGTCAAGCTCACCATCATCGTCGAGATCGAGATAGACGGTCCAACCTTCGAGTCGCTCGTCGTGATCGCAGCGCCCGTCTCCATTTACATCGAACCACACAGCCCCGCTGATCCGGCCCGGCCAGAGGATTTCCAGTTCGTCAACGGTGCTATCCGTTCCAACGTTTCCAGCGAGATCCGTTGCGGTGACCGCGACGTCATACGTTCCGACCTCAAGGGGGGGTGCAATGTTTCCTCTGTATAGTGACCAGGTGCCTGATCGAACTCGATCTGCGATGTACTCGGTTCCCTGTACGGCCACGCGTACAATCGAGTCGTTGTCATCCACCGAGCCGCCGAGGGAAGGCGATTTGTCCGTGGTGGTCCATGAGTACACCGTGACGACGGGGGCCACGGTGTCGACCACCATGTTCAGGCCCCGGGTTCGATCTGATGCGGGGTATCCTGGGACGGTCTGCCTGGCGGTAAATGCATAAGTCCCATCCGCCAGTACGCTGCTTCCGTCGGTGGTGAAAAGGATAGATGTTCCCGAAGCGACGGCAGAACGGATCAGCGCACCATCGCAGAACAGTTCTACGGTGGCCCCGGAGATCGTTCCTTCGACACTGAACGTGAGCGTGGATACTCCGTCCGCATTGTTGTTCTGGGTTACGTTGTCGGTGTCCGAGATTCCGGTATCGTCGGACGCGATGAGATTGGGAGCGTCGGGGCAAGGCGAGGGTAAGAGAGTATTTCCGAAATTGACGTCCTCAACTACCTGACCCGGTTCGAGCGTAATCTTGTGCGCATCCAGTGTGAGTGCGACAACGAAAACATCGCCTTCCCCATTCGAGTCTCCCGGAACGAGGTAGGAGGCATAGGAGTGGAACGCCACGTACCGCCCGTCGGGGCTGATGGCTGGGGACCTGGAACTCGAGTTCCCCTGTGATCCATCCGTGGCGAGGCTGACTCGGTCAGTCCGGCCCGTGAAACGATCGCGTACAAAAACGTCATACGCCCCATTAGTGTCTCCAAGCACCAGGTTCGAAGCGTCTGAGTAGAAGGTTGCGTACCGCCCATTGGCGCTGATCCTGCAATCCCAACTGTAGCCATTCGCCTGCGATCCGTCTGACGCAATGCTGACGCGCTCAGTCGAGCCCGTCTTCCGGTCGTGGACGAAGACGTCGGACTTACCATTGGTGTCCCCGGGGACCAGGTTCCTCGCATAGGAGTGAAACGCCACATACCGCCCATCGGCGCTGATAGAGGCAAGCGAGGACCCGCTGCCATTGCTTTGCGACCCGTCGGAGGCGACGCTGACGCGCTCTGTGAGATGGGTTTGGCGGTCATGCACGAAAACGTCCCCCATCATATTCGTGTCCCCCGGGACTAGGTTTGAGGCACCGGACCCGAACACGACGTATCGGCCATCCGAGCTGATACCGGGTGCATTGCTGCTAGAATCGGCTTGCGATCCGTTCGACGCAACGCTGACGAGCTCGGTCGAGCCCATCTGACGGTCGTGAACGAAGATGTCCCTCTGGCCATTGGTGTCCCCTGGGACCAGGTTTGTCGCATGGGAATCAAACGTCACATACCTTGTGTCCGCACTGATAGACGGATGATAACTGGATCCGTCCGCCTGCGACCCGTCTGGGGCAATACTGACGCGCTCGGTTTGGCCTGTTTGACGGTCGTGAACGAAGATGTCTCTCCATCCATTGGTGTCGCCCGGGACGAGATTACTGGCACCTGATCTGAAGACTACGTACTGGCCATCAGAACTGATGACGGGCCCAACGCTGTCATCATCGCCCTGTGATCCGTCGGACGCGACGCTGACGCGCTCAATCGTGCCCGCCTGGAGATCGCGGACGAACACATCATAACGGCCGTTCGTGTCCCCAGGCACAAGGTTGGTCGCCTCTGAGACAAACGCCACGTACCGCCCATCAGCGCTGATCGAGGGGTATTCGCTGTCATCATTGGCTTGCGATCCGTCGTGAGGAATGCTAACTCGCCGGGTTTCACGAACGGTAGCACCGGGGAATGTCCGCCCCCAATCGTCCGGTACGACTTCGGCGACGAGGTGCGTCCCGACCGGAAGATCCAGGAACTCGTAGCTCCCGTCTGTGCCCGTAAGCGTTACGGGTTCAGTCGGATCGTGCAGCCCATTCCCGTTGTCGTCCAGGAAGATGGTCCATCCACTCAGACCCGGTTCGCCGGTGTCCCATACACCGTCACCATTCAGATCGTTCCACTTGCTTCCGCGAATCTCACCGGGCAGTCCGTAGTTCCCAAAATCGATCCCCGAGACGATCTGCCCGCTCAGCAATTGGACCGTGTGGAATCCCGCGGGCGGGGCGCTCTGCCCCCACTCGGGCTTCAGCACTTCAGCGATGACGTGTTCACCCGGGGCAACGATCATCCAATAGTTGCCAGTGACATACATCGTGGCGGACTGCTCGCCCGGATCCCGTTGGCCGTTGGCGTTCTCGTCCCGGTAAATGGTCCATCCACTCAAACCCGGTTCCCCCGCATCCCGGGTTCCATCCTGATTCTGGTCGTCCCACACCGTTCCGCGAATCTCACTCAAGTGATAGTTGCCAAAGTCGACCCCGGTGACAACCTCCCCGATGCCGACCGTGACATCTACGTAATCGGTACTTCGGTGCCACGGTCCCTGAAGCATCTCGCGGACCCTGTACGTCGTCAGGCCCTCGACGACGAAGGCGTATTCGCCATTTGCGTCCGTGACGGTGGACGGCTCGTTGGAGCGCAGCCGCCCATCCTGGTCCAAGTCAAGATAGATCGTCCAGCCCGCTAGCACGGGTTCACCGGTGTCGCGAGCACCGTTCCCGTTGATGTCGTGGTAAGTCGTTCCGCGGATCTCCCCCATCTGGAGAATCACCAGTTCATCGGACGTCACATCAGTTCCAACGTTACCGGCCGGGTCAGTCGCGGTAACGATGACGTCGTATACCCCGACGGCGAGCGGGCCGATCGTCCCCTGCGAAACCGACCACGTCCCGTCGCCCACATTCGTCGCTGGATAGCTCGAACCGCCAACGGTGATGCTGACGGTTGCGGCGGCATCGTCTATCTGTCCGGTCAGTTGGGGCGAGGTCTCGAACGTGCTCAAGGGATTAACCGTTACATTGGGAGGCGTAGTATCGATGGTGACTGCGAGTGGCGAGCTCTGATCCGATGGGAGATATTCCGGGGACGTTTGCCCGGCGGTGAAGGCGTGCGCCCCATCGGTTAGCAGCGTGGTTCCATCGGTAGTCACAAGTGTCGTCGCGGTCGATGCGACAGCGGACCCGATTAGCGACCCATCGGCGAACAGCTCGACGGTGGCCCCTGTAACGGTGCTTCCGACGTTGAAGGTGAGTGTTGCCGAGCCATCGGCGTTGTTGCGGTTCGTCAGATCGTCACTGTTCGAGACACCGGTGTCGTCAGGGGCGAGCAAATCAGGAACATCCAGTGTCTGGGTAGGTGAGCGCGTATTCCCGAAATCGGCGCCCGTTACAACATCATTCCCTGAGAGCGTGATGCTGCGCCCAGCCCCGCCCCCCGGTAGCGTCTGCTGGAAGTGCGGAAGCACGACCTGACGGACCGTATGGCTGCCCGCCCTGAGGCCGGTAAGCCCATATTGACCCGTCTCGTCAATCCCGGGCGTGCCTGCATCGTCCGCAGACGTGACGGTGCTATCTTCTTCCGCGTCGAACACACCATCATCGTCAGCATCCAGATAGACCGTGATACCGGATAGCCCCGGTTCGCCGCTATCCCAAACGCCGTCGGCGTTGAGGTCTTCCCAGACAGTCCCGTATATCGCCCTCCCACCAGGTGCCGCGGTCACAAGCTGGCCGATGGCTGCGCGTGCCCCAACAACTCCCTGAAGCGACATCCCTGCTCCGAGCAGGGGACCCTCCGCAGCGAACAAAATCGCGAAGGCCAGCGCGGAAAACACCACAACTCCAAACGCCGATCTACCGATCGGCCCGCTCGTAACGCCGCCGCTCATAGTCACCTCCGTCTTCGACTAATAGGTGGTCCCTTATGGCTCGGGAGATTCCGTACCCGGCTCGCAGAAGGGCATAAAGCGAAACTCAGTGAAGTATGAACCTCCACGGTCCGCTGAAGCTAGTCCTACTATACCATGGTCTTGCGAATCCGCAAGCCTTTTCCTACGAATAACTTGGGCTAAGGTAATCACCTTAGTTTTCCGATCTCGGGTCTGGCGGCTTTCCGCAACGACGTGTACCCGTCCTGTGTGATCCCCGGCCAGGTGACTTCCTCAAGGATCTTGCAGCATTCGTGGTGGCGGGGTCTGAACCCGCAACCGGCCATTGTAATTTCAGGGACTTACAAAAAAGTATTGACGAAAGAACGCAGAAATCGGCTAATTCAAGAGCGAAAGCCGCTCCCGTTTTCTGTGCCAACTTGGAGGAGAGTCAGGTCAACGGTTCGCCAACTTCCCGCGCCCATCCGCGCCCTATACGCGCCCAGAGGTGTTTTCGCAGAGGATACCAAGCAAGCAGGCCAGCCGTAACCGACTGGCCCATCTTGCCTTAACAAACTAGCGGGGGCAGGATTCGAACCTGCGACCTCCGGGTTATGAGACTTCCAGGATCGATTTGGGATTGCTCGTAGCTCTACCCGAAAGAAAGGCTGACCTCATGAACTCTGCAAACTCGAAAATCAATCTCAAGAAACCCCTTGCATATTTAACGTATTTGAGATAAAATACTTTTGTCGGGTTCAGATAAGGTGTGAAGTCTGAACCTTTTATAGCATGCCGCTAAATATTCTTTTCAGACACACCGCTGTAAGAAGCGACGACAAATCCCTCTGGGGCTCTCTCTAGCGAAGCACTCCTTTCTTTCCGCAACGGCTTTCTTTCCTTGCTAATCACTCCGGCTTCTTTCGTATTCACTTCTTCGATAAGTATTTAAGCCTCTAACTGCTCCTCTGAAGGTTCAGACTTCACACCAAATATGAAAGGAGCAAAGCAAATGCCCCAGCAAGAGAATGGCGAGAGGTAGTTGGGTTCTTGATCCTGGAAAGTACCTGACCCAAACACAAGCGGACGCATTGCTAGCGATCGCAAGAGACCGAGCCGAGCTTGCTCTTTCACGAGGAGAGAAGGTGGCTGTACGGGACTACTTTATCATTCAGCTGGGCCTGGCGACGGGACTTCGCGTGATGGAGATTGCGGCATTGACCTGCGGTGACGTGTTCTTGGATGACAATTGCTCCGTGCTGGTGAAGAAGGGCAAAGGCGGCAAGCGAAGGCTGGTGTTCTTTAACGAGGCATTCGAGAAGCACTGCCGGGAGTACTTGGGCTGGAAGGAGCAGATCGGCGAGCCCGTCGGACTAGACGATCCGCTGTTGTTATCCAGCAACACCGGTGGGCATCTGACGACGCGAGCGATACAAAAGGCTTTCAAGCGATGTGCCCAAGCGGCCGGTCTGTCTTCGAGCTATGGCATTCATTGTCTCAGGCACACCTATGCCTGCTTTCTGCTGAAGGCCAGCAATTGGAATATGCGTTTGGTGCAAAAACAACTTGGCCATGCGAGGAGTTCAACGACGGAAGTCTACGCGGATGTCATGATGCCGGATATTCGACAGGCCCTGGATCGGCTATACCAATAAGCAAATTGAGATGCTGGGAGGTGTTCTTATGAAAAGATACTTGAAGTTGTACATTGCAGGAACGGCTTTATGTCTCGTTGCTGTCTGTAACGTTGCTTACGCTGAATGGCGGGAGTTGGATCGGTTACCCGATGCATACTGATCCACAGCCGCCCAAACATTCGACGATGAAGCCAGGGTCGGGGCTTTTGGACGACGGGCGGCTGCAAGTTGCAGTCGCCCGTCTAATTTACGCACTCATACCTGGCGAGAGAACTGGAATGAGTATGCGCCGCCTGCACGGACATGTGTTCGTGACAACTCGCGGTGCAAGCGTCTTAGGTAAAGGAGCTACAAGATGAAAACAGTAATGAGCACCTTCTTGGTAGTCATGACAATCGTTATTGCCAGCAACTTCGCACAGGCTACATTCGTTACCACGTACAACCCTTCATCGCCGACAATTGATGGTGTTCTCGGCGCCAATGAATGGGGCACTGCATACGCCGCAACGATGGATAGAGCAGACGGCGGTGGACAACACGATGTCGGTCTATATTTCCAGCACGACGGAACGTCTTTGTTCATTGGAGTGGATAGCCAGTGGGGTACCGGGTGGGATGTTTATTGGGAAATCTACATTGACGGCGATTATAGCCGGACCTTGAATGGCAGTCTTTCGGAACCTTACGTTGATGTAAATATCTGCCAGCAATCCCCAGGTGGATGGACTGGCTATAAAGCCTATCGTACTCTCCCGACAATAGATGGAGTTCGGGTGGGTTTCGGAAGTGGTGGCGCCTCCGCAAGTGGCGGCAGCACAAACGTATTCTACGAATTCCGTTTTCCTCTGGCCGATCTTGATGTTGATCTTGCCACCGATGATTCCATTGGGTTCATTATTACCCACGGCTATGATGGAATCCCTGAACATCTCTACGAGTTATCTTCAGCCGGTTCGCGATCTGCAGTCGAAAACTGGGCTACGCTCCAAATTCCTCAAATTCCTGAACCCGCCACGCTGTCGCTGCTGGCGTTGGGTGGATTGGCGTTGATGCGTCGCAGACGAAAGTGAGTTCTCCTTGTATCCGAAACACTAACCGGGTGAGGCCGTGATTATCGAGCTTCACCCGGTTTTCTTTTGCGCACATCACCATCTCTGGAATCGTCTAAGACGAAGGCTCTTCTCGCATAGATATATACCTGTGCGTTCGGCCTAAGCGGCACCGAACGTTTTCCCATTTGCCCCTAACTGAAAGGAATCAAGCTATGAATGTATCTCAGCAACAATTGATACAAATCGCGAGCGACATTCGCGATCAACTGCTGACACTGAAACAAAGCAGGCAGCGACGAATCCAGGGCAGAGTGACCGACTGGTAGCCATTCTTCCCGGCTTAATAGGCTATGGGGTCCGACCTGTCTTTGCCGGCAGAGTTGCAGTCGCCCGCTAGCTGACGTTCGGTTCGAGCGATCAACTGCTTCATTGCCTGGATGGTCTCTTCCAGGCTCTCGTTCGAAATGTTCGTTGATTCCATGTGGATCCACAAGCATATGGGCACTTATTAGGTCTGAACTGATTCGTCTGGCATGCCAGCGACAAGGCGCAACATATAAATAGTAGCGTGGTATGGATTAGGTATCGTCGTAGAAGAGCGAACGGAAAACATCTCTCTCAACCGGTCAAGAAGGGCGCGTGTTCGGCGGGAGCATATGCCCATTGTGACGAGTTCAGGGGGATGTTCTGCGAATCAGTTCAAACGGTATTAACCGTCTGAAACTGCCTGGAGCATCATGAAAATCGATCCATACAAACACAAAGAGCAATTCCTCAGATGGCAGGAACAGGTAAAGGAGGGCATTGGGGGAATCAGCAGGGCCAACTCCAACGTCATTCTTCAATACATTTCGGATATGGCCAGTGGTCTGAATATTTCTTCTCATAGCGTGAAAGGGCCGAGAGGTTACGCCCGACTGAACAACCTGAAAGACCGACTGGTGTTTCTCGCAAAACAGTTTGAGTCTCGTTTTGATGCTTCGCTGCTGGAGATTACTGAGGAGCAGCTATTCGAATTCTTCAACGCGATGAGGAGCGGGACGATCACGAAATCCAATGGGCAGAGATATCAATCGGCGGTCGACTACGTGAAAGCGTTCAAGGCGTTTTGGCATTGGTACATGAAGGTCAACAGGAGGAAGGGCATTGAGGTCCGAGACTTGACAGAAGACCTCGACACTTCCAGGACCAAGCCACGATGGGTCTACCTGACAGAAGAGGAGGTGCGCCGGCTCTGCGACAATGCCAGCTACAAATACCGGGTCTTGATCATGTTCATGTACGACACGGGTATTCGTAGCCCGACGGAGCTGATCAATGTCCGGGTGTCTGATTTCCATGAGGATTTCAGGAAGCTGCATATCCGTGAGGAAATCGTCAAGAAGGGAAGTTTCGGCAGGAAGATCAACTTGATGTTGTGTGCGGACCTGGTGAGCCAATATGTCGCGGACGAAGGATTGCAGGGGGAGGATCAACTGTTCTCGATCAGGCCGCATGTAGTTAACAGATACTTGCAGAGACTGGCCAGGAGAGTATTGGGGGATGGCGTGACTCCTGCGGGGGACCGGTACTCAAGCCTGACGATGTACGACTTCCGGCATTGCTCATGCTGTTACTGGCTTCCGCGGTACAAGTCTGAGTCGGCTCTCAAGTACCGTTTCGGCTGGCGGAAGTCGGATAAGATTCACTACTACTCCGAGATGCTAGGCATGAAGGACACGATCACGGAAGAGGATATGTTTGTGGATACATCCAAGACCGAAGTCGAACAGCAGCTTGTCAGAACCCGGCAGGAAAACGAAATACTCAGGGAGCACATTGTGAGCCATAACGACGAAGTGCGAGAACTCAAGGCGCTTATGCAGGTCTACTTGGCCAAGCTGAAGCAGGTCGAAAGTATGAGGTGTGTATCACCAGCAGCTTAGATCCGTGCTACTGCGGGATTCGTGGCGGCATGCTGTGAAGGTCGCTCAGATCGAAATCGTTTCTGAGGCATTCTTCGCTGCAGAAGAACTGGGCATCTCCCAGCGGAACAAATCCCTTCATGCCGATTACCCCTTCTTCTACTCGCCTTACATCCACTCCCGGGTCAAGCTCCCGACAGCAGTGAGCACAGGTCATCTTCTGTTCTTTCATGAGAATCCATAGACATCAGGCTTAAAGGAAGTTGAACTGATTCAGCCCGCAAGTGTCGCGAGGGAGAATGCTGAGGCTATGCGGATATTCATGCAACGATTCGGATAATGGAGTGACTCAATTATCCCGAACTGCCAATAATTATCGAAAAACGGCAAAACCATGCCGATCATGGGGAAAAGGTTTTTAAAGGCCACGATATAGTACTACTTCCTGGTAACAACACTTCTCTGATGTGAAGTGCCGGGCGAATCAGTTCATGTGCTTTAAAGGGGTATGTTGTTGTCCTATTACCAATTGGCCCATTGCAGGGCTCTTCAGAGCGTCTGCAGGGAGGAGACATTAGCCGGCTAGTGCATTAACAAATGCAAACTAGCAATGTATACGAATGGATAAAGAAGGAAGAACATCGGACGACAGTCCTGGCTTCGCTGACGCAGCCATTGACGGCAAAGCAGTTGAGCAGGAAGACAAGGATCGGCATCGATACTTGTAGTCACGTCGTAGGGCGATTCGCAGAACACGGCCTGGCAGTCTGTCTGAACCCGGCAGCAAGGAGCAGCAGATTGTACGGGCTAACAGACCGTGGGCGGAAATGCCGGGAGAGGATATGCCGCGAGCTTGGCCTGCTTGAGAAGCCAGAGGCGTGTGAATTGCCAACAGTGGACTGGGCTCTTTACGGCTGGCTGTGCTTCAGCCATCGGGCAGCGATTATGCGTATTCTGAGCGAGCCGATGCAGCCTTCGGCAATGAAGCGAAGACTCAGGAACGTGAACTCAAGTGTCAAGATCAGTGCAAACAACATCCGTGATGTCATCCGGCTGTTCCTGCAGAAGGAGATCGTCCAGAAGATCTTTATCAGGAAGAAGGCACACCCCCGATATGAACTGACCGAACTTGGCCGAAAGTTGCAGGGATTGCTTATCCGAGCGGAGGTGCCGTTATGATACCCGTGGAAACGGCTTATCGAAGAAAGGGGGATTTCTCGCGGTATCTGGAACAAAGGGCCAGGGAACTGGTAAGCAGCACAAGAGGGCCGGTTGGGGGCTCCTCCGTGACGACAATGCTCGAACAGGAGATTCTCTTAACGCTGGAACAGCTTGATGGCCTGCGGGCCCTTCAGGACAGGCAGCTGCGAAGCCTCTGTCGGACAGAGTGCTACGTGGATACTGAACTGATGCAGATGGAGGAGCGTACGCCGCGATATTCTCCGTATCGATTCCCGGAACGAGAGAAGTTCCAGAACCGACTTTTTCTCATAGAGGCCGAGAGAAGAAAGGGGGCGGTTTTCTATGAGGAACGAATGCAGGGCCTCCAAAGAAAGCTCCTGTCGCTGATGCAGAAGCATGATCAGTTGAGTGTTCAGGGGGGCGGCCCAGAAGACCTTCGCCGGTAGAATGGAGAATCTCCAAGAGGCTTCTAGCGACGTACTCCTCGCTAATGCTTCTGGATAAGCCGACGGCATCGAGGGACAGTCAGAACTCCTGGTTGGGGTTTCTCGGTCACTGCACCTTGCAGTTGCTCCAAAGATAATGTGTAGACATCAATCGCTGCGGGGAAGCTCGCCACTGTAATCAGGTTAGACTTGTCTGGATCGATAGCGCGCGATTTGGCATCGCGCGCGGGGCAGCATACAAATGTCTGTCTCGCCGGGTTACTTTCTACCTCCAACTGCGGGAAGCTATTCACAACAGCAACATGTGTATACAATCTGTAGCAGTCTGCCAGCGCCAACTGGCAGAACAGTTCGTGTCTGGGATTGCGAGTGAGTACGAAAACATGATGCAGGATCCCCGCGAATTCCGACAACACCTTCAGCATCGGTATCTCCGCGAAGTCACAACATGTAACCAATGCGAAATTCCCGATGGGGGTATCGCGGAACAGCTTCACCTCACCGTCCCCGTCAATCGTCGGTTCATACATCGAATGCCACTGCTTTTCTTGGTGATACTCTCTCGGCTTCGCCGGAAAACTCACAACTGATCTGATTCTCAAAGCACCGTCAATAATGCCCCCTTCAATTCCTCCAATCAAGACGACATTCTTCTCAGTAGCATAGACACGCAATTGTTTTAGGTTCTCACCCCTCGGCAGGAAGTACTCGGGGAACACAACTGCAGACGCACACTCCGCCGCAGCCACATCGATGGCTTTGAACGACATATCGATGACATCCTGACGCCCACTTCCCGCCCTCAGGCAGTGCTCAAGGTACAGCTCTTGAGGAATTTCACAGCCAACGAGGCCAACTTTCACAGACTTCACCTGCGGAGGAGATGAGATCGGCACCATCTGAAGATCCAAGCACTTGCGGTGAAGCTCAACATCGAGTGTTCCGGGGCGAAGGTCGATCACAAACGGTTTCGGTAAGGGAGGCGCGCTGATGTTAGGTCGAAAACGCTTCGAAAGCTCTTCCCGTACCTGACCAGTAACTTCGCCCAGCCTGTCAAGAAGGGCATCAAGGACTCCCGTCAGTCCATCCTGAGGCTCGGTTAGTGGAAACTGCACGATGGTACCATCTGCCAGTCGCCAACACAGATCGCTTTGATCCTCCTCAACGAACGCTTCCCAGTAATCGGCCGTCTCAGAAACGATTGAGAACAGATCGTCCCATAGCTCTGGCTGGTCTGTCGTGACACCGAGCGCATTTCGTGACACCAAATCAGCCTGCTGGTCGCCGTAGGAGCACATCGAATCCGCAACCGAGTAAACCGCACGGAGTTTTCGGGTCAGCGCCTCCAAGAACTGAATCACATCGTCAATGTCTGCATCTGTCTGATTGCCTGCATCTAGGCTCAAATACTTCGAATCCCAGTCGTGCTCAACTGGAGTCGAGCTTGTCGTCCTGACCTCACCAAAAAGAACGGCCTTCAGTTCGCCCTGAACCAGCAGCGTTCGGTCTGGGGACTCCATTGCCATGCGGAGCATAGCATCCAAGTCGTCCCTTCTACGCCATACCTCCAGCTTCTTTCCGATCTCGCTAAGAAGAGCCCCAACCGTGGATCGCACACCCTCCCCACGGAGACAGCCCCTAGCTTTATCCCATTTGCGATTCCTCATATGCCACAAAGCAGATGCAAGCAGCGGAGGCGTATTCCCCCGTCCCAGCATTTCCCTCAAGTCGACGAACACCGCATTCGCTGTAAGGTAGGCATTGCGACATGTGGACAACCGCAACGTGATGGCGTCTGACTCGTCAACGCTATCAAGCAAATCAGCAACGCATTCATATGCGAACGCTACCCGCCTATCGTCTTCGCTTGGGACATAGTCGCTATCTGAGAATTCGACCAAAACACCAGAGTCGACCATCGTTTGCTCATCCCCCCTTCAGTCGCCCAGTATCACGGAAGTATCTCGTGATATCAGTGTTGTCATCATCAAGCACAGAGGCAGCGGGGAACACCCCCACGTTCCCACGTGATAGTGCGCTCGGAACCGCAGCCTGAGGCAGGCAAGCCGAATAGCTCAGGATAGCGAAAATTTTGGCCATCCTAGTGCGCGAGATCGGCTTCCTGAAATTAGCAGCCGAAAAACATGCCCGCCGAGCGCCTTCATTGTCAATATCACGCTCGCCTTTTCTGTATACACGGCACAGCCAACCATCGTAGCTGGTCACCACAGGAACAACTCCTCCCTGATCAATCGCCCAATCCAGCATCGTGCTCACATAGCACGGAGAACTGAGCGTATGCTCACCAGTTGCCTGGGCAACCTCATTACACAGTTCCACCAAGTCAACGAAAGTGAACCCTACCCGGAGCCGAAGGTAAGGGTCATCAGCTACTTGCCTTCGGTCGAATGGCCAGTCCAGAGAGTACTGGTTCGGATTCTCAGCCCCAACAACAAGGGCCAATGACTGAAACAGTGACATAAAGACATCGAAAGGGTCTCCATTGGACTGAAGCACACTGCGGAACGCTGGCGTCCTTCTGAATCTACGGTAGAGACCAGCAACAGAGCCGCTGAAAGACGACTTCACTTTGCTATGAGGCGCTAGTCCATGGTCGCCCGCGAAGAGATGATTCTCCACTGACATAGCCTCGAAGCATTGCCTGATGTGAGGCCCGAATACAAGCTGAACATCACTGAGACTAATCCGGGTGTCATCGACAACTGCCACCATATCCGCCAAGTCCAAATCGATAAGAGACAACCCTAGCATCCATGACTCTAGGAAGAGAACCGCCCGGAATGCACTCTCGCCCGGGATTGCCTCAAGCCGCTCGTCGCGAAAATCCATGAGGGCAGAGAAAACATCAGCGAGGCTCTTGTGTCCTGAAAGTAACTCCTCAAGTCTCTCTGTGCCTTTGCTACCGCACCCATGGATAGCGAACGGGACTATGTTACAGGTGCGATTACGAATGTCTGCATAGAGGCGCACCTTGAAATTGGAGTCGCCCAATTGGGGCAGAACAACAGTCCACCGGTGTAGACCCTCAGCTGCGGCTTGGGGGTGAGTAACGTCGAAGACACACCCAGTACCAAAACGTTCTTTGAGCTTCGATAGGAGCTCCCGACTCGTGGCAAATGGTGGCAAGATAGTGCAGGGAATGATCGGGAACTCGACATCATATGGCTTGTTCATATGGAGAAGAGCTTGCGGTAGGCGGGAAGATAAGGATCGGGCATGCTGCTCCGGCCACACACTCTCTTCAGCATAGGATACCTCGCCTGCAATCTCCCATGCCCTCCCGTACGATGCTACTGCGAAAAGCTGTGCCTTGGCCGCACCTGCAGCCATTACCCGTTTGTGCACACTGTTCAGGGTACTGCCAACATTGACGACATCATCAATGATGGCCACTCGAGCATGCCGGAATAGTGATGGCTCGTAGGGGATCGCGATATCGCTGACAATACTGGCTGGCCCGAAATCCAAGTGCAGCAACTCGGAAATCCTTGGCGTCTTCCTAGCGATCAAGACGACCACGTCCGGCGCGTACTCACGCACTGCCGCTAGTAGCACTCCCCAACTCCTTCTATGGAGTGGTGCGAGTGATCCTTTGTCGAAATCGACATGCGCAATTGACCTCGGAATCATCATTCATCCTCTTCCTCAAGCGAACTCTGTCTCAGAAACACCGTATTCTTGCAGTAGAAATCTCTTGTGTCAACCTCCACGCCAGGGAATTGTTTCGTGCATGTGAGTAATGGGGCGGTGTGCATATCAACCCACGCCCTCTGTACAAGGGTGGGGCCACCCCCCGAGAACGACCAATGGATGCCGCACGACAGCATCGCACCGCTCACTCCTTTAGGCTGATTCGTGCGTAACATCGCCTTGCAGCAGTCACAGGTACGATTGCCTACACAGCACGGAATCCCATGGCTCCTGCACAGCATAAGATTTAAAAACACACACAGCCACCACTAACCCATGGGGCTGCCGAGCACACCGCGGTTCCACAGTGGAATCAATGGGCTTGAAGGAAGACTGTGGGGCATTGCAGGTCATTTCTCTCAGCCTGAGGCTCCAGATGGCATAGCCTTTGGAGGTTACTTCTTTCAGGATACCCACTTGGGAGCCACGATACTCTCCGGGAAACTAGTAGACGGCTTAGGCGAATCCATCATTCTGGAGGGCGAACTGATCCCCGGGATACGCCTAGCCTTCATCAAGAGGTACTGCCGGTCCAACTCTGCATTGTTGAGATACGAATTCGAAGAAAGCGATGGTGCCTACGTTGGTAAGTACTGGATTGACAACTGCGTAGGCAGAGCCCAATGCAGTATCCAGTCTCTGTAGTGGCCGTTGGTGATCCATCACCGCTTGCCTATCTCCACAAACCTCTCTGGCTTCCAGTGCAAGTCCCTGTCTACCTCAATCCCATGCACATTGATGTCGACCAGCTCATCAAGATTGGTGTAGCCCCATTCGGCGTTCTGGTAGTCAGCATTGAGGATGGCGTAGCCGAAGAAGAGCCTGTCGTTCGGGTCGTATTCTGCCATGTACCAATCACTGCCACCGAGGAAGTAGTGCTGATAGATCATCTTGTCCTCCAGAGGCGTGTTCTCTGTCTCATAGAGTCCTGGCAATCGGGCCAGTTCTGCATCACTTGGTCTGTTCCACATGCCACGAAGAGTCCGCAGTTCCTTAAGAACAATGAACCGATCCGGCCTACCGCCCAATTCAGTTCATCTCCTTTAAAGCGGCTCTGACTTAGAGGCAGACCGTGATGAGCAATCATCCCGGACTGTGAGAATGAAAAATGAAATCAGATACTTCAGCATGTTCACCG
>SDBT01005810.1_pt1 | contig 20640 bp, 17 predicted proteins | sample 2277101 | NCBI WGS metagenome assembly SDBT01 (sample SAMN10404973, study PRJNA504765) | marine sediment metagenome | isolation source: marine sediment core GS10_PC15, 103 cmbsf | place: Arctic Ocean: Southern Knipovich Ridge | collected 2010 | reverse complement strand
ACAATTTTAATTAAAGTTTGTTTCAATTCTTCAGTAAGTTCCGTACCATTTTCTTCATGTAAAAGTGCTGCAGTTGTTAAAATAGTAAACGCAACAGCTCTTTCTGCTCCAGAAGAACAATGAGTATAAATACTTAAACCTTTCTTCCAATCATCCTTAGCACGTAAAACAGCTTCCACTATAGCATCAAGGTCCATTTTATCATGACCATTGAACCTTAACTGAGCTTCAATACTACCTACTTCTTTAAGATATTTGCCGTGGATAGTACGGGCAATGTGAGTGCGGCGAGTAATGAGGTAAACAGCACACCATTGCCAGTAATCCAATTTACCGGTACACAATCGAGCAACGGCGAGGCTGACAATCCTGATGCCATTAGACTATATATTCCAGCGCTATCAACACTCGATGTCTCAGTAGATTATGTGATCAGCGGGACTGCCACAGGCGGAGGGGTAGATCACAATCTGGCTTCTGGTACAGCGACAATCGCAGCAGGATTATACAATACCGACATCACAGCTACCATTATTGATGATGCACTTGATGAGTCCGACGAAACAATTATAATTACCCTCACGAATCCAATTAATGCGACGTTAGGTGCCAATTCCACCCACACATACACAATATTAGATGATGATTTGGTATCCTCCGGCCTGGTCGCCTACTACCCCTTCAACGGCAATGCCAATGATGGGAGCGGGAATGGCAATGATGGTACCGTGAATGGGGCTACGTTGGCTGTGGATAGGTTTGGAAATGCCGATAGTGCCTATAGTTTTGATGGGGTGGATGACTGGATTGATATTGGATCAACGCTCAACCTTGGCACCACCGGTACCATTAACCTATGGTTCGAACCAACTTCACTTGCCTCGACAACAGCCCTAATAGCAAAATATGGTGCCGATGGGGCGCTACCAAATCCTCCTGGCGGGAGTACCCAACAGAGAAGTTTTGTTGTTTACCAGGAGAATGATAAAATAAAGGTCTGGGCGTCCTCTGTACCAACTGTGCTAGGGACATATTTTACAAGCCAGACTACATTGGCGCTTAATGAATGGACGTACATGTCGCTAGCAATAGATGATCAGAGCGTGCGACTTTATATTAACGGGGCACTTGATCCGATTTCAGGAGCGGGATTACCTCAGATTGCTTCTACTACAGTCCCAGTGATACTCGGTAATAGCAATTATCTGGATAAGCCGTTTGATGGCACCCTCGACGACATCCGCATCTACAATCGTGCCCTGAGTGCGGCAGAGATTACTGCACTTTACGAGGAAGGCGGATGGGGTACCGACGTCACTCCCCCCGCAGCCCCCACCAACCTCGCCGCCATACCCGGCAACCAGCAGATATATCTCCACTGGAATCCCAACGCAGAGTCCGACTTCTATAAGTACAATATTTATCAGGGGCCAACTGCAAGTCCGACAACTTTGATTGATAGTGCTACTGGCGGTATCAACGATACCACCTTTACCGCCCCCAATCTAACCAATGGAACCACCTATCATTACCGCATTACTGGCGTGGATAGCAGTATGAATGAAAGTGGGTACAGCAACAATGCCAGTGGTACACCAGGTGATTTCATTGCACCTGCTGCTCCAACGAATCTAGCTGCAACTCCCAGCGACCGGCAGATCGCCCTAAGCTGGGCATCAAACGACGAGGCCGACCTGCATTCATACCTGGTTTATCAGGGCCTTGCGTCAGATTTTGATACTACTGGCAGCATGATAGATTCAGTACCGGCCCCCGATAGCAGCCACACTGTGCTAAATCTCGCATACGGCACAACCCATCATTTCAAGCTAGCGGCTGTTGATACAGCTGGCAATATAAGTGACCTCTCCACTGAAGCCAGCGGCACTACCGATGCTTCGATGCCCACGATATCCCTGGCAACGGAGTTGCTTGATTATGGCTTATCCTTTACAGGGTACGATTCAATTTTGACTGTGGGCGTTACTAATACCGGCAATGATAGCCTGTTCGTAACCAGTATAACCAGCACAAATCTCGCATTTGCGGTGAGTAATGGTACGTTAGGAATAACACCCGGTCAGGCAGAAGTAAGGGTGCCTATTGTGTTCTCGCCACCTGATACACTTAACTATGCGGGCTGGATCGTATTCAGCTCTAATGATCCAGATACTCCTTTGGATAGTCTCGAAGTGTTCGGACATGGTGTGATGCCCATCTTGCACATCAAACACCACACTAAATCTGTGGTTGCGGCAAATGGCGGGACATCAGAGTTCGCGGTAACCATCCGAAATGATGGAAACTATCCAATGGGCTTCGAGATAAATGGTGAAGATGACCTGCCAGCATACGATTGGCTGGTGCCTTCGCCGTCAGGTGGCACAATAGCAAACCATTCCAGCCTCGTTATAGATATCAGCACTAACGATTCCCAGTTTATGCTAACGGGTAATTATTGGGGTAATCTACTAGTCAATTGTTGGGCAGACGGCAATACAACGGTTCATACTGACTCAGATACTTTTAAGGTACACTTGAATATCTTACCATCACAATCGGTGGCGTTTGGTTCTGATGTAGTACAACCTGGGAACGCTGATCCTATTGATCTTACATCTGGTGCTGGCGACCCATTGGGACTTACTTTGAACTTTAATCTTGGGAATGGCGGCACTGTTTCCGCAATAGCCGCTGATGTTCAGCCTCCAACTTCTGATTCAACTTCTGTTATAGATCCTGATGGTACTATTGATGAATTCGCAACCGCTGACTTATATTGGGAGATCAACTCTGATATTGAGGGCGCGTACGCAGTTGATGTGAGTTTTGATTATGATGGACTAATAGGCGTGCCAAATCCGCAAGGGCTGCGCCTAGGACGTCGTGTGGGTTTCTCCGGACCTGATGTACCCTGGGAACTTGTTGAGGGATCTTCAACTGTGGTCGACGAAGTCGCGCAAACAATCTCGGCAATGGGGCAAGATCAGTTCAGCCAATGGACTATTATTGCTGATCCTAGCGAGAATCCCCTGGTCGATGTAGTAGGTCCGGTCATTAGTGATATAGCAATTCAGGCCTCGACTCCAACACTGGATAGCCCGGTAATGATCACTGCTACTATTGTTGACGAAAGTGCCGTAGACACAACAGTGTTTTATTACGCCCGGGGCGAGCAAAACCAATACACTGCCGTTGGTTTAACACCTGGCGCGGGAAACACTTTCGGCGAAAACATCCCCCAGGCGGCAATCACACACACCGGGCTGTTGTACTACATCAAGGCAGTAGATGAATTAGGTCATGCTAGTTACAGCGATACGAGTCAACTGACCATCACCTACCCAGCCAATACGCTGACAACAACAGTTGAAGGTTCGGCATTCCCGGATGGTGTGCCGAAAAGTACCTGGCGGTTGTTCTCCGCTCCTGGCGTTTTGGATGAGACGGACAATACAACGGTATTGGGCGATGATTTTGGTGCCGCCGCTTCCGACGAAACCTGGCAGCTATTCAAATATGATGGTGAATACTCGGTGACGAATGAAGTGCAGTGGGGCCAATCCTATTGGCTCAAGCAGGTAGTGGAAGACAATGTTGTGGTCGACCTCCCGAGTGGCGCAGCGGCGGACCTGACTGGCATTACTTACACGATTCCATCCCACACTTGGAAATTCATAGCATCGCCATATTCATTCCCGGTTATTCTGGAGACCGATTCATCGCTCCATTACGGCCCCTTCACTTACGGCGCGTTTGGTAGCGGGGGAAAGGAAGGTTGGTCCACCAGAACTACATCCACTGAACTGGCACCTTTCGGTGGCTATGTACTCTACAATCTTAGCGAGACTACTCAAGAGTTAACTCTTGATCCAAGAGTTGGTCAGCCTCAACTAACCAAGCAAATAACTGCAGATATCGACGGCTGGCGCTTGGAATTAACTGCTGAGGGCAAGCGCTTCTTCGATGGGGGTAATATTTTAGGCCGGAGTTCAGTTGCCAGTGAGGGCTTTGACCCTTATGACCATCCCGAAATGCCGCACCTGGTTGAACACCTATCACTTGCGTTGACTAGTGAATCGGTGACCGGCAGAGAACTTATCCTAAATTCCGACATCCGATCAGACGAAGTAGCCAATGGCGTGTGGCGCCTGAACTTGAGTAGCACAGGCGATCCGGGTGATGTATCTATACAGACCAGCCTGCGTGGCGAATTGTCACCGGATCACCAGGTACTGCTACTTGATTTGGGTAGCAGGCAAGTGCATGACCTGCTGGCACGACGGGGAACGATAACAGTAAACCGCCGTAGCGAACAGTTCCCTGCCCGCCTTGATGTGATTGTTGGCGATGCTGCCTATGCAAAGGCTACTGTTGATGAGATACTGGCATCACTGCCAACAGATTTTGCCCTGGGAAAGAACTATCCAAATCCGTTTAATCCCACTACAACAATTGAATATGCCCTGCCAAGACCTGCCAAAGTTTCAATGCGTATCTATGATCTGCTTGGTAAAGAGGTAGCTGTGCTGCTCAACCAGTGGTAGGATATGGGCTATAGCCAGGTGCAATGGCATGGTCGCGATCAAGGCGGCAAATCGGTAGCATCAGGAATATACTTCGTAATCTACAAGGCTGAAGATGTGATGAAGGTGCGGAAAGTGCTGCTGCTTAAATAAGAAAATCACAAGAAAAGTCGTTTTGCCGGATACCCCGCCGTTGGCGGGACCCTGCTCCGCGGATACGCACTTGAATTTGTCGACGGAAGCACTGAAGACTTAAAATCCCCTGTGCGAGAATGAATCATCAAGAGTTTACATTGCAAACAACTTGATATCTTGCATAGACTCTATTCGTTACCGAACTTCATTTACGCAAACGTGCCAAATATGCGCCATGATTTGCGGGAACAATAGGGATATTGGCGCTATTTGAACGCGATTATTGGGAGCCGTAAACGCTTAATATTACAATAATATAGGCGCTTACCGACGAGGATTTTGAAAATACTGAAAAACGCACCTGAAGAATCCCACTCTCTCGGCTGTTTCTACCCTCACCCAATGATACTACTGCCTGGGTCAATGTACCCTCGAACAGGATTTCGGTGGAGAGCAGGGCATTACGGCGGTTGAGAAACAGAACTACAAAAGTCTCCCGGGTGCGGCCAGCGAGCAAGGCGTGGCCATGGGCGTGACCCGAAGCGTGGGCAGCCTGGGAAGGATTCTCGGTCCCCCCTTCGGGGGCATAACCTACGCCCGGATCAACTTCGTTTTTCCCTTCCTGGCCGCCGCCGGGTTGTCGCTGGCGGCTATGGTGTTGTGTGGCCTACGGCCGAGAGGGGGCGAGGAAGGATAGCAAAGGGGGGAGGAATTCGGAGAGAAGGCAGGACACTTCGGACTAATGTTCGCATGGTTTGATCTTGCAACAAAAAAGTGGACACATCGAGAAGTCATATTGCCTGGTTGTAGTTAACTCTTCCATATTCTTCAGGGGTTTTATATCCTAAGTACGAGTGCTTTCTCACTCGATTATAAAATCCCTCTATGTATTCGAACAATGAGCGCCTGGCTTGTTCACGTGATCGATATACTTCATGATGCACTAGTTCAGTTTTTAGCGTGTGGAAAAAACTCTCTGCAACTGCGTTATCGTAACAGTTACCACTGCCGCTCATACTCTGGATCGCATGGGCTCCCTTCGCTACATCCACGAACTGGTTACAGGCATATTGGATACCACGATCCGAATGGAACACAAGACCCGCTGAGGGCTGACAGCTCCTCAGGGCCATCTGGAAGGCCTTGATGGTAGTGTCAACGGCCAGCATATTCTTGCTCATCGACCAACCAACGATCTTGCGATTGTACAGGTCCAGTACTACCGTCAAATAAAGCCAGCCTTCCCAAGTGCGGATATAGGTTAGGTCAGATACCCAGACCCGATTAGGCTCAGCTGCATAAAACTGCTGCTTGAGCAGATTCGGGGCAAACGGGTATTTGTGTTTCGCGTTGGTAGTGACCTTAAACTTTTTGCTGGTCTTGGCCCTGATAGAGTGCTTTTGCATCAGCCTGGCGATCCGCGGCCGGGAACAAGCATACCCGTGGTCGTTCAACTCAGAGGTAATGCGAGGACTACCATAACAACCCTTCGCTGTTTTGTATATGCGCCGGATATTATCCAGCAGCAAGCGATTCGCAGTAGCTCGTTTACTCTCTGGCCTTTGCCTCCAACTGTAAAAACCGCTCCGGCTTAACTTAAATGCATGGCACATCTTCTCCACCCCAAATTGGGAGCGGTGATCAACTATAAATTGATACTTCATCTGGGGCTCCTTGAGAAAATGGCCATAGCTTTTTTTAATATATCACGCTCCTCAGTAACACTGGCTAACTCCCGTTCTAGCTTGCGGATGCGCTCATCTTCCGGGTCTGCCAGGTGCCCCGTACCGGGAAACGAATGCCCTTGGTTATCTAAATAGTCACGCTTCCAACGATAGAGCAGTTCTGCTCTGATGCCCAAGTTCCTGGCCACCTCAGTGCCTTTCTTCTCGCCACTGAGCAACAACTCAACCGCTTCGATCTTAAACTCCCGGGTAAACTGCCGCCGATTATCTCCAGTATCCATCATAGATGCCTCCATATCTCACTAGCAAATCTATGACTTCTTATACTGTCCACCAAAAGGTAGCAAGTTCAGTGTACCCCGGGCGGGACTCCCTTCGACACGCCCTACGGGCTGCTCAGGGCGGGCCCTTCGACTAGCCCCTCAAGGAATTCGGGGCAGCTCAGGATAAACTTCTCGTCCTGTCTAGATGTGTACCCCGGGCGGGACTCGAACCCACGACCCTCTGCTTAGAAGGCAGATGCTCTATCCAGCTGAGCTACCGGGGCATAAGCAGACCGGAAATTAGCAATTGTGAGTGCCGCGTGAAACTGCCAATTTAGCAACTAAGCCTTTTGCAAGCGACCGATGGCCGCCTGGCGCAGCGGCACTGAGTCAGGATCGAACCAGGCGGAAACAAAATCAGCATTGATTGAATCGGCATACTGGGTAACATTAGCGAACATGGGCTGCAAGGTATGGGCTTTCAATTTTGCGTAAGCCTGTGGCGTACGTGACAGGTGGGTGAGCAGTTCTATGGCGGCATCCATGGGATCGACGGACATTTGTTGAACCAGCGCCATATCCAAAGCGGTTCGCGGCGTAACGGAGATACCTTCGGCTGCTACCCTGTAAAAATGATCCGGGGGTGTCGCCCGGCGCGTTAACTCCAACGAAACTGCCGGTAACGATAATCCCAGGCTAAGCTGCTCCAACACCAATTTGTAATCGCCCGGTTGGGCAATCCGGTAGTCGCAAGCAAATGCAGAAAGCAGCCCGCCGCCAATTGCATGGCCGTTAATGAGGGCCACAGTGGGGATGGGTAAACTGGCGATATGGAACAAATAATTGTCGAAGGCATCAATGAATGCGCGTAACTGCTGCTCATCAAATGTATCAGCATCAACAATATCCAGGCCAGTTGAAAAGAAGCGCCCGCTACCGGTTATTATGAGGCCCGACACATTTTCCAGCGCACCGGTTGCTGCAACCAGGCTGGCCATGAGATCGTGATTGATGGCATTGCCCCGTCTGCCGTTGAGCCGGATAATCATGAATTTATCAATATTTTCAACTTCGATAGGCACGAGCACCTCCCAGCGCAGTAAATAAGTGGCATTTTTTGGTGGCTCTGATCTAGATTCCAGGCCAATTTTACTTACCAATATGGGTGTAAAATAAAAATTAATGAATCAATTCCATAAAATATTATTTCTATGCGTCATTTTAATGACCGGCCTGGATGGCCAAAACGGCAGCAAAGCGGTTGCTGGTGTGGGCTCAACAATACTTACCGAGGCTGGTCTTACCGAGTTACTACCGACGCCTGCGCTGGATAGCGTTCAACTTGGTGTGGCCCGGTTGGCTGCCGCGCGAAACTGGCAGCAAGGTGAGTTAATCACCCGGCAGGGCCGTAACCAGGATGTGTATGACGAAATTGCTACCCGCGTGGCAGGCTACTCTGCCTGGAGGGGGCACTTGCTGGATGCAGTGGCCAAGCGCCAGATCAATCACGAATTAGATGGCGAACGCGAGCAGATCGAAGCGATCTACAATTTCCGTAACACCGCTATTCAGTCGAGATACCTGGTGGCAGTCGATAGCATCGCAGCGGCCGGTCTGCGGCAACGTTGGCAAGCAGGTGACCGGTTTGAGACATTGGCGCTGAATGTATTTACCAGCGCTGACATCCTTGACGCACCGGGTGAACCGGGGTGGAAATACCCGAAAGAACTTGACGCTGAGTATGCTCGAATTGCCTACAACCAAAGCGTTGGCGAGGTTTCCCGGCCGATCCTGATCGGTGGCAAGTACTATCTGATTCAGACTTTACGCACCCACTTCAGACCAGAACATGGCCATTTCGAACGCCCCAAACACAAGCAGAATATTGCTGGAGAGCTGCCTGAAAATGTGGGCATCACACTGGCAGAGGCCGAGGCTAGTCTGGACGAATGGGTAGCTGGGTTGCCGCTTAAATGGAGACGCTGGCAAGCGCGGAAAGTGTTGAAGTCGGGAGTATTAGCAAGACATCAGCGGTCCACTGCTGCAGAGGCACCTACTCCAGAAATACTGGGCATAGTACTGTTCACGTTAGCTGGCTCGGGCTACGATGTTGATTGGATGTTGGAGCGCCTGGAACTATTGCCACCCGATACCCATCTGGCCGTGGATAATAACAGTGAACTGCAAACGATCATCACCAGCATATTGAAGTGGAATCGGCTATTGGAAACTATCGCGGATATGCCCGCCGCAGACGCTATTATCCTGGAAGCTGAGCAGCTCAAGCAGAGTGCAATCGGAACGACCGGCTGGCAGACGCTGCAGCACCGCTACCTCGCTGATTACACCATTCCAGATGATATACTAGAGGCTTACCTAACTGCAAATCGCGCAGATTATGTTGGGGCAAACCAGGTTAACACTGGGGAAATTGTGCTCGACGATTCACTATTTGCGGCGGTATTGGCTGATAGCATCAGGGACGGTGCGTCATTCGGGGCGCTGGCCGCCGCACATTCTATGCGCAAATGGTCGCGCACTACTGATGGAGAGCTGGGCTGGATACCGGAGCGGCTATATTATCCCCATACGGACTCGCTGAAACTTGCCACTAAAGAGACACTCGTTGGTCCGCTGGCAATTGATGCATACTATGTGCTGCTTAAGGTCCACGGCCACAGGAAAGCGCCTGAACCGATAGTCAGGGACGAGTACGTGCGGCTACGGTATAATTGGTTGTTGGAATATGCGGATAGCCTGGTCTACGATTGGATATGGGCGGTGGACCGAACTGAAGGTTTAAGTTGGCTGGACACGAACCTGGTACTGGGCATTGATGTGCCTGAAGTGCAGGAAGAGCCGCTTCAGCCACCGTTGGAATTGACCACACGGTTAGAACAGCCGGACTCATTGAGCTATACGATTGATGCTGATTCAAGCACGGCAACCAGTGCGGACAGTATATTCGCTACGCCCGGTAGATCCCCAACAGTTGAAACGGGGATAACAGGGACCGACACATTAGCGGTCCCCGCTTCAAATCCCGCTAGCCCTGATCCTCGCTGATCTCCAGGATAATATTCCTGGCAGCAAGATCACTGATGATGCTATCGTAGGCGGCCTGTTGGGCACCGACAAACTCCAACGGCTTTACACCTGTATCATGGTAGAGTCCAGCCAGTAGCATACGGGCAGCCGACGTACAGGTGTAACCAGTGGTGCGGGCCATTGCGGTAACGTTGTTTGTCACATCATGCTCGTCGTACAGATCGACGGTTGTTGTGCACGGGTTGCCAGCTTTAGCCCCTCTTATAACTATCCTGAGAGAAACCAGGTCGAATTCATTATCTCTTGGCGCCCAGGCATTGAACATGAGTTTCGTGGTTACATCCAAAGGTGCAACCAGCTGGCCGCCAACGTCAATTTTATCAGCGCTGAACATGCCCATTTCACGCAGCATACGCATACGTTCAGCATGGCCCGGATAACGCAAAGTTTTTTCAACCATGTTAGGTACATCAACGGTATCAAGTACCGTGCGCAGACCGTCGCTGTTGAAGGCTTCCAGGGTGCCTACCCGGGGCATGTCAATCAATTCGATTCCCGATAAGGCCGGCTCAATCACCACTTCACCGTTGCGCATCATGCGTGCCGGACGGGTATATTCCTCGATTACATCAATGGGCGAAAATACCGATTGGTACTCGAAAGGCCAGCGGCGTACTTGTGATAATCCACCGACGAGGCAGATAAATTCGTCGACTCGGTCATATTCCTCCATGCAGCGGCCCAAAATAAGGTTACCCAAACCGGGCTGAAGACCGGCATCGACTATGGCCGTAACGCCATGCTGTTTGGCCTTGGCGTCCAGTTGGAGAGGATCCTCGGGGAAAAAAGAAATATCGACGATATTTTTACCAGCCTCGATTACGGTTTCGAGCATTTGATAGCCCAGGAAGCCCGGTACCGATCCGATGACCAGATCAAAATCGGCCACTGCTTTAGTGAGATTGGCCTTGTCGCCAGCATCCACAGCTACGGTATTGAGGCCGTAGCGGCTGGTAAGCGCTGCACGTACCTCGGGATCACGATCCGCAATAGTTACTGTATTTTTTTTATCTGCTGCAAGGTCGCGCGCCATCGCGCTACCCACCAAACCGCCACCTAAAACTATTATACGCATTTATCTGGTCCTGACTTTATAATTGATAGAAATCGCCTCGCCGGCAGGGATATCCAGTTCAAATTTAATACGGCGACTGTCCAGTTGACTCCACTTATGGGAGGCATTTATTATCTCCCAGCCCGCTGGGAATGTCGGGATTACCTCCACGGTGACGCGCTGTTTTGGCTTGCGGTTGGTGACTGTTGTTGCAGTTGTAACATGCCATTCCTGGGAGCGGCCTGAACCAGTGGTTTCCACATCGAGAACCTTAACTGTGCCGATAATGTCGAAGGCGGTGCCCAAGCGAAGTTCCATGGTCTCATCGACTGCAACAGCAACCGTACGGTCTTCGCCGGCGAACTGGACAGCATTTTTTTCATCGGCACTATAGACCCGCACAATACCAGCTGGCAGGGGCCGACCCAGATTATTGGCCGACCGATTGACAATCTGCATGATGATGCTAACCGGCTGTCGCTCACTTGTGGTTGGTCAACGATTGTTGGCGTTGGCGATCTCCAGCCGGTAGGACCGTTCCACCTTTACCGCAACCGGTGGATACAGTTCGAGCTGCTTTGTTTGGGCCTGGCGGAGGGTGACCTGACCGGGGACATCAAATAGGTGGTAATCGAGAAATTCTTCACGTTGCGGCGGAGCAGCTGCCTTGGCGGCGGACATTTCCAGGCGGGCATACACAGGCCGTTGCTGGGCGGCACGATTGACCGTACCGGCCACCAACTTGAGAGTAGCATCGGGATAGGCCATACCGCTGCTGTTGGTCACTGTCGCCCAGATCGATAGATTGGCGGCTGTATAATCGGCCTCCACCTGGAGTGTGTAATCGGCTTGCCAGGCCAGGCCGGCTGTTAGGTAGCTGACCTCGATATTATGTGTGCCCTGATCGGCATTAACGAGCCACTCCAGGCCTGGTGCGGCAACCAGATTTTCCGGTGCGTCGGGCAGTATCACTGCGCCGGGGTGATCGAGATAAATCTGATCACCAATCTGATAAATGGGCTTATCGTTCAAGGCGAGCAATTTCGCCTTTACGCGCTCCTGCACCTGATTATCGCTGTTGTAAGTGATGAGCACAAGTTCGCGGCCTACATAGCCCGCCAGTAGAGCATGGGAGGTAATCAGATCATAGCGGTAATTTTGCTCAAGCACCTGCCACTGGGCAGATCGTTGCAGATTTTTCACGATGGTTGAGGTGGCTTGAATTTTTTTGGGGATATCGATAAACAGGAGCGCCTGCCGTCCTGACTTTGGGACGGTGATTTCGCGCTTGTCTTTGACCAGGGCAAGATCGTCATTGTAAACGGTAACGTTCAACCCGGTACGATTTGCGGCAGTAATGGGCAGGCCATTATCGGCGGCCAGGGCTAAAGTAGTGACCAGCGCCAGCAAGATGCTTAAATTTTTCATAATGATGTTCCTATAACCCTCAAAATTGCCACCAGACCGCGCCGGGAAATAGAATTATTTTGCCTGCAAACTGCAGTCGCAGGCGGTTGTAATTTCGGCCATGTCAGACACCAACCGCAGGAAAATTACCGATCTCGAACTAAAGGCAGCACGGCCCTCGTTGGATGATTTACGGGCCAGGCCGCGGCTGCCAATTTACGCAATACTTGAGAATATCCGGTCGCTATATAACGTGGGGAGTATGTTCCGCACGGCCGATGCCCTGCATATGTCGAAGTTATACCTGTGCGGCTATACAGGCTTCCCGCCACGCAAGGAACTGACCAAAACTGCCTTGGGCGCTGAACATAATATGCCTTGGGAAAAACATGCGGATGCAGTTGAGCTGGCCCGTGATTTACAGGCCCAGGGTATGCAGATCGTGGTGCTGGAGCAGACCAACGACTCGACCGATTTTTGGCAGGCGCCGGTGACCTTCCCAGTCTGCTTTGTGGTTGGTCATGAGGTGGACGGCGTATCGGACGAGCTGGTGGCGCTGGCGGATGCCTGCCTGGAGGTACCGATGACGGGGATCAAGCAATCATTAAATGTGGCTACCGCCTTTGGTGTATTGGGCTTTGAACTGGTGCGAAGGTTGAGGGAGCAGGGGTAGGAAACTAGGGATTACTAGCTAATAGCAGATCAAGCTTCTCTTGTGCCTTTTTTGCTAGATGCTTTTGGGTTCGCACCATCATCCTGAGGTCTCCCATACTAAGTGGATAATCATAATCAGCATTTCTGCGGTACTCGAACAGGCGTCCAAGGTCTGCATATAGTAATCTTGCTTCCCGTGAGCCTTCAGCTCTAAGACGCTTCCTTAAAAAGCCATGCGTTTTATTAGGCTCATTTTGCCAATCCTGATCACTAATATGATTCGATAGTAGCAAATGTGTTCCCGTCGAAAGGCTGTAGTAATATCTGTTTAAAGCTGTGCGTCTAGCAGATTCGGCTCCAATATTGTCTGGAAGATCATCAATACAACTGACAAGATATTCAGCAAGCGCTAGGTAGGTCTTGGGATCAAATTTCATCTTAGGGTGTTAGTAATCATTATATCATCAAAGATATCTTCATGATAGTCTAAAATCCATTCTTCGATCTCGCTGATAGCTTGGTACTTCTCTTCGATAGATCCCTTTAAATCCAACTCAATTTTCACCAGTTCAACATCCTCATCAGCATCAGCAAAGACACTAATTGATGTTTTCCCAACGAGATCGAGAGACATAATTTTCTTACTATTGAGAGATAGGAGTGACTTTGAAAGATTCTTCTTCGAAAATAAAAAGGCATTAAGGCCACATAGTTCTTCATGATTATAATCGAACGCTGAGAACACCTCCTTAATCTCATCTCCTATTTTCACTAAATTATATAATATTTGGTCCAGCTCTTTTTGAATACTACTTCTTACAGGGGGCTCTATTACTTGGTGTATTGCGTGAACGAAGAATGGCTCTGGTGGATTGGACTCAGCCTCAATATCAGCACTTTCTGCTACTTCAACCCAGACCTTGTTTCCAAGAGGTCCCACACTTCGAGTGATGTCCTCATCAAATTGCGAATTCTGTAAGCCAACATATTCACCATCATCATAACAGTTGGTACCAAGCTGTGGGTAGTCAGGGATATGTATCATGAGGTGAAGTACTTTTCTACAGCAAGGAAACAGAGGAGTGATGCGTCTAATACATCAAAGTAGGCATCAAAAAAATTATGTTTGGTTGCTCCATCATCATAAATATAGGCCTCAGTAATCATGAGCTGTGTTATGGTTGGATCATCAGAATCTAGATTAAGTCTGTAACGAGCCGATGCGAGCATTAGGTTCTGTTTCAGCTCGTGAAGGAACTGAATCCGGGTTGATTTATCAGAATTGAGTTGGTTAGCCATAGTGTCGTCTGCGAAGTTGACACCCCTTTGGATGATTATCCGATCCTCAGATTTAACCCTAACAACAGCAAATGTCAATCCTCGGTGAGATCCACTGATAATCCACTCAGTGCTATCATCTTCATTCAATGAGTCTTCCGCCCCAATCGCCTTAAGCCAATCTAATATTTGTTCTTTTTTATACATCTAAACCATTAGTCCTTATCGGCATCGTCCACAACATCTTAATAGTAAATGGCTGGCAATTGTCGTGCCCGCTCAACTCAAAGTAGATGCGTACGACGGTGACGCTGATCTTAATATAATCTATATGCCTATGGTTATCAAATTATTTTGGATAAAAAATTCTTGGGGTGGGTACATAAGTAGATTTGCAGTCCCGTTAGATCAGTGATCCGGGTACAGACCTGCCAGCATGCGAGCGGCGTTGTGGAGGCTTTATGCCAGCATGCGGTGAGTACTGCTAATCTTCTCGATATTGCTGCTTGAAACACCTGCATCTTTGGCAAAGCGAACCCAATTGGCGACGCCGTCTTGGATCTGCTGGATAATTTCACCCGGTTTGTTGATGCCAGCCTGATTGCCGACTTGCAGTAAGTCAGTTTTTGCTAAATCATCCGTTTTGCCGTTCAAGCTCATTTGATGAGAAGAGGTCCAGTCACCAGATGGATTGTAACTATAAGTGACATCGTAGGCTGGGGATAATATCCAATTGCCAGCCTTATCCATCAGGAAGCTGATGTTTTTCGTGTGATCGTCGTGATTTCGCGCAAGCACATTAAAAACCATAGTGCGATAAAGCTGCTCAATATCAGTATATGGTAGTTTCAAGCTACGCATTACTCCAAAGGCCTGTTCGTAACTGTATATTCGGGCTTGTTTGTAATCGAAATGAGCTATGGCGCATAAAGTTTGCGCATGCAATTTTTCGCCGGTGTGAGTCCGGTCGAAACGCTTGGTCATGAAATGAGCACGCCCGTTTTCTTCGAGCAACTGGCAGTCTTGCATAGTAATACCAACTGACTTGGCCATTTTCTGATAGGCATATTCAATTCGCCCGTAACCTGTTGGATCGCCAAGAGTTTGACTTTTAACACCATCAAGTTTTATAATCCAATGCTCGAATCCTGGCGGTACTTCCATTTGCCCCGAACGGATTTCAAGTGTTGTGGGATTGAAGGCGATTACAGCTTTTGCCCGCATTCCACCAGCAGATGTTCCAATGCGCAGAATGTTCTTCAGAGTATCCGATTTGCTTTGCTTAAGATTACCTTGCATTTTCGCCTGGTCATGCAAGGCAAACTCGGCGAGATATACTAGTTTAGCAATATCAACAGGTACAGCTTTCGAACCGCGCAATTCCGTTGCTGGCTTATATTCCAATGCACCCATGCCTCTGCTACCAGTGTAACACAATCGTTCTATGGGGCTAAAATCTCTGGTCGACCTGCCCTGGCTGGAGAGCCAAGCATTAATGAGTTGGTTGCCAAAATGATCTGGAAGTGAATCAGCAAGTAGGCCTGGTAATCCCCAATATGTAGCGCGGTTCAGATTGTTGAAGCTAAATATTTCTGTCGCCCTGTTTAGAGGCATCTGAAGGGGAGCAATATCCAGCCCTCGACTAGCAAAAGCGGGATCAAACTCGAAGTACGCTACATCTCTATCCCCATCCCATTGAACGGCCCCAACAAATTCCCTCCATAGATATACTTTGGCAACTTTTACTGGGACTACCATATTCAATGCCCGGTCTGTTCATCTAAGCTGCCGGATGCTCTCTGGCGTGCACGGCCCATCATTTTTGCAGCTTGCAGTGGGCTAAAGCCAGGATCGGGTAAGAAGGAATCCAGGTTGTCAAGGGCGTCAATGGCGCGGAGTATGCGTACAAAGGAATAGAGGGTAATTCCTTTTCCAGATTCCAATTTTTGCACCGAATTGCGCGAGACACCCGATAGACGTGCGATACTATCTTGGGTTAGGTTTTTATTTAACCTGCGCCTCTGAGTACGTCGCCCAATCTCTTGCAGCACCGCCGCGTCCGACATCTCGTAATAACTCATTACGCCTCTTATTTTATGTACTATTTGCAATTATCAATCATTATGCCTCTAATATAAGGCTTTATCAAAACCAGTGCAATGTTTATTTACGCCTTTATTTTAAGGCATTATTTCCTATAATTGATCGATGCGCATCTAAATTAATGCTTTATGGGAATATGCCCAATGTTACATGGTCTTAACTGAGCAGTCCTGTTAGATCAGTGATTAGGGTACAGCCCTGCCAGCATGCGGGCGGCGTTGTGCAGGCTTTCACTTAGCGACGGGTGGGCATGGATGGCATCCATTAGATGGGTATAGGGCAGTCGGTGTTGGATGCACAACGATACTTCGCCAATCAGGCTATCGGCCTGGGGACCGCACGAACGAACGCCAAGAATACGGTCGTCGCCCTTGGGGCCGACAATCAACTTCACGAAACCGGCGAATGAACGCATGGCATGGGCCCGGTGATTGCGCACATTATTCAGACGCGCTACACGGACATCACCATACTTCTCACGGGCAGACTTTTCGTTCTCACCAGCACCGGCAATTAACGGCATAGTGAAAATGATGAACGGTATGTGGTCCATCGGGATGGCGACCATATTGCCCTGGATATGGGCCACTGCCTGATGGCCCTCGGCCTCGGCCACATGGACCAGGCTCAAGGCGAAATTTTCGGGTCGGCGGGAGACATCGCCAACAGAATAAATGTGCTCTACATTGGTCTGGCAGTACTCGTTAATTTTGATATAGCCTTGACCATCCAGCTTGATGCCGACCTGGTTCAACTGGAGTTCGGCCGAGCAGGCCTCCCGACCAACTGAAATGAGGGCCAACTCGGTCTTGATTGTAGTGCCATCAGCCAATGTGGACAGGACGCCATCCCCCACATCAGCCATACTAACCAGTCTAGTTGAATGATGCACGGTGATATCGTTGGCGTTAAAACTCTCGGTCAGAAAATTGGCCATGTCGTCATCCTCGTGAGATAATATGGACGGCTCATTATCGAGGAGGGTCACCTTGGAACCGAACGCATTGAAAATAGACGCGAACTCGCAGCCGATGACACCCGCCCCCAGGATGAGCAGACTTTGGGGCAGTTTGTCGAGGGATACAATATCGTCACTGGTCATGATACGGTCGCTATCTGACTGGACATTGGGAATGGCTCGCGGCTTGGTACCGGTGGCAATGATGATTTTATCGGCGGCGTACTGCTGCCCATCCACCAGCACCGTATGTGGATCGTGGAATTTGGCATAGCCCTTGATCTCGGTGATATCCAGTAGGGCGATTTGCTCCTGATAGAGGGATTCTAGCTCGTAGCTGCCCTGGATCAACTGCTCCTGGATTTGACTCATGTCGACGGTTGGTGCGGCGGGCAGATACCCACGACCCGGCTTGGTGGCGACCATATGATCCTTAGCCAGTTCGTACATACCCTTGGATTTATAGGCGCCATGAATCCCATAACCCCATAATTTTTGGGCGTTGACGATGGCCACGGAAAGTCCCTGTAGCGAAGCCCGTGTTGCGGCGGCCATCCCGCCCGGCCCGGCACCGATAATCAAAAGATCAAAATGAGGCATATTGGGCATCCTAGTGGAATTTGATATTCGGAATTCGTAAATCGCATCGTAATATACAATTTATTAATTGCGTTTGCTGTAACATATTCTCATTTTCGGGGTTGAATAGGAGCGGTAGATGACCAATATTCCCAAAGAAAAATTAATCCGCAAACTGACGGCAGCACTTAGTGACGGCAAAATGGTGAAGGAAACACTGTACGAGGTGGCGGCAATGTTTGCCATGCTAAAGGATCCAAATGTCCCCGCACTTGTCAAGGCGAAAGTAGCTGGGGCGTTGCTCTACCTGCTAAATCCGCTTGACCTGCTGCCCGACCTGCTGGCTATCGGTCTGGTGGATGATATCGCTCTGCTGGGTATCACCTGGAATCACGTAAAAAGCCATATCACCGACGAACATCGGGCCAAGGCCAAGAAGTTTGTACTGAATATACTGGGCGACCTGAATTTGACCCGGGAAATAGCACCATAAATTGTAGTTTTTACCACTAATGAGTGCTAGATTCGCGTTATCATTTTTGATTGTTACACCAACTATAGGGGCATAATACCATGCAATTTGTACTTTTTATTCTCGTCGCGTTAGTGACCTTCATTATTTCGATGCAGGCACGCAACAACCATACACTGGCCACAACACTTAAATCGCTGGGTGTTGGTCCACGTGCATTACAAATAATTTCACTACTCGCAATTTTAGCCGCCGCTGCTCAATCGCTCACCATCATCGACGCCGGCACAGTTGGAGTGATAAAAGTTTTTGGTGAGGTTGACAAGCGTGTGTTGGGGGAGGGCATTAATGTGCGCAACCCCTTCGCTGAGATAATAAAAATCAACATAAAGACCCAGGAACGGAGGGAGGAAATGCGTGCTCCCTCCAAGGAGAACCTTACCGTGGGCTTGGAGATTAGCGTGCTTTACCATGTCGACCCGTCGTACGCCCCCAATATTGTCAGGTCTATTGGGCGGGAGGAAGATCTCATCCGTTCGATATTGCTGCCCAATTTCCGCTCTGTGGTTCGTGATGTAACCGCCAAGTTTGAGGCCAAGGCTGTGTATGCTTCCGAACGCGATAAGGTGGCCACTGACATCAGTCTCCTGCTAGCCGAAACCGTTTCCCCGAGGGGAATTGTGATAGAATCCACTCCGCTTCGCGACGTGATTCTGCCTCAGGATCTGGCCAACGCCATCGAGGAGAAATTACGCGCTGAGCAGGAGAGTCAGCGGATGGAGTTCGTCCTGATGAAGGAACAGAAAGAGGCTGCCCGTAAACGGATTGAAGCTGAGGGTATTAGGGATTTCAATAAAACCGTAGCAGAGGGCATATCGGATAACTTCCTGCGTTGGAAGGGTATCGAGGCCACCAATGCCTTAGCGGCAAGCAGCAACGCCAAGGTGGTAGTGATCGGCTCAGGCAAAGACGGCCTGCCAATTATACTGGGCGGGAATAACTAGGGGCCGGTAGAACGCAAATAGTTTGCAGAAAGGGCCTCCAGAGATGGGGGCCCTTTTTTGTGTTTGGATATAATTAAGATAATTAATGAAAGGAGGGGGGTGCGCATACAAGAGTGAGCATAATTCTCGCATATATAATGTAATTTTAATATATTGACAATACAATGTATTTTGTCATTTGACTATGACCTTGATGCGTGTTTAACTTTTTTGTGAAACCAGCATCAATACATTGGATCCACCATAATAACGGATTCTGCAATAATAAGTGGAGTATCTATGGAGTTTATACCTGGGTCAGAAAAGAAACACTCAGAACTTATCATCGGCTTCGTTGGACCTATGGGCACTGACCTAACACGGGTTTTTAAATGTCTAAAACCACAAATGACCCTAATTGGTTACGATAACTATTTAATCAACATAATCTCACTGCTTGGCAAATCAGGCTTTGAAGACCAACAAATATCAGTTGATCTTAATATTGATGATTGGAAATATGAAATACCCGGAGAGGAAGTTGATGATAGGTATAACCGATTAATAAAAATTGGAGACGATTTTTGTAAATACTTGGGGCATAAGGACGCTCTATCCCGTTTAGCCCTTGTTGAAATTCAGGAACATAGGAAAAAAATAAACAAAGACGATGAACCTCACGTACCCCTTGAAAGCACAGCCTATTTACTTAAATCTCTGAAAAGGCCTACGGAAGTACAGTTATTAAAAAATATCTATGGACCAAACTTCTACTTAATTGCGGCGTATTCAAGCAAACAAAACCGAATTTCAAATATCACAAAAAAAATCGAAAAAGGCACAGGCAAGACGGATCCAGATGGATATGAATATCGTGCCAAACTGTTGATTACCAAAGATGAAAAGGAAGTCGATAACGAGTTTGGGCAGAATGTGCGAGACACTTATCCCTTAGCAGATTTTTTCATAGATTTGGATATTCCTGATAAAGAATTGGAAGGTTCAGTAAAGAGAATTACTGAGGCAATATTCGGTAATCCATTTACCACACCCACAAAAGACGAAAATGGTATGTTTCATGCTAGTGGAGCAGCATTAAGATCAGCTGATTTATCTCGTCAGATTGGTGCTGTTATTACAAACGAAGGCGGAAGCATAATAGCACTTGGAACAAATGAAGTTCCCAAATTTTTGGGAGGTCTTTATTGGTGTGATGATGCAGATGATGCAAGAGATTTCAAATTTGATGGCGACTCTAATCAACTTTATAAAATCAGAATGGCTAGAGATATATTTGAGCGACTGGCTGAAAAAGGATGGTTGAGCGAGGAGATGAAAAATGAAGACCCTCAACTTCTAGCAAATAAAGCGTTTAGTACTGCGGGTCCCTTAAATAAATCTGAGTTACGAGACATAACCGAATATGGCAGAAGCG
>SDBT01005809.1_pt1 | contig 20641 bp, 10 predicted proteins | sample 2277101 | NCBI WGS metagenome assembly SDBT01 (sample SAMN10404973, study PRJNA504765) | marine sediment metagenome | isolation source: marine sediment core GS10_PC15, 103 cmbsf | place: Arctic Ocean: Southern Knipovich Ridge | collected 2010 | reverse complement strand
GTGCTTGCGGATGGCGGCCCAGAGGCCGGCCTTGTCCTTGACGACCTTCGTCATGGCGGTGTAGGGGGTGAGGATCACCTCGATCGTCTTGCCGTAGGTCTCGATGAGCTTCTTGAGGTGTGGGCGGTCGTGGGACGAGAAGCCCACGAAACGCGCCCGGCCGGACTTCTTGGCCCACTGCAGCGCTTTGACGGCCTCTTCGATCTCGCCTTTGGTGTGGCGGCTGCTGTTGACGTTAAGGCTGATTCGCCACACGTCCACGTAGTCCAAGCCGGCCTCCTTCATCCCCTTCTCGAGGCCCGCCTGGAGCTTCTTCGCCGACCGCCACTCCTTGAAGCGGCTTTCCCAGATGTGCCACGAGTAGCCGAAGTACATCTTGTCGCGCCGGCCCTTGAGGGCCCGGGCGTAGGCGAGGATCTCCTCGCGGCAGCATGCATCGACATAGTTGAACCCGCGCTCGATGCACCGGCTCAGCACGTCATGCCGGTTCTTCTGGAACTTCTTGTTGTCGATCTTCATCGACATCCAGCCGCGTGGCTCGTCGCCGCCGATAATCTTCACCACCCGCTTCCAGTGCCCCCCCAGCACGACCGCCGAGATCATCAGGCCGGTCTTGCCCAGGCGGCGGTACTCCATGTCGGAGTTGTAGTTGAGGATCTTGCTGGTGTCCTGTTTCGGCGCCTTGTCCGCGCTGACGGTATCGGTCAGGCCACCGGCCGCGGCTGCCGCCGCTACCGCCGCCGCCCCTTGCTGCACGAACTGGCGACGTGTCAGATCATCGGCCATGTCTGTGTCTCCTTCATCGCCTGCCCTGCGGCGCGCTGCCTTTGGCTCGAGGGCTGCGGCTTCGGGGGGCGCACGCCCTTTACGAGCCATCGTTTGTATCCTATGCGCCGCGTCCGGCTACGGCAAGGAGGATATGCGCAGCCACCGCAATGCGACGGAGTTGCGACGATGTGGTTATATGCTTGGGATTGGCACCGGCCCAGATGGTAAGATAAGCGGCGGGAACGGGGCGGCGCCGAGAAGGAATCTCACAATGGCAGGCGGTGATTCGCAAAAGACCGACGTATCTGGGGGGCTGATCGCATTACGCGCCTTCGTTCAGTTTGCCTTCTCAATGGCTATATGGGGCGGGTTGCTTTTTTGGACGGCGGGCACTTGGCGGTGGAGCCGCGCCTGGTTTCACCTGGGCCTTTGGGTTGTCACAATGGGCGTTAACCTCGTCATCCTCCTGCGTTTGAACCCGGCCGCTCTGCTTGCGCGCATGAAAGCGCGACGACCCACAAAGAAGTTCGATAAGATCATTATGTATTCGCTTATTCCGGTCATGTTTGCAATTCCGGCAGCCGCGGGGCTGGACGCCGTGCGCTACCAGTGGTCGCGCGTACCGGCGTGGGCGATGTATCCGGGGATCTTGCTCCATGCGGCGGGAGATGCGTTTATGCTTTGGGCGATAGTCGTCAACCCGTACGGCGAAAAGACGGTGCGGATTCAGACTGAACGCGGCCACCACGTGATTACCACCGGGCCATATGCCCTTATCCGGCATCCCATGTACGTGGGCGTCATGGTGCTGATGGCCGGCATGCCGCTGGTTCTGGGGTCATGGTGGACGTTCCTGCCGGTGGGCGTGATGGCGTTGGCGATGGTCGTTCGGACAGCCTTCGAGGACCGGATGCTGCAGCGCGAATTGCCGGGCTATGACGATTACGCCCGGCGGACGCGCTATCGCCTCTTGCCCGGCCTGTGGTAGAAAGCAGGCCAGCAACGGGCCCCATGCCTACCCCCTTCATGTCCTCGCGCCGGAGTTGATCTGCCGACGGAGGTCCACGCTGCGGCTATCATGGTGTGAACGCTACCGGCGTTGACAGCCGATAATCATTGGAGCTATACTGCTCCAGGACTCGGCCGTAGCAACCCATGCCGAGACACAACGGAGATTGCAGGTGTCGATAAAACAGATCACGTTCAGCATCGCAATTCTAATCGGTCTTTCGGCGGGCGTCGCCGGCGCCGGGCCGGCTGTCAGCGCCTCGTCGGTCCATTCCAGTTCCTACTTGCCGGGCTATGCCGTGGATGGGAATCCCAAGACTCGCTGGGCCAGCGCACCTGACGCCGGCAAGGCGGCATGGCTCCAGGTTGACTTCGGAAAAGTCACGCCCGTCAACAACCTTGCCATCCATTGGGAAAAAGCGTATGCCGTGGAGTACCAGATCCAGACCTCCGACGACGGCAAGATCTGGAAAACCGTTCACCACAAGAAGGATGGACGGGGCGGCAAGGATGTCTTCACCGGCCTGTCGGCAAAGGGGCGTTATCTTCGCGTACTCTGCCTGAAGCACGGCCGTTGGCAGTTATCCTCCATCTGGGAGATTGAGTTTCCCAGCGGCGAGGCGGCCCGAGCGATTGCCGGCGTGCAGCGCAAAGCCAAAGAGGGCCGGCGCAAAGCCAAAAAGACCCGGCCAAAAGCAGAAGTCGAGGCCCATCCCGCACCTGCGGAAACCTTGGCCCGTTACGGCGTCCAGGAGATCGTTTTCGCCCTGCGTCAGTCGGGAAGGGACCACTGGTACGGCAACTTTGGCTATTACTCCGACAGCAAGGTCACCAAGGCCAATTACACGCCCTACGAGAAAGCAGGCCAGCGCATCGCGTACCGCGACGGCGGCAAGCTCTGCCGGCTCAACCTCAAGACCGGCCAAATGAAGGTCCTTGTGGACGACCCCAAGGGCGGCGTCCGCGACCCGGCCGTCCATTACGACGGCAAGAAGATCCTGTTCAGCTACCGGCCCGGCGGCACGCAGTTCTACCATCTCTACGAGATCAATATCGACGGCACGGGCCTGAAGCAGTTGACCCGCGGGACGTACGACGACTTCGAGCCGACTTACGTGGCCGACGGCAGTATTGTGTTCGTCTCCAGCCGGTGCAAACGTTGGGTCCAATGCTGGCTGACGCAGGTGGCCGTGCTCCACCGGTGCGACGCGGACGGCAAGAACCTTCGGCCGATCTCGGCTAATCTTGAGCAGGACAACACGCCGTGGCCCCTGCCCGACGGGCGAATCCTGTATCAGCGGTGGGAGTACGTGGACCGATCGCAGGTCGATTATCACCACCTGTGGACGGCCAACCCCGACGGCACGAGCCAGATGGTCTACTACGGTAACCTGCACCCGTCAGTCCTCATGATCGACGCCAAGCCGATTCCCAACACGCAGAAGATCGTAGCCATCTTCTCCCCCGGCCACGGTCGGGCCGAGCACGCCGGGGTGGTTACTATCGTCGATCCGTCGAAAGGCCCCGACGATCGCGCCGGCGCCAGGAGAGTCAATCGAGGGTCGAACTTCCGCGACCCGTGGGCGCTGAGCGAAGACGCCTTCCTCGTCGCCGGCGGATCGCAGATCCTGTTCATGGACGGCGCCGGGCGGACGGCGCCGATCTACGATTGCTCTGCGCAAGAGAGACAGGCCGGCCTGCAGTGTCACGAGCCGCGCCCGCTGATAACCCGCCCGCGCGAACGGGTGATCCCCCCGCGGGTCCGGATGGAAAAGACGACCGGCGAGCTCGTTGTGGCCAACGTCTACAAGGGCCGGAATATGAAGGATGTCAAACCCGGCGAAATCAAGAAGCTCCTGGTGATCGAGTCGCTGCCCAAGCCGATCAACTTTACCGGCGGGATGGACCCGCTGACCTACGGCGGGTCGTTCACGCTGGAACGGGTCGTGGGCACCGTGCCGGTTGAGCCGGACGGTTCGGCCTACATGGAGCTGCCCGCGCTGCGGAGCCTGTTCTTCGTGGCGCTGGACAAGAACGACATGTCCGTCAAGCGAATGCAGAGCTTCCTGACGGTTCAGCCGGGCGAGACGACCGGGTGCGTGGGCTGTCATGAACAGCGGACCCAGAGCGTCATTGCCCCCGCGAAGCTGACGGCGATGCAGCGGCCGGCCAGCAAGATCGAGAAGATCGACGATTGCCCCGACGTGTTCGACTTCCCGCGAGACATCCAGCCGATCCTCGATAAACTCTGCGTCGGTTGCCACGACTACCAGAAGACCAAACAGGGCGGACCGTATGCCGGAAAGATCGCTCTGACGGGCGACCGCGGCCCGATGTTCTCGCATGCGTACTTTACGATGACCGTCCGACAGCTCTTCTCCGACGGGCGGAACCTGGCCAGGAGCAACTACCCACCGCGGACGCTCGGCTCGTCGGCCAGCCGCATCCTCAAGATGCTCGACGGCTCGCATTACAAGGTCAAGGCGACCGCCCACCAGAAGAAGATGCTCCGCCTCTGGATCGAAGTCGGCGCGCCCTATCCCGGGACCTATGCGGCGCTCGGCTGCGGCTCGATCGGAGGCTACGCCCAGAACAGGCTGGTCCACGTCGATACAGGTTGGCCGACCACCAAGGCCGGGGCGGAAGTAATCCAGAAGCGGTGCGCGCCGTGTCATAAAGGGCACAAGACACTTCCCCGGTCGATGTCCGATGAACGGGGCCTGTCGTTCTGGCGGTTCAACATAAAAGACCCGCGTCTGCAGATGAGCCGGCATATCATGTTCAACCTGACCCGGCCCGAGAAGTCGCTGCTGGTGTTGGCGCCGCTGGCTGCCAAGAGCGGCGGACTGGAGCTTTGCCGCGACAAGCAGGGCAAACCCGCCGTCGTCTTCGCCGATAGCAACGACCCGGACTACAAAAAGCTGGTGGAGATGGCTGCCGCGGGCAAGAAATATCTGGAGAAGATCAAGCGGTTCGATATGGCCGACTTCCGGCCGCGGCGGGAGTACGTTCGCGAGATGAAGCGTTTCGGCATCCTTCCCGCCGATCTGCCGTTTGACGCTCCGGTCGACGTCTACAAGACTGACCAGGCCTACTGGCGCTCGCTCTGGTATCGTGCGCCGGCGTCCGGCAAGTCGTCTTCCCGATAGACCGCGTGAGGGGGGGCGAAAATGGGGACTGGCACCTCCGGTCCTGCGGAGCGTCAGCGTTCCCATATTCCACAAGCGGCGAAAACGTGGGTAGCGTCCCCTATTTCTGCGTCCCCTGTTTCTTCGGGTAGCGTCCCCTATTTCTCCCATTCCTCTATTTTTCTATTTCCCAGGAACTTGGTACGGACCGACTTGGGCCACTTCCGGCTGATAATCGTCGTCTTTAGGTCTTCAGCCTTTACACCCTTCGGTTTTCCTGGCAATTGGCAGAGAACAACCTCCGGATTTTTGGACGCGCCTTCGCCGTAATAGGTAGCGGCAAAACATATCTCGTCGTTGCCCCGCCAGACCGGCGTCATCCTATTGAAAAGTGTGCCTGGAGCATTCCTGGCCTCTATGCCGAGAGTTTGCCCCACTATGCCAAGCAGATTTCCGGTTTCGATCCATATCACCGCCAAATGCGAATGAGCGATAACAAGAAGCTTCTTCCCGTCCGGACTCACTTGGAAACGATCGATGACGCGAATCTTCTCGTACGGCCTGTCGGGCAGGAGTTGCTCGTTGACGTTTCGTGAATGCACGTAAAGGAAGAGCCGGTCAACCGCATGGATGTACTGCTTGCCGCCTTTGTCGGCGAATGTCGTACCCGGCATTGACGCCGGTATACTCGGAAAGATCACGCCTCCGTCTGGAGTAGTCCCGATGTTCAACGCTGAGCGTCTAATCAGGAGATAGACAAGACTGTTACCTTGGGGCCTCTTGAGCAACTTCCCGTTTGCGCCACATACTTTGTCCCGAACCACCAAGCCAACGCGCATTGGCATAGACTCCTCCGGGGCTTCAATGCTGTACAGTGTGCGCCCCTCCGGCCCCCAGGCAATCGTTGACTGGGCCATTCCAAGGGTATGTGAGTTTGCCCCATCAGTGGACATCACCGAAACCCGCCTGTCGTACGTCTTTACCCCATACGTTCCGTAGCCAACAGACGACCACGCGAACACTTTTCCACCAGGGGCAATACTAAGTTCCACGGCCTTGTCAAGCGACTTGCCAATGGTCTTGATATCGGTACGTCCTGACTTCGGGTCAACCGTGACCAAAGCGAAGGCTGTGATGCGTGCCGCGATTCTGGACTTGATCTCCTTCCACTGAACGCCCGCAACATCGGCCAAGACATGCTCGTACTTCTGGAGCAGATACAGCAGTTCCATTTGTGTCTGTTGCTCAAAGCTGGCCCCCCGAAGGGCATTCCGTCTCATCATCCTGCGCAGCCCACCGTCACGGGAAATTGCCGGTTTCGAAGTCGGTTGAGTGGACGTCCAGATACTCGGAACCGGCGAAATGCTCCGGAGGAATCGCGTGGCATCGTCCTGAAGATCTAGTTTGCGCATAGTAGGAATTAGTGGCTCGAGCTCCTTCCACGTCTTCACCTTGATCGTGTGTGCAACTATGAGGTGCGATGAATCGGGCATCCAATCGGCCGCATCAACATTTATCGCGACTACCTTGGACAATTTGCCGTTATCATCGCATAGACGGAGACCGTCTCCACCCAATACAGCCGCCATTCGACCATCAGGCGACCATACAACTCTCTTGGTCGGTAAGCCCGCCATCGAGACGGAGGCAGTCAGCACAAGAAGCATGGGTATGGCATACTTACTCATTACAGTGTCTCCCTTGAAAGTATTCGCCGTGTGCTCGAATATTGTCTGGGGCGGCATATCTCCCTGACCGCACACGAATAGCTTAGCCCAAGACACGCTTTTGGTCCACAAAGCAGCGCAAACGCCGACACTTCGACCTCCCGGGCCGTAGGTAATCACGTAGCGCACCCAGGACCAGCCCTGAAGGGGCGTTACAAATCTTCCGGATTTCGTGTAGCGCCCCTTCAGGGCTTGGCCTTTCGTTGCACCATTCACCCGGGGGTGCGCCCCGGGCTTTCGAATGTGAGCCCTTCGGGCTCGATAGATTCGCGGCCCGGACTTTTTCAACAGCCCGCCAGTGCCGGTTCATGTCCCGCGGAGCGCGACGGGAGGCACGGCGAGGGCTGAACGGGCAAATCTATCCTTGTCGAATGTCCGCAGTCACGGGACAATGATGCCCCTCCGTCTGCAGCGGCAGGCGGAACATCAGGTATTGTTTTCTCACAAGGAGATCGTCATGCGCAAGGCAATCGGAATCGTCGCGATCCTCGTACTGGTGGCGGGTGTCTGGGGCTTGTCGTCCGCCCTCGGCGCCGAGGCAGTGAAGGTGGAGGCCGAACCGGCCCCGGCGGCCAAGCCGAAGGCCGAGCCGATTAAGGTGGTCATCCTGGTCGGCGGGCACGGGTACGACAAGAAGACCTTTCCCAAGGCGTGGGACGGGCATGATGACATCAAGTGCGAGGTCTGGAAGGGCAAGCCCTACACCGTCTTCGACGACATCGCCGAGTTCAAGTACGACGTGATCATCATGTTCAACATGAGCGGCGGGATGACGGACAAGCAGAAGGCCAACTTCCTCAAGCTGCTCAAGAAGGGCGTGGGGCTTGTCGTCTGGCACCACGCGCTGGCGAACTGCCAGGACTGGCCCCAGTTCGAGAAGATTGCCGGCTGTAAGTTCTGGCTCAAAGCCGGACAGAGAGACGGCAAGAAGATCGGCAAAAGCGCCGCGGGCCACGGACCTGGAATGATGAAGATGCACATCGCCGACCCCAAGCACCCGATCACGAAGGGAATGAAGGACTTCGAGATTAAGGATGAGTGGTACGGCAAGCAGACGTTCATCAAGGGCATCAACGTGCTGGTCACGACGGACGAGCCCAAGAGCGACAAGAACATTGCGTGGACGCATAAGTACTCCGGCGCGCGGGTCTTTGGGTACCAGAGCGGGCACGACGTAAAGGCGTGGGCGAATCCCGGTCACCGGCAACTGCTGGGCAACGGCATACGATGGGTCGCCGGGCGTCTCGGTAAGACCGCTGGGCCCAAGCCGGGCGAAGTTGACCGGACCGATCCGAAAAGCGTGGCGATGGCTTGGCTATTGGCGGTGGCGAACAAGGATTTTGAGAAGGCCGCGAGTTGCGTGATAGCCCGTGAACGAGAGGGATTTCGAAAAGACATGAAACGCAGACCGATCCGGGGAATACCCAAGCATCCGGAACTTCGCGTGGAAGTTGTCAAAGTGCGCGGGGGGGTGAAGAGGACCGAAGCGCATGTCACCAATTCGAAGGGAAACGATATCGACATGGAGTTCGCAGACGGGCAATGGTGGGTCACGAAATAGGTAACCTGCCTGCCTGTTGAGTAGGGTGCAATAGCGATGTCGGAAAAAACGACCATGGCAGCGCGCGTGCTGATCTATGCGGGGGTGGTTCTGTCGTCCGTTGCTGCGATTGCGGCCGTTTCAAAGAAGGCTCCCCCCGAGCTGACCACGCCCAATTACCGCATCCGGGAGATCACGGGCATCGGGCACGAGAAGGGCGTGGCGCGCCAGGACCCCAGCAACGTGATAAAGGTGGGCGACCTGTACTACGCCTGGTACACGCGGCGCAAGACGGGGGTCCATCCGTACGCCTCGACCGTCTACTATGCCACGTCCAAGGACGGCCTGGCCTGGACCGAGCGCGGCGAGGCTATCGGCAAAGGCCCCAAGGGCGCCTGGGACAGCTTCGGCGTGATCACGCCGTACGTCGCGGTGGTCGAGGGCAAATATTACCTGCTCTACACCGGGACATCGGCCCCAGGGGGGTTTCGCTCCCGCGATCCTAACGGAACGCTGCGGTACATCGGCTATGCCGTGGCCGACAAACCCGACGGCCCGTGGCGCAAACCCAAGGACAACCGCCTGATCAGCCCGGACGCCGGCAAGTGGGACTCGCTGATCGTCGACGATGCGCACGTGATCGTACGCGGCGGCAAGTGCTGGCTCTACTACAAGGGCGGGCATGGCACGATCAAGCCCGCCGACACCAAGTGGGGCCTGGCCGTCGCCGACAAAATCACCGGGCCGTACGTTAAGTCGAAGCACAACCCGCTCGTCGGCGGCCACACCGTCTGCCTCTGGCGGCATCGCGGGGGGATTGCGGCCCTGATCGATTCCGCCGGGACCGAGCGGCACACGGTTCAATGGTCGCCGGACGGCATACACTTCACCCGCGCAGCCAAGATCTCCCTCGTCCACACCGGCTGCGGGCCGTTCGACCCGGACGCCTTCACCGACGACGGCTACGGTAACGGCATCACATGGGGCGTCGCCCAGCGCAGCGACCGCCGCTCGCTGCACCTGGTCCGCTTCGAGTGCGACCTGACCGCGCCCAAGCCGGCGGCTGCACCTGCGTCCGATGGCGACGTGGTCACACTCACGCCGGCGGCCGTGGCCAATCCCAAGGGGGACGGCCCGGACGGTCGGGGCAACACGGCCGACGATACATGGCAGTTCTGGTTCGCCCTGGCCCATAAGCCAAGCGAGTACGCACGGCTGGATCTGCCCACCGCCACGATGTCGGCTCAGCAGAGGAAGAAAGGCATCCCGGGCAAGGTCACCGGGCCGATTGCGGGGTATCTGCCCAACCCGGCGGACACAGAGGGGTGGATCTACCATTCCGATTGGGACGGAAGGTTCGAGGGCGTCTGGGGCGACAAGAAGGCCAACCAGGTCATCATGTACCCGTACGTTGAGAAGGGCAGCCACTGTTCGGTGGCGACAACGTTTCTGGTCAGCCGGGACGGCAACTACGACATCTCCGGCAAGCTTACGGATATCCAGGTGGTAAAGCACCGCCTGCACAAGGGCTTTATCTGGCGGGTGGAGGTGGTCGCCAAGGTGGGCGACAAGAGGATCGGCAAGGCCGAAAGGGTCATCGGCAAGGGCGGGCCGATCGGCGACGAGGTCGGACCGAACAGCCAGGAGTTCTCGTTCCGGAAGGTGGCGTTGAAGAAGGGCCAGTTGCTCCGGCTTGTCATCGATCCCAACAAGTGGTGGGGCACCGACATGACGCGGATCGGCGATTTCAAGATCAAGAGGGTGAAATAGCGACGCCGGGAAAGACCAGGTAGAGCCTGGTTCCCCCGTGCGGGAATGGTCGCATTGCAGGCCGCGGCAGCGCATACTGTCGGCAGGTGAGTTTCCAACTGACAGGAGTTACAGACATGAGCATTACACGCAGGACATTCCTCAGAAAATCGATGGCCGCCACGGCCGGGGCTGCGCTGCCGTTGGTCTGCACGTCGCGCGTGCTGGGCGCCAACAACGAGATCCGCGTGGGCGTTGTCGGATGCGGCGGGCGAGGGAGCGGCTCCCACGTGCCGCGAATGCAGGGCCAGTCCGGCGTGCAGATCGTAGCCCTCTGCGACTCCGACAGGACACGCATGGGCCAGTGCGCCGACAGCATCGCAAAGAAGTACAAGCACAAGGTGGACCAGTACGTGGACGTCCGAAAGATGCTGGAGCGAAAGGACATCGACGTTGTCTCCAACGCGACGCAGAACTACTGGCACGGGCTGTCGACCATCTGGGCGTGCCAGGCGGGCAAGCACGTCTACGTGGAGAAGCCGCTGAGCCACTACATCTGGGAAGGGCGCCAGATGGTCAACGCCGCGCGCAAGCACAAGCGCCTCGTCCAGTGCGGCACGCAGCGCCGGAGCCAGCGGTCCGTCATCGACGCAATCAAGTGGGTCCAGGCGGGCAAGCTCGGCAAGATCCAGTACATCACGGCGTTCGCCAACAAGCCGCGCGCGTCCATCGGCAAGCGCGACACGCCGCTGCCCATCCCCGACTCCGTTGATTACGAGCTGTGGTGCGGCCCGGCCAGGAAGGAAAAGCTCTACCGCAACCGGCTGCAGTACGATTGCAGCTTCGTGTGGAACACGGGCGACGGCGAGTCGTGCAACCAGGGCGTGCACGAGATGGACATGGCCCGGTGGTGCCTGGGCGTCGATGAGCTTCCGCGGCGGGTGATGAGCATAGGCGGGCGGTTCCTGTGGAACGACGCCGCCGACGTGCCCAACACGCAGATCATCTACTACGATTTCGCCAAGGCGCCGATCCTCTACGAGCTGCACAACATGCGGGCGGCCAAGGGTTCGAACAAGATGTCGAGCTTCCGCGGGCAGCGGACCGGCATCTGCGTCCAGTGTGAGGGCGGCTACGTCAACATCCCCGCCGGGCGGGCCTACGATAAGAAGGGCAAGCAGATCAAGAGCTTTGGCGGCGGCGAGGATCACTTCCAGAACTTTATCCGGGCCGTCCGCAGCGGGAAACGCAGTGACCTCAACGCCGACGTCGAAGTCGGGCACGTGTCTACCGCGATTACCCACGCCGGCAACATCTCCTATCGGCTGGGCAAGAAGGCCGCCAAGGCCGAGATGCTGGAGCAGGTCAAGGGCATCAAGGTCTGGGAGGACATGTTCGGCCGGATGTGCGAGCACCTGAAGGCCCACGAGATCGACCTCGAGGCCAAGACCGTTACGCTCGGCCCCTGGCTGGAGATCGACCCCAAGACCGAGACCTTCAAGAACAATGACGCCGCCAACCGCCTGGCCCGCGGGTTCTACCGCAAGCCCTTCACCGTGCCCGACCTGTCATAAGCGGGGATGCGACACAGAGCCCCTGGGGCTCCTGGCGGGGACACAGAGGAACAGAGAAGAGAGCAACATAGGGAGCGACTCATGTGTACGCATTGCACGCGGCGGCAGTTTATTGGGGCAGGTGCAGTGGGCGGGATGGCGCTGGCGGCGGGTCACTTGGCGGCCGAGAGCGACGCGTCGAGCCAGCCGTCCCCGGCCAACTCGAAGGTTCGGATCTGTGCGATCATTGCCGGCAAGCCGGCGGGTCGCAGTTGGGGCCTTTCGGAAGCGGACGTCACGCCCCTTCTGAAGCGTCTGGCCGAGGCCCAGAAGAACCTCGGCAACGTGGAGTTCGTCATCGGCCGGTCGAGCAACGCCCAGCAGACCGCCAAGTTGCTGGCCAAGGCGGGCCCGGACGCTCCCGTGCTGGCGATCAGCGCGGACATCTTCAGCCTCAGCCGGGCAGTCGCGCCGGTGGTCTTCAAGCAGGGCCGGCCGACAGCCGTCTTTCATCTGCCGGTCATCGGCGGGCACGACTGGTGTCTGGTGAAACCGTGGCGCGAGGAGGGACACCGGATCACCCTGTTCAACAGCAGCGACCACAGCGAGTTGGAGCGGGCGGCGGCACTGCTGAGGGTGATCCCGCTGCTGCGACAAAGCCGGGTGCTCTGCTCTCCGCCGTTCAAGGGCACACCCGAGTCCTACGCACCGGATAAAGTGAAAGAGCGGCTGGGGGTGGAGATGGTGCGCATCGCCGACGGGCGTTACGACGCGGTCATGGCGAAGGTGGACGCCGCCGCCGCCAAAAAAGAGGCGCAGCAGTGGCTCGACGAGGCGAAGGGCCTGGTCGAGCCGACCCGCGAGGACGTGGTCAAGGCCGCCCGAGCGTCTCTGACGCTGGATCAGCTCATCGCCGAGAACAAGGCCAACGGGCTGTGCGTCGGGACGTGCATGGGCTGGCTGCGGCGCGGTTTTCCGTGCCTGGGGTTTTCACGCCTGAACGACCGCGGGATCCCCGCTGCCTGCGACGGGGACATGGACTGCCTGCTGACGATGCTGATCTTCCAGCACGCCTTTAACCAGGCTGGCTTCCTGGGCAATGCCGCGGGCGTTGACACGGCCAAGAACGCCTTTCATCTGTCCCACTGCTCGGCCCCGCTGAGAATGGAAGGTCCCGCGAGCCCGAGGGCGCCCTATCTGCTTCGCCGGCACGCGGAGGTCCGCGGCGGCGCGGTGACCGAGGTCCATTATCGCATCGGGCAGAAAGTCACCTTCACCAAACTGGTCCACCTCGACACCCTGCTGGTCTTCACCGGGAAGATCATCGAGGTCCCCAAGGTCCCCAAGGGTGAAGAACGAGGCTGTCGCACGGAACTCGTGGCCGAGGTGGACGACGCGAACAAGCTGCTGGCCAACTGGGGCGGCGACGCGCTGGGCAAGAGCGCCAAGGACTACTATGCCTCTCTGCACCGCGTCGCCTACTACGGCGACCACACCCAGAGCATCCGCCACTTGGCCCACCTAATGGGTCTGAAGGTCGTGGTCGAAGGCTGACGCTATCGCTTCTCCACGGTGATCCCGCAGAGCCTCGGCGGATAGGGATAGGCGAAGTTGGACAGCAGCTCGACGGTGAGATCGCCGTCCGAGACGGTCACCCCGTCGAACGTTTTCACAAACTCCCTTCCCGCGCGGACCCAGAACATATCGAGCTTCCGCCAGACCCTGCGATTCTCGACCACGATGTCGAATCCGACCCTGCGGTTCAGGGATCTTCCGCCGCCGCGCTCCTTGACGAAATGCAGTTGCAGGCGGTACCGGCCGTTGGGCACCTTGATGTGGTAGGCGAGCTTCCTGCCCGAAACGAGCGTGGTGCGGATGTCCCCTCCGGGTGGGCCGAAGCCCGGCAGCGCCGCCCGTTTGATGACGGCCACGCGCAGCGGCTCGGGCGACAGGAAGCTCTGGTAGACGCTCGTGTGCGGTTTGCGGGGGCCCTTGCCCGTCAGGCTGCACTTGCCCACGTAGCCCCTACTGCCGTCGAACTGGTGGTCCGCCTGCCACCGCTTGCCGCCGGAATCGGTCAGCTGGTCGCCGCCGCAGTTTATGGCGATCACCGTGGTGCGGGCGGTTTTCGCGGGTGCCGCCGCCGCTGCCGCGGGCGCCGCCGGCCCATCGCCCTCGATGGCGATCCCGCTGATCTCGTACCTTCCCGCGCGGGACCAGAATTCGACGTCGAGCTTCCCATCCATGACGACGACGTCGTTAATCTCCTTCCGCCCGGCCGTGAACAGGCCCGCATCCTTGGACGGATCGACGCGGGCCAGCGCCTTCTCGCCGTTGACGTACACGTCGAAGACGTTCGAGGTAACCTGCTGCCTGACGATGCCGCCAAACAGCAGCGTGACCTTGTACTTGCCGTTGGGCAGCGCAAAGCGGAAGGTGGCGTTCGGCGCGTTCTTGGATGACAGGCGGGCCGTCTGGAACAGCGGATCGTCCGCGGTGCCCTTGATATCCGTGGACGTCGTGGCCGCATCCGCTCTGCCAAGCAGCTTGTAGGCGGCGCCGGTCGCATCGGCCTGCCAGGTGCGCCCCTGCTTGTCCGTGTGCTGCTTGCCGCCGAGGTTGACGCGGATGGCAACGGGTTTGGCCTTCTCGGCGGGCGCGGCCGAAGCCACGTTCGAGAAAACGCTCTCCAGGCCGCCCCGGTCGACCTGCCTGATCCGGTAGCAGTACGTCTTGCCCATCTCGACCGCGCGGTCGAGGTAGTAGGGCGTCGTCAGGCCGGGGGCGCCCGCGAGCGGGATGGGGATCCTCCGGAACCCGCCGTCCGCCCGCGTGCTGCGGTGGACGTTCACGCCGGCGACGTCCGCATCGCTCTGGGGGGTCTTCCAGAGCAGCAGGATGGACTTTGCCCTCGGGGCCGCGGCGAGCGTAGCCGTCATCAGCGGCGGGATGTTGGCCGGGACGGCCACCGCGAGCGCCTTGCCGGGTGGGCCCTCGTTGCCCGCGCCGTCCACCGCCGTGACCTTGTAGAAGTATTTCGCCCCTTCGGTGACCTTGCGGTCCACGAACTGCTCGGCGGACGGCATGCCCACGAGGTTATTCTTGGCCGGCCCGAAGTTGGCTGCGCCGCCCCGATAGACTCGATAGCCCGCCACGCCATGGTTGTCGCTCGCCTGCTTCCACCGCAGGCCCACGTCATAGTTCGACGCCCACGCGGCGTGCAGCCCCTCGACCGCGGCCGGCGGGGACTTATCGGGGTAAACCTTCTCGATCGACAACCCCTGCACCTGCGCGAGGTAGGCCTGTCCCTGCCGCCAGTGGAAGTTCTTGTTGCCGGTGCAGCGGAAGTTGCGGCCGGTCTTGACCGCCATGTCCCAATACTTCTTCTCGCCGGTCAGCAGGTGCGCGTATGCATACGCGTTGGCGAACAGGAATGACTGGTCGCCGCCCTTGCCGTCCGATCCGTGGTTGCTGGGTAGGCCGCCGGCGTACCAGTAGTAGGATATCGCGCCGTCGCCGTCGGCCCTGGGCGAGCCGTCCTTGTTGCGCCGCGGCTCCCAGCAGTTGGCCGTGAAGAAATCCAGCAGGTCCGTCAGGAATTTCTCGGCCGTGCGGTCCTGTCTGCCGGCCAGGCGTGCGGCCAGACAGTAGCGGCCGGTCCCGTTTGCGATGAACGCCATCTGCCACACGAACGCGTGCAGCGACCACACCTCGCCGCGCACGCCCTGGCCGCCGCGGTGGCGGAGCACGATCTGTGCGGCCGAGTCGAGGTAGCCCACCTCGCCCGTGATCTCAAACAGCGACACAAACGCCTTGATGGCCCTGCCCTGGGCGCGCTGGCTCCAGCCCGGCAGGCGGATTCGCAGGCCCTCGGCGAGCTCGCGCGCGCCCTCGAGCGCGTAGGCCTCGCCGGTCAGGCAGTAGTAGATGAGCCAGCCCTGGATGCCGAAATGCTCGAACTGCCACTGCTTGTAGTTGCACTCGTAGACCCAGCTGCCCGGTCGGTGCATGAGCTTGGCGTCAATCGAGCCGCGCGTGAAGATCTTGGCCGCTTCCAGCGGGCCGCGCGGATGGTCCGGCCGGCGCAGATACTGGATGACCTCGCCGTACGGGTTGTCGATGTCGTCCCACCCCTTCACGCCGAAGCGGGTCCAGTTGCCGGCGCCGTGGCGCACCGGCGATCCGGGCGGCTTCCAGCCGTTGTAGCCGCCGACCGATCTCTCGTATCCGGCCCACCGCTGAGGATCCGAGACGGACAGGAACATGCCCGGCACGGCCATCGTGTCACGGTACCAGGCAGCCGGCGCGGTGGCGTGCAGCGGATACCGCAAGGCCGCGACCGCAGCTGCCAGGTCGGCGTCGCGGGCCGCGGGCCGGTGGAAGTAGTAGAACAGCTCGTGCGTCTTGTGCAGGCCTGCGCGAAACGAGTGGCCCTTGCCACCCTTCTGGCGAGGCAGCAGGACGATGTCGGCCGCTCCGTCGCCGGTAACCTCCAGCGACTTGGGCGCGTTCTCGCGGAAGTACATCATGGCCGTCGTCACGCCGCCGGCCGGGCCCGACAGGTCGCACCAATGGGCGGGGCCCTTCAGCGTGGCCAACTGCTTGGCGCCGTCGGTGATCTTCCCCGTGTGGTCGAGCGCCCTTCGCTCGCCCTTTGCCAGCGGCCCCTTGTGGGGCTTGTCGGCGCCGCCGAACGCGTAAGCGAGCTTGCCGGCCCCCGCGAGCCTGGTGCGGAGCCTCAGATCCGCAAACCCGAGGTTGCCCCCGTGATTCTTGAGCACCAGGTGCACCCGCAGGAAGCTCTTGCCCGCATACGCGTGGATTCGCGCGGTGTAGGTCGGCCCCGCCTTGCCGCCGGGCAGCTTCAGCGTGCCTTCGACCTTCACCACGGCGCGCATGGGGCCGTTTTCCACGACCACCACGCTCCGCGGCGGTTCGGCCGCCGACTGGTACTTCTTGCCCGCCGCGTCCGAGACGATGAAGCCGATGTCCTTCGATTCGGCCCCGGCCGAGAGCCACCTGCCGGCCAGCGTCACTTGCTCAACCAGGCTCTGCCTCGACTTGCTGACGCGGAACTTGATCGCGCCGGTGTCGACCGTGACGGCCTGCTTCGTATCTTGTAAGTTCAGTAATGGTTTGGGCTTACGGGCGGGTTGCGAGACCAGGTAGTAGCGGCCCGACCCGCCGGCCTTCACGTCGGCCTGGAAGTCGCACAGCACCCAGCGAATGCTCTTGTCCGGCCACCAGGCCAGCGCGCGGAACTGGGCGGGCATCTGTCCGCCGCCCGCGGTGACGATCTGAAGCTGATCGGCCGACTTGATCTCGCCCAGCGGCAGCGGGATGCCCGAGGTGACCGGCGAGCGGATGTGGTTGACGTTCACCCAGTCCTTTACGGTCAGCGGGATCCGGATCGCCTTGCCCCGCAGGATCGCCGGAGGTGGAACGGGCTGGGCCGGCTTGGCGGCTGCCTTCTGCGCGCGGGCCGCCACCTGTGGAAACGAAAGAATCATCACCACAGAGACGGTAGCCAGTACGTACCTGAACCGGCGGCGCATCATGGCTCCGGCCTTTAGTCGCGGAAGCCGCGGTCTTTGACCCCTTTGCGGATCTCGACCCACTGGCCCATGTTATCGTAAACGCGAATGGAGCTGATGCCCGTCTTGGCGGCGCTCTTGCGCAGCGCGTCGCTCGAGACCCTGCGGTGCTTGGGCATGTGCAGATACCTGCCGCCGACCAGCGCCGCCCCTCCATCACGGAGCACGCGATAGATATCGCGCATCGCCTTTGTCTTGTCCTTTTCCCAGATCAGCACCGGCCCCACGCCCGCCACCAGGTCGAACGAGCCTTCCTCGAAAGGCAACTTCCCGATGCCACCAACCTTGCACGTGATGCGGTCGGCGAGCTTCTCGCTGCGGATTCGCTTGGCGGCCTGATCGGCCAGCTTCTGCGACGGATAGAGCGCGGTGAGCTGGAGCTCCGTCATGGTCACGAATCCTCGCTGCAGGCCCTGCTCCAGGTTGCCGTCGCTCTTGCAGATGATCAGGCCCTTGCCCTTGGTGATCGCGTAGTCGGCGATGAACCGGTTGGCGAGCATGTGCGGGCCGCCCTGGAACTTCTGCGCCGCCTTCGGCGCCTTGGCCCCGACGATCTTGACCCACTGGCCGCGCGCGTCGATAACCTTCGCGCCGGGAACGCCGCACTCGGCGACGATCTTTTTCAGATCCGCCGTGGAGATCTTGTGCTTCTGCGGCGTGTAGACGTATCGCCCGCCGAGAAAAGCAACTCCCGTCGGCTTCAGCACGCGATACACTTCCTGGAGGCACTTCTTCTTATCCGGGATGAACGTCAGCGTCCCGCGGCTTACGATCGCGTCGGCGTAGTTATCCGGGAACGGCATCTTCTGGGCGTCGCCCAGCACGAACGAGATGCGCTTCTCGAGGCCCGCCTTGCGGATCTCCTTCTCGAACAAGGGCTTGACGTTGGGGTCTATGTCCAGGCCGATGATCTTGAAGTTCGACCGCTTGGCAAGCTCGATGTCCATAATGCCCGACCCGCAGCCCACGTCGATGCAGATCCCGTCGCGGATTCCGCCCAGCTCGGCCATCATGCGCATCGCCGTCATCGGGTAGGTCTGCTTCGTCCGGTGCTCCACGACCCAGGCGTACGCCTCGGCCGTCGTCTTGCCGGTCGCGATGCGAAAGCCCACCTTGGACTCCGCCCACAGACGATGCCCCGTTGCCCCGCCGAGAAAGCTCACCAACCCGCCCGCGTGCGGGTGCTTCGTCACTGCAGCCGCCCACACCGGCTCGCCCGTCGGATGCTTCCAGGCCACCTTCTTCGCCCCGGCGAGTGAACCCAGCGGACTCTTGCTCTTGGCGCCCGCCGGCATGGCGATTACAACGTCGCAGGCGGTCTTGTTCTTTTCCACGAGGCTGTTCATCTCGGCCACGGGCAGGCATCTCAGGCTGAACTGCCATCCCATGCGGCGGCCGTACTCCTTCACAATCGTGCCGGCCGGCTCCTCGAGCCGCTTGTCCGTAAGGACCCTGCAGACCTTGGCCGGTGGGGCTTCCGCCGCCCAAAGGGAAGCGGCAGGGGCCAGGAGCACCGCCAGGCAAACAGCCGCTGCCGCGAGATGCCGGCACACAGCGGTCGGATCGATGGACGCTTTTTCGAAAGGCAATCTGGTCATTTTTCCCGCCTCCACTAAGTTGCTCGCTTCCACCCTAGCGCTTTGTCCCCCCGATGTCAACCGATCTTCTCGGCTGCCGGATACCATATCGTTGACCGGCCCTGTCCGGGGCGTTAACCTGCGGTTTCCCCGGCCCTGCGCCGGACAAGGATAGGGAATTTGCCATGAAGCTCCCGGTGGTGGTTGGGTTTATCGTGTCGGTCCTGTTGACGTGTTGCCGCGGCGCGCAGGCGGCCGGGCCGGAAATGACCGACGTGTTCACCAGCGGCGCCGAGGGCTACCACACCTTCCGCATCCCGGCGGCCGTTGTGACGGGCAAGGGTACGGTGCTGGCCTTCGCCGAGGGCCGCGCCGCACGCGCCGACCACGCCGAAAACGACATCGTCATGAAACGCAGCACCGACGGCGGCAAGACCTGGGGCCGCCTGTTGGTGCTCGCGGAGGACGGCAAGAACAGCCTCAACAACCCATGCGTGGTCGTGGTCCGGCCGACCGGGCGAATCCTGCTGATGTACCAGCGATATCCGCGCGGCTTCCACACCAGCAAGGTCGTGCCCGGGCACGAGGGCGAGAAGATCTGCCGCAGCTTCCTTATGACCAGCGACGACGACGGGCAGACCTGGTCGAAGCCGATCGAGACGACGCGCTCCGTCAAGCCGGCCGAGAAGGTCACGGCCGCGCTCGTCGGGCCGGGCGTGGGCATACAGCTCCGCCGCGGGCAGCACAAGGGGCGGATCCTCATGCCGTTCGTTCATCAGATCCGGCCGCGGCGGGAGGTGTGCGCGGCCTACAGCGACGACCTGGGCAAGACGTGGCTCGTGGGTGGGTACGCGCCGGTGGACCGGTCCAAAGGCACGGGCGCGGAGGTGCAGCTCGTGGAGTTGGCGGACGGGTTTGTCATGATGAACGTGCGCAGCACGAAGGGTACGCAGCATCGCAAGGTGGCCGTCAGCAAAGACGGCGGGAAGAGCTTCTCGCCCCTGATGGACGATTCGGTGCTTATCGAGCCGCAGTGCCAGGGCAGCATCCTGCGATACACCGACCCGCTGGACGGCTACCGCGGCCGAATCCTGTTCGCCAACCCCGCCTCGCAGAAGGCCCGCAGGAACGGCACGGTGCGGCTCAGCTACGACGAGGGCAAGAGCTGGCCGGTGGCCAAAACGATCTACGCCGGCGGGTACGCCTACTCGTGCCTGGCCGTCCTGCCGGATAAGACCATCGGCTGCCTGTTCGAGCGGGACGGGTACAAGCACATCACCTTCGCCCGCTTCACGCTGAAGTGGCTGACCGGCGGCAAGGACGAGCTGAAACCGAAGCGGCAGGGACGAGGTGCGGATCGTCCGGCCCGGCAGCCTGGAGCCCGCGCCACAAAGTGAACGCAGCAAGGAGATCGCAATGAACCGTCGGGAATTCTCAAAGGGAATCGTGATGCTCGGGATAGGCGCTCAGGTTGCGGCCGCACAAGACGGCAAGGAAAAGGCTGAGGCCAAGGCTGCGAAATACTACGAGGAGCCGGCCCGCAAGCTGCCCGTGCGCCATTTCGACGTTGTGGTAGCGGGCGCCGGCACGGGGGGCGTGGTGGCGGCGGTGGCTGCGGCGCGCCAGGGGGCCAAGACCATGCTGATTGAGAGGAAGGGCTATCCAGGCGGGACGGCGACGGAAGGGGGCACGGCCCTGCACAGCTTCTATAACCTGTGGAAGGCTTTCCCGGGGGCCAAGAAGCGTCAGGTCGTCAGGGGGATTGCCCAGGAGATCATCGACCGGCTGATGAAGGTTGGCGGAACGAGCGGGCACGCCGAGATGACCAGGGGGTCCGACTACGATTCGGTATGCACCGCGATCGACACGGAGTTGTACAAGCTTACGGCGTTCGAGATGCTCGCCGAGGCGGGCGTGAACGTGTGCGTGAACACGCTGCTGGCCGGGGCGATCGTGGACGGCCAGCGGATCAGGGGCGCGATCGCGGAAAGCCGCTC
>SDBT01005807.1_pt1 | contig 20642 bp, 31 predicted proteins | sample 2277101 | NCBI WGS metagenome assembly SDBT01 (sample SAMN10404973, study PRJNA504765) | marine sediment metagenome | isolation source: marine sediment core GS10_PC15, 103 cmbsf | place: Arctic Ocean: Southern Knipovich Ridge | collected 2010 | reverse complement strand
GCTCGACGTCTGGCTGGTAATGTACCTTTTTTGGCCAGCGTAATCAGCTTTTCAGCAAAGGCTTTTACTTCCTTGGCCTTTTCGATTGTCGTCGAAATCGTTTCGTGTTCAAAAAGCGAAGCGACCAAATTTCGGCGCATAGCCAAGCGATGCTCACTTGTTCGACTTAGCCGACGTCCTGCTACTCTGTGACGCATATTCTCAAATTCCTCTTACCTGTACTACTATCCGTAACTGTCACTAACCTAAGCTATCGAAACTAACTTTCTATATCTGTCATTCCTAAAGATAAACCTATATCAGCAAGCTTTCTTTTGATTTCCCGCATGGAAGTTTTACCGAAGCTGCGAATCTTAAGCAGATCAGCTTCTGTCATTTTCACCAACTGGCCAACCGTTTCCATTTTCACCGATTCGAGACAGTTGCCCGCTCTTACCGACAGCTCCAACTCCTGAATTGGAATGTTTAGTTTTTCAGCTAATTGCTCGTCCATTGCTTCTTCTATCACTTCTTCTGCGACATCTTCGGCAATGGTCTCTTCTCCGAGCTCGAAATACTGTATGAACGGATTGATGTGCTTACGCAGTATCTTGGCGGCCTCCACCAGCGCCATTTCAGGTGTAACTGTCCCGTTGGTCCAAATCTCCAGAATTAGCTTGTCATAGTTGGTCCGCTGGCCCACACGGGTGTTTTCGGTCGTGTAGCGAACCCTTGTAACCGGCGAATATACGGTATCAAGCTGTATTTTTCCGATTTCCTGGTCGAATCTGTCTGTAGCAGATATTCTTTCAGAAGCTGGCAGATAACCTCGGCCTTTCTCAACCACCATCTCCATTTCGAAATTTACATCTTCAGTCAAAGTAGCTATTACTAAGTTTTTATCTACCACTTCTATGGCTGGGTCCGCAACTACATCGGCTGCTGTTATAACCCCAGCCTTGTTCGCTGAAACCTTCATTGTCTTTGGTTCATTTCCCTGGAGCCGAATGACAAGATTCTTGACATTCAAAACAATATCAGTGACATCCTCCATCACCCCTTTTATTGAAGTAAACTCATGGTCAACGCCGGCTATTTTGATAACTGCTACGGCACTGCCTTCCAGGGAGGAAAGCAACACACGTCTTAGGCTGTTACCGATAGTGGTGCCGAAACCGCGCTCAAAGGGCTCAATAAAGAACCGACTATATTTATCGCTCGACACCGTCGTGTCTTGTTCGACACGAGTCGGTAACTCCAAACCACGCCATGTAACTCGCATATAGGCCTCCAGTAAAAATTCAAATATCAGAGTGCAAAATTTCTCTCATTTTCTCTTTGAATCTTGCTTTGTTATTTTCCATTTCAACAGCGCTACCTTGAACAGAACTCCACAACCAACTGGTCCTCAACAGGTATCTGAACGTCATCTCGGCTGGGCAGTGCAACAATGGTAGCCTGGGGTTTTTCACGATCCAATTGCAACCAGGCTTGTGTGGTAAAGTTCGGGTTGCTCTCCAACTGCTGCTTTATCTCTTTGACGCTTTTTTTGGAATCTTTGACCGTTATCTTGTCGGAGATTTTTACAGTGTAATCGCTGACATTAACCTTGTGTCCGTTTACATAAATATGGCCGTGGGAAATTATCTGCCTGGCAGCCTTACGCGACGGCGCAAAATTCAACTTATATACCACATTATCCAAACGCCTTTCCATCAACTGCAGCAGGGTCTCGCCGGTATTACCCTTCATCCGCTCGGCTTCGTGGAAATATCTCATAAACTGGCGCTCCAGAAGTCCGTAGTACCTTTTGACTTTCTGCTTTTCCCGCAACCGTACGCCGTATTCACTTGCTCTGCCTCTGCGCCAACCATGCATGCCAGGCCCCAAATTACGCTGCTTCTTTTCGATTGGACACTTAGCCGTCTCACATCTAATACCCTTGAGCATCAGCTTCATTCCTTCACGACGGCAATATTTACAAGATGAACCAAGATAACGTCCCATCTTTTTTCTACCTATCTCCAAAAAAACTTATCGGGGAACCTTTGTTTTACACTCGTCTTCGTTTCGGCGGTCGACAACCATTATGCGGAAGAGGCGTGACATCTTCTATAGAGGCGATACGCAATCCCGCCTGCTGCAGGGCTGAAATGGCCGATTCTCGGCCTGAACCAGGACCTTTAACCCTAATTTCAACCTCACGCACCCCGTTGCGCACAGCGACATTGGCGCAGCGCTGTGCAGCCTGTTGCGCAGCAAAAGGCGTACTTTTACGAGAGCCTTTGAAGCCAACACAGCCTGCCGAACCAGAGCAAATTGTGTCACCATTTGGGTCCGTAATCGTAATCAACGTGTTGTTGAATGTCGCTTTTATGTGCACAACAGCCTTGGCGACATTTCTCCTGACTTTTCGCCTCGCACTTTTCGCCATTATTGATAGACTCCTTAAATGACAAAATTACCGCTTTTGACCAAACCAATTAAGCTTTTAACGTTTTTCCTTTACGCCCTTCTTGCCTGCTACTGTCTTTCTGGGACCTTTGCGAGTGCGTGCATTGCTCTGAGTACACTGGCCGCGAACAGGCAAACCCCTTCTGTGGCGAATGCCTTTGTAGCAGGCTATATCACGCAATCGAGCAATATTTTGAGCAACCTGTCTGCGAAGTTGGCCTCCAATGATGTAATTGCTATCAACAATCTGAGTTATCCGGCTAAGCTCGTCTTCGCTAAGTTTGCCGGCCTTTGTGTCTTTTTCAATCTTGGCTTCTTTCAAAATCTGTCCCGAGGTATATTTACCTATACCACAAATATAGGTCAATGAAATCCATATGGACTTGCCATTGGGAATATCAACACCAACTATACGCGGCATATCAGTTCCTTCTCATATCTCGTGAAGTCTGTCTGGCTTCCCAAACGCATTTTATTGCGCTCGGGGTCCCTCTTCTACTTCGCTTCACGCCCTACAATAAAATTAACCCTGACGTTGTTTATGTCGAGGATTTGTACAAATCACCCGCACAACGCCTTTGCGACGAACAATCTTGCAATTTTCACATATACGTTTTACAGAACTTCTAACTTTCATTTTTGCAGCCTACTTTCACACCTGTAGTTCGCAGCTCACCTCTCTTGCCATTCACGCTACACAAACCGGCATTAATGACGCAGAACTATTCGGCCTTTATTCAAATCATATGGTGACATTTCAACTGTAACCGTATCGCCAGGCAAAATCCGAATATAATGCATTCGCATTTTGCCCGAAACATGTGCCAAAATCTTGTGTCCGTTTTCCAATTCCACTCTAAAGACCGCATTCGGTAAAGCAGCAACCACCTTGGCCTGCAATTTTATTACTCCGTTTTTTGCCATAGACATCTTAGAAAATAAAAGCTAAAAACTGTTGAATCTAAATTTCCGCAGCTTTTCGCTATTTTACAGTCAGCACCTCGCAACCATTTTCCACTATTGCAATTGTATGTTCAAAATGAGCTGAGCATTTACCGTCTTTGGTTACCACGGTCCATCCGTTCTTCAGTATTCGCACCTCACTGGTGCCAGCGTTAATCATCGGCTCAACTGCCAAAATCATACCTTCGGCCAAAACAACATCATCCGAGAGTAAATCATCGCTGACGAAATTGGGTACCCGAGGCTCTTCGTGCATCTTGCTGCCAATGCCGTGCCCAACAAACTCTCTTACTATCGAAAAGCCCACCGATTCAGCATAATCCTGCATTTCAGCAGCTATCAGGCTCCACTTAATACCCGGCGAAGCCTTTGATATTGCTATTTCGAGAACGTGCTCGGTCACGTCCATCAGTCTGCGTTTGTCATCAGAAACTTTACCAATACCAAAGGTAACCGCGGCATCTCCACAATAGCCGTTAAGTCTGACCCCAAAATCAATGCTCAGGATATCGCCGTTCTTAAGCTTTACATTATCCGAAGGAATTCCGTGAACGACCTGCTTATTTATCGAGGCACAAACTGTACCAGGAAACGGAATCTGAGCATACGGACTGCGTACGCCCTTAAACAAAGCCTGTGCTCCGGCATCGGTGGTCATCTGCATAGCTACAGCATCCAATTGGCCGGTAGTTACTCCCGGCTCGCTAATCTCTTGCAATTTTAAAAGAACATCGGCTACAACAACACCTGCTCTACGCATTAACTCAATTTCTCTCCGGCTTTTAAGCGTTATAGCCATTTAATCTCGTATCTCGTATCTCGTATCTCCTCTCACCCTTTACACTTTGACGAGAGTATTCAACTTCTCAAATAGTAAAGCACTTATCTCGTCGGCGTCTCTGCCAGCATCGATGTCGTAAACAGTGTTGTTGTTTTTATAGTAATCCACCAGCGGCTCTGTCTGCTGGTGGTAAGACTTAAGCCGGTTCGCCACTACCTCGGCACTGTCATCAGGCCTTTTAATGAGCCTGGTGCCATCGTTATTACATATTCCTTCTACCTCTGGCTTTAGATTTTCAATGTGGTAAACCGAACCACATTGAGGACAGCTTCTCCTGCCGGTTATTCTCTGAGCCACTTTCCGGTCATCTATCTTTAAGTTCAAAACAACATCTATTTTCTGGCGGCTACAAGCCAATGATTTATCGAGCTCGGTGGCCTGATTAACGGTCCTGGGGAAACCATCCAGGACGAACCCGGTCTGCGGCGCTTTACTTATTGCACCGGACATCATCTCAACTATTATTTCGTCCGGAACAAGTGCGCCCGAATCCATATAACTTTGGGCTTTTTTGCCCAACTCACTGCCCGCAGCCCTTTCCTGCCGTAAGATATCTCCGCTGGATAAATGGAGCAGACCATATTCGGCAACAATACGCTTGCACTGCGTTCCCTTGCCCGCGCCGGGAGCGCCCAACAAAACTATCCTCATCCATACGCTCCTTTTATCCTGCCGGTCTCACTGAAACCATCATAGCTGCGCATCAATAGGTTGGCCTCGATTTTCTGAACCAGGTCCAGCGAAACACTGACAACTATCAACAAGCCGGTGCCGCCCAAAAACGTTGCCACCACCCAATCTATTCCCAACAAAATATGAATCACTGTCGGCACAACGGCAATTATGGCTAAGAACGACGCCCCAAAATAAGTGATTCTGGTCATCACTTTTTCCAGGTAATCGGCGGTTCTGCGCCCGGGCCTAAGTCCGGGGATAAAGCTTCCCGAATCCCGCAGGTTCTTGGCCAGTTCCCTCGGCTGGAACTGCACCGTCGTCCAAAAATAAGCGAACAGGAATATCAACAACATATACAAAACGTTGTAAGTATAAGCGCCAGGACCTAAAGCACGCAGCAGACCGTCAAGAAAATCTGAATTCCGGAACCTTTCTATATTTCCCAACTGACCGATTATCACCGGCGGAAATATCATAAAAGCAGATGCGAAAATTATCGGCATTACTCCTCCGTGATTGACCCGAAGCGGCAAATAATGTCTTTGGCCGCCATACATTCGCCGTCCTCGCATCTGTTTGGCCTGCTGAATCGGTATTCTCCGCTGGCCCTGAGTTATCAGTATCGCACCGGAAACGACGAACACGAACGCTGCTATCAGGAACAAAATTTGAGCCGGGCCTATAGCGCCTGTTGGTGCAGTCACTCTTAAGTCAATATTCTCACGGAGCCGGTCAATTGCCCAGGGCATTCTGGCAATGATGCCGGCCATAATTATCAAACTAATACCATTGCCTATGCCGTATTCATCTATCTGCTCGCCGAGCCACATCAAGAAGATTGTGCCGGCCGTCATACCGACAATACCCATTATCATAGCCTGAGTATACATACCCGCATAGGTCAATCCCTCCCCTCCCAACCACTTCATATACATTATCGATTGAATAAAGCATATCAATACCGTCAGGTAGCGTGTGTACTCCTGTATCTTTTTGTGGCCGGTTTGGCCTTCCTGACGCAATTTCTTCAGGGCGGGAACAACCTCACCCAGCAGCATAAGAATAATCGATGCGGTAATGTAAGGCATAATTCCAAGTCCAAACAAGCTGCTGCGGCTCAGAGTCCCGCCGGTGAATATTTGCAGATATTCAGCAGCTCTACCCAGGGGACTATCTGTGTCTCTCGTGGCGACGGCGGCTTCTATCTTTTTCAGGTCAAAACCGGGAACGGGTATGTGAAAACCAACCCTGTATATTATCAGCAGCGCCACAGTGAAAAGAATTTTGTTGCGCAAATCCGGAATCCTGAATATGTTGAATATCGTCCCAAGCATTTTTATATTTTCCGGTAGTCTTACACTTTACAATAGTTACACTTGTTATTATATCACTTTTGCCGTGCCGCCGCAGCCCATAATCTTCTGCTCCGCGCTCTTGCTGAATTTATGGGCTGTTACTCGCAATTTTTTTGTCAGTTCACCATCACCAAGAATCTTGACTTTAGCTTTCAGGTTGCCAACCAGTCCGGCATTGGATAATTGTTCTACACTGATGGCAGCACCATCGTCGAATCTTTCTAATTGTGATACATTGACAATTTCGTAGCGTGTTGCGAACTTATAATTACTAAAGCCGCGTTTAGGCAATCGTCTAAACAGAGGCATCTGGCCGCCTTCATAAAGTGACATTGAAGATGAGCCGGCCCTGCTGCCGCTGCCTTTGTGGCCTCGGCCGCAGGTTTTTCCATGACCGGTGCCGGTGCCCCTGCCAACACGCCTGCGGGTTTTATGTCTGCCAGCAACAGAAGTTATCTCATAATTCAACATCGAAATCATCACCACCTTTTTACAGCCTCAATTTCTACGCCGCGAAGAGATTCGACCATTTCTTTGCTATACAATTTCAACAACCCATCTAATGTGGCTTTGACAACATTTTTAGCTGACGTGCTCCCATAAACCTTTGTGAGAATATCCTGCACACCAGCGTATTCAAGTACCGCTCGAGCGGCAGAGCCGGCGATAACCCCTGTGCCTGGGCTGGCCGGCACCATCGTTATCTTTGTAGCTCCGTACTTACCATTCACCTGGTGGGGAATAGTTCGACCGAGCAAAGCTATTTTGTGCAAAGATTTTTTAGCGTCTTTTATACCCTTCTCAACTGCCATGGGCACTTCATTAGCCTTACCATAACCAATACCCACCGTGCCTGCATGGTCACCAATTACAACCAACGCCGCAAAGCTGAACCGCCGGCCACCTTTGACCACTTTGGCACAGCGAAATACTTTCACGACCGTTTCCTCCAACGGCTGCTCTTCCTGCTCAGCTAATTTAACCGGTTCTATTGCCAATTCCCTTTCCCCAAACTTCTGTCAATTTCTTCTAAAAAACCAAGCCAGCTTCTCTTGCCGACTCGGCAAGAGCCTTGACCCTGCCATGGAACTTATAGCGGTTTCTATCAAAACAAACACACTTAATGCCGACGCCGAGCGCCTGCTTTGCAACCGCTTGGCCTACGATTTGAGCGGCCTTCTTGTCACCACCATTGGGCAGTTGGTCACGCAAACTTTTTGCCCTTGTGCTTGCAGAAACAAGTGTCGCTCCCGCAACATCATCTGTAATCTGGGCGTAAATATGCCTGTTCGAGCGAAATACCGACAGTCTGGGTCTGTCCGGCGTTCCAAAGACCTTCTTTCGCACATGATATTTACGCCTCAGTACTGCTCTTTTTATCCTGTCAATCCTCATAAAAACCAAATCCAAAATTAGCGCACAGCGATTAGCGTACAGTTTTTCTCTTGCTGTCCGCTATCTATGCTGCTCCCGAGGTAAACGCTTTGACGACTTTGCGTCTCACCTGTTCGCCTGCATAGCGGATACCCTTGCCTTTATAGGGCTCCGGCGGCCTTGTTTTTCGTACATCCGCAGCAAACTGTCCCAACAGACATTTGTCTATTCCCGAAAGCGTAAACCTCGCAGGGACATCATCGCCTCTCGTCGCACCAATATCAATCTTTACATGTATGCCATCTGGTATTACCAGCTCTACCGGATGGGAGAGGCCAACCTGAAGAATCAGCCTGCCTCCCTGTTCTTTGACACTATAACCCGTGCCGTACGATTCCATTTTCTTTTCAAAACCTTTGCTGACGCCCGTTATCATATTGGCAATCAAGGCACGCATTGTACCATGCAACTGCTTGTTCTGGCGTATTTCGGGATGTTCATTTTCAACCAATATTTTTCCTGCGGAATTGTCAATTTTCACCTCTATCCGTGGGTGGCAGTTCATCTGCAAACTGCCCAGCGGACCTGAAACCTTGATACATCGGTCATTCTGCTCGACGGAAACTTCCTGAGGAATAATAATTGGTTTTTTCCCGATACGACTCATCAACTCACCTTACAGAGTATCTCGCCGCTGACATTGGCCTTGCGGCAGTTTCTATCGCTCATTACACCTTTACTTGTCGAAACGATTGCTATACCCATACCGCCCAAAACGTGTGGTAATTCCCTGACTGACAAATAGATTCTTCTGCCGGGTTTGCTTGTTCTTGTCATTTCACCAATAACAGACCGGCCGTTCTGGTCGTACTTTAGAGTAACTCTGAGTATTCCCTGCTTGCTGTCATCGATTCGGTCGAAATCTTCGATATAACCTTCCTCCTTTAAAACAGCTGCTATACCTTCGCATATCTTCGATGCCTTAATATTGACCGCATCTTTATTTATTCGCACCGCATTGCGAATTCTCGTCAGCATATCAGCTATTGGGTCACTCAAACTCATATTGGGTTCCAAATCAAAATTAGCACGTAGCGTTTAGCACATACGCTATCCGGTATCTTTTTACCAACTGGCCTTTTTCATTCCTGGTATTTTACCTTCGTTGGCTAATGTTCTAAAACAAATCCGGCAAATCTTGAACTTGCGATAAACTGCCCTGGCTCTTCCACATAGCTGGCAACGCGTATATTGTCTAACGCGAAATTTTTGCCTCTTTTCTGCTTTGTTTTCCAACGCTTTAGTCGACACTCACACGCTCCAAATCAAGCATTACTATTTAATCGGCAGTCGCTAAATACTACCGGCCGGTCGTTGCTGACTCCCTGAACGGCATACCAAAGAGCGACAGCATCTTCCTTGCCTCTTCATCATTGCTTGCCGTCGTTACAAAGGTTATGTTCATCCCCTGCTGAAACTCAACCTGTGCAGCGTTGATTTCCGGAAAAACGCTTTGTTCGCTCAGGCCCATCGAGTAATTACCCCTCCCATCAAAACTGCTCGGATTAAGACCGCGAAAGTCTCTTACACGTGGGATTGTAAGATTAATCAGTCTATCCATAAATTCATACATTCGCCCGCCACGGAGAGTCACCTTCAAACCGGTTTCGTAGCCTGCACGAACCTTGAAGTTAGAGACACTCTTTTTAGCTTTACATACGGCCGGCATCTGGCCAGTTATCATCATCATGTCCTTTTTAGCCAATTCCAGAAATTTCTTATCCTGCGTCGCCCTGCCTACACCCATAGAGACAATCACCTTTTCCATCCTCGGTACAGCCATAGGATTCTTATAGTTGAATTCCCCGGCCAATTCCGGAACTATCTGCGACTGATATAAATCTTTTAAACGTGCCATCGTATCTCGTATTTTGTTCAAGGAAATTCAATATTCGTATCTCGCTTCACACCTTACGTTTTTCATCCGCCTTCCTGACAACCCCAATTTCGGTATCGTCGGTCGCAATTCGTCTTTTACTACCGTCCTCGTTTATCTGATAATGAACCCTGCTGCCTCGTGAGCTTTTCGGATTCACCGGCAAGACATTACTTATATGTATCGGTTGTTCAATGTTGATCCGGCCCCCCTGAGGATTTCTACGGGAAGGTCGAACATGCTTTTTGGCTATATTGTAGCCCTGGACCACTATGCTTTTCTTTTCAGGTAGCACACGCAGCACCCTGCCCGTGGCACCTTTATGGTCACCAGCTATAATCTCAACCATATCACCTTTTTTAACATGCATCGCCATTTTTAATCTCGTATTTTGTATCCCGTATTGCGCATCGCTTTTCTTTTCCTACCAGCTATCTGCTATTTACACCACCTCGCTTGCCAGTGAAATAATTTTCATATAGTTTTTTTCCCGAAGCTCACGCGCAACAGCACCGAAAATCCTTGTCCCTATGGGATTACCATCATTATCAATCATCACCGCAGCATTGCTATCGAACCTTACATAACTTCCGTCAGTCCGTTTTACAGGGCTCTTGGTGCGAACAATAACGCATTTATGCACCTTCTTGTCATCCAGCTGACAGCTCGGCATCGACTTTTTAATGGCAACACAGACAACATCGCCCACCGTAGCCACAGGCCGCGTTCCTTTACCGCGAGCTCCACTTTTTCCAAGAACCTTGATGCACAATGCCGACTTGACCCCTGAGTTGTCAGCTATATCCAACATTGTTTCCTGCTGAATCATCTTATTTCTCGTATCTCGTATTACGCATTACGCTTCACGTTGCTGAATCGCCCTTTCTACAACTTTCACAAGACGCCAGCTTTTAGTTTTGCTGTAGGGTCTGCATTCAGCGACCTCAACGACATCACCTGCGCCGGCTTGATTGTGTTCATCGTGAACTCCGAGTTTTGTTCTACGCTTTACGTATTTGCCATATTTGGGATGCCTGACCTTGAAGTCAATGGCAACTTTGATGCTTTTATCACCGCTGTTACTTATCACTACGCCGGTCACAGTTTTCAATTTTCGCTCCTGCATCCTCGACTTCCAACTGTTATTTTCTTTCCCGTATCACCGTTTTTATTCTGGCAATATCGTGCTTGACATTAGTCACGGCTTTGGAATTCTCCAGCTTCTCCGTAACCGACTGCGAGCGCAAGTCAAACAAATGCCTCTGGAGCTCTTCAAGTTTGCTCTCGAGCTCATCGGGGTTCATCTCTCGGCAATGCTGCGCTTTCATATCAGGCTCACCTTTTACAGGGACCCCATTTTGCTCTCTTTTGCAAAAGGAGAACACTACAGGGAATGTCTTCGTTTAACAAACCTGCACCTAATCGGCATTTTATGTGCGACTCTGACCAATGCCACCTTTGCCACGCTTTCATTTACTCCGCCTATCTCAAACATAACCTGCCCGGGTCTGACTCTTGCCACCCAGAATTCGGGCTCACCCTTACCTTTGCCCATTCGAGTCTCCAAGGGCTTGGCACTTACCGGCTTATGGGGAAATATCCTAAGATAGACCTTGCCTTCACGATGCAAAAAATGCGTTGCCGCAACTCGACCGGCTTCAATGTTCCTGGCCGTTATCCAACTGCTCTCCAGGGCCTGCAGACCGTACTCGCCAAACGCTACAAAATTGCTTCTCGAGGCATTACCCTTCATTGTACCACGCTGGCTCTTACGGTGCTTAACTCTTTTCGGCATCATTACCATTTTTCGAAACCCTTACAAAATCCGTCAATGCCCGGTGAACAGATTTAGTGATACATTAGCCTGACCCTGTAGCATCTGGCTTGCTGGTATTATCCTGGCCTGGTGAGGCAACCACATTACCTTCGGTGCCACTTTTGCCATCTCGGCCGGGCACAGCTTTGGGCCGACCACCAACACGCACCCTTGCGTTAATACGCCTCGGCGGGCGACGCCGGCGAATCTGCCTCGGCTCAATTTCCTCGCCGAACCTGCCTTTATAAATCCAGACTTTAATACCAATTGCTCCATAGGTCGTTCTGGCCGTTGCTATGGCGTAATCTACATTGGCATCCAGAGTGTGCAGAGGGATACTACCGAGCTTCTGCGTCTCCTTACGTGCCATTTCTGAGCCTGCCAACCGTCCGGCGCAGATAATCTTAACTCCTTTAGCACCGACGGTCATCGCCGCTTCACAATACTGCTTCATAGTTCGTCTAAATGACGCCCGCTTACTTAGCTGCTCGGCAATTGCTTCAGCTACCAAAGTAGCACTTAGTTCCGGCACTTTTATCTCGATAACATTGACGCCAACCTTTCGGCCTGTCAGCTCTTCAAGCTCTTCTCGCAACTTCTCTACTTCGCCACCTCTGGGGCCAATGACTATACCGGGACGAGCACTGTGCAGTGTCACTTTCACTTCGTTGCGCGTGCGGGCTATTTCAACCTTTGCCACTGCGCCTTTGGGCATCTGACGGTTATATTTTCCGTCAACATAACGACGAATTTTCTGGTCCTCGACAAGAAAATTCCCATAATCGGCCTTGCGAGCAAACCATGTGCTCTGCCATCCAAGCGTTATCCCTGTTCTAAAACCTATTGGCGATACCTTCTGACCCATAATCTCGTATCAGCTATTGTTTTTTATTTTTCGCTTTCTTTTTACGCTTCCGCCACCGTTACATATATATGACAGGCCTTTTTGCGAAGAGGATGCGCTCTGCCTCTGTCTTTTGGTATCCATCTTTTTGTGCCGATGCGTACTCCGGCATCATCAACGCGAGCGCAACTTACGTAGAGATTGTCAACGTCAGCCTGCTGCTCATCGGCATCTGCCACTGCACTTTTTAGAATCTTCTCAACCATCGTTGCAGCACGCTTTCTTGTGAACTTTAAGATATTCATTGCGTCCTGAACCCTTCGGCCGACTATCAACTGTGTAACCAATCTGGTCTTACGAGCGGAGAGCGGAGCAAACCGATAAGACGAACACCAGACAACCAAATCATTTACCTCTGCAGATAAAGCTGCTGCCAGGCGGCGAATATCTTCTTTGCGAGGGATAGGCCTAAAAAGACCTTTCTGCCAGTTTTGGACAGCTGCCGCCGCTTCTTCACTGTTCAGACCCCCTCTGACAAGCTGGCCGGCCAACTGACCCATGCTCATCTGTCGCTGTTCGCAAAGCTCTTTTAACCTATTAGCACTTAACATATTTCGTATTTCGTATCACGCTTCACGAGATACGTTTTCTTACCTTATTTTCTTGCTTGAGTGACCTTTAAAAATCCTCGTCGGCGAAAATTCGCCCAGTTTATGTCCAACCATATCCTCGGTAACAAAAACCTTATGAAATATCTTGCCGTTATGCACCATAAAAGTAAAACCAACGAATTCGGGGATTATCGTGCATCTTCTCGCCCAGGTCTTTATCGGTTCACGAGAACCAGACTCAATCTGCTTATTGACCTTGGCGAACAACTTCTCATCAACGTATGGCCCTTTTTTAAGAGACCTTCCCATTAAATTTCCTCAGCGTTTAGTTTTTTCTATACGCTATTACAAAACCAATTGTCCATGCCTTTTATTTTTGCGCCTTCGAATAATTCTTTTGTTACTTGTATTTCGCGGATTCCTCGTCTTTCCGCCTTTTGCCAATACACCCGTTGGCGAACAGGGGTCTCGCCCGCCGCTTCGATGGCCTTCGCCGCCACCCATTGGGTGAGCAACAGGGTTCATCGCACAGCCTCTTACGTGAGGTCTGCGACCTGTATGGCGCTTTCGCCCGGCCTTGCCCAGCTTAACATTCTGGCGGTCAGGGTTGCTCAGCCGGCCAATTGTAGCCCGGCATTCCTTACGAACCATCCGCATTTCACCACTTGGCAAAATAATGCTGACCCAGTTACCTTCTTTGGCCATAATTTTTGCCGAGCTGCCGGCACCTCTGACCAGTTTTCCGCCCTGGCCCACCGTCATTTCGATATTATGAATATCGAGGCCGGCAGGAATCGCCTCCAGCGGCATCGCATTACCAGCCTTAGGTTCACAGGAAAGGCCACTTTCTACCCTGTCTCCGACCTTTATACCCAGCGGCGACAGTATATACCTTTTCTCGCCGTCAGCGTAGTGCAGCAGGGATATAAAACAACCCCGGTTAGGGTCGTATTCAACCGTGGCCACTTTCGCCGGGACACCGTCTTTCTTACGCTTAAAATCGATAATACGGTAAATTTTTCTCGCGCCACCACCTCTAAATCGAGTGGTAATAACACCGTGATGATTTCTGCCGCCGTTCTTCTTAATCCGCTTGCAAAGCGACTTCTCGGGTGCCGCTACCGTCAACTCGGCATAATCATTCACCGAGCTGTTTCGACGCCCGGGACTTGTTGGCTTATAAACTCGAATACCCATAACTCGTATCCTGTATTAAACCGGAAACCATAATTCAAAATTTTAGATTTTACACTACGGTCTTACGTTTCTCGTTTTTAGCTCTCTGCTTCTTTTAGAACAAATCTATATGATAATCCGGCCCCAGAAACACAACAGCTTTTTTCCAGCTTGCTGTCATACCGGAGCTTCTACCTTTGCGGCGATACTTGCCTTTACGGTTAGCGGTTCTCACTTTGAGCACCTTAACGCTGTATATTTTCTCCACAGCATTTTTTATTTCGGTCTTATTGGCCTTTTTGTTTACCTCAAAGCAGTACGCACTCTTTGTACTCGCAAAGTGCATCCCCTGCTCTGTAATCAAAGGCCGAATTATTACCTTATAATCATCCATAACAACAACCGTTAATTCTCACCTGCCTGTTCTCTATTCAAAAAGGATAAAAACGCCTCTTTAGTAAACAGTATTTTGCGGTGGTTGCAGATATCGCCGGCGTTCAATTCAGCCACGGGCATAACAGCTATCCTTGGAATATTCCTCGCTGACTTGTAAACATTTGCATCTATCGAGCTAACCGTCACAAGACAACTGCGCTCAATCTTTAAATTACCAAGAACGCTTACAAAATCGCGCGTGCGAGGCTTCTCAAAGTTCAGTTCGTCAACCACCACTACATTGCTGCTCAAAAGCTTTGCCAAAACTGCCGAATCCGTCGCCAATCTTCTCTGCTTTTTAGGCATACGTTTGCCGAAATCCCTGGCAACCTTGGCAAAGGTGACGCCGCCACCGACACGTTTGCCGGTTCTGATGTTACCAACGCGGGCATTTCCCGTGCCTTTTTGTCTAAAGAGCTTTTTAGTCGAGCCGGCTACCATACCTCTGCTCTTCGTCGCCGCTGTTCCCACACGTCTGTTGGCGTGGTACCTGACAATCGCCTGCTTGAGTAACGAATATCTGACCGAGCCGCCTAAAACCGACTCATCTACCTTCAGACTATCGACTTCCTCGCCATTTCTGTTGTAAATAGACAAATCTATCATCTTAAAATCAAACATCAAATATCAAGTTTGCAAATCAAAATATAAAATTCTCTTCTCTTCCTTCTGATTCTTTATTTGTCATTTTGCTTTTTGCTTTTTCAATTTTTCTTAGCACTACGGATTATGACATAGCCGCCGGCAGGCCCTGGTACAGAGCCTTTGACTACCAATAAATTTTTCTCTTCATCTATCCCTACGAGTCTATGGTTTTTGGCCGTAACACGGCGATTGCCCATATGTCCCGGCATCTTCTTGCCTCTTTTGGGGCCTGCACCATGACCGGCATCGCTGGCGAAACTTGCGATTGAGCCGGGTGCCCTGTGTTTTCGTTCCGTGCCGTGCGATGCCGGGAAGCCGCGAAAACCGTGCCGCTTCATTACACCGGCAAAGCCTTTACCCTTACTCGAACCAACAACATCAACAAACTTGTTTTCCGCAAAAACAGAAACCGTAAGCTGGTCTCCGACCTTGTATTCCAATTCGGCACTGTCCGGCAGACGCATCTCCCTGACGAATCTCTTCGGCGACGTACCGGACTTCTGACTATGTCCGACTTGGGGCTTCTTAATGCGAGACGGTTTTACATCGTCATATCCCAACTGAACGGCACTGTAGCCGTCTGTCTCTACCGTCTTGACCTGCACAACAGCACAGGGACCGGCTTGTATGACCGTAACGGGCAGCAACCTGCCAGAGTCGTCATAGAGCTGAGTCATTCCAACTTTTTTACCTAATAACATTAACATTATCCCATATCTCGTGATTAGTGGCTCAACTCATGCTTTAATCTTTACAAAGACGCCGGCCGGAACCACCAAACGGTTCAATACTTCCACCGTTCGAGCGTTGGCCTCGTGAATATCAATCAGTCGTCTGTGAGTTCTCAACTCAAACTGCTCACGAGACTTTTTATCAATGTGAGGACTTCGCAAAACAGTATATCTTTCAATCCGAGTAGGCAATGGTACCGGACCACTGACACGCGTATTAGTCCTTCGAGCGTGCTCTACTATCTCCTTTGCAGATGCATCAAGGCTCTTGTGGTCGTAGGCTTCCATTCTAATCCTTATTCTTTCGGTTTCAGTAGCTATAACTTTCTTTCCCATCGGAGACCTCGCCACCTTATTTCAAATTCCCATCTAAAAACTTACAAAAACCTGCATGTTATCAACTTATAAACCAAACGCAAGATAAAAAAACCCTCCAGCATACAACGCTTAGTTTTTCTACCCGCTGAACCTCTTTCGCTTGATTTTTGGCAGGAAAGGCTCTTTTACTGGCTTTTTTCATACGTCCATCGGTGATTGGAAACGCAATCCACAGCCAATAATTCACGCCTTCCTTAAGAGTTAGGTTTCTGGCTCAATCTGCGACATCTTGACACATCACAAATCAACATCTTCCAAAAAAGCCGATTTGCCGGCTTTGGCGCCCCTAAAACCTAACAGAGTTTTCTAAAAACCATCCCTGAACACCAAATTATAGATATGCAACAGCCCAACTTGTAACGCAAAGTCATCCTTGACGATGCTCGCTTCGGCTGAAAAACTCTAATCTATCACGCAAACCAATTACTGTCAATAAAATGTCGACAAAAATTTTGCCTCAACTACAAAAAATAAGCGGATTTTTACAGGATAATTTCCTTGGCTATCTGTTCCGGGACCTTTTCATAGCTTAACGGCTCAAGGGTAAAGGTTCCCCGGCCGGCTGTTGCGCTTCTAATTTCGCTCGAATATCCGAACATCTCAACCAGCGGTACCTTAGCATCAATTACCCTGAAATTTCCGTGAACCCGGCAATTTGTGATTAAGCCCCTTTTTCCAAGCAAACCACCCTGAACCGCCCCAAAATTAGCTTCCGGGACCACTGCCTGAAGCCGCATAATCGGCTCAAGTAAAACCGACTCCGCCCTGCCCAGAGCTTTTTCTATCGCTATGGAAGCCGCCTGCTCAAACGCCAATTCCGAAGAATCCACCGAATGGTACGAGCCGTCAATTAACGTAACTTTAACTCCCACAAGAGGATAGCCTGCCAATACACCACTGCTCAAGGTCTCCTTAACTGCTCTTGCCACAGCAGGGACGTACTGTTTTGGCACTACATCGCCACCAACTTTGCTCTCAAATTCAATATCTCGGCTCCAATGACCATCCTCGGTCAATAGCGGCTCAACCGTCAAAACAACATGCCCGTATTGCCCACGACCGCCCGTTTGACGTATAAATCTACCCTCCGCCTGCGATAATTTGGTAATAGCTTCCCTATAGCCGACCCTTGGCCTGCCAACCCTGACATCAACGCCTTTTTCCTTTATCAGCTTGTGCTGCAATATTTCCAGATGCAGTTCGCCCATTCCGCGGATGATAGTCTGGCCCGTTTCGCCGTCTACTTCACATTCAAAAGTCGGGTCTTCACGACGCAAATCCGCCAGTGCATCTGCTAATTTTGCCGCCTCTGTACCGGTTCTTGGTTCTATCGACATACTAATAACGGTCTCGGGGAATGTAATGCTCGACAGGCAGACAGGATTTTTAGTGGCACAAAGAGTATCGCCCGTAAGCGTCCCCTTCAGCCCTATAACTGCAACAATATCGCCGGCACTCGCCGAGTCCAGAATTTTTCGCTCGTCGGCGTGCATCTCGAATATCCGGCTAATATTCTCCCGCCTGTTGCGATTTGCATTTAAGACTCTGCTGCCGGTTTTCAATGTGCCCTGATAAATTCTTAGAAAGTGCAAATCACCATGCATATCGCCGGTAACCTTAAAGGCAAGTGCAACAAAACTGCCGTTACGGTCGCACTTAACCAGTATTTTCTTGTTTCTATCGGTCGGTTTATGCCCAGCTATAACAGGTTTATCCAACGGAGAGGGCAAATATGCCACGATACTATCAAGCAGTCTTTGCACGCCAATATACTTCAGGGCCGAACCGACAAATACCGGATGAAGCTTATTGCTCAAGGTCCCTTTTCTAATCGCGTCGTTAATCATTTTAATATCTATCGGCTTATCATGAATATAGGCCTCCATTAGCTGTTCATCATATTCGGCGGCGAGTTCAAGCATCCGGCTTCTTTGATGTTCCGCTGTTTGTCGCAGTTCGGCGGGAATCCCAATCTCTTCAAAGGTCGCTCCAAGTTTTTCAGACTTGTAGAAAACCGCCTGCATCTTGACCAGGTCTATTATTCCGGCAAAAGAGTCTTCACTTCCAATAGGAATCTGCAGCACAATCGGATTAGCAATGAGTTTATCGCGAATACTTTCAACGGTCATCTCGAAGTCGGCGCCGGTTTTGTCCATCTTGTTCACAAAGCAAAGACACGGCAGAGCATATTTTTGTCCCTGTCTCCAGACGGTCTCGGTTTGGGCCTGCACACCTTCGCTGCCGTCAAATACGGCCACAGCGCCATCCAGAACACGCAGCGACCTTTCGACCTCAGCAGTAAAGTCAATGTGGCCGGGCGTATCGATAAGGTTAATCTCAAAACCCTTCCACGGACATCGGGTTGCTGCCGAAGTAATGGTAATCCCCCTTTTTTGTTCCTCCTCCATAAAGTCCATAACTGCGGTGCCATCGTGGACTTCGCCCATCTTGTAGGTCTTGCCTGTATAATAAAGTATGCGCTCGGTTATCGTTGTTTTACCAGCGTCGATATGAGCTAAAATTGCAATATTACGCAATTTTTCCAATTGGCTCGGCATAATTCGTTCCTTACTACCCGTGACCCGTCACTCGGGTCACCAGTCACAGCTCCGGAGTTACGAATAAAAAAACTGCCACGGTCAATTTTATAAATGCACCTTGACAGTTGAAAACGACGACTCTTACCAGGCAAAGTGGGCAAACGCCTTATTGGCTTCGGCCATTCTGTGTATATTCTCACGCGTGGTCATTGCACCACCACGCCCATTATAAGCATCTATTAACTCTAAAGCCAACCGCTCACTCATAGGCTTGCCCTTTGTGCTCCTCGCCGAGGCCAATATCCAACGAAAAGCCAACGATTGCTGCCGCTTGGAACTTACCTGCATCGGCACCTGATAACTGGCCCCGCCGATACGTTTGCTGCGAACTTCGAGCAATGGTTTTACGTTATTAACCGCTTTCTCGAATACCTCCAGTGCTTGAGCATCTTTCAGCTTCTTAGATATAATATCCAGAGCATCATAAAAAACCCGCTGCGCAACGCTTTTCTTGCCGTCCCACATCAAGCTGTTAATGAACTTTGAGACCAGCTTGCTACTGTACGTTGGGTCGGGCTTTAATTGTTCACTTGAAGCAGTAAACTTTCTTGCCATAATATCCTCAATTTATTCGTTGTTCATCGACGAACAATGAACTACGAACTATTTTGTCCTTTTTGTACCATATTTACTTCTGCCCTGTTTACGATTAGCAGTGCCGGCACAGTCAAGGACACCGCGGACAATATGATACCTGACACCCGGCAAATCTCTTACCCGGCCGCCACGAATTATAACCATACTATGCTCCTGCAGGTTGTGGTCAATCCCGGGTATATAAGCGGTAACCTCCTTACCGTTGGTCAGCCTGACACGAGCAATCTTTCGCAAAGCGGAATTCGGCTTCTTCGGCGTTTGAGTCCTTACTATCAGACATACACCTCTTCTCTGCGGCGAGCCACTAATATCAGATACACGCTTTCTTCCCTTCGATTTCGCTCTCGGACGTCTAACTAACTGGTTTATAGTAGGCATAACTTACTTCCGATTTTCAATAACCATTTTCAACTTATCCCCAGAGCTTCCTTGATGGCGGCCTCTGCCGCCGCTTCCGCCTCTTTAGCTTCTCTAACTTCTGCAAATTCCTTCGGCAGCGGAACCTCTGCAAGGTGCTTGACCTTCATTTCCAGGTGTGGCTTGAAAGCTGTACCAGCCGGAATCAGATGGCCAAGTATCACATTCTCCTTCAAGCCCAGTAACTTGTCCATTCTACCCGCTAACGATGCCTCGGTCAAGACCTTAGTTGTTTCCTGGAAACTGGCCGCCGCGATAAAGCTTTCAGACTGTAAAGAAGCTTTTGTTATTCCTAAAAGCAATGTCTTGGCAGTTGCAGGTTTTGGCTTTCTGCCTTTTGCAGCCGTCCCGCCAATCATTTCAATCTTTTCGTTGATACCGGCAAGTTCCTCCTTCCTGATAATTTGGCCTTCTTTCAAATCAGGTGAATCCCCCACGTTCGTAATCCTGACACTACTGGCCAATCTTTCATTCTCTCTTCGGAACCGGAACTTATCAACAACCTCGCCAGGCAAAAAGGTACTGTCGCCAACAGATTCTATCTCAACCTTGCGCATCATTTGAGCGCAGATAATTTCGATGTGTTTGTCATTGATATTTACATTTTGCGAACGGTAGACATTTTGAATCTCTATTGTTAAATATCTCTGCAGGGCCTCTTCGCTCCTCTTCAATTCGAATTGTTTCGCCTCCCAGGATATCTACAAACCGGATAAGACCCGACACCTCCGCCAGAATCGGCGTGCGGTGCGGGTCCCATCTGAACAGTTCCACTCCCGATTTGACCTTCTGGCCGTCTTTGACTAAAACAGCAG
>SDBT01005806.1_pt1 | contig 20645 bp, 17 predicted proteins | sample 2277101 | NCBI WGS metagenome assembly SDBT01 (sample SAMN10404973, study PRJNA504765) | marine sediment metagenome | isolation source: marine sediment core GS10_PC15, 103 cmbsf | place: Arctic Ocean: Southern Knipovich Ridge | collected 2010 | reverse complement strand
GATACAAGCACTCCTCCTTGAAAGGGAACGAAAATTACATGTCCCATCCCACCATTATTGGTTGCTATAATCCCTTCAGTAGTATTGTCAACTACCGTAAATTCTAAATCGTTTAAAACAAATAAGTTTTCTCCTTTAATAATATTTATTATATTGGTTCCGTGATTAGTTAGATCCCAGTTATCTGTCTGAAAAACTATAGTTCCCGAGTCAGATACAACTGCGAGTCCAGCAATTTTTATATTATTCTCAAACGCAGTAATTCCTAAATCGTTAATGAAGTTTTTTATTTCATCCATCTTAAACATTTATGGTGTTTATTATTGTTAAATATTATTTTTACCTTCTACTCTTTAATTAGGTATTATTTTCGTGGAATCTCAAAAATCTTCTTTTTTTACTTTAATATTTATTATTCAAGTTCTTTAAACATAATAGACGTTAAAAAAATGGATTAAAATTAAAGAAGGAATAAATATTTTGCCGAATTCTAGTTTTGATTCAGAAAAGGAACCTATTCGCTATGTAAAGCGGAATAAAGAAAATAAGCTAATTCCACCATTTCCAGTTGATCCTTGGGAATTAACTAAACAAACACGTAAAATAGTTTGCAAGGAAATCAATGGTATAATCCAGCGGAAATATACCGACTTTTACGCCGTAGGTGTTTATGGAGGGATAGCAACTGCATATTCTGTAGGTTGCAACTTTAGATGTATATTTTGCTGGGTGGATTGGAGTCGTGACTGGCCGGAGCTCTATGGAGATTATTACTCACCTGAAGAAGTTTACTCAAAATTACGCCATGTAATGTCAGCTAAAGGTTTGAGACGAGCTAGGATAAGTGGTGCGGAACCTACTCTATGCCCTGATCATCTCTGTGCAGTTCTAGATTTAGTTCACCAGAACTCTAGTGAATTTGATCTTTTTGTAATTGAAACTAATGGTGTTGTTCTCGCAAATGACAAGAGTTTAGCACCGCATCTTGTTAAATATGCCTCTCGAAATTCAAGTGATAAGACCGTTGGACATGTACGTTTGTCAATTAGGGGGGGATTACCTGAATCATTCGAAGAAAAAACAGGAAATGACAAAGATTTTGTGGATCTCCCATTTATGGCTGCTCAAAAGCTATGGGATGCTGGTGTATCGTTTCATGTTGCTGTGGTGGTGGATCCACGTTTCACTTCTGAGGAAGATAAAGCTTCAATCTATAGAAAACTAAAAAATATTGATCCCTCTATTCAAAAAGAAGTGGAGGAAGAGTTTTTATCTCCTTATCCCCATGCACTTGTGAGATTAAGAGCTGTAGGCAGAACAGATGTGACTGGTAAGGAAATGAAATTAAAAAAGCGCGCTGTTCTAAGAAAAAAACCTTCTCACTAATAATTATAAAAGGAGCAAAATTCTTCTTGTTTATTAAGGATTAAAGAAAAGGAAGTTATGAATTAAATCGAATATACCTTATATGTAGATTAATTAGCGAATTATACCTATATCCCGTGGTGTAGTTACTACCACAATAAGGACAATCATGTTGGAATGGGCCGTTACTTTCTGATGGTATATTTACAAGATTTCCACATTTAACGCAGATGTCTTCTAATGACATAATATGATGAAAACAAGATGCTAATTATTTAAAACAAAGAACCATAAAGAATTTCTAAATTTATCCTTATTTGTAAGTTAATAATTCCCGTATTTTACTTGTGAAAAATAAAAAGTATTGACAATAAGATTACATCATAGAAATAATTTAATAATAAAAAAAAATTATTTAATACTGCTTTAGGTACTTGAATAGAACATCTAAGTCTTTCAATTTGTCAAGGGGTTTAAAAATAACAGCATCTGCTCCTGTGCTTGTTAAAATTTCCTTTTTTTTGTTTTCCGAAAATACAGCTGATATTAGAACTATTGGAATAGAACTGTACTCATTGTTCGATTTTAGTATTTGACATAAATTGTCTCCATTTATATTGCTAGTCTTTAAATTAACATCTAGCAATATTACTCTAGATGTCAGAGTTTTAAGGATATGCATAGCTTCATCAGAAGTTTCCACAGATTTAAGACTTAGCACGAAGTTCGAATATTGTATGAAGTAAGGAATAATATGATAAGTTTTCTTTCGTTAAAAGTGCTTATACAGACGTGTAAGGGCCAATTATTCAACTTTTAAGTAAGAGTTTTAGAGAATTAAGTTTAAAATTTTGATATTCAGAAAATATTTAGGTATTCCAAAAAATGAGTTATTAGGAATGAGTTATAAGTCAATATTAACAAGTGATACAATCGCAGAAGTTTATAGTATCTTTAATGAATAAACTAGCAAGAGCATCCATTATCTGTGGTGTATGTCGTTTACCATTGATCACTTTTTTCTCTGTTAAAGTTGCCTCAAAATTTCCAATCAGAAAATCTGAACCTTTTACAAAACTTTTGAAGCTTTCCCCGATTATTAGCTTGTACGTAATCGAAGATATTATTTTTAATCTGACATATCATTCAATTTAACTTCAATTTGTAATTTACTCATGATTAACTTAAATATGTAAATTTATCCTGAAGGCGAATATCTCTCGAGGAACCTCCAACCAAAATACTGAATTCTCCTTCCTCGGTAGTCCATTTTCCAAGATTTTCATTAAAAAACGACAAATCATCCTTACATATAACAAATTTAACTGTAGCTCTTTCCATCGGTTTAAGAAATTTCTTTTTAAATCCTTTCAGTTCTTTATGAGGTCTTTCTACACTGGATTCAATATCTTGGATATATAGCTGAACAATTTCTGCTCCTTTATATACTCCAGAGTTAAAAATATAGACAGAAACGACAAGAATTTCATCCTTTGTAATAATTTTTTTTGAAAGTTGGAGATTTTCATAAGTAAATTTAGTATAGGATAAACCATGACCAAATGGAAAAAGAGGCTCAATATTTCTTATATCAAAATGACGATATCCAACAAAAACACCCTCATCGTAAAAAACATCTTTACTTCCGGGATAAGTTCTTTCAGATACATGTGCTGGTGAATCTGAGAGCTGTTTTGGAAATGTTATCGGAAGTTTTCCAGAAGGTATTACATCGCCAAATAGTATAGCGGAAATTGTATTTCCCGCTTCCATCCCTCCGTACCATGCCTGTAAAACGGTAGGTACATTATTAATCCATTCAATCATCGATACTGGACTTCCCGAAATCATAATTAAAACTATATTTGAGTTTTCATTCCTTGTTTTTTCAATGAGATCAATTTGTTCTTGGGGCAATCTAAATGAATCTCTGTCATGACCTTCAGCATCCATTCCTTTTTCATGGTTGAGTCCTACAAACATTAATGTTATATCTGCTGTGGAAGGAGTATTAACTATCTCAATTTTTCCCTTACACCTTTTTTTTAATCCTTCAAGGGGTGTAATCTCATAAGGGGGAAAATTAGTAGAACTTCCACCCCCTATATATGTTTTTAAATTCGCGTTTGGTCCAATAACTGCAATCTTTCTCAGTTTTTCTGAGTCTAAAGGAAGTAGATCTCCCTCATTCTTTAAAAGTACTATCCCTTCTTCAGCAATTTCACGAGTCAAGTTTTGATGCTCACTTGTATTTCGGCTTCCTTTCGGTAGTGTACTTTCATCATCAAATAGACCAGTCAAAAACATTACCCTCAACAAGCGTTTTATGTTATCATTAAGTCTTTCTTCTGTGAATTTGCCTTCATCAAATGCTTTTTTCATTTTAGTAGGGATATACTTGTTGTGCATCGGCATTTCTAGTGTTAATCCAGCATTTATACAGCTTTCTGTTCTGGATATAAATTTTGTAGCCGTCCAATCGGAGACAACAAAACCTCTGAATCCCCATTCTTTTATCAATACTTCCCTAAGGAGATGTTTATGTTCAGAACCATAGGTTCCGTTTATTTTGTTATAACTAGTCATTATTGACCAAGCATCGGCCTCTTGAACAGCTGCCTTAAAAGCAGGGAAGTATATTTCTTGTAGAGCTCTTTCGCTAACTTGAGAGCTAACTGTAAATCGATTAATCTCTTGATTATTACAGATAAAGTGTTTCACACATGCTGCAATTCTTTGACTCTGAATTCCTTTTACGACAGCTACAGCTAAATCTTTATTAAGATAGGGATCTTCAGTTTGATATTCAAAAGTTCGTCCGCACATAGGTGTTCTTTGAATATTTATTCCTGGGGCAAGCAACATCTGTGCTCCAACATCTCGTACTTCTTGTGCTATAGCGATTCCAAATCTTTCAGATAATTCAGGATTCCAAGTTGCAGCTCTACAAATAGCAGAAGGAAAATAAGTAGACTGTGTTTTCCCATTGGAATCTACCCGTACACCATGAGGACCATCATACATCGTAAAAGATTTTATCCCTAACCTTTTTATCGGTTTTGTGTACCACATTCGCCTTCCAGCACTGAGTTTAAACTTTTCTTTTAATGTCAATCGTTCTAATAAATCATCTATCCTTTTTTCCAGCTCAAGAGTACTATTCATAAAAGGCAACTTTGATAACTCAATCTTTAAAGTATCTTCAGTCATTACTAACCATCTACTTTTTATGGATAAAATATTTTACAAAAAATAAAATTGATGAAAATTAAATCTCTTACTTTTAGGATGAATTTTCAGATTTTGTGTCCCGCTTCTTTTCATTACGAAGTTTTTTTCCTTTATAATTGACTAAAATAATACCCCCTATTACTAATAATAATGCAGAAGGATAGACAATAATACCGAATATTTCTTGCAAAAATAAAGCAGAGAAAATAACCCCAAATAAAGGTACTAACGTCTGGAAGATAGCAGCTCTGCTTGCACCTAGACGCTTAACTCCTTCTAAATAGAAAGTATATGCGCCTATTGTAGATATAAATGCTAAGTAACCAATTCCCCACCAAACGCGAGGTGGAATTGTAAAATATTCTAATGGATTAATAAATTCTGGGCTAATGAGTAATGCTATAGGAGTTGTAATTAAAAAACCAAAAAAAGAAACCCAAGTCAGTATCCATAAAGAACTCGGTTGACTATATTTAGGATTGGTTTGAGTTTTATTCAAGAAATGGCGAGAAATTACAGTATACACAGCATAAGCAAGTGCTGCAGCTATTATTAAAAAATTTCCAAGAATTCTATTCGAGACATCTGCATTCGGAGAAAATCCCATAACTATGAATACGGCAGTAAAAGCTAAAAGGGATCCAACCCCTTTTTTCCAGGTAAAAAATTCTGTTTTTAAGAAAACACTGGAAAGAATTACGACCCAAACCGCCATTGTTGCAACCATTATGCTTGCATCACTCGCAGCAGTGAAAAATTCACCAAAAAGATACCCTACTTGATAAAATGTTACAGACAATAACCCCATTATGGTTAAAAATTTCCATTGTGATTTTGCAAATTTCCAATTTAAAGTCCCTTCTTTGTATTTAAGAATAAGAAAAAAACCTATTACTGCAAAAAAATATCGGACTGTTACTATCATTAATGGAGGGATAGTTTCTCCTCCAACTTCTTCAGATACTAACCATCGCCCTAGCGGCCAAGTACCTCCCCAAATAACCATTGTCAAGATTAATAATATGTAGGCAATAAACTCTTGCTTTTTCTTCTTTCTAGATGTTAAATTCACGTTCTTTTCACATTTGTCTTAACTTTACTAATAACAAGAAAATTTCAGTTTAGTAATTATAATAAATAATTATGTATCCTTTTTATCTTGTTTAATCTTCTATCAAAATTAGAAAGTAGGTTACAAGGTTGCACAGGCTTACAATACTGGAAAAATTTTAAAAGAAAAATTATACTAGTTTTTATTTTTTAACTTAAATCTATATTAAATTCACACATCTTATCTTGGATTTTGTTTCTTATTTCTTTAGATATATTATGTAAGATATCTTCAGGAATTCCTATTAAGTATTCACCCAATTCCTTTTGAATGATAGGGAACATTTGGTTCATTATGATATCAATAATTTCATGCTTTTTTAAAAATTCATTTTCAAAGAGGTGTTTATAATTTTTATTTAAATTCTTTAACCATGCTGTTCCTTTAGCCTCTAGCATTCTGATAACCTTTCTCGAATGTGAGGCATTGAAATGTTTAAACTCAAATTCATTCTTACTTAATATATCTTCAAAATACTGTACAATTTGCGTTTTATTTTTTAGGTTCAAATCTATTTTGGAATTAAGAAATATAATTATCATATAATTATCAAAGAGAAAATATATCTGAACTTTAATATTAGATCCATGGATTTCCAGGTTCGATAAGTTTTGAATATTGGTTTGTCCTGCAAACGCTTTAAGAGAACTAAAATACATCGAGATTAAATCAATATCTAAAAAATTCTTATCATTTTCTGATAAATATGATTTTATTGGACCATAATTATTTTTAACCCGATCTTCATACTCAAAAACCATTAAAGTGTTTCCAAATTTATTAGCTATTATAATACCAATTATTGGTGGTATTTTGCTAAAATTATATGAGAGAGATGCAATTTCAATTAGTCGTTTATCTACCATATCTTCATAATTCATAAATTCATTAAAAGATTTCATATGAAAATCAAGGGGACCCAATTCAAATTTATATACATGTAAAATAGAATAGATAAACATCTACTCAATAATTATAAAGATTAAAGAGAGTGCTGGTTTTACTAAGATAAAAATGAAAAATAGGTAACTTCAATTTAAATAGTTGTTGCTAAATATGTCATCGTGCTCCTTAGTATTTAATTTGGAATATCCTTGAAATTTGAATGTGTCCTTCACTTTTAAATTATGAAATGGGTTATAAGTATATGAATGAAATGAGAAAATGTTTTGATTGCGGGGAGTCAATTTCTTTTGGTGAATTTTGTAATGACAATCCTTCTATGCTAAAAGAAAGGGCAGAAGATCTCTGGGGCGATTCCCTACTTTCCATTTGCTGTATTCAGTGCTTTTTCAGAAGGCCCGAAAAACCATTCAAGAAAAATATGAGTTTTTACAGATTTTATAGCAGATTTCGTAAGTAAAGTCTCTTTTTTTTATTATTTATACAAGTAATTTGATTTACTCATTAATTTTGCTCTATTAATTCTATTTTTTTTTATAATTAAGAGTAAAATTCATATAAATCTATATATAGAGCATAATATAATTCCTAATTACATATTTTACTTCATTATAAAATAAAAGGATATCACATTAAATTGCTGAAACATTCATAATAATATGAGTTCTGAAAATTCAAAAGTCTATTTTGGATCCGTTCAGCATGGTAAAATGGCTCTCTTTGCTTCATTTGCTGCAAAAGTTGATAAAATTACTGAAATATTGTTAGAACAGACACCGATTGAAAAGAAGGATAAAATAGCTATAAAAATGCATCTTGGATTTTTAGATGGGTATCAAACTATTCCCGTTTTCTTCGTACGTCGTATTATTGAGGCTGTTAAAAAAACTGGTGGTTATCCATTTATAACTGATACTTCAACTGCAGTCTATAATGCAGTAAAAAGAGGGTATACTCAAGAAACCTGTGGATGTCCAATTATCCCTGTTGCAGGAGTAAAAGAAGGATATACTACCCCTGTAGAAATTAACTTCAGAGGTTTTGATACGCTTGATCTTGGTGGAGTATTAAAGGATGCAGATGTACTCATTGACTTATCTCATGCGAAAGGACATGGCGCATGTGGGTATGGAGGTGCTATAAAAAATCTCGCATTGGGGGCATACTCTGCACCTTCTCGTTGGTTTAAAATACATGCTGTATCTCATGTTGATAAATACTGGGATCCTGAAAAAGGGTCTCCAGAACATGCTAGAAAACTTGTTGAAGGATGCCCTTATGGGGCACTTCGCTATGATGAGAAAATAGATAAGCTTTTTCGCAATTATCATGATTGCCATCAGTGTTTCACGTGTCTAGAATTAGATCAAGGAGTGGGGTCGGTAAAGTTACCTAGAGAAAGCTATACAGCATTCCAAGAGATGATTGCAATTTCATGTAATAAAGTGCTTGAAACATTTAATCCCAAGAAAGTTTTCTATTTAAATTTCTTAACACAGATAACGGCTTTCTGTGATTGTCTCGGTACAGGACAACCTCCTATTGTTAATGATATTGGAGTGTTAGGATCAAAAGATATTATTGCTATCGAAACTGCTACTCTCGATCTAATAAATAAAGAGGGATTAATAAAGGAATCCATACCACCATTCTTAAAACATGTAAATCTTGATTCCAGCGAAAACATTCATCCTTTCACGAGACTCCAAGGACCTTACAAAGATCCATATGAAGCGATAAGGTTTGGTGAGAAAATGAAAATGGGAACATCTCAGTATGAGTTAATTGAACTTTTGACTCCAGAAGAAACATCAACAATGAAAACTCCAAAAAGAGATTTTGAACAAGAACCAACTTTCCTCTAGTTTTCGATAAAAATTAAATTTCTATAAACTCTTATTAGTCTATGTCAAAAAAATTTCCTCTTATATCAAAAGGATTTCATCCATTTGGTGAGTTAATTGGTTTCAATTTTACTAAACTCAAAAAAGGATATTCTCAATGTGTTTTAGAAGTAAATGAGAAATTAATGAACCCACATAAAGTATTACATGGAGGAGTTATATATTCTATGGCGGATACTGGTATGGGTGGTGCGCTTTATTCCTTATTAGATGAGGATGAATTATGTGCAACGCTGGAAATTAAAATCTCATATTTCAAACCAGTTAAGGTAGGTACACTCATTTGTGATACAACAGTTATTCATAAAGGAAGAAACTTTAGTGTTCTTGAATCAGAAGTTAAGAATAATGAAATTCTTGTATCAAAAGCAAATGGAACCTTTTCAATTTTCAAAATAAAGAATGAAATGAAATAAAAATCAAATTACCTTTTTTTTAAAAAATCTGAATTTATGAGATTAAAGTTTCTATTATTTCATTAAAATGATTAACTGCTGTAGAAAGATGCGCTTCATTTGGAAAGAATTTACCTTTACAGTTTGGAATTGATTTACAAACCATCCGAGCCATTCGAACGGGAACACTATTATCTAATTCTCCGTGCCACAAAAAAACAGGTAGTTCCGAAGATATCTCTCTTAGATCGAAACCCCAATAGTTTGCAAATAATTTCGCTTCATGAACAATTCCATTAATGCCTTGTCGTAATGGTTCTGACATTAATTCGACAAATAAAGAAAGTTTTTCAGTATCCTCGAATAGTTTTTTATCCGGTTCTGGCAAATCTCCTTGTCTTTTTTGAAAAGTTTTCGCAATTTCTTCAATCGTTTTTCCTTGTAGCTTTTTAACAAATCGAACTTGTAGTTTATATATCTTTTCTAAAAGTTTAGGATACTTACGAGCCATCGATAATTCCCTCCGGTTGTTTTTATTCATTCCTTCAGTTCCGAATTCAATGGGACCAAGCCCCGAGACTATACCGCAAGCAGTTAGACGTTGAGGAATTTTAAAAGCACATGCACAAACATATGGACCTCCTCCTGATCCCCCTAAAACAGCAAACTTATCAATGTTAAGATTTTTAGTTAACTCAACTATATCATCAGGCCAATCTAATAATTTATTACCAATCTTAAAATCGGATAACCCAAATCCAGGACGATCAATTGCAATTAAACGACATTTATTCTGTAATACATTAAGATCGTACATTTTTGGTTCAAGTCGAGATGATTTATGGCCATGAAAATATAAAATGGGTATTCCTTCAAAGTCCCCAAATTCAGCAAACCCCAGCTTGCGGCCATCCTTCAAACTAAATATTTGGGATAAAGAACTATTAGAATTCAATTCTGTTCTACTTGACAATAATTTTAATACTTTTTATTATACTTCTCTTAATTTTATTTTTTTGAATTTAATAGTTTAAATATTAGAATTCTTATTATTTTAAATGTAACTAATAAGTGTTCTATCAAAGAAGAATGGATAAAAAAGAGAAGGAAAGACCAGAGATTTTAAGTAAACAAAAATGTGTAGTATGTTACTCAGAAGAAGTAAGCCCGGACTTATATTTATATAAACAAGGGGAAAAATCAAGAATTATTAGAATAGGGAATAGAAGAGAGAAATATAAGTTCAAAGAGGAAGTTCCTACTTGTAAAGTGTGCGGGAAACAGTTTTATAGATGGGAGTCATATAATCTATGGTCAAATGTCATTTATGGGTTAGGTCTAGTCACTATTATTCTTGGAATTTGTTTCTTAATTTTTTATGAGTTAATGGGAGATAGGGGGGTTCCCCTATTGGGAGTTGGGTTTTTAATTGTCATTCCTTCCTTAATTTTGCGATATATAATAGGAAAAATGAAATTTAATCCATCTAATTACTTCTTTTATGACTTTTTAAATAAAATTTTTTATATTAAGCCAAAAGGAGAACTAGATTGGATTTTTTACTAAGCCCGGTTTAGGAAATTCTTATATGACAGAAGAGAGTAAATTTTATTATTATGACACTTAAAAGTTCAAATATTTTCCTCCCGTTAAAGCAAAACCTTCTTGGAGAAACTCTTAATTATGTTATAGTTGTTGAGTTTGTAGATTTATATATATTTCTCGTTATCTTCTTTGGACTATATAAGAAATAAATCTATTATCCAATCTAGAACTACTCATCCCAACATCTTCCATATTAAATTCAATTCCATCATCAATTTATGATTCTAACATTGAATTACAACATTTAACAACAGAAAAAAAGGTTATATTTTGATACTATTCCAAGTAATTTGAGATAGTATTGTTATCCTGAGTGATTTGATGATTAGAACGGAAAACTAGCTAATTCTTTCTAAAATGAAAAAATTATAAATTTTTGGATTATTTAAAATATTAAATTTAAAAAATGAGGAAAAATTAATAATGGAATTTTACGAAGTAGTGAAAAAAAGAAGGAGCTATCGTGTTTATAAGCCCGATATGCCAGAAAAAGATAAAATCGAGAGAATCTTAAACTCTGCTCGATTAGCACCTACATGGGCTAATAGACAGGGCGTACATTATATTGTTGTCCAAGAGCCTGAAAATGTTAAAGCTGTTTGGGAAGCTATTGGGCAAGAGACCAAATTTATAGGAGCACCAATGTTCATCATCGGAGTTATAGCCGAACAAGGCTCGGGAACTAATTTGAATGGCGAAAAATATTATGGAGTAGACTTTGGAATTTGTTTTGAACACATAATCTTAGCATCAGCTGCAGAAGGATTAGCAACATGTTGGATTGGTTGGTTCCCTGAGGAGAAGTTAAAAACAGTCTTGAAAATTCCTAAGAAATATAGGGTAATGGGAATTACTCCCTTAGGTTATTCAGTTAAATCTAAAAAAGAAGTGACTGAAAGGAAACCGCTCAAGGAAATTGTTCATTATGAAGTTTTCTAACTTTTACTTTTATTTTTCCTATTCTATGTCAGTTTGAAACTATGAGAAAAAGAAAGTGTTTTAGATGCGGAAAAGAACTGGATTTTGAAAATTTTATTAAAAATAGTGGTCTAAAAACCATCGAACATTTTACCAAAATCTGGAATAGTGAGTATATTGAACTTTACTGCTGTCATTGTTATTCTTTCAAAACGAGGTATCAGCCTTATACTTTTTCAAAATCTGAACTTCAGTCTAAAAGATAGATAATTCTTTTTCTTTAAATAGGTAGAGTAAGATTCTATTTCATGGATAACGAACTCGAAGTTTTATGTGAAGTCATGTTTTCTGATCCAAAATCAGGGATTGAAACGAATTTGGTTGGGACGATTGATAAACTTAAGTTAATAAAATTTTTTAAAGGATCTGATGAGTTTTTAGTTTTCAAAGAGAGAACTCATCCTCCAATTCCAAAAGGGGATGTAAAAGAAATTGTAATATATCGAGAAGATGTAATTAGTGATAAAAAAGAAAGTTCAAGCTCAATGAAGTATCTGAAACCAAATTATGGGAAAATAGTGTAAATTTCTCAATTACTTTGAATTATTTAAATAGAAATAGTTGTAAATCTATCTTCATGAAGAACTTGATTCTAGTATTTCTCCTACATAATACAATCCAATTAAATTACCTCTTCTCTGAAACTTCCTCGAAACTAGTAATATAATTACATGTTCATTCTCATCTAACATTTTATTCTCTACAGCATGTTTTACTGATTGTTCTATTATTTCTTCGGCATCCATATGGAAAAAATCAATATTTTCTATGTACATAGCCTGTACCGCCCATACTAAATGTAATTCTCTTGTAGTCTTTTTTGAGGGAGTTATCGCTATAATGGGTAATGGCGGTCGATATTTAGCTATCATTCTTGCCCCATAACCAGTTCTAGTAATAACGACTATTTTGCCTCTAAAATTTAACTCTTCCATTTCTGATGCTAAAGAATAAATAGCATGTCCAAGAGTTTGTGTGTGAGTTAATCTATCGGAATCATACTCATCGGGAATTCGTTTTGACATATTTTCAGTTGCTGTTTTAGCAATTTGATTCATATATTCTACAGCATTAATTGGGAACTTCCCCACGGCAGTTTCAGCAGATAACATAACAGCATCGGTTCCATCCATAACAGCATTATATACATCATTAGCTTCAGCTCTAGTCGGAATCGGGTTAGAAACCATTGATTCTAGCATTTGGGTCGCAACTATAATGGGCTTTCCTTCACGATTGCTTTTATAAATCATTTCCTTTTGCCATAACGGCACTTTATCCGGATCTATTTCAACTCCCAAATCTCCACGGGCCACCATGATACCATCTGAAACTTCTAATATCTGATCGAAATAATCTAAAGCAATGGGACGTTCAATTTTCGAAATTAGTTTAATAGTAGAATTTCCATAACCTTCTAGTATCTTCTTGACATGTATAACATCCTCACTCCCCGACACAAAAGATATTGCTACATATTCAGGATCTAGTTCAGCAATAAATTCAAGATCTATTATATCCTTTTCTGTTGGGACTTTTTGAGATAGTTCACCCATAGGAATATTAACTCCTTTTCTATTACTAATAGTTCCCCCCGCAAGTACTTCTCCAATAATGTGATCTGCTTCTTTCTTTTTTACTTGAATTTTGATGATACCATCATTTATGAAAAAATTATCACCTTTTCTTATCGATTTAAGAAATCCTGGTAATGGAATAGAAAATTGTTCTTGATCTCCCATAATTTTTTTCTCGTAGACTTTCACTTCCTGCCCTATATTTAAATTATAAGATTGGTCGCCTTTAAATTCACCTACCCTTATTTTAGGTCCTTGAATATCAGCTAAAATGCCAGTGAATTCACTTATCTCTCTTATTTTTTTAACTAATTCTCTTTTTTCTGAATGTTCTCCGTGTGAAAAATTCAAGCGAAAAATATCTACCCCCGCATCAATTAATTTTTTAAGCATTGCTTTTGAGCTAGAAGCAGGCCCTAATGTTGAAACTATTTTAACTGTATTATCTCTGAATGACATATCAATAAACCAAATTATATTTGATGGATAATTATAATAATTAATAATATTATTGAGTATATCCTTAAAAATTATTCATTTTCTACAAGATTCTTTAATCTTAAGATCTTATTGCGAAATTTTTTCCTAATTTTATTTAAAATCTCGATAGAATGAGTATAATCCTCTGCTAGTTTAATCTCCTTTAGTAAAAGCAATTGAACTCTTAATGTTTCCGGAAAAATTGAATATTGGATTAACTTTAATTCATGTTTTATTAAATACTCACCTGCTAATTGGACTAACAAATCTGAACTGTTATTTGCAAGAGTTGCAGATAAATAATATCTAATTTTAGGCTTCTTAAAGTAATTCTTCACATTAAAAAAATAAAAATTTTTGTGATTCTGATTTAAATCATAAATAGCCTGAACTTTTAAAACTCTTGACACATCATCAACAACTTCAGAGATAGGAGAATGTTTTCCTTTTACCTTTTTTGAAGATTTAATAATATCAGTTTTAACAAATGTTTTAAGATCCTCTTGGTCAGACATGACTATTTTTATGTTAATAAGATTCGAAATGATTCTATGATTGAATATTTTTTAAGTACGAAGTACTGAAATTAAATATTTAATATAAGTCTTCTATGACAAATTCTAAATCGAGATTTTTGAGAGTTTCTTTCAAAGGGTATCCATTTTCAGGATTCCAACCCATTTCTCTGCAATATCCTTTATAAAAGTCTTTATATTCAATAGTTATTCCCTTAGTTGGACCTCTTTTATCGGGAGGATTGCCAATTACTCTATCAGGTATAGTATTATTTGCTATGTCTATTCCTTCACGTAAAGTGAATGACTGTCGTAGAGTTTGTATCCTTAATCCAATTTTTATAAAATCCTCAACTGAATTATCCCAGCCAGTTAAAGTGTTAATTAGATCATAAAAAGGGTAAGAACCAAACAATGTTGCGAACATACATAGCCCGGCACTATTCAATACTTGATGAAAAGAGGAGATCAGCATTTGTCCTTTTTGCTTTCTTTTCTCATCTTTCTTCCATCCAGATGGTAACTTGAAACCCTTTTGAAATTTGTTTATCGGGCCAATATCAATAAAGTCTATGCTTGCTGCTGTATGTCTTCCCGGAGTTGGATCATAATTATAGGTAAATGCTAGAGATGGAAAAATTTTAGGATTATGCATGGCTATTTCTGAGCCTAGAGAAGTCATAGTATATTCGTTACATCCTTTTCCTATTTTTTTTGCCGCAATTTTACTTCCATCAGCTAAGATGTCCCCAAATCCCTCACGTCTAATAATTAATTTTACTAATTCAACAATTGCTTCTGAATTCCCCCATGTTAATTCCAAACCATTAGTATCCTTCACATTTATGATCCCTTTTTCAAAACATTCGATTGCAAAAGCAATAGTGGAACCGGTAGATATGGTGTCAATTGCTGCTCGATTACATAAATCATTAATCTCAAAAATAGATAATAAATCATTATTAAGCAGAAGAGTTCCAAAGGCACAACAGGTTTCATATTCAGGAAGATATGTTTCTTCTAAATTCAATTCTGGAACTTTTAGAATCGCACCACATTGAACGGGACAACTAAAACATCCATAATCCCTTATTTTATACTTTTGAATTTGTGTTGCTGAAAGATTTTTAGATTTTTTGAACGGAAAATCATACATTCCAATCCCATTCCAGTTTTTTATAGGTGAATCATTCGTTTCCGCCGATATCGTATTCCCTACACTAGTTCCAAATGATCGATAAATTCTTTTTATCATTTTGGGAGGTCCAGAAAAGCCAATTCTAAGCCTACGAATTGTTTTTGCCATGTTTGGTACATTTTTTAGGATAGAGGCTATTAATCTATTTGGTTCTCCATTTGTACCATTTTCATTATAGGCCTTTATTAAGTCTATAAATTTAACTTTATTTTGAAAAAGAATTTTGTTATTTCCTTTTAAGACAAGGGATTTTAAGTTTTTAGAGCCCATAACTGCGCCAAAACCTGAGCGTGCTGCAATTCGTCCTTTATCATTCGCTATTCCTGAAATCCGAGACAATTTTTCACCCGCTTGTCCAATCCCAGCTGTTTTTATAAACTTTCCATGTTTTTGTTTTAGTTTATTTTCAGCTTCAATTATATCCATACCCCAAATATCAGAAGCATCTTGTATCTCCTTTTTGCCTTCTATAATTGATACATATTTAGGAGAATTAGCAGCACCAGTGAAAAGAATTGCATCATATCCACATTTCTTAATCTCGGGACCAAAAGTTCCTCCACTATTCGAATCCCCCCACGTCCCGGTTAAAGGAGATTTACCCGCAACCATATACCTACCTGAAAGGGGAGCAGCAGTTCCAGTTAATAGTCCAGGAAAGAAACCAAATACAGATTCGGGACTTAATGGATCAATTCCGGACCGTGTAGCCTCATAAATAAGTTTAACAGCTAAACCATAACCTCCAAGATAATGTTGATAAATTATTTTATCAATTAATTCATCTTGAAAGATCTCTTCAGTGAGATTTACCCATAAAACTTTTCCAAAAAATCCTGTTTTCATAGATAATTTTCAGATTTCTTTTAGTTTCAAATAAATTTGACTTTATTAAATTTTTTCGAAACCACCAAGTTTTTTAAGACTAAGTTTACTCAAACGGTTGTTTATTTAACTAAATAACTTTTTCTACAATGTAAAATCGGATACAGAGGAATCATCATAATGATGGTTTTTAAGAGTATTACTGTGAGATTTAACCCTACTTAAATTTTTTTGAAGAAACATTTAAATATACAATTTATTATAATATAGATGTTACCATATCGGAGCGATCCCTCAGAAATAACCATTAATTCTTTATTTCAGAGTGAACTTAGCATTTAGAAAGGGTTGTAATGAACCAATTCTCCTAAAAAATAAATTTGAAATAATTACCATAAAAATCAAAATTAATCATGTCTGTAGTTCGAACAGTAAAAAATAATGATGTGATTATTCAGAAATTCATTGATTGGGATAAATTTGAAAACGTTTTTTATAATAATTTTTATCTAGAAAATTTCAAGATTGTTGTGAAAGTTCCCCTTTTTCCAAATCAAGATCCAAAAGAAGATCTTAAAATAAAAAAATTCAATCTTGAAAAATATACTTTTCTAATATCTTATGATTAATCAAGCTTGAATAGATAACTCCAGGAACTTAGATTAAGGTTTCCTCCTCTTTTCGACATATACTCTGTTCCAACAAGAGAAACATATATATTTTCCGATTTCCAACAATACTAAATCTTTAGTTGCACGTATCATTCCACAATTACGACATTTTTCGATCATAATAAGTTATTAAACATGTCTTATATTACTCAGAATCTAATCCATTATCCTATTTTATGTTAAGAGTTCAACCTGTTTTTTGATTACAATCTGGATGATTAAGCGTAATATAATTATTAATATTATATTAAGCAAATACTTCTCTACATTGTAAGCAGAGAATGATAACATTAAACCAATAATAATAGCTAACAAACCTCCTGTATGAGCAAAAATGGGGTATTCTAATTTAGTAATGTTTAATCATAATAAATTTAATAAGGGAACAATGAAAAAAATCAACATAAATCCAAAAAAAAATTTCATAAATACCTCCAATGAGAGATACTAACTTAAGTTTCTTCAAATTACTTTTTGTCATATTTGTTCTCCTATGGCTCCTAATTAATTAAAGGTTATTGTATGCATATCAATATTTTTCTTAAAAACTTTGAAATAAAAATTTTATAAAAATAATATTTTAATAATAAAGCTCATCAACCTCTTCATCTCTCCTCCTGTTTCTTGAACTTGAAGATGTGCCCCAAAAAATATGTGATAAATAGCCAAAAGAGGGGAATCTAATACCAGCGTCATCTAACAGAATGACTATTGCAATAATAATTAACACTACAATTGCGAGTATTATTGTACCAATTAGGATAAACATATAAACGCTAACAATTTTATACGCTATAAAAATCGCAGGTAATTTTTCTATTCTTTTAGTTGCTATTGCCCCAAAAAACATAGTAGTCAACGTAAAGATACAAATTGCTGCCACAGAAATAGAAATTGTCAACAAGAAATTTTTAATATTGAATACTACAAGAAAGATGATTTCAGCAATTATTAGAAAGATTATAAATAGAAATGCATGAGCAAGGCCATATCCCTTAGCGAGGTATTTATCTTTAAGTGAGATTCCAATTAAACACACAATAATTGCACATTCTAAAGCTATAAATACGACCATATGAACTTGTTTTGCTAAAGGATTACCCAACATAACAATTGGAACCGTAATAATACCGGCGGTAAATGTAAATAAAAAATAAATAATAATTCCTAAAACACTCTTACCTTTTTGAGATATTCTATTCAATGAAAAAAACATAATAATATCGACTATTACAATCAAAATATATATTCCAACAAACTCTGAAAATTGTAAATTAGCAAGGATTAGGGTAAAAAATAGATCACCTATCAGCCAAATTAGATTTCCAATCAATAAAATTGGTAATACTTTCAGTAAAAAAATTTTTCGATGGGCTGGAGAAAGAATATATTTAGATTCTTTTTTACCTTCAACATTGGATTTAGGATCCTTAAAAGATTTATCTTTGTATCCAGATATCTCTTCGGGCTTATGTTCGGTTTGCTTGTTTTTAATTTGTTCATGTACGGGAGGATAATTGCAAAATGGGCATGAAATTGAATCATCTTTTAAAGCTTTTCCGCATTGCTCACAATAATTAGGCATTCTATTACCACTAAAAGTATATTATTGAAATAATAGAGAAGTTTGATCTATTTATAATTATTTTGATCAATTATTTAGTTCTTACAATCAATAAAAAATTTACCCTCAAATTCCATTACACTTACAGACAACGGTTTTAATGTCAGTAGTGTTGATCATTCCACTGGAACAATCCAAAAAGGGTGAAAAATAAAATTTTATCAATAATACCGAGAGTGGTAACAGATTTGTTGATGAGGAAATAAGAGAAAATCCAATTGATTGGGTTAATTACAAAACAAACATGTCGATCTATCTTTTCCATTATTGTAACAAAAAATACCTAATTTTTTATACAAATAAGAGATAATCCATTATTAGCAAAACGAGTTCTATTATGAATAAAAAAAAAATTCCCGTTATTATTGGTGTAGCTCAGTTCACGCAACGTAAGGGTACTTCTCAGCCTCTTGATCCACTAAGACTAATGATCAAAACTAGCCAGAAAGCTATTGATGATACAAATGTTAATAGTTTAGTAGATTTTATCGATGCTGTTTATATGGTTAATATTATATCTTGGTCATATGAAGACGCTCCTGGTGAACTTAGTGAAAAACTCAATATAACTCCAAAAGAAAAAGTTTATTTAGGCGATGGCGGAAACAGCCCTCAAATGTTAATAAATCGAGCTGCCAAATCTATTTTTACTGGAATTCATCGCAGTGTTCTTATTACAGGAGGGGAAGCGGGCTACACGGGATCTAAAATAATTAAAAATACTCTTCCTAAAAGTTGGCCTCCATATAAATCCCCAAAATACATGGAAAAGAAGATATGGGGGGGGATTGACGATTTTGAAAGGCTGTATGGGTTTAGAAGAGCGGCAATACCATATGCAATTTTTGAGAGTGCCATTAGAACGATTTCTAAACGGAGTTTAGAAGACCATACTAAATATTTAGGTGATCTTTTTACCAGATTTTCAAAGGTAGCTTCAAAAAATCCTTTCAGTTGGACTCAGAAGTATCATAAAGCGGAGGAAATCACAACTCCTAGTCTTAATAATCGTTATATTACTTATCCTTATACGAAACGTATGTGTGCTAACAATTTTGTAGATCAATCTGCCTCAGTAATAGTTACAAGTCAGGAGGTAGCTGAACTACTTAAAATTGATCCTAAGCATTGTGTTTATTTAATGGGGAGTGCAGACTTAAACAATATCCATGAAATTACTCGACGTCCACTATTATATGATTCACCTGCAATAAAAGAAAGTTCTAACCTAGCTTTAAAACAAGCAGGTCTGACACTTGATGATATAGATAAGTTTGATATCTATAGCTGCTTTCCCTCAATAGTAGAGATAATAATGAGAGAACTAGGTATAAAGAAAGATGATCCGCGTAATTTAACAATTACAGGAGGACTTCCATACTTTGGAGCACCTTTAAGTGTCTATTCTTTACATGCTGTTGTCACAGCAGTGGGAATGATACGAGACAATCCTTCTTTAAATATAATGGTTTTAGCAAATGGTGGTTATAATTCCGGAGAATCTGTAGGGATTTATGGCTCGCAACCACCTTACATTCCTTGGAGTGTTCGAGATGACACGATTATCCAACAATCGATTATAGAAAAAAAATTGCCTTTATCCATCGAAAAAGCTAATGGATCCCTTACAGTCGACGCCTATACTATTATGTATGATCGATTAGGAAAACCTAAGAGAGTGATTGTTATTGGGACGCTTGAAAATGGACTTCGTACTATTGCTATAACGAAAAATTACATCCCTAAGCTCTTAACACTAGAAAAACAAGATTTAGTGGGGAGGATTTTTGTGGTTCAATACGATTCAACTGTGGAGAGGAACATTCTTAAAATTTATTGATTATCTCAGAAACGTCTAAAAGTAGAAAATTTATTGTCTTTCATTCATCATCGCCCTAAAAATTTTGGTTCTCTTTTCTCAAAGAAAGCAAGCAACCCTTCTGTTAAATCAATACTATCAAAAGCTTTAAATAATGCTTCAGATTCATTATTACAAGCTTCTATCATCTTCGCTTCCAATACTTTCGTTATTGCCAATTTAGCAAGGCCTATAGAGAATGTAGGACCACTTGCTAATTTTTCAGCAATTTCTTTTACCTTATCAATGACGACATCATCAGGGAACAAACCGTTAATTAATCCCATTTTTAACGCATCTTGAGCGCTAAATCGTTCTCCAAAGAAAATCAATTCTTTTGCTTTATGGATTCCAACTATTCTTGGCAATAAATATGTAGAAGCCATCTCCGGAATAAGCGCACGT
>SDBT01005804.1_pt1 | contig 20649 bp, 27 predicted proteins | sample 2277101 | NCBI WGS metagenome assembly SDBT01 (sample SAMN10404973, study PRJNA504765) | marine sediment metagenome | isolation source: marine sediment core GS10_PC15, 103 cmbsf | place: Arctic Ocean: Southern Knipovich Ridge | collected 2010 | reverse complement strand
GCAGACGCTGCAATTGCTGCTGGCTAGTTGTAAACGCTCCCCCCGGAAGACGTGGTCCTATTTGCTGCGATCCCGCTCCCCCTCCGCCGCCGCCGCCGAAAGCGAAGCCACTACCGAAAGGGGAGGCCGCGCCACCACCTCCAGGGGTGCCGGCAATTGCCCTAAAGACAGAGAGCGTTGCTGCCTGCGCGGCCACGTCGGTCAGGTTTCTCAAAATGCTCAAGCCGAAATTCTTAAACTCTCGCGTGATGCCCTTCAGATCTCCAGTGAACGATTTAAAGAAGATATTCGAAAACGCGCCTTGCATGTCGCGCGCTGTCCCACTCACAAGACCAACCATCGATGTCCGCCAATCCGACATGATGCGAATGTTCTGATCAATGCCAATTTGGAAGCCTTGTTGCATCTGATCGAATACGGTGGAGGCTTTCGCCCCAACCTCATCTAACGAATCTCCGGCTTGACGTGCGGAAATGATCAATGTTCTGGCAGTCCCAATCCCGACCCCTTCGATGATCGTGAGTTGTTCAATGCTCGCTTTAGCAAGTTGCTGCGTCGTAAATATGCCTTGTTTTGCAAGTCCAAACCCGATCTTTTCTCCAACCCCTGCCACCTCCGTGACGGCAGACTCGACGGCAGGAATGCCCTGCCTGATTCCATCCGCAAATGTCTCTGAAAATTTCACCCCGGCGACATCAAGATCTTTCAATGGCCCTTTCTTTGCCGGCGAAAACGGAAGAAAATCACGAATGCTTTTTGCAAGATCCTTTACGGCATCAATAGGGACAGTGACGCTTGACGCGATTCCTTTTCCTATGGCGACAGCAAGGTTTTTCCCCGCATTGAAGAGTGCCTTGGCAAGATTGATCATTGCCTGATTGATCATGTCTCCCACTTGTACAAACCCAGACAGAACGACCTTCCCGATATCGACAAGAATCAAACCGATGGTTTGGGGAAGGAGTGAGAAGTCAAACGATTTACGCAACTTGTTTAGGTTGACAATCAGCAACCCAATGCCTGCAATCGCTCCAACAATAGCCGCGCCGCCAGCTCCGAGTGCGCCTATAAGCGTGACAATAAGACCGAGCCCAACAGCCAATGCTCCACCGGCAGCGATCGCCCCAGCCATCTCAATTAAAGATTTTGTGAGGACAGGGTTTTCTTTGGTCCAGTCCCCAATGACGCGAGCAACACTTGTGATGCTTTCTACCATTCCTCGGAATCCAGAAAGCAGTCCGGCTTCTCCGATGATCAGCCCAAGTTCCTGAAGAGACGAGCTTAATGTTTTTTGTGCACCGGCAAGGTTGTCTTGCATCACATCAGACATTTTCTTTGCAGCCCCAGCCGATTCATTGATTGATACCGTAAGGCTTTTCAATCCCTCAGAATCTTTAATCAACGCCAATATGGCAGGGCCGCCCCGCTCACCAAATAATTCCAACGCATCGGCTGCACTGATGCCGGTTTCTGCCATCGAAGAAATGATATCTGCGAGCGCCGTTGTCTCAGGATTCAATCGCTGACCAAACAGCTCCTCGACCTTATCGCCTTCTTGCACCATTGTTGACAGAACACGCCGCAGCCCAGTGCCTGCCAATGATGCCTGCAATCCAGCATTTGACAGAATGCCTATTGCTGCGGCTGCATCTTCGACTGAGATATTCATGGCGCCAGCTACCGGAGCAACAAACTTCATCGCGTCGCCCATTTGCTCAACATTGGTATTTGCCGATGCTGCTGTCTTTGCTAAGGCGTCAGCAACTCGTGCCGTCTCCTCCGCTTTCACGCCAAATCCTGACATGATATTTGACGTGATATCAGCGGCGCGTCCAAGATCGAGGTTTCCAGATGCCGCAAGTAACAATGTGGCGTTCATAGATTTCAAGACCTGCTCGGTCGAAAATCCCGCGCGGCCCAGAAATGCCATGCCCTCAGCAGCTTCACTTGCAGAAAACTTTGTGGTCTTTCCAAGTCGTCGCGCCTCTTCGGTGAGTCCGGCAAGCTGTTTGCCTGTTGCCCCTGTGACGGCTTGGACCTCACTCATTGATTTTTGAAATCCGGCATTCAAATCAACGAGAGACTTAATTGCTGCCCCCGCCCCAAGGCCAACAACGGCCCCCTGAAGAGAAAGAACTGATTGCCCAATGCCCTTGAACTGCGCTTTCATTTGGCCCGCAACAGACTTCACCTGTTGCCCTGCGCTTTTCATCCCTTTGGAAAAGAGATCCTTCAGGATCAACCGCATGATGAGATCTTGATTGCCGGCCATGCCTTATTCCGTTCCCTTGTGCTGAGGAGCCATTGCCCACTCGTGATCGTATGATGCAGACTCGTTCATGTCGTCGTCGTTCTCATGCATGGCACAGGTCTCAATTTCGACGGACGCTTTGGCAACCATCAGGTTCAGATGCCACTCTTCAGCCGACAGGTTGAGCAGTATCGACGGAAGGACTTGGTATCGTTTCGCTACCAGATCCAGCGCCATTCCGATCGCACTCCTCTCGAAATGTTGCCCCGCCAGTGGCAGAGCCGCCACCATACCCGGACAGATCGAGGATGGCCTGAAATATGGCTTGTCTATCGCCACGAAGTGCCGAGACGTGGATCTCGCCCTTGTCTGCGTCAACGTCCATCGCTGCAATGTTGACAATGCTTGGATCGATCACCCCGTGACAAATAATGTCATCAATCCATCCATCCGCCTTGAGATTTGAAAGCATCTGTTCCTTCACGTTGCTGTCCTGTTGTGAGGACCCGCCCATCATGAGAGATAAAATATCCGGATCGTTTGCTTGCGCCCTGAGATCAATTGGCTGAATCCGTACCATGAATTTATCTCCAAGCGATTCGGTGAGAACCGGGCAATCAACCCATGGCGTGCGAGCGTCGTAGATTTTCTTTGCAACTGCAATGCTCTGTTCACTCATCAGTGCCTCCGTGAAACCCCTGGATTCATCCATGGGGAGGTAAGAAGGCGGTTTTGCAGTTGCAATATGCCTCCGGTTGAATTAACATATCCTATATGAAGCGCTCCATGTCCCTTAAGCTGCTGACAACCCCTGAGCAATCGGCGGCACTGTCTGATCTGTCTGATAGTTTTGCTGCTGCTTGTAATGCAATTGTTCCATTTACTCAAGAACATCGTTGCTGGAACCGCGTAGCACTTCACCACTTTGCTTACTATCCAGTTCGTGAACTGCTTCCATCGCTTGGCAGTCAGATGGTATGCCAAGCGATCCACCGCGTAGCCGATGCTTATAAAACGCTTAAGGCCAACAAAGGCATTTCTAAAGACAAGCCGGTACCGGCTGTCGCATTCAAGCCGACTTCGGTCAACTTTGACAAACGTACCTACTCGATCAAGGGCGACACCATCTCGCTGTTCACGCTCTCCGGGCGCGAGCGAATCCATTTTGCAGGCGGCAAGCATCAGCTCAACTTGTTGGCCAGCGGGATGCCAAAGGAAGCCAAATTGGTTCTTTGCAAAGGCATCTGGTATTTTAATCTTGTCCTTGACATCCCCGATACGCCGTCTGTTTCCGATGATGGCGTTTGCGGAGTTGATGTGGGCGAGAACAACCTCGCAGCCTCCAGCACCGGCAAGGTCTGGGGCGGCGGACAACTGAGGCACAACCGCGACAAGTACCTTGCCCATCGTCGTCGTCTCCAATCCAACGGTAGCAGGGCCGCTACACGCAAGCTCCGCGCTATCTCCGGTCGTGAGCAACGACATGTAAGGCATATTAACCACGAAGTCAGTAAGTCCATCGTTGAAGAAGCCGTCCGAACTGGTGCAGGTGAAATTCGAATGGAAGACCTGACTAATATCCGTGCCAATATCAAGGCCGGTAAGCGAGTCAGGACTCGACTGCACCGCTGGGCTTTTAGAGAGCTTCAGGACTTTGTGGCTTACAAAGCGCAAGGTGCAGGGCTGTCGGTGATTTTTGTTGATCCGGCGTACACCAGCAAAACTTGCTCCGACTGTGGAGTAATTGGAAAACGGGTGAAACACAAATTCTCCTGCCAATGTGGAACTCAGCGACATAGTGACGTTAACGCGGCACTGAATATAGCTGAGTTTGCCAGGCCTATCGGCTCGGCAAGGGGCGGCAATGTAACCCGTCCTGAATTCGCGCATCGTGGTCTCCATGGTGCAGTGGAAAGCCCCCGGCTTTAGCCGTGGGGATCAGTTACAACCCCTCCAATTAATCAAATGCGATTTCCCAGTCATCTTCGCCAGTATCGATGAGAACCTTGAGTTCAAGCTGATCGGTCTGGAGTTCGCCTCGCGTTCCGGGGGACAGGTTGAGCACCTGCGCTGCGGCTCCGCTTAACTTCACCCGGTTGTACTGGAGGCCATCAGAATTCAGGCTCCATGGCACGATCGTTCCGTTCCGTAACAATAAATCCAGATCTTGAGTTGCAACAGTGACGGTCTCAGGATCGAGGGTCAGGCGTGGCGACCGCCCCATGATCATCGCGCCTTCACGCGCTTCCGTGGCATTTTGGCTTTCGCGGAGTTCAACGATGTTCCCGAAATCCAGTGCAAGATTTTGCATGCGGTGCGTGGTGATGGAATTCAGGCTCAGGGCTGCGCCTCGTGCTGTTGGAAAGACAGGCGTTTTACTGAAGGCGCTTGTGACCAGTGTAATGTCAGATGGCACGACAACAGCACCAACGAGCCGAACCTGCAACTCCCATGGTTGCCCGGCAATCGTCGACAGGATGGCGTTTCCAAACACTCCTACGGCTTTGATCGTGGGGGCATTCTCGCGGAGCAGATAGGCCGTGAATGATTCCAGTCCCCCTGGTTCCCTGGGGGCATAGGTGAGACTCTCGGACCCAGCAGTGACAACAAGCGTTTCCTTGCACCCGCACACACGCAGCGATTCAGCCACATCGACATCGCCAAGCGCTGCATAGGCAGCCCCCTTGCCGCGCAAACGAATGTTGTAGGTGATCTCAACCGATCGAGCATCCTGGGAGTCCGGGCCAATCTGACCGCCAAGCCCTGATTGCGTCTGCGTGTCAACAGGGCTATTGGTCAATGCATAATTCAGGTTGTAACACGGCACGAGATCGCCGGCGACGACCGTACCACCGAACACATCCGTGCCATACACTCCTTCGGCTTTTAACGCCAGCGTCCGGCGCCGCAGTCTAGGTACCGTTGGTTCTGCCATTATTTGCTCTCCTTTGCTTCCTTCGTCTCCATCACTTTCAATCCGCCACCCTTCGATGCTGTTGTCGTGTCCTCAGGCGGCTTAGGGCGAGTAATGGTCAACAAATCTTCGTGATAGACCCCTACGGTGCCATTGGGAAATTTCACAGTCATGACGTTCCCAACCTCCATGTTGACGATGACCCCCTCTTTTCCGCCTTGCGTTGTGACACGATCATTGAGCGTCATAATCAAAGTTCTCCTTCCGGGCATGAGTACACATTTTTGAACCTGGCGACAATAAACCCCGCGCCTTGCGTCGGAAGCGCCACATCACTCGGGGCTGAAATGCTCACAAGCGTGGTACTTTGCACGAGGCCGCCTCGTTGTTGATCTTCCATGGCTTTCTTGAATATGTCCTCTTTGAGTTTGTTTAACTCGGTGCCAACGGCCTGGTATGATTCCGCAACTACAGCAGCCGCGATGTCAAAAAAGACCGTCGTGATGACTTCTCCGGTCTGAACACGCGTTTCGTCTGAGTCGAATTCCTGCTCAGCCGCACGCACGAAGAGCATTGGCGCTTTAAAGTGCACGAGCGCATCAGCCATCGGAAGCGCGTTCCGCTCAACGGTTTGGAGCACGAGGTTAAACCCCGACACAGCAACTTTGAGCGCCTCAAAGGTCGTCTTCCAGTTCTCTTCGAGCTTCTCGATGTTGCCGCCGTCTGCCATCTATCGCGATCTCCTTAACATCTCTCGGATACGGCCTTCGATCGTGTTGCGAATGCGCTTCGCGTTTTGTCGTAGTGCGGGAATCCACACCGGGCGCTTAGGGATGGTGATGGACTCAAATAATCCGAACAGCGGAACAACCTTCTTAGCTCGAATTCCATAGAGGCGGAGCTTGCCGGAAATCTTTTTTGTCACGAACGTCGAAGTAAATTCTGCTGTGAGCGCTTGACGAAGCGGCCCCTTGAATCGACTGACCCCTGATGCTGTTTTCGCTGCGGGAAGCGGTACGGCAAGCATCTTTGCTGTCTTCGGTCGAATCGTTGCGCCGAATTCATGTGTCGCAGCATATTTCCGAGACGGCCCCGTTGGGCCAATCCGCATACTGAGCGTGTTGCCACGCCATTTTGGAATCGTTGCCGTGACATTTCCTACCAGGTCACCGCTTCTCACCTTGAGCACACGGCCGCTCAATCGTGACCGGATATCCTCTTTGACAATATTCCCGGCAAACAACATGCCTTGCTGTAACGCCTTGCGTACTTGTGCCGGTTTCTGTCGCATCGCTTTGACAAAGGCGGCGTCATCAATTTTGAATTCAATCGTTGGCATCAGACGTTGTCATGCATCCCTTTTGATACGAGCGGCTTCACCCAATCAGAATTATCAGCAAGCACCGCCTTGTCATCAATCGAAATACCGCCCGCAGAAGGAGCAATATAGGTCGAGCCTCGTTGCCGAAGCGTCTTGGCAAGATCCATGAACTGTTGTGAGTTGATGGCAGAAACGGATAGCTGCCCGAACGTTTGAATGATCGGGGAGCGGCTAGCAATACTCTCGGCAAGCCGAGCGGCCGCCATGTAGATGTTGTGTTCTTGGGCTAGAACAAACGAAACTTCGGCGTCAGTCGCAAGTTGACGGTTGATATCAGTATCTTGGACAAGGAACCGGACGGCATCGCGGGTATTCCCAGGGGGATTATCACTGTATGTCCACATGGCTAGGCCAAATCACCTTCCTTTAGTCTTCTTCTTTCCTGACGCCTTCTTCTTGCGGGCCATGGGTGAAGCCTCTTCTGTCACTCTTCGACATTGATGCCGAGCGCGTCGTGGAGTTCGATGATTTGGTTCACGCCGTCTTCATTGCCACGGATGCCTGAGATTGCAGCAATCACCTTTTTCATGTAGGGAAAATCCTCGCCCTCGAATAATAAAGGAATAGATTCTTTTCCATAGGGACTCTCGTCAGGATTCGCAGAATCCATTGCCTGATAGTCTTTTGCCACAGGGCCAAGAATCTCGTGGAGTCGCTTGACCTTTCTGAGGTCTTTGCTGTCATGCGAGCCTGCCGAGAGCAGGACGCTCGCCATGTTGATCTGTGCTCGTGTGAGGGTCATATTGTCCATTTGCTTCTCCTCGTTAATGGTGGGGACCCCTACGCGAATGGGGCGATCTAATTCGCCTCTATGACAATATGGCGTTCTTTTTTGTGATAATCAGACTATATTGACGTAAGCACCGCCGTTTTCCGAAACTTTTAACTTGTTTGATGCGCTATCGAAATAAATCGTCCCTGACCCGGCTGGCGATAACGCGGGAGCTGCAATTCCAGGAAGATTCAATCCGCCATCGTTGGGGATCTTTAGTCGGGTGACCATTCCAGTTGTTCCGTTTAGGGTTGTCTCAAAGTGGAGCGCACTCCCGGTAACTGTCGCACTCCAATTCTCTGTCGCTTTTCCCTTAATCCGGGACCCATTCAGAAATGCACCACCAGCAGCCGACATCCCCTTAAATTGTACGTACCCGATATCCTCATTAGTCAGCACCGGCGTTGGCGAAACAGACGTTCCGTTGGCCCGCCGCAAACTCAACGTGCCAGGTGTACCGAATTGCGTAACATTTAGGGAGCTGTCAATCACAACCCGCCCCGTCCCCTTGGGGATAAGTGTAAGATCAATGTTCGCGTCAGACCCTTCGACTGATATCGTGGGTCCAACCCCAGCAGCCGCAGGCGTAAACAAGAAACAGTTGACAGCGGCTATCGCTGCCTCCGCCCGAATGCACTCCACGCCCCCAGCGACAATGGCACAGACATTCGCAGCCTGCCGAATCAGCCCCGTGTCGGTGTCAGAAGCAAACGTATAGGCTGGGGCTGCGAGCGTGCCATCAGCCTCCGCAACAATCTTCTCTGAATGGAAGGAGGCATCGAAGAACCCTTTCTCAACGTATGCCCCGGCTTCACGCCGCTGGAAGGAGAGCTTGGTACCACTTCTGACGGTTTTCCATGTGGTATCGGTAAGGGGATCCCCATAGAAGAAATTATCGGCACTCCCAATCTCAATATCCGCGCCTAACACTAACGAGACAGGAATGGCCGTCGTTCCGCCAAAGAAGTCGGCAATCGTAATCTTACGACTCAGCGGCGTTCCGCCAGGGTCATCAACGACATACAGGATATCGGCCGCGGTGATGGCCGTTAATGCGGTCTGTGCTGTCAGTTTTCCCATATCACTCCGCTAACACTGTTCAAGAAGTAACTCCACGTCGTTTTCAAGAAGCAAGTCAATGCCGGTTTCGAGCAAGAGCGGGAACGCTGGCCCGGAGACGGTTGCCCATCCCTGTTTATAGACTCCGCTCCATTCTCCGCCTGCCCATTCACCCCCAGGAGACCATGACATGCTGGAATGCTCCGCTTGTCAGGACTGCATCCAAAGATAGGCAGTAATGACCGTCGTGGCAGAATTTGCGCCCACGCCGGTCACGCGAATCCGCAAGTAAGGCATCGGCGCCCGTTGGACTGAATAGACATGTGCTAATTTGTCACCAACGGCCGACGCTACTGTTCCGTTCACTGCCGGAACCACGAAGTTAGCTGCCGCATCGTCCCACGATTGAAGAATCTGGATATCGTAGTCAACAACGCCGGCATCACTGCCTATGATGTGGAGCCCAAAGAAATGAAACTGACTCAGGAAAAACCCGTTGTCGCTCGCGCTGACAATCGAATCAACGACAGCCGTTGCATTGACGACCTCGGCGTCGAATACCTTCCAAAGTTGAAACGCCCCCTGACGAACCAATAGGTCCGTCGAGGGTTTTCCCTGGAGCACTGCGCTTACTGTGGCATCAGCCATCGCTCTGTTCTCCTAGCGTTATGTGAAGGCCACGGTATCGACGATGGAATACCAGAGACGAAGGCTCATCGTGTTTAACGCATCGCCACCCGTCCAGTTGCTTCCAGTGTTAAACAGGTTGACTGCCGCATTCGTCTCCGGCACCAACTCGGTATCGAGAACGCCGTATTTCCGAACATTCACGCTATTGGCGACAAGCGCCCCGGCCTCGATGGCTCCGCTGATATCGGCTCCGCCGTTATACTGGACCACCAGATCGTCAGGCGCAGATGGCTCAACCCATGCGGTGTCCGATGCATCTGAGACAATGTGGATGGCATGCACAATCGTGGCAAGGTTCGCCCCTGGCGCTGCGATAATCTGAACACCGGATCCAGTGGCAAGCGCCAACACCTGTGCGTTGGTCAACTGGATGTCCACATACTGGAGAAGCCCTTTTTCGATTTCTGCACTGTCGATGCTCTCGGCAGGCAGCCCGAGCTTTCTGCGAAACTTTAAGACGCTCATACGAGACCTCCTCCGTTGAACGCCATGCCCCGGTCTGACGCTGTGACGGTATCGCCGGACACGGTAACCAGGTCACGCTTTTTCAATGTTCCGACATAGGCCCTCACCGTGTTGGATTTACTTTTGATGCGCTTCATTAATTCTGCCTTCGTCATTCCAGCAGGAAACGCCCGAGTCAGAAGGGCGAGAATACTCACCTCTCCCTTACGGAGCGTGACGGTCGTAGAGGTTTCGGTCTTCTCTTTGCGCGCCGTCACGCCATTGATCACGAGCAACGCCCTGAGTTCAGCGAGTTCTGCTTTCAGTGCGTGAACCTCAGAAACCTGACTCCCACCTGAGGGAGCTGGGCGCCCGTCATCAAGTACAGGGTTGACCTTTTTCAAGTGCCCCGCTTCTTCCAGACGATCCACCATCCTGAATCCTGACGCATCAATCGGCGGCATGCCTGGCTCAAACTTTTGCCCGCCGCTCCCTTCAAACTTTTTGGTGACGATGTGTGTTGCGATCATGCGACCACCGAATTCAGAAAATAGCCCAGTGGTTTCGACACAACTTGATGGTCGAATGCAATCTTGCCCTCAATGCGCTGTCCGCCATCCGTTAAAGGGATTTCTTCCTGCTTGATCCCAATATCAAACCCAAGCCCGCCAGAGACTCCACGCCATGAGAAGGAGTACATCGCGCTAGGAACCATGACGCCGGGAGTTGACGTGACATGCGCGAGAAGAAAATGTTTCCCTAGAATTGACGCTGTCGTCGTCGTGTCCGCTCCCTCAGCCGAGGTTGTCTTAATCGCCTTGGCAACGATGAGGCGTTCGAGACCGAATACCTGCGCAACCAATTGCTCGGTCACGACAGCAGCATTAGACGATTTGATACGCGCCAGCATGTCGGGATGTTCTCTGAGCTTCCGCCAGACAGCCCATGAACAGAGTCCAACATTCGGCAAGACTCCAGTATCAGAGAGGATTTGGTCTTGGCCTACGGCGACATCATCGGCAGGATCGGAGTTCGCAAAATCAGACCACAGATTTGTCGGCGTCTTGTCCGTTTCCCACACGCCGGTTTTGAAAAACTTATCTTGCCATGATACCTCCCGCCGAATACGCATCACATTCGTGACGAAAATCGTCGCGTCGCGCTGCCAATCAAGCGGGGTCTGCGTATTGGCCTGAGCTTGAGGGCCTACGTCTTTATGGAATCCCTCAACGACGCAGTCATAGGAGTTTTTGGCCTGGCTGTATCCTGATCCTTTTGTTTGGTCCCCGTCCTCAACTGGCTCGGCTTGATCGCGGTTCCAGAATTCAATTGGGTATGTGAAATACTTCCCTGCCTGTTTTCCCACTGGAACCGTGGGCGATATAGGTGCAATGAAATTTTCTTGTGCCTGGACGTGAGCAAGACTGATGTTACTCAGAATTGCGTTCGCGTCGAATACGTCTCTACTTGTTGGTTGTGGCATATTGGCCTCCGTTGATCGTGTGATGGGTGATCAACGTGGCTCATGAGAGGCAGGAAGATCGGCTGGCCCGATGTTGGTGATGTTATCATTTAGGGTTGGTTAAATTCTCCCGCAAATCTTTCAATGTATGGATCGCATGGACCGCAGAGCCTAGATTGCGCAGCACATCATCAATTTTATTCACAACGTGCTCCGCAGTGATTGTGCTCCGCACACCAGTTCCATCGGCACCATCTAATCTTGTGGCTCCGTCGCCCATTACGCCGCCCGATGAGGGTTGATGCAATTGATCCATGCCGTTCCAATTTCCCCAGCGGCCCCAGGATTATCTCGCATCGTCCCACAGATATATTCCGTCGTGTCGGTCCCCTCGACTTTGGCGTCGGCTTGCCCATCGGCAGACGGGCCAATCGAATCGCCTTCATTGAGCGCAGCGTCGGCTGAAATTTTGGTCATGCCCAGTTTTGCGACGAGACATTGCTGCCCTGATGTTGGCTTGTTTTGCAATACCCCTGCCGGTTTATCTGTTGCTGCAGCAATGGCCGCCATCTTTCCATTAGCATCGACCTTGACGAACTTAAACTGCGCGGCGCTGAGATCAGCGGCCGCTTCCCTTGTATCATCAATCATTGGTCCTGTAACAGCCATCGGTTATGTCCTCCCTGCACATTCGGTCTGATATTCTTGTACCAATTCAGGGTTTTCTGATGCCGCCAGCGCCACGCCTTCCGGCATCGTTTTGCACTTCCCGGTATCAACATAGGTTTTCGCGAGCGCATTAATCTTTTCCATTGCCCCACCCATCGCATCGCCTTGACTCGATCCGATTTCAGCGAATGCCTTGCCGCTCGAGACGAGCGCGTCTGCGGCGTGAAGCGTTTTCTTGACCCATTCCCACCCATCCGGATTGCTCTGCGCAATGGATTTCATTGCCTTGACGCCTTCGTCGAGGTCGATGCTCAGACAGGAATACGATTTGGCTTCATCGGTAAATTCTTTGGTCAACCGAATGTCCCTTTCTTTCTCGATCGTCACTTCGAGGGCAAGGTTCTTGGTTTTCATTTCCTCCGCGTATTGCTTCGCCTCTTTCTGATCGGTCGTAATAGTCTTAAACATCGCCTGAACATCATCCGGCAACGTACTGAAATCGTGCGTGTTCAGCTTTGCGAGCGCATCCTCAATCGAGTTGCTCTGCGTGTTTTTTTCTTTCCCGTCTTCTTTTGTTGGCATTGTGCCCTCCTTTATACTGTACATCCGCTCCTGAACCCACGCTTTCGCTTCATCCAGGGAATAGGTGCTCTTCTCAAATCGATATCCAACAACAACAGCGTCATCACTCTCGATCCCTGCAATCCGTCCAGTGACTTTCTGGCGTCCATCGCCGAGATCTTCTATTTCGTCAATCGCGATCCGAGTTCGAGGGTAAATCCAGTAGACATGATTGTCGCCGGAGTCTTCCCATGACATCCCGCCTGGAAGATATTCGTGCTCGTATTCCTTGATCGTTTCATAGGCCAGCAGCATCCCTGTCGGGACTCCCACGTATCGCCGCAAGTCATCATGGTCGGTCATCGCATACGCCGCTGCGTACAATGCCTGTAATTCACCAAGTCCGCTCACAGCAGGAATATCGGACCCAAGCAAGGCCACACCGGTGAGCACTCGGCGAAACGACCGGCCAGCCCGCTTGAGATCCCACACGATCTCAGCACTCAGCCGACGAAGCGCCCCGTGCTTGATTGCTTCGTAGACCTCTCTGGGAATATCTACGAAATCAGCAAAGAGAGTACCGCCGTCACGAAAAAGTCGAGACACCACTCCAAAAGCTGGTCGGAGTGCCGTCTTATCATTTTCGTTATTATCGCCATGGTGAATCTTCAGAATAGGTTTGAAATCATCGTGAAGGGCATTGTATGAAGACACCATGTCGTCAAGGTCGGCATCGGTATAGGTATCATCGTTCCACGTTCCCGCCGCAAAGACAGGACAACGTGTCAATGTGAATGTTTCGTGGTTTCCCATGCAATCCCTCCAAAAGAAAAGGCCGTCGCCCTCGCTCATCATCGTGACAAGCATCGGACAACGGCCTCCGTGTGTTCGGGTCGGCGTTCTGTGGTGATATTATTTTAAGATGTACTCGAAAATATCATTCATGTCAAGCGTGAGGCTTTCTCTTTATCGTTTCGACTGACAAAGATTCCATGTGATATTCCCGTTCGGTCCCCGGTTGATTTGGATGTGGCCGATAAACGATTCAGCCGTCAGGAATTGCAGAAGATCCTCACGTAACCGCTCGCTAAGACACTCGATGACTTGCTCCTGAGATGCCTTCTCCGGCATCTGTCGGTCCATGTGGTTTCCGATATGTTCCGTGGCTTTCAACGTCGCCATGCATACCTCCATCGTGTCTCAATGCGATCCCTGCGATCCCTGCGATCCCTCGTAACTTATGCAGCCATCGAAGCCCGATGCGCTTCGGGAGCTTCGATTCTGCCTTGAGGCTCGCTCGGTAGTCCTCGAATGATTCGCCGTCTTTTCGTTTACGTGATGGCATGGCCTATCCCTTCTTCTTGCTGCTTTTCGGTGACTTGGTTTTGCGTGTCCGCTTCTGAACCTTTGCCATACACCCTACACTACTCACCAAAATTTAACGGTGTGGCGTCAATAAGTGCGTGCAATCGACGGAGCGCATGTTGAAGACAGGCTTCCGGCGCGGTCTCGGCATGCACCCACAACGCCTCTTCTTCCGCTTGTCTGGATACAAGCGACCGGATCGAATACATGTGATCCTCAATCGAGTATGGGTGTCGGGTGATGCTCATCTTCGTCCACCTCGTTCCACCCTTTGATGTCCATGTCACATATTTGTGCCATAATAAATTCTCCTACCGCCGAAACTCCATAGATAGCCAGCACACGCAGTTACTTACGACAAACCCATCGCTGCAATACAGCCCTGCCGATGTCGTCGCGTCATAGGCCGTGCCTTTGAATGTCACAGTTTTATCAATGGATACGATTCGCTCAAGGCAATACGGAGAGTCGTTGCCAAGTGCGCGACAATTCATATCCGTCGTGATTGCCGCCTCGATGGCACGCGAAGGCCACCATACCGACAGTGCATACGATGGCTGCACCACTTCGATGGCCGATCCTTTTGCGATATCGCCATGAAAATCGTCATGCCATCCCGTAATCTTTTCATAGGCATTGCCAGATGTTTTGTGCATACAAAATACATCCTGGATATGAGGAATAAAAATATTGCTTTCCTTCCGACACAATGAGCGATAGTCGCAAAACATAAAATCACCAACGTCAAGGTCCTTGGCCTTCACGAGCCCATGATTGGTGAGCATTGGATGATTCGGTCCAATCGTTGTTGCAAAATACTCCGTACGAATCGACACGGCCCAATCATCGTAAGGTGCGGCAACCATCCGATGTAGCGTTCCGTATGGTACGAACCTGGACAGCGCAAACACCGCATTTGGGTGAGCGTCAGGCGGACGCCTGACGCTTGTCCCGATCCCTGTCGTGAACATCTCGCCCATTTTCCTTCGCTGCCCTGTCATTGGCTTACAGATGACACAATCGGGATTTGACGTATTCCATATTTGAGTACTCGCCTCTTTACTGATCAACCCCTGCTCACCCGCCTGTTCCCAGAGCTCCGCTTGTCCGGCACTAGCCGCCGCCCTGGATTCAGTTCGGGCAATACTCATCGCGCGTTGCCGCTTCAGTCGATTGGAAAACACTGTGCGCTCACGCTCGACAATCGCATTCGTCTTTGCCGCCACAACACCCGGCGTCCGTTCCCTCTTCTCACGCAACCGCTCCCCGAACTTCGCCACCTGTCCAGCCTGGCGCTCCGTCAGCCCGACCGTCTCTTTGATCCGATTGGCTACCGTCGCTGAATCAATCGCCCCCTCGAATCCCTCGGCAATGATCGTCCGAACCGCAGCGCGTGTTTCATTGCCAATGTCTACAATCAACTCCCCAGCTCGCGTCTGTGCCCAGGCAACCGCACGAGGATGCTCCAGGTTGAAATCAATCCCGACCTTGGCGGTGGTAGGGAGGAGAGGTGTTTGGGCCGCTGCTGAGGCACCCAGGCCCCCCAGCATCATGGTTTCAAACGCCGTCTGTCCTTGATCGAGCCCAGCCAACTGCCACGGGAACGCGTCAATGGCTGTAATGCGTTTCGCTCCGGATCGGAAGATAATATCAACGCTGCCATTGGCCACGTCATCACCACGACCTGTGGCGAGCGCGTCGGCGATCTTTTTGCCTGACATCTTCTTCTGAATATTACGAATGGTGCGGAGGTACTGCTGTTGGATTCTGGCTTGTGAGGCATCGCCGACTTTCTCAATGGCATCACCGAAGTCTTTACGGGAATGTGTGGACATTTATATCATGGGCCGAATAGAGATTATGGCGTGTCTGGCAACGGCATCCCGTGAGTGCCCTCGTTCCGTCTTCCGGTGCGGCACCTATTGGCTGCCAGCCACGAAGACTCATTGTCGTGTGAGCATGCCCAGCGCATTGATAAACGCCGTCCGGCAAAACGCCCGCCCTTCAACACAGATATCAGACTCGAAATCGAACTCGATTTTTATCTGTGAGTCGCCAATGAACTTTGCCTCAATGTGCCCAAATTCATTCAGCGAAGAGAATGTGATCTTCTTGCCGATCGCGGTTCCCATAATATCGAATCGTCCGATATAGACAAACGATGGAGAGACGATGACCCCGTTGAACCCATCACCGTTTTTGTCGAATGCACGCTCGACCAATTCCATGACCCCAACAAAGAAGTTCCCTTCGTGAAAGGAGATCGACATCACAACATCCCCAGTCAGGAGTATTGGCTGTATCGACTGGACCGGGGGCACATCAAAGAGATCATCCAATAATGCCCCCCCATCATCTTCGATCGCCAACACATTCACCTCTCCACCCCACGTTCCGAGAAGGCTTTGCACGGGCGGCTTAAATATCTGAGCGAACCCGACACCTGGCAGGCCTACCAGCGATAGACATAGTAAGATTCCCCCTACTCGTTGAATCATGATACACCTCCCTTCATCGCATTCAGCTCTTCCCGCAACTTTCGAATCTCGTCGGCCATACCATCGACCATACCTTGCCGGTCCTGGCGCACAACGTCTTCTTCCCCTTCTGGGGGCAGCGGAAGGCTGGCTGCCGACAGCATCGCCCGCGTAATGCCTGGCTCTGTCAGATCAATGCCAGCCCCGGATAGCGCGGTCAGGTACGCCCCCAGCTTCGCAAGGTCGGGCGTCTCAATATCCCCATGCCGAAGGATCGGCGTGAGTTCTGGATTGATGCCGTTCCACTCCATCAGCCGTGGAAGCGCGTGTCTGTTGATCACCCCGGCGATAATGCCGAGGAACGACCCGAGCGCCACGGCAAGCAGTTTCGTCTTTGAATCATGGAGCGCCCAACTTCCCGCCTTTTCGTGTCCGATCATAATGAAATCGGCAAGGATGGACATCAAGAGCTGCGATGAATAGCGGTTGATAATTTCCGTCGTGTTGAATGGCTGGCCACCGCTTGCCGTCACGAGTTCAAAGTTCCATCCAAATGGCAAGAGGAGCCCTTCCTGTTCATCCCGTCCTACCGATCGGACCAACCGCTCGGCTGCATCCTTTTGCGCGCTCGCGTTCGCATCCTTCTCATTCCACAGATCGAGTCCTTCCGGGGCTGTGAGCTTCGGCATCCCGGCGCAATTTCTGGCAATGCCGATGCCCTCATTTTCCTCGATCATCTTTTTGAAAATCCACGGACGATACATCCTCCGCAGGATGCTCGTGCCTTCCGGGTTGTTCCGCCGTGTGGTGGTCCGGAACAGAAGCGCTTGTTCAATAGGGATTGTCACGATTTTAAACGAGGGGTATGTTTGCTGCGTCATCCCGCGAATGCCGCCATGGTCGTCAAACTCCCACCGAAGCAGTGAATCTTGAGACCGAATGGCCCACTTTTGGAACCCGATTTTCCCGTCATTGAACTTTGAAGAGGCCCGGTCTCCACCGGTCGGTTGTGGCCCAAGTCTCCGCTTAGGTACGGTATTATGATACGACCAGCCAGATTCGAGCATCCCTCCCAGGATCTCGCTCAGAATTTCCGTCCACGAGTGATTCATATCATCAAAGAGTGCGCCGGATGCAAACGCGGCCACGTCCTCCGCCTGCGGATCGTCTTTGACGACAGCATCAACCCACCAATCAACTTGGCGTGCTTGATGTTCAAACATAAAGAGCGGCGCGCCGACGACAGGATCGTTCGTCGACATTTCTCGAACGGCTTTGGCCCACTTCGCCCCCTTGAGATTCGCGAGAAACTCTTCATCGATTCGACCGAACGATTGCTTGAGGCCGATGCTCCCTATTTCATTGAAGTTTGGTTTCGCCATGTCTGCCGTCCCTTTGTCCAGCCCGTTGTTGAAACAGACCTAGAATAATATCCAGGTTGCGCATGATAGTATCCGCTCGTTGTTGCGTCAGGTCATTCGGATGATCTCGCGTTCCCATCTCCGTTTGTATGGCAATGATCGCATTCCACATATCTTGTATCATCTCGGTATTCACGTCACATGAAGGCGGATATCGGTGTGTCGCTCGACGATCACTCATGTCGCTCCTTTCCACGGGCTTGGGCGTTGGCCGATGCCGGCGGGACAGCCGAGGGCGACTGGCTGCTCAAACAAGTACGTGATGGCCCATACAAGGGCGTCTGCGCGATCATCGTCTCTCTGTGATTTCACTCCCGGCACCATTGCACACATTTGGTCTTCGAGTAACGGGAAGGTGCCAACGTGATGAATTTCCTTCCGCTCATATCGGGCTGCAACCGGTTCGGCACGTGTCACTTTCCCTCGACTGGCATGGACTTTTTTGTATGGGATCGAGGGCGCAATCACGTGAAGTAGGCGTTCGATCAAATCCCCGCCGTTATTGACTTCTGCGATAATTTTATCAGCTTCGTACTGGTGATACAAGATAATAGCTTTCGACATCCATGTATCCGGTGAGCCTTTCGTGCTTCCGTCTGCAAGCACATATCCATGCCCGTTGTTCCCACGTCCTACAGCGACAATGCCCGCCTCATGTGACGTTGCGGTGTCAGACACCGACGGATCAATCGCGACGACGACCCGCGTCAGAACAGGATGCTCGCTTACTCGCAGTGCATCAATCGCATCAAGCGACCACAATGCCCCCGGCGTATCATCAAGAATCTCTGCGAGTAGTTCCTGGCGCCCTAAGCGCGTCCCCTCATATTGCGAGACGATATCGGTAAAAAACGCGCTAGCAAGATTGGCCCGATTATCATAGGTCGTACTGAGCGTTTCGACAGTCGCAGATTGAGTACGAATCTTTTTAAGCAAGGGCGTCGGGCGTGGTGTCGTGGTAATCATGCAGCGAGGATTTCGGCCAAGCCTTAAGCCAAACATCAACATGTCATAGGTTTCGGGATATTTGAAATGACAGAGTTCATCCAGCCACGCCCCGTCGAATTGCGGTCCCCGCAACCGCAGAGGCTCTTCTGCACTATAAAGCGAGACGGTGGCGCCGTTCGGAAACGTGAGCCGCCGCTTTGAGGGTTCGTAAATGGGCATGAAATCCAGGGGACAGACGCTGAGAAACCCTGAGTCCCCCTCGACAATGACATCGCGTGTATCTGATGCTGTTGGTGCGACGACAGCCACTCGACGCATGACTCCACGTTGAATTTCGCCACGAATCCACTCGACCGCGGCCCGCGTCTTCCCGCTTCCGCGTCCTGCAAGAAAGAGCCATGTCCGCCAGTCTCCGCTCGGTGGTAGTTGTTCGTGCCGCGCAACTCGTACCCACGGATCGTTATATGCCTGCCCCACACCAAGATCATCGGCAGCCCGGTTCCATAACGTTGTGGTCATGGGCTCGGGGGCGCTCAGCAGAGGGACAAGGGTGGCTGATTCAATCATTCCAATGGCCGCCAAATAATGCTGGGAGCTTCATGGGTATGTTCTCTTACTGTTACCCACACATCATCCACTTCCACCTGACTCGATGCATGAAACTCTATGTGCGTTCCATCCGTGAGCACAATGGCACTAATGTTAAGGTCGTCTTGTTCAATCGCCTTGCCGAATGGGCCCTTGGCCCTAAATTCAATCGCCTGAATCGTGCGCCCAACAACCAGCGCCTTAAATTCATCTTGCGTCATAAGCTTAGTCTCTTAAGATGTTTCGGCCTTTTCGAGTTTAGATTCAAGGGCGGTGTACGGATGGCTGATTCAATCATTTGTTGTCGTTTCTCATCGTTTCAATCCTCACCCACCCCGAAGGATGGGCGCTACCCACTGAAAAAAGCGTAGCTTTTGAGATCCACTGGAATCTGGCTTTATTTCTGAGCCAACAACAGTGTCATCATTTTCTTACTTACTTGTAGCAATCGCAAAACCTCACGTAGGGCCTCCCCTTTCACTGGCTGGGTGCGTTGCAAATTCCGTGTATCCAACGGGGTGGAAATGCTTTTCGAACGTGCGACTTTCTCCATTTTCATTGCTCCCTCCCATGGGCAACGGTCCGCATCTCATTCGCCATCTCGCTGAGAAATGCTTGCCGATCCCGTGTATCGTTGATGTGTTTCTCCGCCCCGGCTTTGATCATCCCTGTAATGATTCCAACCATCACGAGGGCTTGTTCCCCCGTAATCATCTGCTGCATGGCCACCAGTCGCTTATGTTCCGTCTCTGACAACTTCCGGCGCCGTTCGATGGTATCCATGATGTCAGCCCATACCGCGTAATCAGCAGCCCCACGCTTGATCGTGAGATGCATCGATCGGAGACACTTCTGGAATCCGGCTTTATCATCTGCCTGAAGGGCTTCCTTCATACTTTCGTCAGTCTTCCGTAACGCCTCCCATATGGCCGACCCTCCGCCGTCGTCGACCCGTCGAATCAAATCAGCAAGGCGCGCATCGCAGAGGGCAATGTCATTGCGTGTGCTCAGGAGGTCAGGATCTTGCTGTGCCTCGATATATTGGCCAGCGATTCGTGAAGGAAGGTCGCGGTATTTATTACACCGGGACCCATTAACATAACTCGGGCTCGCCATACCCGTCGGCTGTGTTCCGCCATGCCGCTTACACCGATGTTTCGCCGACGTTTTAATCGGCCGCACCATGCAAAACTGTCCTGGCTTGTTTTGCAGCCGAGCCCCGCAATATCCTGATAATGGTCTCGTCGACGACATTCAGGGATCCTGTGTGTTCAGGCGGGTTGTCCTGGAGCATACACTCATATGTCTTTACTTACACACCATTCCTTTGGATACCCTAAAACGTCGGCGCAGCAGTCCGCAGCGAATCAATCCGTTTTATCAGGTCAGGCGTCGGGTCTGATTTGTTTCCTGATAGATCAATGGCATACCCTCGAAATATAACATCGCTTTCAGCGTTTGGGACGACAGGAACGACGCATGTCGTCGATACCTCCCCTCCCCCTGATAGAGACGATGCAGGAATGATCTCTCCGCACGATTCCTCCCCCATCCCTCCAAGCACAGGGTCAATCAGCTCATACGTGACCCACGTTCCGTCCAGGTCAGTGACTGGCGTCACCACCCCATCGCTTCCGGCCCGGGCGA